>Ga0265340_10000853_pt1 | contig 17322 bp, 17 predicted proteins | sample 4CB225metaG_FD_202082 | JGI IMG/M metagenome (GOLD analysis project Ga0265340, IMG submission 202082) | Rhizosphere microbial communities from Carex aquatilis grown in University of Washington, Seatle, WA, United States - 4-CB2-25 metaG | ecosystem: Host-associated > Plants > Roots >...
GGCAAAGTTGGGGATTGGGGGCAAGCATGAAGTGTGAGGGCGCAGGGTCCCATCCCTCGCCTCTCAACGGCAATGAGTTGGCGGAGGTTGGTCATTTGCGCGTTAGTTCGAGCGTAGCTTCGAGGACGGGCAACACGGCAAGGTCCTTGGGTCGCCCTGCGTTGCGTTTCAGTTCTATGAGCTTTGATAACTCGAGAACCAGGATTGAGAGCCCTTCACCGAGTTCTAGTGGGCTCGAGTGGCCCACGAGTTCCGCGTAGGTTTCACCGTCAAGCGCACCCAATGCGTCGAGAGGCCCGAGGCGGGTGCTCAACAGTTGATGGCCTGGACCCATCAAGTGGGATTCCGTCGGTCGCAGACGACGATCGTCGTGCCGGTAGACCGCCTGAAGTTCTTCGAGAACTCGAACCAGGCGTTTCACGTTATCGGTTTCGCGGCGATGCACGATATCCACGTCCGCAGTCACGACAGGTGCGCCACGCATGACACCCGCCATGCCACCGACGAGAATGCACTCCACATTGCCTTTCACGAGGCAGCGCAATAGTTCAGCCAGGTTCCGAGATGCCATTGAGGCTGCGTAGCTCCTGCAGCGAGTCAGCTGCTTGCTGAATGTGCTCTATCCGCTGCACCGGAGTCAGTGACAACATCCATCGGATGAGCGTCAAGTCGACGCCATTCTTGTCGTACGCGTGCTCTGATGAGTCAAAGGGCTGGGATGGCGGTTCGGTCACGGTAAGTTATTCTACCCTCTGGCGCGGCAACTTGCACCCATATGACGAAAATGAGTCCCTCGCCCATACCGGCCACCGCAGGCCACTAGTGCCGCATGGCAAGGCAGGCAGAAGGCGATCAAATTGCCATTGTCTTGCCATTCGATCGGAGCGAGCTTTGCCAACAGAGCCAGCAGCGCTGAAACGAAAATGAGCCACGCTACATAGCGCATTTCCGCAATGGCTTTCGCACCGCAGGCGACGATCCGAATGCCATACCAAGGCAGAGCAAGGGCCAGTGGAGATAGCAGCAAGAGACTTTGATTACGGTAAGTAACGGCATGGTCGGTGAACGCCCAAAGCGCTGCGAGGCTCACGCCAAGTAGGCCGATCACGAGCCCACCAATAACTAGAATAGCGCCGAAGATCACCGACGCCACTCGATGCTTGTGCGCCAACACGGCGGTTGTCACGAGCACGAGCCCAATCAGCGCCCCTACCAGGAAGAATCGCACGGCCCATCCCGGCGGCTGCGGTGGTCGTAGGTCACGATGTTCGAGTAACGTCCGTTCGAAATCCACCAGGGGCACGACTGAACCGTCCGGGTTTCGAATCGACGCTTTGCGCAACGCTGCTGCGAGCTCTTCGGGCAAGAACGTCTCTGCCCAGGCGTCGGTAGGCCTATCCACGAGCGGACCCAGTCCAATCGCTAGCGTTAGATACTCCGGAAAAAAGTCGGCTGAGGCACGCAGAGCATGGGCGCGCAGGGTTTGATGGGCGGGTGTGCGGAGCACGCCGCGCAACTGGCCGTTGGTCACGCGGTTAATTGCATCGCGCACGCGCGTGGAGCAGTTGTCGAAGAAGTAGTCGTATTTGTAGATTCGGTGCTCGGGCTTCGCGTTGAGCACGAGCTGGCGTTTTAGCTCGAGTTTTTGCGCGAGTGATAGCGCAAGGTGCTGAGCAATCATACTGCGATGCTCGGCCGCGTAGCGGCGCATGGTCACGTCCATGGTTTCGCAGGATAGCCAATACAATAATCGTCCCTTGAAGAAGTCCCTTATTAGAGTGGGAGAACCGAACGAGAAGGTTCCGAAATTATAGACTGCGTCAGAATTGTCACCCGAGTCGCGGATCCGGATCGCATTGTGCCCAAACTTAGAAAATGGTTGTTCCCCAGGCCCCATTGTCAGGAGGTCCACAGTTAAGAGGTCATTGATGTCCGTGCTCAGAGGCGATTCAGCGCCGGCGGACAAGGCAGAAGTTACAATGAACAAAAAGCAGAGAACTATGGAGTAGTATCGCATGGGACAACTTCACCAAAACGCCACGAGAGTTGATGACTTTAGTCTAGCCAAACCAATCCTACTGCCAGAGATTTCAATCACCCGCCCGCAAAGCCCGGTTACGGCCGCAGTTTTGGCTCGTTACCCCACTCGAGCTCGACCCCCCGCTTTTGCTTACCAGCGGAGTGGTGGTCCTTCGACGACGCAGCGACGCCCGCCGACAGACCGCTGCTGATTGGCTGTGACCATGCCAACGGCCATTACCTGTCGGGTTGGAGTTCCAGATCGTGGCGTCCCAGCAATGCCGCAATCGCGTAGCAGACGAGCGCCAATACGATGACGTGAAAGAAGCCGAGCAACAACGAGAGCACCAACGCTAACACGCTCGCCAGCACACCTGCGGCTCCGTTCATGGCCCAGAACCAGCTGCGGTCTCGATCGTCGAAGCGAGCCATGCCGAGCGGGAACGGTAGTCCCATTGCCGCGCCCGCCAGCATGGCACCAAGCGCACTCGTGGCTACGCGGGCTAGCAAGCTCCAACTCTGGGTTGCACTTGCAATCGGGCCGATCAACGGTGTCACTGTCGCAGCTAACACGAGGGGCACCAAGAACAACACGAGAGAAGTTTGTTTACGCAGACGCTCCGCAAAAAAGGATCCCGTGCCTGCACCCAGCAATAGGCCGCCCAGGACCACTGTCGTCGCGTAGCTCGGGTGTCCGAGGTAGAGGGTGAGTCGATGGATGAGGGGGATTTCTATGAACATGAATCCGAGGCCAATCGAGACGAAGAAGAGCATTCCGCGCACCGCTGACTTGCCTTTGGGTAGCCGTCCTCGCGCCAACAATGGCATGAAGAAGAGCGCCACGGTCAATGCTCCAACCAGTACAAGGAGGTTGCGCAGAAGCAACACGCTTGCCTCGCGCTCGCTGAGGTTCTTCCAGTTGGGCCAATCCCGGGTCGAAACTATGCTCAGAGTCTGGAAGAAAAAGGGGCGATTGTCAGTGGGCGGGGAGAGGTCTATTCCCTGGGACTCGTATCGCGCGGGTCCGTTTCGCAGTGCGTCGGTCACCACAGACGATGCTTTCACTTGCGGCGCCAGCGGCCAGAGCACCTCGTAACCACGGTAGTTCACGATCTCGCTAGCGCGAGCGAGCAGCACGTCGTCGATCGGTTGTCGCAGCAACATCGTGTTCGCGGTGGCTTGGGCCTTCACGATCAACAGGTGCCGATCGGGATCCTGGATGCCTGCCTGAAACAGCGCTTCGCGGGCGAGTAGCGCAAATCGGACGGCCTCGAGTTGCCCCGGACCACTCTCCCAGCGGCTGACGGACAGCATGCCTCGTGGAGTGAGAGTGGACCAGAAACCAAGCATCGCTTCTACGGTGTATAGGCTGTTCTCCGTGAGCGCGTAGGCGCCGGCTGCCGTTGCTGCGAACGTGTCAATCAGCGAGATCTGGAAGACGTCGCACTTGCTGCTTGAACGCGCAAAGTGCGAGCGCCCTTCGCCCACGAAGCTCCGCACGTTCGGCAAGCCATACGGATTACCGGAAAAATCGCCAAATACATGGCTGACTGCGTCCACTGTCCAGGGGTTGAGTTCGACGACTTCGACATCGCTCGCGTGGGCAGAAAGCGCCGTCAGGATGTCGCGACCTCCTCCTCCGCCGATGATGCAAGCGCGACTCCCAGTGCCCACGAGTTCGTACGGAAAAGAAGTAACGTCGAATAGCAAATGGGGCGGAAACGGCCCACCGGGCTTATGCGCCTCGATGGGCGTTCCGGCGCTACCGTCCTGATCAATCCACAGTTCGGTGGGTGACTCCGACACCCAATTCTTGCCCATTCCCCAGCCAGTGAATTCCAATGAGTTGCTGATCGTAAGCCGTGCGGTCGGTGTCCAGCGTTCATGGAGCAGGTTGGTGTCCACAGTGAACTTCGTGTAGCGGAGCTGGTACGGACGCCCGATGCCAATCGACACGGCAAGCGCCACCGCGAACGCAGCGACAACACGCAGGTTTCTTGGAGCGATCAGGACTGCGGCAAGCAGGGGCAAGAAGCCGAGCGCAGCGAGAACCGAGGGCGTCGGCAGACCGCTGAGCAGGGGCACTGCGGCGATTGCGCCCACGCCTGCGCCAGTTAGGTCGGCGGCGTACATGCGCCCGACACGGTCACCACGGGCCTCGAGAAGCAGCATACATACCGCGCTCCCGAGCGCAACCAGAGGAAGCAGCAAGCAGAACACCCAGAATGTAGTCACGCCCCGCATCGATTGTCCAACGTTGACAATCATGAGCAACGACAAAGGGAGCAACACTCCGGAGGCAATCAGCACGCGGGGCAGCGTTCGTGACCCAACAGGGCGCAGGCTAAACCAGACACCCGGCGCCCCGAGACCAAGCATTGCCAATGAGACGGAAAGAAACGCAAAGTGATAAGCGAGCGTCACGCTGAGGACGCGGGTAATGAGTATCTCGAAGAGCAGTATTGCCAGAGAAACCAGAGCGATAGCGAGGTGCGAGCGCCAGCCGGCGCGTGACGTTTCCGTAGTAACTTGCATGTTGCGTCCAATGCCCCAATCGAGGATAGCTTGATACGATACGCGAAATCACTCAGAATCTGGCCGCTATGGCGGTTCGAGTGTCCCGCTCAATCCCCTGGAGCAGAATCTAGCAGACTATCGTTTGACAACCGACCAAACGTCGCATAACTGTGCGCCATGGGGAGCACACAATTTGATGACAGTCAGTGGCCAATCGTGCAAGTCACGACGCCTGATTACATTTTGGACGAGGCCGCGTTCCTGTACTATCTCGATCAACTTTCGAGCTACCACGAGCGCGGCGAGCTGTTCGGGTTCCTTTTCGATGTTCGAAGTTCACCACCCATGCCCGCCAGGCAGAGGCGCCTGATTGCGGAACGCATCGACACTGATGTTGCGCGCTTCGGACGGCGGTGTCCCTATGCCATGGTCGTGGCCAATCCTTTACAAAGGGGTGTCGTAAAAGTGGTGATGTGGCTCTTGCACGAGCCCCACCCAGTATCGGTTTTTTCATCGATTCCCGCGGCGGAAGATTGGTTGAGAGGTCATTGGTCGTCCAGATCCTGGCAACCACCAAGTTCCGAACGCCCTTGATGTCTTGCAAGCCCATGAACTCAGGTCGTCCAATTCCGCACCATATACTCGGTGCAGTCCTAACATAATCATTCAGGCCCCTCTCAAATGTTCGTGAAACTGTGTCATCACTTGACTCACGCGATCATCCAGAACTAGAGTAGATTGGCATGAGCCACTCATTGCCGCCGCCGCCAAAGGGAATTGAACCTGCTGAGCTCGTTGCGTTGGGTGCGTCGTTCATGTCAGCCCGGTTTCTGGGCGCGGGAGTCGAGTTTGGCCTCTTCGAACACCTCGCTGACGGTCCGCTCGCTCTTGACGAACTCGCTCGGGCGACGGGACTACCACCTCATGCGTTGCGTGTAGTGGCGAACGGCCTCGTTGCGCTCGAGGTACTCGAGCTGCGTGACGGGAGTTTTGCGAATAGCGCGAGTGCGCAGGCGTTCCTGACAGGCCGAACATCGGTCGACATTCGGCCCGGGCTGCGACTATTCAACCAGATCGTCTATCCCATGTGGACTCAGTTCGAAAATACCGTCCGCACGGGTGAGCCCGCACGCCTTGCGCAAGCATCCGGCGACTTTGCTCGCTTGTTCTCCGAAGGTATAGAGGCGTGGACCAGTGTTACTGCCAACACACTGCCCGATCGATACGATTTTGCACGCCATCAGCGTCTTCTCGACGTTGGCGGTGGCACGGGCTCCTACCTAGTTCCAATTCTCGAGCGCCATCCGCAGATGCGGGCGACTCTTTTCGAACTGCCGCCATCCGCGGAGATAGCCCGAAAGCGCCTAGCTTCGCAGCCCACCCGCGACCGCATCGAAATCGTCGAGGGGGATGCGCTTTTCGATCCGCTACCCGGCGGTCATGACCTAGTGCTGCTCGCAGCAGTCGTTCACTTGTTTGACCCGGAGAAGATAGTGCACCTGCTGCAACGCGTCCGCCAATGCGTTGCGAACGGTGCAACGTTGTTGCTCGTCGATCACTGGATGAACTCCTCGCACACCGAACCGCAGCTCGGGGCTGTTCTAGCCGGAACTTACCTGCTCTTCTCTGGTCGCGCCGCTAGCTACAGCTTCGACGAAGCGCAACAGTGGCTCGCCCAGACAGGCTGGCGCTATGTCTCGTATCAACACGTCTCGGGTGAGCACAGCCTAATTGTGGCGGTAGCAGAGTGACGGACTTGCGGGACCTTTTCGAGGAAGTGGTGGTACGGACGGGGCTCGCTTCCTTCATCGGTCCAGGCGTGGTGAGACGCGCGCTCAATTCGGTTGGCATCTATCGGGTCGAGGATGCAACTCGCGAAGACTATATACGTGCCCTACCTGCTCTTCGGGCTCGGATGGCAACGTATCTGTCGAGCGAACAGCTCGAGACGCGGCTTCGCGATATTGGCTCACTGCTGAGGAGCAGCGTACACGGAAGCTGATATCGTCACGTCACGCATTACGGGATCGAGAAAGTGACAATTGCAAACTGCGGCAACGATGGCAGCTGGTGTTGCGATGAACGCGGACATGCCTACGGCTGTTATGGCGATCTTGGTGGTGTGGCCGAATGCCGCGCCCCACTGGGACAAGCAGGGTCATCGATTGGCACTGCGTTTTGAGCGCAAGCTCGTTGAATAGTTCGATTTTGTGGTACGGTTCGTACAATCGATACGCCGCGCAATTTCGAAGTCGCCCGCAGAATTAGGTCTAACAAGGGTGCGTTGTGCCCTGTCCAAGACTAGGCTCACCTTCGCCCTATCCTAGTATGCGCCAGAAAACCGCCATTCGGCCGCTTTCAACCAACGCCCGACGCTTCCGGTCGGTGTCTTCGTTCGGAAGGGCTCTGATTGCTGCAACGGTCTTGCATGGCATTTGGGTTGCGCACGGGCTTTTGACTGCGCGCACCGCGCCGAGGTCGACAACGAATGCCCGTGCTGCTGAGTTGCAGATCGAAGTTGCGACCAATGCGCTCGGTTTGAGTGCTTCGGTGACTCAACTGACAGCAAGCGCGGAACCAGCGTTAGTGCAGCACGAGCCAATGGCGTCGCGACTGGCACCTGGGGTTCGTTCACCCGCAGCCCATGTCATCGCAAGTGCTGCCGTACAACCAGATACGCAGGCGGTCGCAGGGCTAGCCAATGAAGCGGCGCCCTCCGACTCAATAGCAGCCGCGCCGCAACCAGAGCCAGCGGCCACTGCCGTGTCCAAGATCGATTTGGGCCTGAACGGCGGACTCGTACGCATGCTTTCGTCACAGGCGCCCGCGAAGCCACCTGAAGCGCCAGTAAAACAGCGCGTGCGCCGGGACGCCAATGCGGTGTTAGCGCATGATCTCACTGCATCCATACTGACAGACGACGTCCGTCGGGGTCGCGCACGGGGCAATGTTCTACTCGGTCCCCTCAATTCAGCCGTGCGCGAAGTCGGGCTCACGCGTGGAGACGCAGTCATCCAAGTCACCGTCAACTCCCAAGGAGCGCTCAGTGGCATCGAGCTGCTCCGAGGTGACGCCCGCGACTGGTCCGCAGTATTGCAAGCCTTTCGTCTGCGCGCCAAAAGCAAGCGGGTCCCGATTCCGAGCGGTGCCCAGGGAATGCGAGTAACGCTCAACGTGTCTGCCAAGATACAGCGCACGAGCGGTAAAGAAGTCGAGTCCTCCGCGATTGGCGTCAATCAGCCGTCATTGGCACCCAACGGGATGACTTTCGGGGGTGACTTTGACCTGACGGACCTTGCCAACAAGACCAATCACATGGTGTACGCTCGAGTGACAGCCGAGGAACTGCTCTAGGCGCTGATCACTCATCACATGGTCCTCTGCTTCGAGTGGCCGCGCCGGCCGAAGCTCGCTACCAAACGAGTGTAACCAACCGGCTTCAGTCCGAAGTAGGTGAGGTACCAAGCCATTGCCGAAGTGCGTCGCTGCCACGACGCACTGGACCTGTTTTGTGGGAGCAATCGTGGTTCCGTGCCGTCACGACCATGAACAAAACAACAGGTATGGCCCATGCAAGCCAGTGGAGTCATGGTCCATTCTAGATTGCTCAGTCTCTCGGCAATGCTGGCGGGGGTTTTGATTTCGAGTGCGGCACTCGCTAGGGGAGGTGGTGGTCACGGCGGTGGCGGGCACTTCGGAGGCAGTTCTCACTTCGGAGGCAGTTCTCACTTCGGAGGCAGTTCTCACTTCGGAGGCAGTTCTCACTTCGGAGGCAGTTCTCACTTCGGAGGCAATTCTCACTTCGGAGGCAGCCACGTTGGCAGCAGTCACCTGGGCGGGGGTTTCAGTGGCGCCCCTCGTTACGGAACAGGTCACTTTGGAACTGGCCACTTCGGCACGGGCCATTATGGCGGTTACTCCGGAGGGACTCGCTTCATTGGCCGCGCATACATGGGACCGAACCGAGTGGTGGTGTCTCCACATTGGGGTCGCGGATTTTGGGGCTGGCACAGCGGAGCATGGGCATGGATCGCTGGCGCTTGGTGGGTCTCGCCAGAGTACCCAGGCTGGGTTTGGATTGCACCCCAATGGATCTGGGATGGAACCCAATGGGTCTGGCAAGAAGGCTATTGGGCGCCAGTCCAGTGAGGGATCGCGGTTAGCAGACTCACCCTTTCTGGCCGTTTTTGGCACTGGCACTTGGCTCAAAGGCGCGCGCGAAGTATTCCTTTGCGGATCGTACTTTGTCGTCTTGCGGAGGCAAGCGCAGATTGGCCATGTATATGGGTATTGGATGATAGCCGCCCGTGCTTGGTGATCCCGCGTCGATCGGCGTGCTGCCTCCGCTACTAGACGGATGAGTATTGACGCTCGAGCCAACACCAGCATCTGAGCCACTCGAAGCAGCTCCGCCAGTACTCAACATGACGCCATAGTATGGAACGCCATAATAGGGAACGGGCGTCATTCCTCCTGTTCCCATTGGTTTTCCAGCGTCGATGCTCGTCGTACCTCCCAAGATAAATGCTGGCCCATAGTGATACTGTGGCGCTCCGCCAGTAGCAGAGGGCCGGCCGTCATCCACATTGCCACCACAACCGGCAACAGAAATTGAAAGAGCCAGCGGATACCAACGCTTGTCCATAGTCGGGTCCTCGTATTTCAGAAGAGAGAAAGCATGGAGATACTACCACGAGCTATCACCCGGGGCCCATCACCTCCCGCTCCGCGCCCCCAAAGGCCAGAATCGGCCGCTTTGTGGCTTCAACCGCCGCCACCAAGCTTGCCCAGCGGTTCCTAAACTTCGACAGCGTTGAAATGCGCCAAGATTTTGTTGGTGGGAGCACTTGCAGCCCGACTGCAACGCGAGATCGCCTGGAAATTAGGGGCGCTCAGTCGCTGAGGGAGCTTGAAACCGGTGGCGCGGGCTTCAGACCCGCTGTTGGAGCCTTAGGTGGTGCAACTTTGGCCTTAAGTACAACATCGGTGATGTGGGACAATGGCGCCCATCAAGTAACGGTGCGTACTCTATGACAACAACGGCTCTCATCAATCCCTGGAAGTCCATTCAAGCCATCCGACAAAAGACGCCTGTGGTGCACAACATCACCAACTACGTGGTGATGAACAACACGGCCAACGCTTTGCTAGCAATCGGCGCCTCGCCCGTCATGGCACATGCCGAATTGGAAATGGTGGACATGGTATCCATCGCTTCGGCGCTGGTACTCAACATTGGTACCCTCAGCCCGGCTTGGATCCGTTCCATGCACATTGCGGCGGCGCACGCCAAGAAGCGCGGCATCCCCATTGTTTTGGATCCGGTGGGAGCCGGGGCTACGCCTTACCGTACCGCCACCGCCATGGAGCTCCTACAACTCGTGCATCCGTCGATCGTTCGCGGCAATGCTTCGGAGATCATCGCTATCGGTGGGATCAAGGCCGGGGAAAGTGAAGGCGCGACCATGGGCGTTGATAGCCGCGACCCTTCTTCCGCTGCGGTTGCCTCTGCCAGGCACCTGCACAAGACCTACGGTGCCACCGTGTGCATCAGCGGAGCGACCGACTACATCGTGGGCGGTTCTGGCCTAATCGAGGTAGATAATGGCCATACCTTGATGCCCCGGGTCACGGGTCTTGGGTGCACGGCCTCGGCCCTGTGCGGAGCGTTCGCCGCCGTGGAACCCGATACGACGCTGGCAGCGGCACAGACAATGGTCGTGATGGGCATCGCAGGCGAGATGGCCGCAGCAGTGGCAAAAGGGCCAGGTACCCTGCAACTGCACTTCATCGATGCGCTCTACTGCATGACGAAGAATGACGTGGATACTCGCATCCGGGTGAAGGTGGGATATGACCCGGCATGAGCCAATCGCGTTAATGCTGGTAACGGATCGCAAGCTCTGTGGGACGCGCCGCGTGGAAGACGTCGTCATGCAGGCAATTGCCGGTGGCGTCGACTGCGTTCAACTCCGCGAAAAGCAACTGGACACTCGCGGGTTCGTGGAACAGGCGTTGCGGCTCAAGCAGGCAATGCGTTCCACGGGTGTGCCTCTGATTATCAACGACCGGCTCGACGTCGCTCTAGCTGCCGAGGCCGATGGGGTTCATCTGGGTCAAGAAGACATGCCCGTTCCCTTTGCACGACGACTGTTGGGCGCCAACGCTATCATTGGCCTTTCCGTCGAGAACTGGGCGGATGTAGAGCGGGCCCAAGATTTGGATGTGGCTTATCTGGGTGTGAGCCCCATATTCAAAACACCCACCAAAACAGATACGAAGGGGGCCTGGGGTCTCGAGGGACTGGCGCGTATCCAATCCTTTTCCCGGCACCCGCTGATCGGAATTGGTGGGCTCAATCAGGCCAATGTCGCAGACGTTGTTACGGCGGGTGCCCAAGGCGTCGCAGTGGTTTCGGCCATCTGCAGCGCGCGCGACCCAACGCTGGTCGCAAAAGAGCTACTCCAGTGCGTCAGAGCAGCCAGGGTCAAAGTCGCCTAGCTCAAGGCACTCCTGGGGATTTCTGAAGGCGTCAGCGATTTGACGCTTGCCTGCAAGAGTGTCCAATAACTTCTGCGGTCATTATCGTTCAGCCCTGGAGACCGTACGATTCTGTGGTTACCGACGTTGGCCGGGGCGGTTCATGCGAACGAACATTGCCAGGCTTTGATGCACGAGTGGTTTAGTTCTTCCACCACAGAATCGTGCTCTTGCTAAGGAGACCCGCAGTGCTAGCGACTCAACACTCGATACGGACTTACCTGATTGCCCTGTCGTTGCTGGCGTGCAGTTGCGAGAGCGCCATTGAGGGCAAACACAAGGACACGGGCGGCCGTAATGCGGTCGTTGGAAGTCGTTCTGCTGCCGGGGGCGCGTTGGACACGGGCCCAGCCGCCTCGAACGTTATGTCCGGTGGCGGACAGACCCCAGGCATCACGACTGTACTGTTTGGTGGCAACGGCGGTACTGCAGAAACGACGGTTTCTGGCGGAACCTCGTCAATCGGTGGATATGCAGCTACGACACCCTCCGCCACGACCACTGGAGTCATTCTCACGGGCGGCACTTCTGGGACCAGTTACTCGTCTGCTGCTGGCTCTGCCTCAGTCGGAGGGGTCGCTGCTACTGGCGGCACTAAAGGCATAGGGGGCATTACTGCCGCAGGTGGATCAACTGCGGCGGGCGGCTCTTCGGCTGCGGGCGGCGATTCACCAATCGGCGGGGCAATAGCTACCGGTGGTGTCTCGGGAACGGGTAGTTATGCATCCTCCGTTGACCCTGATGCAGGGGTGCGAACAATTACGATTGTTGCAGCTGGAGCCTATCACACGTGCGCGGTAGTCAATGGCGGTGTGCAATGTTGGGGCAAGAACTCCAATGGCCAGCTTGGCAATGGTTCAACGACAGACAGTCTGGTGCCGGTTCAAGTCCAAGGTCTTACGAACGGAGTCACGGGTTTGGCGCTTGGGCTGTATCATACCTGCGCCATCGTCAACGCAGGGCTCCAATGCTGGGGCAGTAACAGCTATGGTCAGCTGGGCAACAAATCAACCAAAGACAGCTCAAGTCCCGTGCAAGTTCAGGGGGTAACCGTTGACACCACATCAACTGCTGCGGGCGACTACCATAGTTGTGCGGTGGTCAATGGTAGAGTGCAATGTTGGGGCTACAATTCCAATGGTCAGCTCGGCAATAATTCCAAGACGGCCAGTTCTATTCCCGTTTCCGTGCTCGGCGTTTCGTCGGATGCAGCAGCCGTTGCTGCTGGCTGGTCGTTTACCTGCGCAATCGTAGCCGATGCAGTGCAATGCTGGGGACACAACAACTACGGCGAGCTCGGCAGCGGGAGCACGAACGATTCGTTGATTCCCATCCCAGCCCAAAACCTCGAGACTGGCCTAATAGCTCTCACAACCGGCAATCAACACGCCTGTGCCATAGTTGGAGGCACGGCAAACTGCTGGGGGTACAATGCATTCGGACAATTGGGCAGCAACTCCACGAGCAACAGCCAGTTGCCGATCGACGTGCAGAAACTTACTGGCAACGCACAGGCCATTGCCGCAGGTGGAAGCCACACTTGCGCTGCGGTCAATGGTTCAGTCCAGTGCTGGGGCAGTAACAGCGCTGGTCAATTGGGAAACGATTCGACTACAGAAAGCAAGGTTCCCGTTCAAGTCAACGGCCTGACTTCGAGTGCAACGGCCATCACGGCAGGCACGAGTCACACCTGCGCAATGGTTGATGGCGACCTATTTTGTTGGGGATACAACGCCTTCGGACAACTCGGGAACAATTCGTCCGCAAATCAGCTGGTCCCGGTCGAGGTCCAATTCCCATAGGGTCGGGATGTTGTTGGACCTTCACATTTGTGCGGGGGGTGGTGGGCCATGGTAACAGTTGCCGTTGCGTGTAGCTGTGGGCTCATGGTAAGAAGCCAGGGCGGGGGTTGAATGGAGGGGATATGAAGTTTCTACGAAAATACATTGTTGTGGCATTGGTGGCTGTACTTACCGCAGCCTGTAACGGCCAGGATACGTCAAGCCCTGAGGCTATTGGCATCACGCAGGCTCGAATCACGCAAGGCGGCGTAAAGATTGATTTGTCGTATCTGTCCGACTGGACCAGTGGCTACTGCGCAATCGTTACCTTGGCGAATGCAAGTTCGACTCCAGTTGCCAACTGGTCAGTCGTTGTCACGCTGAATCAATCAATAGTCACACAGCTCTCGAATGGAAGCTACACCACCCTTGCCGGCAAGATCTTTGTCACCGCAGCGTCATACGACAAGGAGATTGCGCCCGGCGCGTCAGCATCATTTGGCTTCTGTGCGAACGCAACCGGTGCCAACTACAAGCCAGCGGTAACCTCAGCGATTATCACGGGCGGCGCAAATGGCACTGGCGGAGTTCCGGGCACTGGCGGAGTTCCGGGCACTGGCGGAGTTCCGAGCACTAGCGGCACAATAGGCGCGGGCGGAAGTTCATCGGTCTGCACTGATACCCCGCGCTCTAGCGAGTCTTGCGCCAATGCCAAGGCCTGGGGCTTTTGCGGTCAATCGTGGTTCGCCGGTTACTGCAACCTCACCTGCGGTGACTGTGGTGGCGGAAGTTCATCGGTCTGCACCGATACCCCGCGCTCCAGCGAGACATGCGCCAGCGCCAAAGCCTGGGGATTCTGCGGTCAGTCGTGGTTCGCCGGTTACTGCAACCTCACCTGCGGGGTTTGCAGCGGGGGCAGCCCGAGCGGTTGCACAGACACCCCGCGCTCGAGTGAGACCTGCGCCAATGCCAAGGCCTGGGGCTTCTGCGGTCAATCGTGGTTCGCGGGCTATTGCAACGGCACCTGCGGTTTTTGCAGCGCGGGTACGGGCGGAGCACCTTCGACCGGCGGGGCACCTTCGACCGGCGGGGCACCCTCGACCGGCGGGGCACCTTCGACCGGCGGAGCACCCTCGACAGGCGGAGCACCCTCGACCGTTCCCGGAGTCGATGAATGTGCCGATGGGACTCAGCGTTGTGGTGGCTGGGGCGGCACCTGCACCGACGCAACAGACGGATACACTTGTACCTGCACGGCTGGCTTCATCAATACAGGGGGCAAATTCCCGGAGTGCCAGAAGCGAGGCTCTGGATTGGATTTTGTCCGCAATGGGTTAATCATGCCGTATACGGGCATTTCCAGCTACAACTTCTCGACGCAACAGCCCAGTCCCGAGGGGAGTTTTAGTGGAGGGGACTTTTACATCAACATTTCGTCCTCTGACGCAAAGACCTACTTCTTTGCCAACAACATGTCCCAGCAAGGAGTCGCCACCGTATGGCTACCAGGTGACGAGACTTCCGAGCCCGCTTCGTTGGAGGCGATCGCAATCCCAGACGCGTCCAAGTTCACGCGATTTGGGTGCGAGGTTATTTTGGGTGGCTACTATGTCTCCATGGCCACCGAAGACTATCCCAACTATTACATCATCATGAAGGTCGTGGGCTTGACCGAGACCGACGTGCTCATTGATTGGCTCTATGTGTATCGCGGCTAGCACTCGGTTATCTGGAGACACGCGTGGTGAAGTAACGCGTGTCTCCGCGCCGACGTGACAAAAGAAAACGTGGACGGCGCAGCAGCCACGGGCGGCGCATCGAGAAATGCAAAAGACTCAGAAACTACTCAACAAGGAGCCGTGCGCAGGGCCGGGCCCCTGCGCACCAACATAACGAAACTTCCTTGGAAATGACGCCGAGGAATGGTCGAAGGACCATCGCGGAAAGCTCCAACGTTTCGGTGAGCTATTGGCCGAATAGAATCGAAAGAACGAGACGGCTAAGGTGAGTGTAAAACATTTAATTTCTAACGAGTACGCATTGTTCGCTGAGAATTAATTAACCGGCCGGGGTTCGACGAAGAAGGTTACGAACTTGACGGATCCGCCCGCTGCGTTCGTTACGCCACCAAACTTGAAACCGGAGCACAAACCCACACGACGAATCGGCGTACCGTATCGAATCGTACCCGTGGCAAGATCCGGCGCCTTCGAACCGGATCGAATGGCAATGCCGATACCGTCCGCCACGAGATCGCGCGCCAAGATGGGGATGGCGATGGTCGAACGCCCTTCGTGGCGGCAGGGGTCGGAGATCGGGACGCAAGTGCTGATTTTGGTGCTAAATGGTGTGAGGCACACTAAGAGCTCCGAGTTGCACAGGTTGACGTTACTGTCTTGGCTGACTAGCGACGCCACGCGAAGCTCGAGCGGCATGTTCACATCGAGCAAATCCTCTTTGTTGCCCGGAATGCAGGTGAGCTTAGAGGGGCAAGGCTTGTTGCCGGTGGAATTACACCCTACTCCTCCAATGCACGCGTCTTCGCACTTCGAATTCCGGAGCCGCGCGACCCAATCGAGATCGCCGGGGCTCGTTCGCTGGCCCAGGTTCCTCGGCGCAGGTTCATTGGAGAGCGAGCCGGATCCCTCCGCAACGTTTCTGCTCGCCGGTAACGCGTTGTTTGACAACCCCTTGACGGTGCTCACGCCGGCTAGCACCAGAATTGCCGCAAGGGATATTGAAGCGGCAATGGTCAACCCAATGGGAGTTCCGGTCGAAGTGGGTGCCATCAGTACGATAGCATCGCCCGTGCTGCGCCCTATTGCAAGACCCGAGGAACTCTGAGACGCTCGCTCGCCGATGCCACAATCGTCCGTCGACTCGCCGCTCGGAGCATGCCCATCCTGTGGACAACACGTGAATCTGCCGGTTCCGCTGAGCGGAATCGTTGCCTGTCCTCGCTGTGGCAAGCTCACCGAGGCGACAAGGTTTGCGCCCTTGCCGAGCAATCTCGCAAAGGCACAGTCGGTGCGCCACGAATTGTCACATGCGAAGACGGTATTGGCAATGCCGAGTGACCCCCCAAGGAATCGAGTCGAAAGCGAAACGACGGAGGGTGAGCAGCAGTCGCGAATCCTCGGGCTCTGCGATGGTATTGAACGCATCGTCGCAGGCAAGCGGGCACTTGTGGTCGTTATCATGGTTCTCTTGACCGGGATCGTCGGGCCCATCGTGGATCGAGTAGTTCTCAGTCAACGCTCCATCGGTACCGTGCTTGCCACGAATGCGTTGCTCATCGTTCTTTGGACTCTGTTCTTTTCGTGGTTTGGAACACTCAGAGATGAGGAGGGTCGCTATCGGGGCTGGCTGCTCGGTCATCGAGCGGCGTCGCAATGGATTGCGTTTGGCGAAGGGCTCTCCGAACTTCTCGCACCCGAAGTCGGATTGCGCCGCTTCAGACTGGGCGTGTATCTGCTCAGCTTGGGTTGCGTGTTGGTCGCCACACGCGGCATCGTTGTGGTCTTCGCGATTGCTTTCGATTGGAGCGCGTGGTCTTCGAACACGGGCTGGTATCTGCTCGGAACTGGATTGGCTTGCGCTACAATGGGCATCGTCCTCTCCTTCCGACGCAGCTTTGGTGGGATGCGCGCAGTTTTCGACGACGGACGAGCGGTCGTGACAAGTTTCGAAGAACTTCCGGCCATCCTCGACTTGAGCGTGAAATCGGGGCAGCAGCTAGGGCAAGCTGACCCTTTGCGAGCCACGCTGACAGCCCTGGCCAAGTGGCAATCTCGTCGGGTGCGTCGCTACACTGATGAGTACGAGTACCGCAGCGCTCTGCGGAGACATATGCGTCGCTACGCCAGCCATCTCGAGTGCAGGCGTGACGTTTGGATGGGCAAGCGCCGGTCGGACCAGATCGCCGATTTGGTGCTCGGTGGACTCGTGCTCGTGGTGATCAAGCGCGGTTTCGCTAGTGCCCAGGCGCAACGAGCCATCGAGCAGATGCAAGGATTTGCCAAGAAGTGGCCAGGCAAGCCAAAGCTACTCGTGATCTTCGACGCCGACCGCCGAGAAGTGCTGTCGAGTGCCGCAATATCCACGCTGCAAAGCCTGCACGCAATAGCAGACACGATCACCGTGGTGATGTAGCGAGATACCCTACTCGGCCGGAACTTCCTTGATGAGCGCAATCTCGATCCGACGGTTGCGCTGCTTGCCCTTCTCGGTGGCGTTGCTCGCAACCGGCTGGTTCTCGGCGTATCCGGCTGCAACCAATCGCCGCCCCGGAATGCCGCATTTCTCTTGAAGGAACCGCACCACGTTGGTGGCGCGTGCAGTAGAGAGCTCCCAATTGGTGGGGTAGTGCTCCCGCACGTCCGCACTCTTGACCCGCGCCGCGTCAGTGTGACCGCTGACCTGGAACACGTGCTTGGGCATCCGAACAATGCTGGAAGCAACCTGC
>Ga0265340_10000856_pt1 | contig 17289 bp, 14 predicted proteins | sample 4CB225metaG_FD_202082 | JGI IMG/M metagenome (GOLD analysis project Ga0265340, IMG submission 202082) | Rhizosphere microbial communities from Carex aquatilis grown in University of Washington, Seatle, WA, United States - 4-CB2-25 metaG | ecosystem: Host-associated > Plants > Roots >...
ATGGAGCCGCCGGACTACGCCGCTTTCCCCGGTTTCGACGCCGATCCACCGAGCCGGAAATGGAACCTCTGGGGATACATCGACGCCCGGGACGGCGCCCAGGCCGTCCGCCGGGCTCTCGATCATGAGGCCACCGGTGTGGACATCTTCATCATTGCCAACGCCGATACCGTGATGAGCCGCTCCAGCGCCGCCCTGGCCGCCGAGGTCTTCCCCGGCGTCCCGATCGTGAAGGAGCTGGGCGAGCACGAGACGCTGCTGTCGATCGACAAGGCCCGCCGGGTGCTCGGCTACGAGCCGCAGCACTCCTGGCGATCGAAATCGAGCAGAACGTGACCTCTACCGTCTCATCCGGGAACCTCTCATCCGGGCCGGGGCCGGCCCACCGGGTCCTGGTCGTGGACGATGAGCAACCGCTGGCGACCCTGGTGGGCAAGTACCTGGAACGGGACGGGTTCGAGGTCAGCCTGGCCTTCGACGGGATCAGCGCGGTCGAGCTGGCCCGCCGGAACGATCCGGACGTGATCGTGCTCGACCTCGGGCTGCCGGGCCAGGACGGTCTGGAAGTGTGCCGGCAGGTGCGCACCTTCTCCGACTGCTACCTGCTGATGCTGACCGCCCGCAGCGACGAGATCGACAAGCTGGTCGGCCTGTCGGTGGGCGCCGACGACTATCTGACCAAGCCGTTCAGTCCCCGGGAACTGGTGGCGCGGGTCCGGGTGCTGCTCCGCCGCCCGCGCCGGAACCCCGCGGCGGAGCGCCCCGACGCTCGGGCCGAGGCACCGCCCCTCCAGTTCGGGCCGCTGACCATCGACGTCGCGGCCCGTGAGGTTCGACTGGACGGTCAGGTCGGCGAGCTGACCCGCACCGAGTTCGACGTCCTGGCTGCCCTGGCCGTGCGGCCCGGGACGGCGTTCACCCGCCGGCAACTGATCAACGCCGTCTGGGGCGAGAGCTGGGTGGGCGACGAGCATCTGGTGGACGTCCACATCGGTCATCTGCGCCACAAACTCGGGGACGACGCCGTCACCGGACGATTCATCCGCACCGTGCGGGGCATCGGTTACCGGATGGGCGAGGGGTGATGGCGCAGCGACCGCCGCCCGGTCTGGCCGGCCGCCTGGTCGCGGCCCTGGCCCTGGTCGTGGTCACCGCCGTGCTGACCGCCTGGCTGGTGGCCGGGGCCATCGCGCCGCCGCTGTTCTCCGCGCACATGCGCCGGGCCGGTATGTCCGGCCATTCCGAGGCGGCCACGCACGCCGAGGAGGCCTTCCGGTCGGCCAGTGTGATCTCGCTGTCGCTGGCCCTGCTGGCGGCGCTGGCCGTCTCGGTCGCCGTCGGCGCGTTCCTGGCCCGCCGGGTCGCCCGAACCCTGCGACCGGTCACGGAGGCCGCCACCGAGGTCGCTCAGGGCCGCTACGGCATCCGGGTACCCCGGCCCGGTCTGGGCGCCGAATTCGAGGAACTCGTCACCGCCTTCAACGACATGGCCGGGCGCCTGGAGCGGGTCGAGGAGACCCGCCGCCGGCTGCTGGCCGATCTGGCCCACGAGCTGCGCACCCCGATCGCCACCCTGACCGCTTATCTGGAGGCGCTGGAGGACGGCGTCACCACCCTGGACCCCGAAAGCCTGGCGGTCATGCAGGCCCAGGCCGGGCGGCTGACCCGGCTGGCCCAGGACGTCTCGGCGGTCTCCCGGGCCGACGAGGGCGGGCACCAGTTGCAGCGCCGCCCGATCGCGGCCGGGTCGCTGGTGGCCGCGGCCTGCGCGAGTGCGGCGGACCGGTATGCGGCCAAGAACGTCGAGCTGCGCCAGTCGGTGGCCCGGCCCGGGGCGGGCGTTGACGTCGACGCCGACCGGATGGGCCAGGTACTGGGTAACCTGCTCGACAACGCACTGCGGCACACCCCACCCGGGGGCCGGGTCACCGTGACCGCCGAAACCCACAACAGCCGGGTCCGGCTGCGGGTCACCGATACCGGAGTCGGTATCCCGGCCGAGCATCTGCCGCACGTCTTCGAACGCTTTTACCGGGCCGACGAGGCCCGCGACCGCGAGCACGGTGGTTCCGGGATCGGCCTGGCCATTGTCAAAGCCCTGGTCGAGGCCCACCAGGGGCAGGTGACCGCCACCAGCCCCAGCACGAGCCCCGGCTCAACCCCGGCTCCCGGTCCCGGTCCCGGCACCACCGTCACGGTCACTCTGCCGGCCGCCACCGAGAGCGCCGTCATAAAGGTTCTGTGAAGGTTCCGCCGGAACGGACCGGTTCGCGGTTCCGGCTGACCGGATGCGGTTAGCCTCAACGTCGTCGGGTGCACCCAGCACATTCGACGCACCCGAAAACCCATGACCAAGAATATATTTCGTTGTCCAAGATGAGCTGGAAGAATTTTCAGGAGGCTCTCCATCGTGACGTCTGCGCATCATGCCCGATCGATGCCCCGCCGCCGGGCGATGCTCGTCCTGCCCGCGCTCGGGCTCGCCGTCACTCTGACCGCCTGCGGCAGCAGCACCGGGACGGCCGCCCCCTCCGGCAGCACCATGCCGGTGATGAGTTCCGGGGCTACAGCCGGCACGGCGAGCGCCGGCGCCGGCGGCAGCTCTGGCTCCAGTTCCAGCTCTGGCTCCAGTTCCAGCTCTGGCCCCACCTCCGGCTCCGGCTCCGGCTCCGGCAGGATGTCGTCGACCTATCCGCCGGTCACACCGGGACCGGCGGCGGCCGGTGCCCACAATGCCGCCGACGTCAGCTTCGCCACCGGGATGATCCCGCATCACGGGCAGGCTGTGCTGATGAGCGACATGGTCCTCACCCGGAGCAGCAAAGAGACCGTGAAGGCCCTGGCCAGCCGCATCAAGAAGGCCCAGATTCCGGAGATCGCGGCCATGTCCGGGTGGCTGAAGGGCTGGGGAGCACCGGTGCCGGACCCGTACGCGACGATGAGCGAGGGTATGGCCGGAATGGGCACCGGCATGATGAGCAACGCGCAGATGCGCCAACTCGAAACCGTCACCGGATCCGCTGCGGACGCGAAGTTCCTCACCCTGATGCCGAAGCACCACCAAGGGGCGATCGAGATGGCCCGCACCGAGCTCGCCCACGGCCGCAACCCGGAGGCCAAGAAGCTCGCCCGGTCCATCATCACCAGCCAGGCCGCCGAGATCACCACGATGAAGAAGCTGCTCACCGGCCTCGGCCGGTAGCTGCGAGACAACCATCGCGCGGCCAGGATGCGAGGGCCACTAGCTTGGACGGCATGGTGGGTCGGGACGGCGTGAGGGGGCGGGTGTGGAGGTAGTTCTGCTGGGGACCGCGGCCGCCGGGGGGCGGCCCAATGCCTTTTGTTCCTGCCCTTTGTGTACCCGGGCGCTCCGGGAGGGGGAGGTGCGGGCCCAGACGGCCGCGCTGGTCGACGGGCGGCTGCTGCTCGACTGCGGCCCGGAAGTGCCGTATGCGGCCTCCCGTCTGGGACGTTCGCTGGCCGGGGTTCGTCACCTGCTCCTCACCCACTCCCACCCTGATCACGCCGGGCCGATGGCTCTGCTGGCCCGGCACTGGGCCCATCGGGGCGAGATGCTCGACCTGGTCGGGCCGCAGCAGGCCCTCGACGTCTTCGCCGACTGGGTGGGCCCGGACGATCCGGTCCGGCCGGTCGCGGTTGCGGCGGGCGACCGCCTGCAGCTCGGTGACTTCGAGATAGCGGTGCTGGAGGCCGCGCACGGTGACGAGTTCGTCGGCCCGGGGGTGTTGTACGACGTGACCTCGGGTGACGGCGGGCGTCTGCTCTACGCCACCGACACCGGCCCGCTGCCGGCCTCGACCCTGGCCGCAGTGGCCGGGCGGGGGTATGACGTCGTCCTGCTCGAACAGACCTTCGGCGAACTGCTCACCCATACCCCCGGCCACCTCGATCTGGTCACGTTCGCCCAGACCGTCCGGCAGTTGCGGGACAACGGCGCGGTGACCGAGGACACCGACGTGGTGGCCATTCATCTCGGCCATCACGACCCGTCACCGGAGCGGCTGTCGCAGCGGCTGGCCCCGGTCGGGGCGCGGGTGGTGGCCGATGGCACGGTGCTGGGCACCGGCCGGGGCCATGACCATGGTGATGGTGATGGCCGCGACCGCGACAGGCTCACGGCGCCCGTACGCACCTTGGTACTGGGCGGGGCCAGATCGGGAAAATCCGCCTACTCGGAGCAATTGGCCCTCCGCTCCTCCGGCGAGGTGACCTACCTGGCCACCGGCGTTGGTGGTGACGACGACGCCGAATGGCAGGCCCGGATCGCCCTGCACCGGTCCCGGCGGCCCGCGAACTGGTCCACCCAGGAGACCACCGACGTGGCCACGGTGCTGCGGAAGGCCGCCGCCGGCAGCACCGTGCTGGTCGACTGCCTGAGCCTGTGGATCACCGCGGTCCTGACCGGCTGCGGAGCCTGGGAGGCCGCCGACCCGGCGACCCAGGACGAAGCTCTGCGGGCAGTGACGGCGGCCGTCGACGATCTGGTCGAGGCCTGGCGGTCGTGCCCGGCCGAGGTGATCGCGGTCAGCAACGAGGTCGGCTCGGGCGTGGTTCCGGCGACGCCGTCCGGGCGGCTGTTCCGGGACGAGCTCGGGCGGCTGAACGCCCGGATAGCCGCGGTCAGTGACACCGTGGTGCTGGTCGTCGCCGGGGTCCCGCTGCACCTCAAGGCCGGCGACCCGGCGGCGGCGCACCCGCCCGGGGTTTGACCCGCCGCCGCCGTTGTGGTCAACTTCGCCGACGGACAATTGGAGGAAGCCGGTGAGACTCCGGCGCGGTCCCGCCACTGTCATCGAGGAGCAAGCCCCAGGAAAGGTCACGGCCCGCGAGGGTTGGAAGGCCGGGGTCACGCGTAGATCCGTAAGCCAGGAACTCCCGTTCGTCGCGACCTGACCACTGGGCGAGGCACCCGGGAGGCTTTCATATGTGTGCCTTTTTGCTGTCCGAGTACCGATGAGCGCCCGCCTGATCGGGGTAGGTATGGGCCCGGGCGACCCCGAGTTGCTGACGCTCAAGGCTGTGCGGGTACTCAACGAGGCCGACCACGTGCTGGTGCCGGTGATGCACGCCGACGAGGCCGGGCGGGCCGAGGCGACGGTGCGAGCGCATCTGAACCACGAGCGGGTCCGGCGGGTGGTCTTCGCCCTCAACGAACGGCACGACCGGGCCCGGCGCGAGGCTGCCTGGGACGAGGCCGCCCGGGTCACCCTGGAACTGTTCGACGCGGGTGCGCAGACCATCGCCTTCGCCACCATCGGCGACCCGAACATCTACTCCACGTTCTCCTACCTCGCCCGCACGGTGCAGGACCAGCGTCCGCAGGTGCGGATCCAGACCGTTCCCGGCATCACCGCGATGCAGGCTCTGGCCGCGGAGGGACCGACCGTGCTCTGCGAGGGCACCGAATCACTGACCCTGCTGCCGATCACCGCGGGGGTCGACGCCTTCTCCGCCGCGCTGCGCCACAGTGACACCGTCGTCGCCTACAAGGGCGGTCGCCATCTCCCGGAGCTGTGTTCCGAGCTGAAGGCTCAAGACCGCCTCGAAACCGCCGTCTTCGGCCGCGACCTCGGGCTGCCCGAACAGGACGTACGCCCGCTGAGCGAGGTTTCGCAGTCGGCACCCTATTTGTCCACGGTGATAGCACCGGCCGTCCGCGACGCCCGAGGAGGCCGACTGTGAACCAGCCCTTGAATCCCCGCACCGACAAATCCCCCACCGGGAAGGACGAATCCCCCACCGGGAAGGACGAATCCCCCACCGGGAAGGTCGTTTTCGTCGGGGCGGGACCGGGAGCCGCCGATCTGATCACTCTGCGCGGGGCGGCCCGGATCGCGGCCGCCGACGTGGTGATCTGGGCGGCGAGCCTGGTCACCGAATCGGTGATCACCGATCACGCCCGGCCGGACGCCGAGATCATCGACTCCGCGCAGTTGCCGATGGAGGGGGTGCTGCCGATCTACCGGCGCGCCGCCGAGCAGGGCCTGACGGTGGCCCGGGTCCATTCCGGTGATCCCTCGCTCTGGGGTGCGGTGCAGGAGCAGTACGACCGCTGCGTCGAACTCGGCCTCGAGGTGGAGATCGTGCCCGGCGTCTCCGCGTTCTCGGCCGTAGCCGCCCTGATCGGCCGCGAGCTGACCATTCCGGAGGTCGGGCAGTCGGTGATCCTCACCCGGCTCGGCGGCGGAAAGACACCGATGCCGGCCGGTGAAGAGGTGCGCGAGTTCGCCCGGCACGGCACCACGATGGCCGTCTTCCTGTCCGCCGCGCGCTCGGGCCAGCTTGTCCAGGAGCTGCTCGAGGGCGGCTACCCGGAATCGACGCCCGTCGTAGTGGCTTACCAGGCCACCTGGCCGGACGAGCTGATCCTGCACACCACCCTGGCCGAGCTCGAGGGCACCGTGCGCGGGGCGAAACTGTGGAAGCACACCTTGTTCCTGGTCGGGCCCGCGCTGACCGCCGGCGGTACCCGTTCACATCTGTATCACCCCGGCCACTTTCACGGATTTCGCAAGGCTGATGCCCAGGCCCGTCGAGACCTGCGGGCGGCCCGGGCCGCCCGGGAGGCCGCGTCAACCGCAGACGTGAAAGCGAGCCGATGATCGGGCTGGTGGCGGTCACGGCCGCCGGACGGCGGACCGCGGCCGAACTGGCCGCCGCCTGGCCGGAGCGGACCACGACCTTCTCCGGGCCGGCCGCGCAGGCCCTGCCGGAGGCCTTCGAGCACTGTGACCAGGTGGTCGCCTTCATGGCCACCGGAATTGCCGTGCGTCTGCTCGGTGCCCGGCTGTCCGACAAGCACGCCGACCCCGGCGTGGTCTGCGTCGACGAGGGGCGGCAGTTCGCCGTCGCCTTGCTGGCCGGCCATGCCGGTGGGGCCAACACCCTCGCCCGTGAGGTCGCGGACGTGCTCGCGGCGACGCCGGTGGTGACCACGGCCAGCGATTGCGTCGGCTCCCTCGGCCTCGATGAACTGGGCTGGCCGGTCGAGGGTGATGTCGCCGGAGTGAGCCGGGCCCTGCTCGACGGTGACCCGGTCGAACTGGTTCCGGACGCCGTCTGGCCGCTGCCGGCTCTGCCGCTGGTCACCCCACCGGCCCCGGCAACCCACTCAGCCCCGCCCCTCCAGTCAGCCCCGCCCCTCCAGTCAGCCCCGCCCGCCTCATCGGCCCCCCCGGTCCGGCACCGGTTGCTGGTCACCGATCAGGTTGTGGACGCCGCGGCGGGCACCGCGATCTTGCGTCCGCCCTCCCTGGTGGTAGGGGTCGGTGCCGCCCGCGGGGTCAGCACCGCGGAGGTACTCGACCTGATCGACCGGGTACTGCTGGAAGCGGGTCTGTCCGCGGCCTCGGTGCAGCACCTGGCCACGATCGACGTCAAGGCGAAGGAGGCCGGACTGCTGGCCGCGGCCGCCCACCGCGGCTGGGAACTGGTCACCCACCCGGCCGCCCGGCTGGCCGCGGTCCCGGTGCCGAACCCGAGCGAGCGGGTGCGACGGGAGGTGGCCACGCCCAGCGTCGCGGAGGCGGCCGCCGTCCTCGGACGGGGACTTCCCGGTCACCGGCCCGGCAAGCTGGTGGTACCCAAGACCCGCTCCACCGCCGACCCGGCCCCGATCGAGTCCCCGACGAAGCCGGCCCCGGCGGCGATGGCGACCGCGGCGGTGGCCCGGCATCACCCGCGCGGCCGGCTGGCCCTGATCGGCCTCGGCCCCGGCGCCCGCGACCTGCTGACGCCCAGGGCGATCGACCAGTTGCGGTCGGCCTCGGTCGTGGTCGGGCTGGACCAGTACGTCGACCAGATCCAGGATCTGCTGCGCCCGGGTACCCGGGTCCTCACCACCGGACTGGGAGCCGAGGAAGAACGCGCTCGCTGTGCCGTCGATCAGGCCCGGGCCGGGCACGCGGTGGCCCTGGTCGGTTCCGGGGACGCCGGGATCTACGCGATGGCCAGCCCGGCCCTCGACGTCGCCGACGGCACCATCGATGTGCTGGGCGTGCCCGGGATCACGGCCGCGGTCGCGGCGGCGGCCGCGCTGGGGGCACCGCTCGGCCACGATCACGCCTACATCAGCCTGTCGGATCTGCACACCCCGTGGCCGGCCATCGAACGCCGGGTGGTCGCGGCCGCCGAGGGCGACTTCGTCGTCTGTTTCTACAATCCGCGCAGCCGGGGCCGCGACTGGCAGCTCGGCGCCGCGCTCAACCTGCTGGCCAAGCACCGGCCCGGCCACACTCCGGTGGGCCTGGTCCGGCAGGCCAGCCGACCGGACGAGACGGTGACCGTGACCACCCTGGACGCGCTCCGGGCGGCCGGCGGCGATCCGGTCGACATGTACACGGTGCTGATCGTGGGCAGCAGCAACACCAACGTCGTCGCCGACCGGATGGTCACCCCGCGCGGCTACCGGTGGCAGTCAGACTCCGGCCCCGGCGAGGCAGAATGACCCGCCCCGCCGTCCACCCGATCGAGATGGAGACACCACCAATGAGTCCCTCCCCCGCCCCACCGGAAGCCCTGCTGATCGTGGGTCACGGCACCCGCGAGGCCGCGGGGGTCGCGGGCTTCAACGCCCTGGTCGCCCGGGTCGCCGCCCGGACCGAGGTCGCGGTGGCCGGAGGTTTCATCGAGCTGTCGGCGCCCCCACTCACCGAGGCCGCCTCGAGCCTGGTCGCCGCCGGGCACCACCGGGTCGTCGCGGTGCCGCTGGTGCTGGTGGCCGCCGGCCACTCCAAGGGTGACATTCCCGCGGCAATGCTCCGGGAGACGCTGCGCCATCCCGGCCTCACCTACACCTACGGACGTCCGCTCGGGGTGCACCCGACCGTGCTACGGCTGCTGGAGGAGCGCCTCGACGCCCAGGTACCCCCGGCCGAGCGGGCCGACGTCGCCGTGCTGCTGGTCGGCCGGGGAACCACCGACCCGGACGCCAACGCCGAGGTGGCCAAGGTCTGCCGGCTGCTGTGGGAGGGCCGGGGGCTGGCCATGGTCGAGCCGGCCTTCGTCTCGCTGGCCCGGCCCTCGGTGCCCGAGGGGCTCGAGCGGTGCCGGCGGCTGGGCGCCACCCGGATCGTCGTCCTGCCCTACTTCCTGTTCGACGGGGTGCTGCCCCAGCGCGTCGTCAGCCAGGCTCAGGCCTGGGCCGGCGAGCATCCCGAACTGGAGGTGCGGGTCGCGGACCTGATCGGCGACTGCGACGGCCTCGCCGACGTCGTGCTCGAGCGGTACGCCGAGGCGGCCGCCGGTCCGGTGGCGATCAACTGCGACACCTGCCTGTACCGGGTGGCCCTGCCGGGATTCGAGGCCCGGCTCGGGGCCCCGCAGACACCGCACCACCACCCCGACGACGCGGGGCATCACCATCACGACGCCGGCCCGGAGCACCATCACGACGACGCGGATCAGCACCATCACAGTCACTGACCCGGATCGGCATCATCTCAGCTTGTGATCTTCGGCGGGGATCGGCGCTGACGCTTCAGCGCGGTCCGGCCCGCTCGTTGCCGTCCGGGCCAGCAGGGGGCGCAGGGTGTCGTCGGTGAGGGTGTAGCGCATCACCCGGCTGTCCTTGCGGGCGGTCACCACGCCGGCGACCCGCAGCAGTCGCAGCGCCTGGGAGGCGGCGGTGTCGTTCATCCGGGCGGCGATGGCCAGATCGGACACGCTGATGTCCGGGACGGCGGCGATCGCGGTCAGCAGGGCCAGTCGCCCCGGATCGGCCAGCAGCGCGTACCGCTGGGCCAGGGCCTGCACGGCCCGGTGGTCGCCGACGGCCGCGATGGCCTGGCAGACCCGGTCGCCGTCAATGATCCGGCGGTGGAGCTGGTCGGCGGGCACGAGATGCATCCCCTGATTCTCCTCCAGATACCGGGACGAGATGACATCTGCACAGCTGATGAGATTTGGCGGCGGCAGCCGGTGGGCTCTACATTGACCGGGTCGTGGTGTTCGGGAAGACCAGTGCCGGCGCTTTCAGAATCAGTTTCTGGAGGTTCCCAAAGCTGGAGCGGCCCTCGCCACTGTGATCGGGAAGTACCGGCCCCACCCCCTTCCGGGGAGCCACTGGCCGCCTTCGGGCGGCTGGGAAGGCGGGGCTGGTGCGTTGGACCCGTCAGCCAGGAGACCGGCCACGGCACCGTACGAGACCATCCACGAGGTGCTGGAGGCGGTCCGCGTGAGCGTGCCCATGAGCAAAATCATGATCCCTGCCAACCCCGGGCCGGGCCGACCGGCCGTTCCGGTCACGCTGTCCTGGAACCGGTCGGACACCTGGCGCACCGCCGGCCTGCTGGCAGTGATCGCCGTCCTGCACGCGGTGGCGTTCGGGATCCTCGCCGTCCTGGTCGGCCCGCACCATTACCGGGTCGGGGGTCAGGTCTTCGGTCTGGGACTGGGCTTGACGGCGTACACCCTGGGGATGCGGCACGCCTTCGACGCCGACCACATCGCCGCCATCGACAACACCACCCGCAAGCTCCTGGCCGACGGCAAACGCCCGATCTCGGTCGGGTTCTGGTTCGCCCTGGGCCACTCGACGGTCGTGGTGGTACTGGCCACCCTGGTCGCGGCCGGAGCCCGCCAGGTCGCAGCCCTCACCGACCCCGATTCCCCCGCCCACCGGGTCCTGGGGATGGTTTCGGTGGGAGCGTCGGGGGTATTCCTGTACCTGATCGGGATTCTCAACCTGGTCGCCCTGATCGGCATCGTGAAGATCTTCCGGGCCCTGCGCGCCGGGGAGTACGACGAGCAGGCCCTGCAGACCCACCTGGATTCGCGGGGGTTCCTGGCCCGGATCCTGGGCCGGCTGACCCGCTCGATCACCCGGCCCGGGCAGATGTACCCGGTCGGGCTGCTGTTCGGAGTCGGGTTCGATACCGCCACCGAGGTACTGCTGCTGGCCCTGGCCGGCTCCGGGGCCGCGGCCGGCCTGCCCTGGTATGCGATCTTGTGTCTGCCGTTGCTGTTCGCCGCCGGGATGAGCCTCTTCGACACCCTGGACGGCACGTTCATGAATGTGGCCTACCACTGGGCCTTCTCCAACCCGATCCGCAAGGTCTACTACAACCTGGCCATCACCGGCCTGTCGGTGGCCGTCGCCCTGATCATCGGCAGCATCGAACTGATCGCGGTGGCCCACGACCAGTTCGGCCTGAGCGACCCGGTCAGCACGGCCATCTCCGGTCTGAACCTGAACAATGTCGGGTTCCTGATCGTCGCCACCTTCGTCGTCGTCTGGGTGGCTGCGATCAGCTACTGGAAGATCTTCAAGGTCGAACAGCGCTGGGCCCTGCCCGCCACCGCGGTCACCGATCCACAGTCCTGATCCCCGGCCGGGCCCACGGGTCCGCGGCCGGGAAGCACCGGGTGAGACAACCGTTACGAAACAGCGACATCTGGATGTCCTGCGCGTAATATGGCATTAATCCCACTCGCGGGTTATCGCCCGGGTTATCGCTCGCTGGTTGCGTACTGTCGGGAGGCTGCCGATGAGCTTCAATCTCGCCACCATCCTCAGCGAGGGAGCCAAGGCCCACCCGGACAAACCGCTGATCCACTTTCTCGGCACCCGCTGGACCTACCAGCAGGTGGACGAGCTCTCCGGGCGGGTGGCCGACGGTTTGCGGGCGCTCGGGCTGCAGCGCGATCAGAAGGTCGCCGTCCAATTGCCGAACGTACCCGAGTTCATTTTCGCCTATTTCGCGGTCCTGAAGGCGGGGCTGGTGATGGTGCCGCTGGCACCGCTGTTGCGCGCCCCGGAAGTGGCCTACCACCTGGAGAACAGCGACGCCGCAGTGCTGATCACCTACGACGGGATCGCCGACGAAGCCCTGAAGGGGGCCGCCGGGCTCCCCGATCTGCAGGTTTTCGTGCTGGCCGGTCCAAAGGGCCGGCCCGCTCCCGAGGGCACCCGGTCATTCGGCGAGCTCTACCCGCCGGCCACCCCGGGCATTCCTGACAGCACCCCGCTCGATGGCACCGGCCTTCCCGATCGCGGGCCCGGCCGGATCGAGCAGACCGAAGCCGACGACACCGCTGTGCTGCTGTACACCAGTGGAACCACCGGTCACCCCAAGGGCGCGGAGCTGTCGCACTTCCAGTTGCTGATGGCCTGCTCGATCGGCGGCGAGACGTTCGGCTACCGGTCCGACGACATCGCGGTCCTGGTTCTGCCCCTGTTCCATATTTTCGGCCTGTCCAGCACGCTGAACGTGACCGTCCGGTTCGGTGGCTCGGCCGTCCTGCTGCCCCGGTTCGAGGTCGGGGCCGTCCTGGACGCCCTGGAACGGCACCGGTGCACGATCTTCTGCGGGGTCCCGACGATGTTCATCGCCCTGCTGAACGCCGACCTGACCGGCCGGGACGTATCTTCTCTGAGCCGGTGCGTGTCCGGCGGCGCCGCAATCCCCGGGGAGGTGGTCCGCGGTTTCGAGGAGAAGTTCTCGCCGGCGGTGATCCTGGAGGCCTACGGCCTGTCCGAGACGGTCGCACTGGCCACCATCAATCCGAGCGCGCATCGGCGCCGGGCGCTGTCCGTCGGGCGGCCGGCCTGGGGGGTGGACATCCGGATCCTGGACGCTCAGGGCCGCGACCTGCCGTCCGGTCCGGCGTACGTGGGCGAGTTGGTGATCCGTGGGCTCACCGTGATGAAGCGCTACTACAAGAACCCGGAGGCGACCGCCGAGGCTGTTCACGACGGCTGGCTGCACACCGGGGATCTGGGCTATCGGGACGAGGACGGATACTTCTTCATCGTCGACCGCAAGAAGGATCTGATCATCCGGGGCGGATTCAACGTCTACCCGCGGGAGATCGAGGAGGTGCTGCACGCGCACCCTGCGGTGGAGGAGGCCAGCGTCGTGGGTAAGCCGGATCAGCGGCTGGGCGAGGAGGTAGTGGCGTTCGTGACCCTGCGCAACGGCGCGGAGACCACACCCGGCGAGCTGACCGCGCACTGCCGGGAGCGGCTGGCCCGCTACAAGTTCCCCCGCCAGGTCATCATCATGCCGGCGCTACCGAAGGGTTCGTCCGGCAAGGTTCTCAAGGCCGAGCTGCGAGCCCGGTTGTGAGACCCTCGCCGACGCCGTCCGGCGGGCTGGCTCACCGGTTGCTGTACGCGACCGAACCCGGCCGGGCCCTGTTCGACGCCGGTGGCCTGGTCGTGGGCCTGCCCTTGCTGCGCCGGGCCCGGCACGGGGACCGGCATCCGGTGCTGGTCCTGCCCGGGCTGCTGGCGTCGGACGCGTCGACCGCGGTACTGCGACGCTGGCTCACCCGGCTCGAATACCAGGTCGTCGGCTGGGATCTGGGCCGCAATCTGGGGCCGACCCAGGCCGTTGTGGACGGGCTGCCGACGCTGCTCGAGCGGCTGGCCGATCGGCACGGCCAGCCGGTCAGCCTGGTGGGCTGGAGCCTGGGCGGCATCTTCGCGCGCAAACTGGCGCTCCGGCGGCCGGACCTGGTCCGGCAGGTGATCACTCTCGGCTCGCCGTTCGGCGCCGTCGAATACGAGAGCGCCGGAACCCCGGGCGAGCGGATGTACCAGCGCCTGGCCCATTTGCACGTCACGGACCGGATCTATGCCCCGAACGAGGCGACGCGCGGCGTTCTGCCGGTCCCGAGCAGCTCCGTGTACTCCCACTGGGACGGTATCGTCGATTGGCGAGCCTGCGTCCAGCCGGTCGGCCCGACCAGCGAGAACATCCCGGTCCGGGCCAGCCACCTGGGAATCGGCCATCACCCGGCGGTGCTCTGGATTGTCGCCGACCGGCTGGCCCAGCCCCAGGACGACTGGCGCCCCTTCACAATTCCGGTGGGGATCAACGCGGTTTCCCTGTTCGGTGGCGTCCCGAAGCAATTCGATCCCCGATGACCAGGAGCAGTTCATGGACCGGATGACCCCGACCGATGCCGGTTTCTACTTCGCCGAGAGCCGCCGGACGCCGATGCACGTCGGCTCGGTAGCGATCTTCGAGGGGCCCGCCCCGAGCTACGGCGATCTGGTCCGACTGCTGCTGCGCAAGTTGCCCCTGGTCCCCCGGTACCGCCAGCGGGTCCGGGACGTGCCCTTCTATCTGGGTCGACCGGTCTGGACCGATGACGAGCACTTCCAGATTCTCTACCACATCCGGCATACCGCGGTGCCGAAACCGGGCGGCCCCGAGCAGCTACGCAATCTCGCCGGGCGGGTGCTCGGCCACCGTCTGGATCTGACCAAACCGCTGTGGGAACTGTGGCTGATCGAGGGGCTGGCGGAGGGCCGCTGGGCGATCATCAACAAGCACCACCACGCGATGATCGACGGGGTCGCCGGCACGGACCTGATGCAGATCCTCTTCGACACCAGCCCGCAGACCACGTACCCGGCCCCGGACCAGTGGACACCCCGGCCGCCGGCCTCGACGACGGCGTTGATCGCCTCCAGTCTGAGCGACACCGTGGTCAAACCCCTCTGGGAACTGGCCGCCGCGTTGCCGGCCGGCTCCCGCAGCGCGATCGGCTCGCCGGGACAGCTTGTCCGCCGGGCCGGTGTGCTGGCCGGAGCGCTGGTCAGCGCGGGACGGCAGTTTCTCACCCCGGCGGCGGCCTCGCTGAACGGGCCGATCGGGCCGCATCGCCGCTGGACCTGGGCCGATTCGACGATGGCGGACGTCTCCACGGTGCGGAAGGCGTTCGGCGGGACGACCAACGACGTCGTGCTGGCCGCTATCACCGCCGGGTTCCGGGATCTGCTCGAGGCTCGAGGCGAACTCACTGACGGGCAGGTCGTGCGCTCGATGGTCCCGGTGTCGATCCGCCGGGAGGACGAGCGGGGCGTGCTGAGCAACCGGGTGTCGCTGGTGTATATCAACCTGCCGGTCAGCGAGCCCAGCCCCCAGGCCAGGTTGGAGGCGGTGCGGCGGCAGATGGACGCGCACAAGCGGGCCCTGCGCGCCTACGACCCGCGTTCCCTGATCGCCGTCCTCGATGTGATCGCGCCGGGGCTGCTGGCCCTGGGCACCCGGACCTTGTTGCGGTCGACCCAGCCGTTGGTCCAGGCCGTCACCACGAACATTCCTGGACCACCGGTTCCGCTGTACCTGCTCGGGCACCGGATGATTTCGCTGTACCCGTGCGTCCCGATCGGCTCGGGCCTGCGGACCTCGGTGGGGATCTTCTCCTACTGCGGCACCATCACCTTCGGGATCAACGTCGACTTCGACGCGGTGCCGGATGTGGACGTGCTGACGCTCGGGATCTCCCGCGGCATGAGCGAACTGGTGAAGCAGGCCGAGCAGAAACCGGCCGAGCCCGGCGCTGACCGGCGGCGGCCAAAAGAGCGCAAGTAGCGGTATCCGGCGCCCACATCACCGCGAGGCCCGGTCCTGGGGAGCGTCCCAATCGAGTTCGGGGCCGGCCGGAACGATCCCGGTCGGATGGATACCTTGTCGGCATGGGCAACGTGACACCGCCGGCGGGGGCGCGGGCTCTGAGCTCGCACTGGCGGGAAAGGCTCGTCCGTCGGCTGCGGATCGATCTGCGGTTCGACTTGTGCCATCCCCAGGCCGACCCCTGGCCGCCGGGCGCGATGGAGTACTACGCCCGGTTCACCGTGTCCTGGGACCAGGAGGAGGCCGCCCGTTCCGGCCCCGACGACGCCCGGATCCTGGACGGCCTGGCCCGGCACGCCCCGGAGAACGACGACGGATACCTCACGGTTCCGGTCGGGGCCGCCACCTTCCTGATCGCGGACCTGTGCTCGACGTCCCTGTTCCTGGCCCTCGACGACCGCAGTGACGACCTCGCGCACATCGGCCGGGTGCTGCTCAACCCGGGAAAGGAAGGTTTGGCGGACGATCTTCGTGAGCAGATCGAGGGCCACGGCGACGGCCTGATCATCGTGCCGGAAGCCCACGTCACCGAACCGTGGCGGGGTGTGAACCTCGGCCTGATCGCGATCGGTCTGAGCCTTCAGCATCTCTCCCGCGGCTGCGCCCTGGCCGCGCTGCACCCGATGGAACCTCGACTCGAAGGCGCGCAGGCCCGGAGCCAGGCCCACCAGCGGCTGGGAACGCACTGGAGCCGGCTCGGTTTCCGCCCGTTTCGCGATCAGATCTTCGTGCTTGACCTGGCCCGGAACGACCTCGACGAGCACCTGAGAGCGCTGCTGCGTAGGTCCTGACCGCAGCCGCTCAGCCGGTGGCCAATCCAAGCCGCTGGATCAGGGTCGGGACCAACTGGCGGGTGAACCGAACGGTGTAGTGCACCCCGTCGAAACGGACGAGCGTGTCACCGTGTAGCGGGCTGCATACTCCGCCCGGACAAACCACGTCGGTGACCGAAACCGTCGAAGCGGACGCCGGCCGGGCCGCGGCCACCGAACGCAATACCGAATTGAACCCGTCGACGTATTGAGCGCCCGGGACCGGCCCCCTCGAGGTACCGGCGGGCCTCTGCGTCGCGATGGCCGTGCCGAGCTGTTCGCCGGGAGGTGGTAATTCCAGAAAGACGACGCGCCCACCGTAGGCCGCGACCTGATCGACCAGCTTCAGGTACCCGGCGCGCAGCGCGGCGTCGTGCTCCGGGGTGCCGGCCGCGAGCCGCTTGCCGTCGACGAGCAGGGTTCGGCCGCTCCCCCAGTACTCGGCGTCCAGAACCACCTGCGGACGATACTTCTGCAGCGCTTCTTGGATGAGACCCGGGGCCTGGCCGTAACAGACCTGGGCGGCGGAGTCAGGTTCGGAGGCACCAAGGGGCAGGATCATCTGACCGCTCGCCGTGCACAGTTTCCACGCGGCATCCACCCAGGGACTACCGGTCTTGACCGCCCAGTCGTTCAGACCCGGTCCGAGTGCACGGCCGGTCGAGTCACCCACCAGCGCGAGGCGGACCGGCGACGACCCAGCACTGGTACCGGCCGGGAGGGCACAAATCAGGTACCTGTCGTTTCTTTCCCCCGGACAGGCCGTATCGCTGTGGAGAGTGAGCTGTTGCGCAATCGTGCCGGGCAGCGCGGTCGCCTGGATCACCAGGACCACCACGACCGCGGAGGCGGTTGCCGCGGCCATGATCACCCGGGCCGGCGATCTCAGCAACCGCCGACTGCCCAGCACCGGCCGCTCGACGACGAGATAGGACGCGGTGGCCGCGCCCACGGTGATGACTACCCGAAGAAACTGGCGCACCGCGGTCTGGGACGCGGTCATCTCGGGGGTCACCGGAATGGCCACGACCAGCGGCCAATGCCACAGATAGACGCCGTAGGAAATCCGGCCCAGAGCCACCGCCGGG
>Ga0265340_10000859_pt1 | contig 17275 bp, 15 predicted proteins | sample 4CB225metaG_FD_202082 | JGI IMG/M metagenome (GOLD analysis project Ga0265340, IMG submission 202082) | Rhizosphere microbial communities from Carex aquatilis grown in University of Washington, Seatle, WA, United States - 4-CB2-25 metaG | ecosystem: Host-associated > Plants > Roots >...
TGGCGAGCGGCGCGCCGTTCATGGGTCTGCTGGGCACGGTCTGGGGCGTGATGAGCACGTTCGCCGCCATTGCGCAACAGGGCGCGGCCACGATGGCGGCGATGGCGCCGGGCGTTTCCGCCGCGCTGAGCACCACCGTCGCGGGCCTGCTGGTGGCCATCCCCTCGATGTTCGCCTACAACTGGCTGGTCCACAATTTGCGCGCGTTCACGGTCGAGCTGGACAACTTCGCGCAGGAGTTCGTTTCGCGGATGGAAACGGAATTCCTCGCGGACGAATGATTTTGAGCCATGCGAAGATTTTCACAACGCAGTCATCTGGTGACGTTGAGTGAAATCAACATCACGCCGCTGCTCGACCTCGCGTTCGTGCTGCTCATCATCTTCGTCATCACCACGCCGCTGCTGGAGCAAAGCATCAATCTCAAGCTTCCCAAGGGCGGCCGGCCGGAAACGCAAATCAACAAATCCGACATCACCACCGTCGAGATTTCCAACACCGGCGTTTATGTGCTCGACCGGCAACGGCTGCAACTGGCGCAGTTGATCACTCGGCTGGCGGGCGAATCCCGCTCGAACCCGAATCTGATTGTCTATATCCGCGCCGACAAGGACAGCCGTTACGAATTGCTGGCCACGCTGCTGGACACCTGCCAGCGCAACGGCATAAAAATTTCGTTCCGCACCGACCCGACACCCGACCGATGAACCGGCTCCAGAAAAAATGCGTCATCGCCACAGCGGGATTTCATCTGCTGCTGCTCCTGCTTTTGATTTTCGGCTCGGCGTTTTTCTCGCCCCGCCCCAAGCCGGACGACACACAGCTGCTCGACGTGATTCCGGCCAATTTGATTGACGCGGCGTTCAGCAGCGGCGTCCGCAACGCCCAGCCGCCCGCGCCAACACCGGTGGTCACGCCACCGGCGCCGGCCCCGATTCCGCCCACGCCCGTCGTCACGCCGCCCACGCCGCCCAAAGTGGTGACGCCGGAGCCCATCAAGGAAATTGTGAAGGCGCTGACGCCGGAGCCGAAGCCGGTGGACAAACCAAAAATCCAGGTCAACACGCAACTCGTGGTCCGCACTGCGCCGAAAAATGTGACTCTGAATCCAATGGATGATTCGCGCCGGCAACAGCAGTTGCGGCAGCTGGCGTTTCAAAAAGCGGTTCGGAGTTTGAGAAACAACCTTGCTCCAACCACGACGATTGACATGCCTGGTAACAGCAGCGCGGCTTACGCGAACTACGCTTCCGTGGTGAAGAGCGTTTATGAACAGGCGTGGGTGCCGCCGGACGATGCTCAAAATGACGAGGCAAATGTCAAGGTCACCGTCACCATCGCCAGCGATGGCACGGTGATTTCCGCGCACGTCCTCACGCCGTCGGGCGACGCGGGCGTGGATGCCTCCGTGCAACGCACCCTGGACCGCGTCACCTTCATCGCACCGTTCCCGGAAGGCGCGACGGAGAAGGAACGGATTTACACCATCAACTTCAACCTCAAAGCCAAACGATCGCTCGGATGAAAAATAATTGTCTCAACCTTTGGAAAATTTGCCTGCCGGTTCTTCTGTCTGCCGCCGTGATGACGCGCGGCCAGAACGAAATCAATATTGAACAAAACATCACCGTCATGGGCATGACGAAACCAATCCCGGTTTCACTGGATGGTTTCACCGGCGAAACCTTGGACGTTTTGAAGTTCGATCTTTATGTGCAGGGTTTCAGTTTTGTTGCTCCCGACGCCGCGCAATACGTCATCAGCGGCAGCAACGCGGGCAATGTGCAGGGCCGGGTGATGGATCGCATTGCCAGGAGCTCGCTGCTCGCGCGCAGCTACACCGGCGCATCGTTGCGGCGGGAGGCGCATGCGTTCGCCAACGACATCGTGCTGGCCATCACCGGCAAAAACGGCATCGCGCTGACCAAAATCGCGTTCAAGGATGAAGCCTCCAACGGCGACGGCGAAATTTACGTCGCCGATTTCGACGGCCACGGTCCGCAGGCCGTTACCCACGACGGCGCGATTGTCGCCGCGCCCGCGTGGGCGCCCCGCCGGCTCGCGCTTTATTACACCTCCTACAAGCTCGGCAACCCGGACATTTTTTACCACGACCTCGCCACCGGCCAGCGCCGCGCCGTCGCGCGCTATTCCGGCCTGAACTCCAGCGCCGCTGTCTCGCCGGACGGCACCCGGGTGGCGATGATTCTGAGCAAGGGCGGCAGCCCGAACGTTTATGTCTGCAACGCCGACGGCACCGGCCTGAAACGATTGACGACCACCAGCGAGGATTCGTCGCCGTGCTGGTCGCCGGACGGACAATGGATTTGTTTCGCGACCAAAATCAACTCGCGCCGTTTGCTGGCCAAGGTGCCCGCCGGCGGCGGCGAGGTTCAAACCCTCAGAACCGTCGGCGTCTCGAATCCAACCGAACCGGACTGGTCGCCGGACGGCAAATGGATCGCGTTTACATCGCAGATGGGCGAATTCGACGTGTGTGTCGTGCCCGCCGGCGGCGGTTCCGCCACGGTTTTGGTGCGCGGCGAAGATCCGTCGTGGGCGCCGAACTCCCGGACGCTGATTTGTGCGCGGCGCGGCCCCTCCTACCGATATGTGCTGTCTTTGCTTGACGCGCCGACGAAACAAGTCAAAGATGTGACCCGAGTTTCGGGAAGCGATTCTCAGCCCGCTTGGGCGCGATGATTTTGAATTTTCACGAACCTTTAACTGTATTTTAACAAAGCAAAAAAAATGAAAACGACAAAACTGATTTTCCCACTGGTGCTCGCGCTGGCCGCCACTCTCGCCACGACGGGCTGCAAACATAAACCCGGTTACCTCACAAAACTGCCGGGGCAACCCGCATTGGTTGGCGACAATGGCAATCCCAGCACTTTGCCGAACACCCCGCCGATCAATCCGGATAACTCGCTTGGCGGCATGCCGTTGGCTGACGCAACGACCTTTGACGGCATGCTGGAAGACCGCGCGGCGCTGGCGGCGGACACGATTCGTTTCGCCTACGACAGCTCCGTCATCCGGAGCAGCGAAAAGCCGAGCCTGGCCCTGGTGGCTCAGGCATTGAGTTCCGATCCGAGCGCCAAGCTGCTCATCGAGGGCAATTGCGACGAACGCGGCACCGAGGAATACAACCGGTCGCTCGGTGAACGCCGCGCGCTGGCGGCGCGCGAGGCGCTGGCCAAACTGGGCGTGGACCCGATGCGCATCGAGACCCGGAGCTTCGGCAAGGACAAGCCGGTGAACCCCGGCCACGACGAATCTGCCTGGTCGCAAAACCGCCGGGACGATTTCGTGCTTCTGCATCCGAAAACGGGGGCGTGATTTCGGAGCGCGGACGGCTCGTCCGCGAGTTCCGGAGTTGTGATTTGAATTGAACGCGCGGGCGGGCCACCCGCGCTCCTTTTTTGCCGCTTTACTATTTCCCGGAGCGGGCGTAGGCTGGTTGAGGTTCGACAAAACATTATGAATGTCATGTTAGCTGCTTTGCTCGGCGGATGGGAATGGGTCATCGTGGTTTTGGCCGTCCTGCTTTTGTTTGGCGCCAAACGCATCCCGGATCTGGCCCGCAGCCTGGGCCAGAGCATCAAGGAATTCAAGAAGGGGGCGCGCGAAGTGACGGATGAAATTCAAAACGCGTCGAATGAGACGCCCGCCCAGCCGAACAAGCCTTTGAAAAGCGGCCAGTCGCAGCCTGGCCAGACCGTTTCGCAGCCTTCCAACCCGCCGAAGGTCTGAGGGGCGGGGAATTTCCCGACATGGCCGGCGACAACGAACCGGGACGTCCCGACAGGGCCGAAGGCGGCCCGGTCAAAACCTTTCTCGAACACCTCGAAGATTTCCGCTGGGTGCTCATCAAGAGCATCGTTGCGCTGTTTCTGGGAATGCTGGTCTGCCTCTTTGCGGCCAACGACGTCGTCCGCATCATCAAATGGCCGTTGACGCACGCCCGGATTCACTACTTCGGCACCAACCAGATCGTCACCGTGAGCTTCGGCACGAACCATCTCGGCGATTTTCCGCTCACGCCCGAACAGCAGCAGTCGCTGGACCTCGGCACGAACCGTTTTGTCGCCGTCGAAATCGAGCCGCTCGTCATGGGAACCAATCGCGTGCTCGGCTGGCGGGTGAATCCCGACCCGGACGCCGCCGCCGGCGCGCAGCGGACCAGGATTGACTTGATCAACCTCAGTCCGGCGGGCGGGTTTGTCGTCGCGTTCCAGGTGGGCTTGTATGGCGGCGCGGTCCTGGCGTCACCGTTCATTTTTTACTTCGTCGTCGCCTTCGCTTTCCCGGCGCTGAAGGTGCGCGAACGAAAATACGTTTATCGCGGCCTCGTGATCGGCGTCGGCTTGTTCCTTGCGGGCGTGGCCTTTTGTTATTTCGCCCTGATGCCGGTGGCGCTGTCGGCGGCACAACTGTATTCGCAATGGCTCGGTTTTGGCGCGTTCCAATGGCGGGCGGAGGATTACATCAGCTTTGTCTGCAAATTCATGCTGGGCATGGGGCTGGGCTTCGAACTGCCGGTGGTGATTTTGACGCTGGTGAAAATCGGCGTGCTCAACTACCAAACGCTGTCGAAGGCGCGGCGTTACATGATTGTAATCAATTTGATTCTCGGTGCGGTGCTCACCACGCCCGAACCGATCACGCAACTGGTCATGTTCGTGCCGCTGCAATTGCTCTACGAAATCACCGTCTGGATAGCCTGGTATTGGGACCAGCCCGACCGGGCCCGGGCGCGCCGCCGGCTTTTGCTGGCGTTACTTATTTTATTGCTGGTCGCGGGTCTGATTTGGCTTGGCTATGTATATGGCCTGCCGCTGGTGCGGCACTATTTTCATTGATGGCACGCTTTTATCGGCCTTGGATTCAAGTTGCCAGTGCGACAAATCGGAAGAGGCTGCTGCCCAGACATTTCTGTTCCGACGCAAGCCCCTTCTTCCTATGGCGTAAGGGGTTGCATCGAAACAGAAATGTCTTATTCCCTGTAAACTATTGCTGATCAAAAGCATGTTTTGTCGCACTACAAACTTGAACCTACAGGCTTACAAATCGCGCTTTACATCCGGCGGATTCGGCGTAAGTTCGGTTCGTCAACTTGAAAAAACGTATGCGAAACGTAATAGCTTTTCTCACCGTCGTCACGCTGGCCGCATTGCTCACTTCCGGTTGTGCCGGGCCGGAAAAAAAACTTGGCCGCGGCGTGAGCAACTTCTCTGAAATTGTCCGCATGGGCGAAATGCGCCGCAGCATCGAACAAATGGCGGTGCTCGATTCGCCGGACGCCGGATACACGGTCGGCGCGGTGCGCGGCTTTGACCGCTCGATGGCGCGCACCGGCGTGGGCGTGGTTGAGATCGTCACCTTCCCGCTGCCGCCCTATGGACCACTGTTCACCAGTTACCTCAAGCCCGAGCCGGTTTACCCGGAGAGCTACAAACCGGGGCTGATTTCAGATTCGTTGTTTGACACGGACACCTACACCGGATTCAGCGGCGGCGATGTCGCGCCATTTATTCCCGGCAGCCGGTTCAAAATATTCGACAATTGACCGTGCCCGAACCCGTTTTCATCAGCGCGCCAACCCTCCTTCGTTGGCGCGTTTTTCTTTTGTGAAACCATGGCCCTCGAAAAAAAATCCCCCTGCAAGGTCAATTTGCTGCTGAACATCCTCGGCAAACGGCCCGACGGCTTTCACGAACTCGAAACCGTCATGCACCCGGTCAATCTTTTTGACGAAATCCATTTCGAGCGCGGGGGAAATGGAATTCAACTCACCTGCGACGAACCGGCGCTGCCGGTGGACTCCCAAAACCTCATTTACCGGGCGGCGGATGCGTTTTTGAAGCAGCATAATCTGCGCGACGGGGTGCGCATTCACCTGCAAAAAAAGATTCCCCTGGCCGCGGGACTCGGCGGCGGCAGCGGCAACGCCGCAACGACCTTGCTTGCGTTGAACGAACTGTTTGACCGGCCCCTTTCAACCGCAACATTGAACGAACTCGCCGTGGCGCTGGGCTCGGACGTGCCGTTCTTTCTGCAAAACCGCCCGGCGCTCGCCACCGGGCGCGGCGAAAATATCCAGCCGCTCGAACCTTTCCCGGCGTTGCGCGGCAGGGCGTTCCTGCTGATTCATCCCGGCTTCGGCATTTCGACCCCGTGGGCTTATCAGACCCTCGCGCGCTTCCCGGCAGCGCTTAATGGCAAACCAGGCCGCGCTCGGGAATTGATTTCAATACTTCAATCCAATGATTGGCCCGCCGTCGCTGACGGCTTTTACAATTCGCTGGAAGCGCCGGCATTGGATAAATATCCCGTGCTCGCGCTGTTCCAGGAATTTCTCCGTGCCAATGGCGCCCTGGCCGCGCTGATGTCCGGCAGCGGCTCCACGACCTTTGCCATCGTGGAAAACGTGGACGCCGGCACATCGCTCGTGGAAAAATTCAAGGCGAAGTTCGGTTCGAACGGTTGGACTGCTGTTGTTCCGGTTTAGATTTGGGAGGGACAGCGTGTCGCTGTCCCAAATTGAAAAGTTGGGGACGGCGGCACGCCGTCCCTCCCGTTAAGATTTCCGGGCGGTTTTTTTACGAAATTTCTGAAGCGCGAACTCCATCATTTCCTTTGCCGCCGGAACTTTGAACGCGAGCGCAACGGCGACATAAACCAATCCCGCCACCGTCGCCGGCGCAAACACTTCGCCGATCTTCAATGCGACGGTCTGGTGACCGAGAAAGTTTTCCCACCACCACCAGCCCCCCCACGCCACCAGCCCCGCCAGAATGCCAGCCACCGCCAGCGGTGGAAAGGTGGCGCGCAGTGATCCCATTTCCAGTTTCCCCATTTTCTTCCGTAACATGAACAGCAGCAATCCCGCATTACAGACGGAAGTGATGGTGTTGGCGATGCCGAGTCCGCCCTGCCGCAAAGGCACCACCAGCAGGAGCGACAAAACCAGATTCACCGCGAAGCAGGCGAGGCTGATTTTCATCGGCGTTTTCGTGTCGCCCAGCGCGAAAAACGCCCGTGCCAGAATGTTGACCGCCGAAAAGGCCACCAGCCCCGGCGCGAGGCACATGAGCGCCAGCGACGCGCGGCCGGTGGAATCCGCGGTGAACTTGCCGTGTTCGAACAGCAGCCGGACGATCGGTTCGGCCAGCACGACCAGCAGAATGGCCGCAATCACGTTCGCAAACAGCAACGCGCCGATGCCCTGCCGGAGCGTGGCGCGGAATTCGGGATAATTCTTCTCCGCCGCCAGCCCCGCCAGCGTCGGCAGCAGATACGTCGCCAGCGAAATGCCGAACATGCCCTGCGGCAGCTCCATCAGGCGCACGGCGTAATCGAACGAGGCGTTGATCTGCGGGCTGACGTAAAACGCGATGGCCTGCGTCAGCAGCACGTTGATCTGGAAGGCGGCGACGCCGATGGTGCCGGGAATCATTCGCGTCACGACGAGCCGGACGGTTTCATTTTGCCACGGCGAAACCCATTGATAACGGAAGCCGTCGTGCCAGAGGATCGGCAGTTGAAACGCGGCCTGCGCCACGCCCGCCGCCAGCACGCCGATGGCCAGCGCGAAAATCTGGTCGTGCAACTCGTGCCCCATCCTGGGCGCGAGCCAGAGCACCGACGCGATCATCACGACGTTGAGCATCGTCGCGCCCATGGCCGGGATGAAAAAATGTCCGCGCGCGTTGAGCATGCCCATGAACGCCGCCGCCAGGCACACGAGCAGCATGTAGGGAAACATCACGCGCAGGAGCCGCAGCATGAGTTCGGTGCTCTCGCTGAATTGATGGACGGCCAGCGCAATCGAAAGGCCGAGCATGACCACGCCGATGACCGCGGTTGCCGCGATGACGAGGCCTGAAATCACGGCGTTGGCCGCGCGCCACATCTCGATTTCGCCGTGCGTCTTCTCCTTTTCCTTGAAGAGGGGGACGAACGCCGCCGTCAACGCGCCTTCGCCCAGCAGCCGGCGGAACAGATTCGGGATGAGAAACGCGAGTTTGAACGCGCCCGCCACCCGGGTGTCGCCCATGAAATTCGCATAGACCATCTCGCGCACCATGCCGAGCAGGCGGCTGACGAGCGTGGCGGCGGCCATCGAACTGGACGACTTGAGCATCTGCGACATCGCGCGCAGGCTAAAGTCCTGGGCCCAAAGTCTAAAGCCCAAAGTGCGTTGGAGTTCACGCTTCAGCGTGCGCCGCCATGCAAGCTAAAGCTTGAACTCCAACGCCGGCGATTTAACCTGCGCCCGTGAGCATCCTGGACGAATTAAAATGGCGCGGCCTGATTGCCGATTGCACCGATGCGGCGGAACTTGCCAAAAAAATCGCCGCGCCCATCGCACTTTACTGTGGTTTTGACCCCACCGCCGACAGTCTGCACGTCGGCAACCTCGTGCCGTTGCTGGCGCTGCGGCGGTTTCAACAGCTCGGCCATCATCCGATTGCCGTGGCCGGTGGCGCGACCGGCATGGTGGGCGATCCCAGCGGCAAAACCCAGGAGCGGCAGTTGCTCACCCAGGAAATCCTGGAACGCAACATCGCCAGTGTGAAAATTCAACTGGCAAAACTTTTGGATTTCGAGACGAAGCAAAATGCCGCTCGGCTCGTGGACAATGCCTCATGGACCGCGAACGTTTCGTTCCTCGATTTTTTGCGCGACATCGGGAAACATTTTTCCGTCAACCAGATGGTCGCCAAGGAAAGCATTCGTGCGCGGATGGAAGACCGCGAAGTTGGCATCAGCTTCACCGAATTCAGCTACATGCTGCTACAGGCATTCGATTTCCTTGTGCTTTATGAGAAACACGGATGCGAGCTTCAAATCGGCGGCAGCGACCAGTGGGGCAACATCACCGCGGGGATTGACCTCATCCGGAAAAAACTGGGCAAGACCGCCCACGGCCTCACGCTCCCGCTCATCACCAATGCCGACGGCACCAAATTCGGCAAGACCGAGGCCGGCGCCATCTGGCTCGATCCCAAACACACCAGCGTTGAAGATTTTTATCAATTCTGGATTCGGACGGATGACCGGGATGTCATTCGCTATTTGAAATTCTTCACATTTTTATCGCGGGAAGAAATCGAAGACTTGGAAAAACAACACAACGCCCAACCAGAAGCCAGAATTGCCCATCAAACCTTGGCAAAAGCGTTGAGAGACTTGATTCATCCTTCGACTGCCGGAGTGGCCGAACGCACAAGCAAGATTCTATTTGGAACACTTTTTGAGAATTATACTTTGGACGATTGGGAGTTCCTCGCCAAAAATTCTCACTCCGTTGAAGTAGAAAAAACAAAGCTGATTGGAATGCCTTTGGTTGAACTTCTGGTTCTTGCCGGTTTGTCTTCAAGCAAAGGACAGGCACGAAAAGATATTGAAGGACGGGGCATTAGCGTCAACAACAACCCGGGACTTGAAAACTGGGGTTATAAAATCCTGGCTGGCGACCTGCGACTTGAAAAATACTTGCGTCTCCGCAAAGGCAAAAAAAATTACGTCGTCGTGACGGGGAAGTAGCGTTTTACAGCCACGGCTGCCAGCGCTCCAGCATTCCGCGCAGCGATTCAATTTCGTCGGGCCGCAAATCCACCAGCGGCGGACGCACCGGGCCGCCGGCCAGCCCGACCATGTCCATCATCACCTTCATCGCCGAGACTTCATAGCCCTTGCGCCGGGCGCGGAGCATGTAAAGCGGGACGACGAGTTCGTCCATCAGCCGGGTGAGTTCGGCAGAGTGCCCGGCGGAGGCCAGTTCGTGCAGCCGCAGCGACAGTTTCGGCGCGACGTTGGCGATGGACGACGTGTAAGTGCGGATGCCGATGGAATAATAGCCGGGCACCATGTCGTCGCCCGCGCCGCCAATCCAGTGCAACCGGTCGCCGACGCGCTGGCGGATCATCTGATAACGGCGGATGTCGGCCTGTCCGTCCTTCCACGCGATCAGATTGGGAATCGCCTGCGCGAGTTTTTCCACCAGCGCGGGCGGGGGCGCAAACCAGTCGCGGCTGTAAATCAACATTCCCAGCGGCGTCGCTTCCGCAATGCCGCGATAGTAGGCCACGATGCCTTCTTCGTCGGGATTCGGATAATACGGCGGAAAGGCGAGGATGCCGCTCACATCGGTGGACGCGGCTTGTTTTGCCAGTTCCGCCGCAATCGGCGGATTGAAACCGACGCCGGTCAACACCGGCACGCGGCCATTGACTTCGGCGATGGCCGTTTTCACCACGGCCAGGTGTTCCGCCAGCGAGAGCGAATGGAGTTCACCCGTGCCGGCCGGGGCGACAACGGCGCTGATGGGATGTTTCAGCAGCGAACGCAGGTTTTTGCGCAGGCCGTCGAGGTCGAGCGACAAATCCTTGTTGAACGGCGTGACGGGAAACGAAATGACGCCGTGCAGCTTTTTGCGAAGTTCGTTTGGTTGCATACGGTAGCGCAGACAGTCTGTCGGCTGCGCCGCGGATTGGCAATCCGCCAGTTGGCGTCCAAATACCCTCGCGTCCTCCTTGTTCTTGTCTTTGAAAAGTACCGAAAATCGAGGACGAGGACGAGAAGGAGAACGATTACGATTGAGCTATCGGATCAAACAGGGACGCTTCGGGTCAAACTTCCAGCCGGGAATCAGGAACTGCATCGCGGCGGCATCATCGCGCGCGCCAAGGCCCATTTTTTTGTAAAGCGCATGTGCCTTTTCGATTTGACCCATGTCCGCTTGAATGCCCAGGCCGGGTGAATCGGGGACGGCGATTGCACCGTTGACAATTTTCAGCGGCTCTTTCGTCAAGCGTTCGCCGTCCTGCCAGATCCAATGCGTATCCACGGCGGTGATGGTTCCGGGCGCGGCGGCGGCGGTGTGCGTAAGCATGGCGAGCGAAATATCGAAGTGATTGTTGGAATGCGAGCCCCACGTCAGCCCGTCCCAGTCGCGGCAGAGCTGCGCGACGCGCACGGAACCTTGCATCGTCCAGAAATGCGGGTCGGCCAGCGGAATATCAATGGCCTTGAGCCGGAGCGCATCGGCGAGTTGCGGCCAGTCGGTGGCGACCATGTTCGTCGCCGTCGGCAGGCCGGTCGCGCGGCGAAATTCCGCCATGACTTCGCGGCCGGTCAAACCGTTCTCCGCGCCGCACGGGTCTTCGGCATAGGCCAGGATTTTTTGCCGGTTGCGGCAGAGTGAAATTGCCTCGGCCAGCGGCCATGCGCCATTCGGATCGAGCGTGATGCGCGCCTTTGGAAAACGCTTCGCCAGCGCGGTGACGGCCTCCATCTCCTGCGCGCCGGACAGAACGCCGCCCTTGAGCTTGAAATCGTTGAAGCCGTAGCGCGCGCGCGCCGCTTCAGCCAGACGAACAATCGAATCAGCCGTCAACGCCTCCTCATCACGAAGCCGCAGCCAGTCGTCTTTCTCATTGGGCGCGCTGCGATACGGCAGATTGGTTTTCCTCCGGTCGCCGATGTAAAACAAATAGCCGAGCGCGAGGATGGATTTGCGTTGCTGTCCTTCGCCGAGCAGCGCGACGACGGGAACGCCGAGAAATTGCCCGAGCAAATCGAGCAGCGCGCTTTCCATGGCGGTGACGGCGTGGATGGTTGTGCGCAAATCGTAGGTTTGAATTCCGCGGCCGCCGGCGTCGCGGTCGGCGAAGCGTTCGCGAACGGCGTTGAGGATTTGGTTATACGCGCTGATCGGCTGGCCGATGGCGAACGGCTTTGAATCTTCGAGCGTCTGGCGGATTTTTTCGCCGCCGGGAACTTCGCCGAGGCCGGTGTGTCCGGCATTGTCCTTCAGGATGACGACGTTGCGCGTGAAGAACGGCCCGTGCGCGCCACTCAAGTTGAGCAACAGGCTGTCGTGTCCCGCAACGGGGATGACCCGCATTTCGGTGACAACCGGGGTGTTGGACAATTTGTGATCTGGCATTGGTCAATTCATTTGCCGATCGCCGGCTCCAGTTTTAATTCAAGCCGTTTGATTTCGCCGACGACGAACAGGTAACAAAAAATCGCACCGAGCGCACTGGTGGCAACATAAACCAGGGCGGCGGCATAATTGCCGGTCCACGCAATCAGATAGCCGATGATGATGCCGGTCAGTGCGGCGGTGTTGCCAAACGTGTTGAACAGGCCGCCGCTCAAGCCGGTGATCTCCTTGGGCGACGTGTCGGACACCACCGTCCAGCCGAGTGCGCCCATGCCTTTTCCAAAAAAGGCGACGCACATGACGGCGATGACCACCTCGTTCGCGCCAGCCGGCACGTAATTGCAAATGATGATCGAACAGAACAACAGCATGCCCAAAACGATGGGCAGCTTTCGCGCAAACGTCAGCGAGGACCCGCGTTTCAACAGCACATCGGAAAACCTGCCGCCCAAAATCCCGCCGACGCATCCGCACAACGCCGGCAGCGCCGCGGCGAACCCGGCTTTGACGACGGACATGCCGCGATGTTGCAAATAAGCGGGAAACGTTTGAATGAAAAAATAGGTGAGCGTCGTGATGCAAAATTGTCCGAGATAAACGCCGACGAGCATCCGGCTGGCGAGCAATTGCCGGACGTGCGGCCATTTCACATTGAAGCGCGCGCCGGATTTTCCGCCCATGTCCATGTTCACCAACCCGCCGCCCTGCTCGATGTGCTGCAATTCGGCTTCGCTCACGTGAGGATGATTCCTGGGAGCGTAAATGAGTTTGAACCACAGTGGCGTCAAAATAATTCCGAGCGCGCCCATCGTCCAGAAAACGTATTGCCAGCCGAACCGGCCGGTCATCCACCCGACGAACGGACCGAAGAGCACGAGGCAGAAGTATTGCGACGAATTGAAAATCGCCGACGCCGTGCCGCGTTCGCTGGCGGGAAACCAGGCCGCGACAAACCGGCCGTTGCCGGGAAATGTCGGCGCCAGGGCGAAGCCGGCGAGAAAGAGCAGCGCAAACAACGCGATGAATGCCGTCCGGCCCTGTAGAAACCCGGTGAACCCCATCAGAAAAACAAACAGCGACCAGAAAAAAATCGCCGCGCCGTAAACCCGTTTGGAACCAAAGCGGTCCAGCAGCCAGCCGCAGGGAATTTGCGCGGCGACATACGACCAGGCCCACGCCGTAATCAAATAACCCATCCAAACCGGATTCAGGTTTAAATCATTTGAAATGTCTCCTTTTACCTGGCCAAGAATCGCGCGATCCGCGTAATTCACCGTGCTGGCGAAAAACAGCATGAACACGATGAAATAGCGCACATTGCTCATCGCAAATCAGACGTCAGACCTCGTGAATTGATTGTCCACCAGCCGCCAGATGTTCCGCGCGTTTTTATTTTTCAGTTCCACCGGCAGCGCGGAGTCTGGAAAATTCTGGAACGAGATGGGACGGGCGAATCGCTTGATGGCAAACGCGCCGACGGACGTGAACCGCGAATCGGTGGTCGCGGGATACGGCCCGCCGTGCTGCATTGAGGGGCAAACTTCCACGCCGGTTGGAAATTGATTAAAAATCAGCCGTCCCGCTTTTTGCCTCAGAATCGCAATCAGATTTTGATGTTGCGCCAGATCTTCCTCCGTGCCGTGAATGGCCGCGGTCAATTGGCCCGGCAAATCGCGGGCAATGGCTTCCAGCTCCTCCGGCGACCCGCAATTCACGAGCAACGTGGACGGGCCAAATAACTCTTCGCGCAACACCTTATGCTCGCGGAACGTTTTGGCGTCGGTCGCGAAGACGAGGGCTGCCGCGCGTTCCCGGGCTTCGGCGGAGGATTTTCCGGCGATGCTCACGCCGGGAATTTTCCGGAAGTGCGCCGCGCCGGCTTCAAACCGCTCGTAAATTCCGCGATGCAGCATGACCCCGGGCGCAACGGCGTTTGCCAATTGTCCGGCTTTTTCGACGAAGGCGCGCCAGTGCTCATCGTGACAGCCGAACACCAGGCCCGGATTGGTGCAGAACTGGCCGACACCGAGCGTGGCCGACTGGACCAATCCCTCGGCAATCGCGCCGCCGTTCTTTTTCAGCGCGCCGGGCAGGATGAAAACCGGGTTCGTGCTGCCCATTTCGGCGAACACCGGAATCGGTTCGGGCCGCGCAGCGGCCGCATCGAACAGCGCGCGACCGCCCGTCAGCGAGCCGGTAAAGCCCACCGCTTTCGTCGCCGGGTGCTTCACCAGGTGCATTCCAATTTCGTTGCCGGCGCCATGCACCATCGAGAACACGCCGGGCGGCATTCCCGTTGCCTCCGCGGCGATTAGAATGGCGCGCGCGACGAGTTCCGACGTGCCCGGATGCGCCGGATGCGCCTTGGCCACCACGGGGCATCCGGCAGCGAGTGCGGAGCAGGTGTCCACGCCGCCGACTGAATACGCGAGCGGGAAATTGCTCGCGCCAAAAACCACGACCGGTCCGATGGGAATCAACAGGCGCCGCAAATCAGGTTTGGGCAGCGGCTTGCGGTCGGGCTGCGCGCGGTCAATCGCCGCTTCGACCCACGACCCTTCGCGAACCAGTTCGGCAAACATTTTGAACTGGTTGACGGTGCGCGCCCGTTCGCCGGCCAGCCGTGCTTCCGGCAGCGCGGTCTCGGCGTTCGCGCGCCGAAGCAATTCGTCGCCGAGCTTGAGAATTTCCGCGCCGATGCGGTCAAGAAAATCGGCGTTTTTTTCGGCCGGCAACCGGCGATTTTCCTCCCATGCCTTTGCCGCAAGCACGAGCGCGGCGTCGGCTTCCGCCGGCGTGGCCTCGTGAAAGAGCGGCGGCAATTTTTCGCCGCTGGCGGCACCCGTGGCGGAAAACGTCTTTGCCTTGGCCGAAGCGACCGCTTTGGCGCCGATGAGATTTTTCCCATGCAATTCCATAAAATTCAAGCAAGCTGTTGCTCAACCATGTCCTTGACGGCGCAGGGAATCAAGACGCAAGCACCGGCGAAGCAATTTCATTCCAGTTCTCTGCGGGCCCTGGCTTCCTCCCGCGCGCGGCGGACGCTTTCTTCGTAAAGGCGGTCGTATTGTTTCTCCTGTGACGTTTCATCGGTTTGCCGGGGCACCGAATTGACATGCGGGAACTGGCCGTCGAAGGCCGGGTCAAGGGCGAGAATCCGTTTCGCCAATGGCGGATGGCTGTTTTGGAAGCTGAACCACGGGTCGTAATCCGAATTGACGAAATACAAATGGCTGGCGGTTTCCGCGCAAGGCGTGTCGAGCCGGCCCTGCTTGAACAAGCCGCCGTTTTTTTTGAGGGCGCCGGTGACGCCCGCCGGATTGCGCGTGAACTGGACTGCGGCTGCATCGGCCAGCCATTCGCGTTCACGGCAAATCAGGCTTTTGATCAATCGCACGGAGGGCGCACTGATGCCACCGACAATCAAAAACAAAACGCCGATCGGCGCCGTTGGCATAAAGACCGGCCTGGTGCCCTCGTCAAAAATGGATTCGCCGATTTCCGGCGCGTGCGTCGAGCCGCGCACCAAAACACGGCCAACAATCGTCGGCCAGAAAAGCCCATGCGCCAGCGCCATCAACTTCATGTTCAGCCGCGTGTCACCATTCAGCACATGGCTGAATTCATGCGCGATGATTCCCTGCAATTCATCGCGGTTCAGCAACTTCAGCGCGCCGAACGTAATGCCGATGGCCACGTCGTCGCGCGTATGGCCGGCGGCGAATGAGTTGATGCCCCGTTCGCGGTCAAGGACGTAGATGTCCGGCGTGGACATCCCCGAGGCAATGGCCATTTCTTCGACAATGTCGCGCAATTTTTTTTCGCCCAGGTCGGCCGGGTGGCCGTCAATTTTCCTCCCACCGAGCAGTTCCGCAACGGCCGGGCCGCCGCGGGAAAGCAGGCGGAACTTGTAGAAACAGCCGAGCGCGGTGGACAACAAAGTGCCGACCGTGACCCAGAAGGCCAGTCGTGGATCCCAAATCAATTGGAAAAAACCCGTGAAGGGCGCCAGCGAAAAAAGCCGGATGGGCGCGGCCAGAATCAGATACGTCAGGACCACAAACGCAAACACCGCCAGTCCGAACAGGCACAGGAGCAGGCGCGTTCGCCTTTTGGCATGGGCTTCCTGGTCAAAAAAATCCATGGGTTGCTCCTTGCTTGTAGCAAAAGGTGCTGCCGGGGAAAACACTTTTTGTCCCGCCGATGGCGCTAACGAACCTCCGAGCGCGCTTCCAGAAACTTTTTTAATTCCAGCGCCGCCTTGCCGCCAAAGCCGGGCACTTCGGCGATCTGTTCCAACGTCGCCGTTTTCAACCGCTGGACCGAACCGAACTTTTTCAGCAAAGCCTGCTTGCGGCGTTCGCCGATGCCGGGAAATTCATCGAGCACACTCTCGGAAATCCGCTTGATGCGAAGCTGCGCGTTGTAGCTGTTCGCCACGCGATGACATTCGTCGCGAATTCGTTGCAGCAGTTTCACCGCCGGATGATCCAAGCCCAGCCGCAACGGCTTGCTTTCGCCCGGCCGGTAAATCTCCTCAAACTCCTTCGCCAATCCGATGACCGGAATTTTCTCGAGGCCGAGTTTCGTTAATTCCGCGCAAGCCGCGCTCAACTGGCCCTTGCCGCCGTCTATCAGGATGAGGTTGGGCAGGTTTGTCGCTTGGGAGGGACGGCGTGCCGCCGTCCCTGAATTTTGGGACGCCGACACGGCGTCCCTCCCGGATTCCCGCAACAACCGCGAATATCGCCGCTTCACCACCTCCGCCATGCTGGCGAAGTCATCCTGGCCCTCGACGGTTTTGATTTTGAACCGGCGATAATTCGCGCGGTCGGGCCGGCCATTCTTGAAACTGGCCAGCGACGCGACCGCAAACGTGCCGCTGATGTTGGAAATATCAAAACCCTCGATGCGTTGCGGCGGCGCGGGCAAATCCAGTGCCCTGGCCAGTTCCACCAGATCAAGCTGCGGGTCAATTGACAGTGGCAACGTGTAGGGCACGCGCTCGAACTTCCGTTCCTTTTTGGTCGTTTCGTTCAGGTCGCGGATGAGGTCGCGCAGGCTGGCGGCCTCTTCAAAATCCTGATTCAGCGCGGCCTTTTTCATCCCGGCTTCGAGCTGTTCCTTCATCCCGTGGCACTGGCCTTCCAGGAAATCGCAGGCGGCGCGCACCTGTTCGAGATACTGCTCGCGCGTCACGTTGCCGATGCACGGCGCGGTGCAGTATTTCAAATGCGCGTAGAGGCAATGCTTGTAGTCGGCCTCACCCGGTGTGAACCCGCGGCAGCCGCGCAGGTTGAACTGCCGCCGCACCAG
>Ga0265340_10000860_pt1 | contig 17257 bp, 17 predicted proteins | sample 4CB225metaG_FD_202082 | JGI IMG/M metagenome (GOLD analysis project Ga0265340, IMG submission 202082) | Rhizosphere microbial communities from Carex aquatilis grown in University of Washington, Seatle, WA, United States - 4-CB2-25 metaG | ecosystem: Host-associated > Plants > Roots >...
AGCAAGTTCGTCCGCTGTATTTCAGGTGCGATCCACGATGTCATCATCGACCTCAGGCAGGGTTCACCGACACGTTTCGAATGGATTGGCGCGGACTTGACGCGCGAAAATGGCGTCGGGCTATTTGTTCCGCCTGGGTTCGCCCATGGGTTCATTACTTTGACGGATGAAACTGACGTTTTTTACCACATGGGTGATTTCTACCGCCCCGGGTCAGCGAGCGGGCTGAAATACAACGATTCATATTTCGGAATTGAGTGGCCCCGCCAGCCTGCAATTATCTCTGAGCGCGACGGGGCATACCCGGACTTCGACCCCGAGGTTTTTGATGACTGATATAGACCCTCCAATGGACGAGGAAGCCAGTTCACTCTATGCCCTCATTAAGGAGCTTTTCCCCATATGTCGCAGCATCACTGGTCACGGTGTACGCGAGTCTTTGACACTTCTGCAACGTCACATTCCGATAGAAGTGCACGAGGTGCCATCGGGAACCAAGGTCCTTGATTGGACGGTGCCACGTGAATGGAACATCCGGGACGCTTGGGTCAAGGATGTTGAGGGTAGAAAGATTATCGACTTTCGTGCGCACAATCTGCATATCGTGAACTACAGCATGCCGGTTCACTCTCGAATGCAGCTCGATGAGCTCAAGACTCATCTGTTCGCTTTGCCGGAACGACCCGATTGGATTCCATACCGCACTTCGTACTACGAGGAAACCTGGGGCTTTTGCCTAACTCAGCGACAACTCGATGCCCTCGTTCCGGGCGAGTATGAAGTGTTCGTTGACTCGAGCTTGGAGCCTGGATCACTGACATATGGCGAGCTCCTTTTACCAGGCTCGACCGAAGATGAAGTACTGATTTCGACTCATGTCTGCCATCCTTCACTGTGTGACGACAATCTGACGGGGCTATCAATCGCAACGCATTTGGCTCGCCTATTTTTAAAGCGGAAGGATCGAAGGTATTCTTTGCGATTTCTGTTCGCTCCCGGGACCATTGGGGCCATCACTTGGCTGCATCAGAACCGCGAAACCGTACGCCGCATCAAGCACGGATTGACTCTCACTTGCCTAGGCGATGCTCATCCATTTACATACAAGCGCACGGTAGCCGGCAATGCCGCAATTGATCGGATCGCGGAGAGCGTGCTCGTACACAGCGGATTACCCCACCAAATTATCGACTTCTTTCCCTATGGTTATGATGAAAGACAATATAACTCGCCTGGGTTTCGTTTACCCGTCGGGTCGTTGATGCGCGGCCGTCACGGTCAGTTTCCCGAGTACCACACTTCCGGAGACAATCTTGACTTCATTTCAGCCGTGCGACTAAAGGAGTCCTTCAATGTACTTCGCGATATTATTGAAGTGATCGATGGCAACCGCATCTACCGGAATCTCGAGCCATTTGGCGAACCGCAATTGGGCAGCCGTGGACTTTACCGCGCGATGGGTGGAACAAGTATTCCTGACATGCAACTTGCCATGCTCTGGGTTCTCAATCTTTCCGACGGACAGCACTCGTTGCTGGATATCGCGGAGCGGTCAGGCCTGAGCTTTTCTAGTATCCGTTCTGCTGCCGATCTGCTTGGCCAGCACGGGTTGCTTTCGGTATCGAATGGAAGCTAACCATCCGGTGAACTAGCGTCGATCAAATACGGTTCGGGATGGCGGTCCGACAAGCACCTTGTCCACGCCATCAATCAGTGCTTGCGAATAGACCGCAAGCGCACCGTCCACCGCTTCCACCGTGCGATCAATGTCATCGTCCGTATGCGAATAACTCACCACAAATGAGGGTGCGAGTACGCCCCGTCGGATAATTTCCTGCAAAAATAGACTCCTAAATGCCTGAGATGGCCGTTTGTTTTGGTCTCGGGTCCCGTAGAATATATTGCAGGGTCTTCCTACAAGCTCGAAGTACTCCTGCAATCCGTGGCGAGCTACTACCGCTTGAACTCCCTGGATCAGTCGAGCGCCTTGCTTATGTAGCTGTTCGACGACTGGTTCAGATCGATAAATCTGCATCGTGCGAATGCCAGCAGCCAATGATGGGGTATCGGCACCATGGGTGGTTGATAGCAAGAACACGTTGTCTTGATCTCGCTCGCGACTGCCGAGTCGCATGATTTCGCGCTTGCCGCAAAGAACCGAGAGGGGAAAACCATTTGCCACGGCTTTGCCAAAGGTTGCAAGGTCGGGGACCACTCCGTACAATTTCTGCGCACCACCGAGATGCCATCGAAACCCAGTAATCATCTCGTCAAATATAAGTACAGCACCGTTCTCGTGGCATAGGGACCTAATTGATTCGAGATAGCCCGGCGCCGGTTCAACAATTCTGGCGGGCTCGAGAAACACGGCTGCAATACGCCCGGGATTGGCCGCAAAAAGCGCAAGCAAACTCTCTGTGTCATTATATTGGAATCGAAGCGTCATTGTGCGCTCTACGTCGGGTATCCCTCCGTCCATGGTTGTAGTGCATATGAACCAGTCGTCGTACGAGAAGAATGGGTGTTCAGCGGCTATTGCAACCATGTCGCGTCCTGTATAGGCCCGCGCCAACTTGACGGCTGCGGTATCAGCCGTTGAACCGTCCTTCGTAAATTTTACCATCTCGGCGCCGTCGATGATGCTCAGAAATATTTCGGCACAGTCGAGTTCCATCTTCGACGGTCTCGTAAAGTTGGTTCCAAGAACCAAAGACTCTTGCACCGCGCTTACGACCGCGGGGTACGCGTGTCCCAACGTAACAGCGCGAAGCCCCATGCCATATTCGATGAACTCGTTTCCGTCGACGTCCCAGACGTGGCAACCGAATCCGCGCGCGATTATTCCAGGCGAAAGTTCGGGATACTGGTCGGCACCTTTGGCGTACGTATGCGCTCCGCCTGGCACGATGCGACGCAGTCTTTGTTGGAGTTCTTTTGAATGTGCAAAATTTAGTTGATTTTCCATGGCCGTGCACAATGAACTAGCTGGGAGTCACCGTAAAGTGAGCGTCAGGCGAGAAATCAATCGTTGGTTGGCCTGTAGCCCAGGTGTAAAGAACAAGCAAGGGCCAGCTAACGCTGCTAGCTCGCTCTGTTGATCGTAAGCGCTTTCGAGCCTTCGGAATCGCACTGAATCTGATTGGCTGTTTGGACCGGGCTTCATGGCGCAGATATCTGCAAGTGAGTTACATTACTTGATTCGTCTGTGACGAAGGGCAGGCATGGATGAGCGAACACGATCAATAGAGTCTGCGTCGATATCTGCAACCACCAAGCCAGGTTCATTATCGGCTTCGGCCCTGACTTTTCCCCACGGATCCACGATAAGTGAATGGCCATAGGTAGTCTTACCATTGGGGTGCGACCCGCATTGATTGGCACCAATGACCCAACATTGAGATTCAACAGCGCGTGCTCGCATCAGAATGTGCCAATGATCTCGGCCAGTTTCCTGAGTGAACGCCGACGGCACGCATAAGATCTCACTGCCGCGATCAACCAGCTTGCGAAATAGCTCGGGAAAACGCACATCATAGCAAATAGACAAGCCAACGCGGAAGCCAAGTAGATCACAAGTGATTACTTCAGTTCCGGAAGACATAGCGGCAGATTCTCGTAATTGTTCGCCGCTTGGCAACTGAACGTCGAACAAGTGTATCTTGCGGTAGTTGGTCAGGACGCTTCCGTCAGATGAATAGACAGTAGCCGCATTGAATGGTCGATCGACGTCATTGCTAACTTCTGGCCACCCTCCAGCAAGAATCGCAACGTTGTATCTGTCCGCACACTGGGCAAGGGTCTCACGAATGGTTCCTGCCAAGCCCGATAAGGATTCCGCTGCCGCCCGTCTTCCGGTGTCCGAACCGAAGTACGCGAAGTTCTCCGGCAGTACGACAAAGTGAGCGCCAGCGGACGCAGCCGCCGAGATCCAATGTTCGCAGGCGATCAAATTGGCCGACACCGAATCTTGTGACTGCAGTTGCACTGCAGCTACACGCATACTTCTCGAACGACCCATTGTGGCAACGTTAGTCGTTTTGACAATGCCCGCCAGCAAAAACTCGGGAGCGGCGAGATACCTACCATGATCGACGATTGCGCATAGGTCACGGTCTTAGCCAACAGATTACTGGTGCGGTGGGACGGGCCCACAAACATGACGCTCAAATGCTCAGCTGAATTCTGGATAGCCAGCTAACACATCTTTCGTGGCATCTTCATATTTGGTCTCCGAAGGTGTTGGTGCCGAACCGTTGGCCTACTGGCAAATACTTTCGCCCATGAAATTATTGGCCTATTTGGTACATCACGGCGAACGGTCAATGTCATATTGTGCCGCACTGCAGCATTAACTATGAATTCCCAACTCATCATCAAAACAGCAGCATTGGGTGACGTGCTCCGCACGGCATCGATACTACCTGGTCTGAAGGAACGATATCGGGATTGCTCAATCACTTGGCTCACGGCTACCGGAGCCGTCGATTTGGTGAGCACGAACCCACTCATCGATCGCGTGGTGGCAGTGGACGCAGGGTCACAGAAGAGCGTCGACGATATAACTCTCCGACTGGGCTCAACTCGATGGAACCACATAATCTCGCTTGACGATGAAGTCGCCCTCTGCGGACTCGCGTCACGCCTAACTTGTGATGAGTTATCGGGGGCGTATTTGTCTGACGATGGGCGAAGAGTGTATACGCCAGACGTGGCGCCATGGTTCGACATGGGAATCATATCGGTCTATGGAAAAGAGCGCGCTGATGAACTGAAGGTACTCAATCAGAAGAGTCATCCGCAAATCTACGCTGACATGCTTGGCATAAAAATGGGAAAGCCAAGGCTACTTCTCACCGATGAGACCAGAGCAAATGCCGAACGATTTTCACGGTCACACTCACTCGAAGGACGACATCCGCTAATTGGACTCAATACTGGAGCAGGTGGTCGCTGGGTATCGAAGCAGCTGTCGGTCGAGCGAACGATCGAATTAGCTCGAATGGTTTCATCAGAGCAAACACAGAAGCCAACCTTTGTGGTGTTTGGCGGCCCGCCCGAGGTTGAGCGCAACAAGTCGATTATTGCCGGTCTAACGGCCGCTGGCCTGGCTTGCGTTGATGCCGGGAACAACAACGCGCTGCTTAATTTCGCAGGTCTGGTTGGGCTCTGTGACCTCCTAGTGACGAGCGACAGCTTGGCTCTGCACATTGCGCTCGCACTCGACGTACGCGTGGTGGCCTTCTTTGCTCCAACATCCGCAGCAGAAATTGAACTTTATGGTCTTGGCGAGAAAATCGCTAGCACAGCTGCGGACTATTGCTCGTACCGGGCCGACGCGGACAACTCAACGATTACTCCCGAGAGATTGACTCCTTGCGTACTAAGGCAATTGCAATTGTCGGCCAAAGCGCAGGGGTGAGCATCCCGTTACCGATCGGTTGTGGCTGACTGAACCCCGAAGAGGCCAAGGTGCCACACGAGCGGACTGAGAGGGATCAGTCTTTCGTTTTTCCAATGTAGGCAGTACCGTTACTTCCCAGGTTGAATATTATGGCTCCGACTCAAGATGAACTCGACCCCTTTCCGCAGATGAAGAAGGTGCGAACGTACCCTCTCGAGTCGCGACGCTCGCTTGTCGACGTGAGCGACTTCTGTGTGACGCCAGACCCAGTTCCTGGCTTTCAACATTTCGTGGACTCCTTACCCGACATCTATGCGGGCAAGCAATTTAAGGAGCTTGTTGGCCGTATTGTCACAGCCAAGATCGCGCGCCGGCCCGTAGCGGTCGCGCTTGGCGCCCATGTTCTAAAGGTGGGCTTAGCGCCACTGCTCATCGATCTCATGCGTCGTGGGGTCATCAATCATATTGCAATGAATGGCGCGGGTGCCATCCATGACTTTGAAATTGCTACAATCGGGAAAACCTCCGAGGATGTGGCGACACAATTGGGCAAAGGCGAATTTGGATTTGCCGCAGAAACCGGGCAAGGATTGGCAGAAGCCGCACGCAAAGGTTGCAATCCTCAGCATGGCGAAGAAGCGGGTTTTGGCCTGGGGCTGGGTCGGCTGTTGATTGAGCGCCACGCCAAGCATGTAGAGCTTTCCGTAGCAGCCGAGGCCGTCCGACTGGGAATCGGAGTGAGTGTACACGGATGCCTGGGAGCCGACATCGTGCATATGCATCCTGACGCTGACGGCGCGTTGATCGGCAAAGCCTCGATGTTGGACTTCCACCACGTTTGTAGATTCGTCTATGGTCTTGATGCCGGAGTTTGGATCAATGTAGGTTGCGCGGTTGTTCTTCCCGAAGTGTTCTTGAAGGCCGTTAGCGTAGCCATCAACCTCGGTGCAACTCTCGAATCAATGACCACAGCTAATTTTGATATGCTACGGCAATATCGCGCTGAAACGAACGTGGTTCAAAGACCACCGGGGCGTGGATTCTCGATTCTCGGTCAGCACGAATTGATGCTCCCGCTCTTACGTATGGCGGTCCTCGCCAAACTCGATGAAACTGGTTGGAAACCGGCCGCTTAGCGACGGGAAGGTAACCTCAAAATGGGCGCAGTTGAGTACGATAAGATAATTGAGCAGCTCGGTCACCCACAGGTTCTCATCGTCGGTGACCTAATACTTGATCGATATATTCTGGGTGGAGTCTCGCGAATATCGCCGGAGGCGCCTATTCCAGTTCTGACAGCGCGCGGCACTGAAGAACGGCTTGGCGGCGCAGGCAACGTTGCAGCGAACTTGGTCGCAATGCAGGCAGCGGTTGACGTTGTTGGCATTGTTGGAAATGATGGTTCGGGCCGGATACTGCAAGAGCTTTTCGCGAAGTTGGGGGTTGATTCGGGTGGCTGCGTTGTCGACTCGACGCGACCAACAATCCAAAAGACTCGCATGATGAGTGGTGGGCACCAGATGCTGCGAGTTGACAACGAGGATGTCAGGCCTCTTGATGGCGCTGCCTTGCAGGCGGTCTTGACCGCATTGCCCGAACGTATCCGGCGCGCCCGAGCAGTAATAGTCTCAGACTATGGGAAGGGGTTGCTTACTCGCGAAGTGCTCGACGTGACAATCAGCTGCGCGCGTGCCGCAGGTGTCCCCGTGCTGGTAGATCCAAAAGGCGACGATTATAGGCGCTATCGGGGAGCAACGTTGGTCACACCAAACCGCAAAGAAGCCGAACAGGCTGTGGGCCGAAAACTCGATGATCTCACTGAATTGCCCAAGGCCGCTGATGAGCTGCTTCAGCTCGCCGAACTCGACGCAGCGGTTATCACTCTAGGCCCAGACGGTATCTTCTACAAATCACGAAATGGCACGCAGGGTCAGGTTCCCGCATTAGCGCGAGGGGTTTTTGATGTCACGGGTGCGGGTGACACCGTAGTTGCGCAGCTCGGCCTGTGGCTCGCGGAAGGCCTCCCGCTCGAATATGCTGTCAGTCTCGCCAACCACGCCGCAGCCATTGTGGTTGCACGTCTCGGCACGCACGCCGTGACCCGTGGCGAATTGCGCGCGGTGTTCCACGAAGGTCCTCGCGAAGAGAACAAGATCATTCGCGACGCCGGTCTAGACCGACTGCTTGCCGAGTGGCGAAAAGAGGGCAGGCGCGTCGTTTTCACCAATGGTTGCTTCGACGTATTGCACGCAGGACACGTGCAGTACCTGCGCTACGCGCGTTCGAGAGGTGATGTTCTGATCCTGGGCGTCAACGATGATGCCAGCGTCAAGCGATTGAAGGGCGAAGAGCGACCCATAAACACGTTGGAAGACCGCATGGCAGTGCTCGCAGCCCTTGAAATGGTTGATGCTGTTACATCATTTTGTGAAGATACCCCGGCAAACATCATTCAGCGCGTAACACCGCACGTGCTCGTCAAGGGTCAAGACTGGGCAGACAAGGGTGTGGTGGGCCGTCAGTGGGTGGAAGCACACGGAGGCCAAGTTGTGCTTGCGCCGCTTCTACCTGGGAGGTCGACCACTAGCATTCTTGGTAAGGTGCGCGGTGAACTGAGCCATTAGGATGCAGCAGTTGATAGCCCATGCTAGCGTTGGACTACCGTCATGACGTCCGTTCGTATACTCAACGCAGAGCTACAAAATCTGAGCTTCGCCGAACTTCTCGAATGCTACACATCCGGCATGTTGGTGGGACTGAATGTCGATACATTCATGAAGCTCCAGAAAAATGCCGAATACGCCAAAATATGCTCCGCGGCAGAATTTGTCGTTGGCGACGGGCAGATCGTTATAGGTGCCTCAAAGTTACTTGGAACACCGCTCAAGGAGAAGATATCCGGTTCGGATTTTCTAGGCGCCTTTTGCCAATTTCATCGTCACAACCCTGCGGTCAGAGTTTTTCTGCTCGGTGCAGGACCCGGAATCGCAGACAAAGCTCGTGAACGCATCAACGCGCGTACAGAGTCGGAGATTGTTGTCGGTGCACATTCTCCGTCTTACGGGTTCGAGAAGAAGTCCAATGAGTGCGACGAGATTGTCAATATTGTCAATAGTTCAGGCGCAACCGCACTTGTCGTTGGAGTCGGAGCGCCGAAGCAGGAAATCTGGATTTCTCGGCACCGGAATCGAATGCCCGATGTTAAGTGGTTCATGGCTATGGGCGCCACCATCGATTTTGAAGCTGGCACTTTGAAAAGAGCTCCCCGCTGGATGAGCCAAGCGGGCCTCGAATGGCTGTATCGATTGAGTCAGGAACCGCGTCGTCTGTCGCGCCGTTACCTGATTGAGTGTCCGCCATTCTTCTGGTTACTTGCCAAGCAACAGCTGGGCATCTACCGTGACCCGCATCAAACCTATCCAAGTAACGGAGGGACTTCGGCTTGAATGAGGATTCCGGGAAACTAAGGGCACAATCTCAAGGTTGGCTTGTTCGCGAGGAGGATACATGCGAAATGTGACCGACATTGTCCGTGAGTCAATTGCAGTCAAAGAAGCCCTAATTGGAAATGCACAACTTGTTCAAACGATTGGACTTGTGGCACAAGCCCTCATAGACGCGTTCAAAGCGGACAGGAAGGTTCTTTTCTGCGGCAATGGCGGTAGTGCTGCGGACGCTCAGCATATCGCAGCCGAACTGTCAGGTAGATTCTATTTCGATCGCCCGCCACTTTACGCTGAAGCATTGCACGTCAATTCGTCATTCGTTACGGCCATCGCCAACGACTATTCATACGATGAGGTTTTCGCTCGCAGCGTGCGCGGCTCGGGCCGCACCGGTGACGTTCTGGTGGGAATAACCACATCTGGGAACTCGCCCAATGTTGTCAAGGCGATCGAGGTTGCGAAAAACGTTGGGATGATTGCAGTAGCGATGACCGGTGAGACGGGTGGCAGGTTGGCGGGGATGTGTGATCATCTCATCAATGTGCCCTCGCGTGACACGGCCCGAATCCAGGAGTCTCACATCATGATCGGACACATCGTGTGCGAGCTCGTAGAGGCCAGCCTCTTCGGCGAGCGCCGAAACTGAACGAATCCTATGACAATCGCAAGTGCGCGAGACTGGAACATCGACCGAAATTGGTCACTGTTTTTGGACCGCGACGGTGTCATCAACCGCCGCCTTCCTGATGAATACGTGCGCAAGTGGGCCGAATTCGAGTTTCTGCCAAACACGCTGGTTGCGCTCTCGAGATTTGCAAGACAATTTGGGGTCATAGTAATCGTCACCAATCAGCGTGGCATCGGTCGTGGACTAATGACCGAAGCTGACCTTTCGGCTGTGCATAGCAAGATGCTCAATGACATTGAGAAAAATGGCGGTCGAATCGATAGGATCTATCACTGCCCGCACGATCATGTTGCCCACTGTGATTGCCGCAAGCCGGCAATCGGGCTTGCAATTCGCGCGAAAGCAGACTTCCCGTCCATTGACTTTTCGCGGTCCATCATGGTGGGAGACTCTGCGTCAGACATGGATTTCGCCGAAAATGCTCGCTTGCACAAGGTCTGGGTTGGGCCAATCAGTGAGAAGAAGTGCGCCGCTCCGGACTTCACGTACTCCAGTTTGAACGAATTCAGCTTGCATCTCGCGCAATCAAACGCCTAGCAAGTACGACGGCGCGCGAGCGACACGTAGTAATCGCCAATTGCGGACACGAATTAAGGCGGGACACCCAATTGCGGCTCGCCCAATGAGGAACGCCAACGCGAGCGTCGTAGCGCTAGTGAGTTATTGATCCACTTTGCGGGCTGGGATTCCGCGCACGTGGGTATTCGGCGCAACATCCCGATTCACTACGGAACCAGGCTCGACAGTGGCAGCTGCTCCGATCGTGACTCCGGGAAGGATGACGGATCGCGAGCCGATTATGGCGCCGTCATGAATTGTTACTGGCTTGCGAATTGGCACGCCTGCTCTGTGTTCGCGCGGTCCTATTTCATGCGTTGTCGTGATGATTAGTACCTGAAAACCTATGGTCACCTGATCGCCAATATTGATCTTATCGCCGCACTCAAACACACACCCGACATTGATCGTGCATCGGGACCCTATCGAGAGATTGCCAAAGCCTTGCGATTCACCCCCGCTCAATTCGGGCGTTCCACACAAGGAAGTTCCAGCCCCGACCTCAATTCCTCGCAGGCGAAGCAACGTTGCGCGCAATTCTTTGCCAACTCCGCGCGGAATGGCCCGAGATACTAGGCTGTAGACGTGCTGCTTGGGACGAATCTGGCTTGTCTCGTCTTTTAGTACCGCGCGAATCTTTGTCAGCCACTGCCAAGAGGAAAGCTTGTTCGTACTCATGAGATATCCTTGGGGCTAGCCTTGCGCATCTTCTTTAGCCGATGCCCAAACTGCACCTCATCAGTCAGTTCAATGCGTGCAGGGATCTTGTAGCTCGGAAGTCTGTCTCTGCAGAACGTACGAAGTCGGCGTTTGAATGCATCAAACTGTTCCGGTGAAATGAGGTTTACGCGTGCCACCAAGATGTTGCCAAGCAAGGTGCTTGGTTCACCAAATACGGCAACATCGCGCACGTTGTCCATTGTCATGAGCACGTTCTCAACTTCAATTGGATAGACCTTCTGGCCGCCGATATTCACAAGGTCCGTCACGCGTCCCAGAATTCTTACATAGTCCCCATCGACCTCTACAGCGTCTTCAGTATTCAGCCAACCTTCTTCGTCAAACAAATCTGGTGCGTTGATGTAACCGAGCATGGCTGTTGGCGTACGTACCCATAGTACACCGTCGACGATCTTCGTTTCGAAGCCTTCTCTACTGAATTTCATCCAAAGCGATCCGGCTTCACGCGAACGTGTGCGCAATACGCCCAATTCCGACATTCCGTAGGTTTGAACCAGCTTGGCAGTTGGAAAGACCTCCCTTAGCCGAGCCAACGTTGACTCAGGCATGGGTTCAGTGCCGTAGGCGATAACCTGTAATGACGAAAGGTCATGACTCTTCCACGCTTCGGATATTAGAAGTAATTTGAGGAAAGTAGGGGAGGTGGGCAACGTGTGCACGTGGTGTTGTTCAATGGCTTCGCAAACCACGTTGGCATCCCTATTTGTCGTAGTCACCAAAGTACCGCCGTTGGCGAGCGAATTGAACAAGGTGTCCATTCCGCCAATGTGATCGAACAATAAAAAGGAGAGCGTGGTCTTCTTAGCGCCCGGGCGCCGAAACTTTTCGAGGAGAGGGATAAGATCGTGCAAAATGGCTTTGGGTGCGCCGGTAGACCCCGACGAAAATATCACCAAACCCGGATGGCCCATGCCAACGATTTTCTTCGTGAGCGTGTTGGAGATAATTCGGTCGTGTCGTGTAAGCTGCCACTGATCTGCCTCATCGAAGACAAACGTGAATTGCGCTTCGGTGATCGATTCAAATTGAGGCCGTTGAACCCGCGAAAGTGGTGTTAGTGGCACGACAATTGCGCGGTATTCGATGATGGCAAGGAGCAGTCCGATGGCATTGGGAGAGAAACCACCATCAATGACTACTACGTTGCCTGCGGCGATTCCCAGGTGAGGCAATTCTTCATGCCAATACCGGATGCGATTTAGCAATTCGGCGTAGCTGCAAGTGTTGCCGCGAAACACTAGGGCTGTTTCGCTTCCAAACTGTTCAAGCCGTTCGAAAAGCCATTCGGCGGTCATGAAAACTCTCTTCTGTCGGGCTTACGTAATTCCGCCCAAGTATATGACCTGGCCAGTAATGTTGTCACTTGCGAGGCTCATGAAGAAGTCGCAAACATTCGTGCAGTCTTCGTACTTGCCAAGCCGTTTGATTGCGAGGTTGTTCACCACGGCGTCGATCTTGTCCTGAGGAACGCCTCGAATCATGTCAGTCATGATCGGCGTGGCTCCGAATGAATTGCAGGTAATGCCCCACTGCCCCAGTTCGAAGGCAAGGATACGAGTAAATGTAAGGACGGCGCTTTTCGATGCGGCATAGACTGCCTCGCCAGCGAGCGCTATGGGCGCAACGATGGTCGTGAAGTTGACTATTCGACCATATCGACGTCTTATCATGACTTTGGCAACGTCACGGCAGAACAACATTGTGCCCGTAACGTTCACCTCGAACATGCGGTTTGATGCTCTGGCCGGCGTCAAGAGTACGTGGTTCATCGATGCAACTGCTGCGTTATTTAGCAGGACGTCTATGCGACCGTGACGTTTGGCAACGTTCGAGATCATCGACTTCACCTGGCGCTCATCGGAGACGTCGACCTGATGATGTGTGTAGTTCTCTGCCTCCCAACCTGCTTCGCCGCGACTGCACCCCTCCACCAAGAAACCTCTACGTGAATACGTTTCGGCAAGATAGCGACCGATGCCCTTACGCGTGCCAGTAATGACCATTACTTGCTGCTCGGTCACGCAGCCTGGCCTTCCATTATCGTGGCGCAAACATGCTCCGCCAATACGCCTGCCGTGCGAAACGGGCTGCTCTTCTGCGACATGGCCTTCTCGCTGGCGAGCGTAATTGAAATGCCGTGATCCATTTCAAGACGTTGCTCGATATCGACGATAAGCGACACGACGCTGATGGAATCCAGTACAGCGGATTGACCCACGATGACAGTTTCTTCGTTGACTTCGCGGATGGAGCTGTCGATTTGCTCAAGAGCGTCTTTCAGACACGACACTACGATGCCCAATGCCATTTCCTTGTTCATCTTCTTATCTTCCGTTTCTTTCCGCTAGCGCCAGCGCGCGAGGGATATCGGTGGTGCACCCGTGCACAACGTGTTTGCAGGAACATCATGGGTCACGATGACCCCAGCACCAATCACAGAACTGACGCCGATTGTGACTCCCGGACAAATGGTGCAACGGGCGCCCAGCCACGAACCGCTGCCTATGGTTATTGGGCCTACGGACCACTCCGCCGCACCGAGGGCGGTAGTGCCCCTTCTCTCAGCACGAGTCAGAAACATCACGTCATGCCCAACTGACACGTGGTCGCCGATTGTAATTGAATCTTCGAGGCCGAATAAGCAACCCTTGTTAAAACCGCAATTGGTTCCCACTCGTAGCCGTTTCCCCACGTCACCCGTGCCCACAAGAACGGGCTGACCCCAAAAAATTGACGATTTTCCAATGCTGACTCCGGCCATTCGCAGAACTTGGGTACGAATTCGACCAGCGACGAACGGTGGTATCCAGCCCGTCAGCAGATTCGCGGCCGAAAGTCTTGCCTGAAAGTCACCCCGAGATTTCATAGTGGCTAATTGAATAACTAGGCGGCTACTCGCTAGCGACACATCGCCTGCTGGTCCAACGTACTCTGCGCCAATACCCGTCGAGCGTTACGATATGTCGTTTGGCTTGACGCATTTACTTAGGGTTACATGAATCACTGTCTGGCGACCATGTCACATTAATTATTGATCATGCCCACGGAATGGAAGGCTGAGAGTACGAATTTCCAGTAGACTCAGCGAACCAAGCGGAGACTCACCGAATTCGGCCTTTCGGTCAGTGCATATGGCCGCCACGGAGGCTGGGATAAATGAGCGCTCGCGCGGAACCCCCAACACATCATTTGCCTATTGCGGAATGCGAACTGCGAACTTGGACTTTCCAAGCGCGCACCAGCCATTGCCGATAAGGGCTCTTTTTTGCACCACGGGTAGCAAGCCCATGTCAATGTAGCTGTCCTGTTGGTTGTTCCGACCTCTTGAGCTAGAACATTGAGACGCGCCGATGGCACTATCAATGAGATGAGATGAGCAGCTCACATTCCACCGCACTTGCCAAGGTTGAAGATCGGCTTACCCGATTTGCGGCGGATCCGACGTGGCAACGACTATGGCTGAGTCTCGAATCGCACAATTGGCGCTCGCTAGCGATAGTTCCTGCCGGTGAGACGTCGTCAATCGACCTGGTCCATGCGTTGGCGGCCGTAGCTTGGCACCAACGTTCCACATCGGTCATCGTCGCCGATCTGCGCACAATTGGCCTGCCGACTCTTGCAACCGCGCGCGAAGAACTACGGCGTCGTGTTGGTGGAGGGGACCGGGTTCTAATTGGTATGAATTCACTCGAAGTAAATCCAACTTCGGCCACTATCGCGCGCGACGCGGACAAGGCCGTGCTGTGCGTATTTCTCGGCCGGACGTCACGAGCCCAGCTTCGCGATACCGTTCGCGAGCTGGGCATTCAGCGGTGCCTGGGTTCAATCGTCATTAGAACGAACGGGCGCTAGACGCCGTTGCGCTATTCGGAGTGGACCCAATGAATGACGAGCAAGAGAATTTGTCGTGCCCAACTCGCCATGATAGGAGACTACGACGGTGATTCGACTCGCGACGCCACAGATTGAGATTGGGCCACTGGTTCGGACTGTCACGACATGTCCTGTCCTTCGACGATTGGTATCGGTTGCCACAGCGGTGTCTTTGCTCATCGCACCGGTTAGTTGTGCGAGTCTGGGAACATATGTTTGGGCCGATGACGCCCCGGAGGCATATTTTCGACCACCCCCAGAACTGCTGATCGCCACGGGTGACACCGTTGGCATTCGCGTCTTCGGTCAGGAGCCGTTATCCGTGCACGAAATCGTTCGCTCGGATGGCGTTATAGTAATGCCACTGATCGGCAATGTCGTTGTACTAGGCAAATCTCCCGAGGCGGTCGCAAAAGGGGTGGAAGCTCGTTTGCAACCGTATGTCACGAATCCAAATGTGGTTGTGGTGGTCGAAGAATCCCGCATTCGAGTCGTCGCAATGGGGGAGGTTCGTCACGTTGGACCAATTCTTCTGGAATCCGGTGATTCGGGGCTGCTCGCGGCTCTGGCCGCGGCGGGCGGAATAACGGAATTTGCCACCGAGTCGCGGGTATTCGTACTACGCCCTCAGCCGCAAGGCATCTATCGCATCCGATTTAAATATGACGACATCGTTCGCGGCGTCGGCCGTGCTGCAGCATTTAGACTTCGCGCCGGTGACCAATTGGTTGTAGAATGAACTGAGCAGGTACAACGCGCAAACTCAGTAGATTGTGCTCAATGGCAGTTTGGAGCCTGAGGCGAAACGTGTATTCTCCGCGGAGGCATCTCATCGCGCAGCAAGGAACTGCCTGTACCACGCGATAGTCTTTTCTAGCCCTTGGTCTAGCGAATAGGTTGGCGTCCATTGCAAGACGCGGCGCGCTTTGGTGGCGTTCAGCCACTGGCGCTGGATCTCATGAGACTTTTCGTTGCGCACCTCGGGTTCGATCGCAACACCCATGTGCTGAAGAATCTTCCGCATGAATTCCAGCACAGTAAGCTGTACTTCGAGCGAGAAGTTGAAGGCTTCACCGTACAGTTCGGGACGATTGAACAGCGCTTCAGCGAGCAGCAGGTGGACAGCCGCACCATCTTCGACGTACAGATAGTCCCGTACCATCGTGCCATCCGAGCGAATCACTGGCGTTTCGCCGTTGACCACACTTCGAATCGTGCCGGGAACGAGACGATTCCAATTGAGATCACCGCCTCCGAAGAAATTTCCGCAACGGGTGATGGCCAACGGCAGACCGTAGGTGTTGGCGTAGGTCTTGGCTATGAGATCCGCGCAGGATTTGGAAACGTCGTACGGGTGCGAACCCTGCAGAGCAGCGTCCTCCTCATAGGGAAGCTTTGTGTGGTCTCCGTAGGCCTTGTCGGATGATGTCACTACGACTGCCTTGATTGTCGAGCAGCGACGGGCAGCATCGAGTACCGTCCAAGTGCCGCGGATGTTCACGTCGAGAGCCGAGACCGGATCGCGGTTCGCATTTGCTACGATAGCCTGCGCCGCAACGTGGAAAATCGTGTCGATCCCGAAATCATTCAGCGTGCGATCGAGCAACTCTTGGTCGCGCACATCTCCGAGTACGACGGTGAGGCGCTCGAGAATGCTATTCGAGAGTAAGGGGCGCGTTGGCGTCGCGTTGCGCAACAGGGCCACCACATGAGCACCACGCTCGATCAGGTGACGGGTAAGCCAACCCCCGAGTAGTCCCGTTGCTCCCGTGACAAGAACTGGTCTAGCCCGCCAAATCGTTGAATCCAATTGAAGCTCCTTCGCGGCTCGTAGACCTGCGATCTAATCAGGAGCGCAGGGTAATGACGGTGGCCGGACTTGTCACGACATACAAAATTCGACTCGACTCAGTCGTTGGGCCTAGCCACCAGCTCCACCTGAACCTGCTAAACTCACCCGCCGAAACGTTCAGGCCTGCCAGCCGCCGGTATAATTGGCGCGCGCCAGAGTCATGGATAGGTACTTTGAACAACATCCCCTTGTCACAGCACGATAGAAACGGATCTATCGGCCAGACGCCGGTTCACGAGTTACTGCTCGGCATCGAGCGATCGGCACTAGACGCCCGACTCTGGATCGAATCTGAATACGGCTCGGGTGAGGTCCTCTTCCACAAGGGTCTTATGGTGAAAGCAAGCTTGGGCGGGGCGCGTGCACAGACGGCGCTGCTTCGGCTGCTTGATATTGCCGAGGGACGCTACGGGATAGAGCCTTGTTCCGTCGGGGAATTCGCACCCATCATTTCGAGTGTAGTCGGTCTTCTTGAGTTTCGCGATACACGCAAGTTGGAGTGGAAGGACTTCTGCAATCGTGCCCCCCCATTGGGCGGCATTCTTCGCCTAACTGCTGCTGGCGCAGAAGTCCGAGATTCCGCACGCGGGATTCAACGCGTGATTTTGGTGCTCATCGATAGCCGGCGTACTCTGATGCAAGTGCTGGAAGAGAGTTCATTTGATCCAGTCGATGCGCTTGGAGTCGTCGTTATGGCG
>Ga0265340_10000864_pt1 | contig 17200 bp, 13 predicted proteins | sample 4CB225metaG_FD_202082 | JGI IMG/M metagenome (GOLD analysis project Ga0265340, IMG submission 202082) | Rhizosphere microbial communities from Carex aquatilis grown in University of Washington, Seatle, WA, United States - 4-CB2-25 metaG | ecosystem: Host-associated > Plants > Roots >...
CAGGTAGATTAGCAGGTCGTCGGCGAGATTGAGGTCGCTCTGGATCAACGACAGGAGCAGCGTGAGCAGGCTCAGCACGACAACGCCGACCGCGATACCGAGCCGGCGACGGCGGCCGTCGACGGCCGCGACGAAGTCCGTGAGGGACGGTCGGCGCGGCTCGCTCACCACGTCGGTTGGCGGGACCACGTCCTCCAGTGTGATCCCAAAACCCCTCGACGTCGCGCCGGCACCCAGGCCGATCGCTGCGGCGGTCACCAGCACGATCGCGCCGAGCGCGACCGGACGATGGTGTGCCGTGAGGACGGCGTACGGCGCCTTGCTGAACGCGATGGCGGTCATCCAGGCGATTCCGGTGACCGCCGCGGTCGCTGAGAGCTGCGAAACCGCTCCGGTCGCTGCCACGATGACCGCGCAGCCGGCGAGGACGCCATTGCTCGGCAGACCGCCGTGCAGGCCGGCCGCGAGGGCGCCGAGGACCAGCAGGGCCGCGGACGCGAGCGGCAGCGCGAAGTGGGCGGGAGCGCGCCTTAGCAGTGCCCGCTCGGTGTCCATGACATTGAGGACACGCCCCGAACCCACTCAAAGCCAGGATCTTCACACCTTTTTCACGCCTATCCAGCGGGTCTTGACGCCGCCTTGACGCGGGAAGCCCTCGGTCGCTCTACCGTCGAGGCGTGGATGACGCGGCTCGGCCGTTGCCGATCGACATCGACTTGCCGGAACGCCTCAGCTACCGGATCAAGCGACGCCTGCTCGGCATGCCTTTGGTGACCGATCAGCTCGGCGAGCAGCGGCTGTCCAACCCGGTCGCGTTCGGGGTCTTGTCACCGGACTGCATCTCGTCCTCGGCGTACGGCACCGAGGAGATGCTGATCGGCCTCTTGCCATTTGCCGGGTTGGCCGCATTCTCCCTCGTCCTTCCGATCACCGGCGTCATCATCGGGATCCTGCTCCTGCTGTTGTTCAGCTACCGCCAGGTCTTGGCGGTCTACACGAAGGCCGGCGGCTCGTATGTGGTCGCTCGCGACAACTTCGGTCCGCGGATCGCGCAGATCGCGGCCGTCGCATTGCTGATCGACTACGTCGTCACGGTGGCCGTGCAGACCGCGGCGGGGTCAGCCGCCGTGGTGTCGGCCTTTCCCTCGGTGGGTCACCTGTTCGACAAGAAGGGCAGCCTTGTCCTGACCCTTGCGGTCGTCGTGCTCTTGTTCTACGGCAACTTGCGTGGCATCCGTGAGGCCGGCCGAGCCTTCGCGTTTCCGCTCTACTTCTTCATCGTCATGACGAGCGTCGTCATCGTGGTGTGCGTGGCACGGGAGCTGACCGGCCACCTCACGATCATCAATCCGCACAGCCTGCACGATCCGAAGAACCCGATCTACGAGATCAAGAAGGGCAACGGCTTCATCGAGGGCGCCACCTTGCTCGCTTTGTTGCGAGCCTTTGCGAACGGCGGGTCATCCCTCACTGGCTTCGAGGCGATCAGCAATGGTGTAGGCGCATTTCGGCCGCCGGAGAGTCGCAACGCGCGCAAGGTCCTCCTCATCATGGCGTGCACCCTCGGCTTCCTGGTCGGCGGTGTCTCGTGGGTGGCGCACGTCGGTCACGCGACGCCGTACGTCAGCGGATTCCCGACCGTCATCAGCCAGGAAGCGCAGCAGGCGTTCGGGACCGACCCGGTTGGCCGGTTCCTGTTCTATGTGATGCAGGCGGCGACAGCGCTGATCCTGTATACCGGCGCCAATACCAGCTTCAACGGCTTCCCGTTCCTGGCCAGCTTTGTCGCCGATGACCGGTTTCTGCCACGCCAGCTGACCCGTCGCGGCCACCGGCTCGTGTTCAGCAACGCCATCATCGTGCTGACTCTGGTCTCGGGTGTCTTGCTGATTGTGACTGGAGCGAAGGTCAACAACCTGGTGCCGTTTTACGCGATCGGAGTGTTCACCGGCTTCGCGATGGCCGGGTACGGGATGGCCAAGCATTATTCGCGTACCCACGAGGGCAGATGGCGGCGAAGCATCGCCATCAACATGGCGTCCGGGATCGTCTCGACGATTGTGGTCGGGATCTTCGCGATCGCGAAGTTCACCGAGGGCGCCTGGGTCGTAGTCATCGTCTTCCCGGCACTGGTGTTCCTGCTGATCCGGCTGAACCGCGAGTATCGCGAGGAGGCGGAGGCACTCGGCTCGATCACGCCCGAGGTGCTGTCGTGCCCGCCGAACTTCTCCCGACACGTCGTGCTGATCTTCGTCAACGAACTCGACCTCGCGGTGATCGGTGCACTGCGCTACGGGCAGACGTTGAAGGCGACCGAGCTGCGGGCCGTGCACTTCGCGCTAGACACGGCAGCCGCGACCGCACTCGATCGGCAGTGGGAGCAGACCGCCCAGAGCGTTGTGCTTGAGATCGTCGATGTTCCCGACCGGCGGCTCGGGCGCGCCGCCCTCGAGCTGGTGATGCGCGAGACGTCAGTGCCGGGCACGCATGTCACCGTCTTGCTGCCTCGCCGCGGCTTCGCGCCGGCACTCGGCCGGCTGCTCCACGACCGCACGGCCGACAAGATCGCGGCGGTGATCAGCCGGATCCCGAACGCGGCCGCCACGATCGTGCCCTTCGACACTTCGAAGCCTGAGCAGGCGATGATGGCCGTCGGCGGCTTGGCCGTCGGCCGCCAGTCAAGGTCGGCCCGGGTCGCGGCTCGGGTCTCGGGCCGGGGCCCGGCGCGGGCCAACGGCGCGGCGCACCAGCGAAAGGGCGACTCCGGGCCCGCGCCGCAGCTCGATATCAACCGACTGCTCGGCAGCGATCTTTCGCCCGGCCCGGACTCGATCGGAAGCCTTGCTTCGCGCCAGCCCGCGACCATCCACGGGCGGATCCGAAGCGTCCGGATGCGGTCGGTTGCCGACACGCCGATGCTGGTGTGTGAAGTGGTTGACTCGACCGGCGGGTTGGAGCTGTTGTTCTACGGCCGACGCTCGATCGCCGGCATGGTCGCCGGCGCCACCATCACGGCCACCGGCCGGACGCTCAGCCACCATGGCACGCTGGCGATGGCCAACCCCCGCTACCAGCTCAATCCCCAGTCGCGGCACTAGCAGGCCTCGTACACATACCCCTTCGCCCCGCGCGGCACGACGTCGCGGTCGCGCAGGATGACCGAGATCTGTGATCCGCGTTTCGCACACGCGGTCTGATAGGCGGCCCGGCCGTTGTCGGTGTATTCGATCTCGTAGACCTCGTCGCCGTAGGTCTTCAGGTAGAAGCTGCACTCGTCATAGACCTGGCACTCCTCGGCGATCGCGAAGTCGAAGTGGACGGTACGGCGCAGATGGCTGCTCTGCTCGGCGTCGTTCTTCTGTGCCATCGCCAGGCCGTCGGCATGCCCCTGGGCGACGAGCAGCTTGGCAAACGCGAAGTCATCGGCCTGGCTGAGCAGGCCGTGCGAGCGGGTGTTGGAGTCGAGGTTGTCGGACTCCACCGCGTCAAACCCCTTGGCCTTGCAGCCGTGCAACCATTCGGCCTCGATCTTGAGCAGGGCGCGCCGGTCGGCACTCGTTGACGTTTTGAGGATGATCTCGCCCGGCCAGCCCGGATCCTCGATCAATGCGCCCTTGGCGTTGCGGAGCAACAGCTTCGGGTGATGCCGTTTCCACCACCCGTCGTTCTCCGGCTGGGTCTGGAAGGCGTTGATGTAGCAGATGTTGTAGACCCCTGGGGCTGGTCTCGAGGTGCGGTCACGATCGACGATCCGCACCGACGGCAGCGGTTTGTACGACCCGCCGAGCTGGTAGTCGAACCGGCCGTTAGCGGGCGGCAGGCGCACCTTGTGCGCGCTTGCCGGTCGGGTCGTGGCCGAGCTGCCGACCGGGGCGGAGCCGACCATTGCGGCGATCGCGACACCGGCGACCACCATCGATTGCCATGGTGCACGCATCGCTACTCTCCCAGTCGGATGATCTGGTCGCAGGTCTCGGCAACCGAGTCGTCGTGAGTCGAGAGTACGACGATGCTGCCCGAGCGGGTCGCTTCGTGCAGTACCTGTACGGCGTGTTCGCGGCTGTCGTGGTCGAGCTCGCTGGTGGGCTCGTCGGCGACGATGAGTGCCGGACGCGGAGCGACGGCTCGGGCGACCGCGACGCGCTGGCGCTGCCCGCCGGACAGTCTCGTCGACTCACGGTCGGCGATTCCGACCAGTGACAGCTCGGCCATCAGCTCCGCGACCCGCTCGCGGATGTCCTCGACCTCCCAGCCGAGCGCCTGGAGCGGCAGGCCGATGTTCTCCGCGACGGTGAGGGTCGAGGCAAGCAACACCGGCTCGGTGACGACCCCGATCTCGCCGCGGCCGATTCGGCGTACGTCGTTGCCGTCGAGCGCGATGACCCCGCCGGTCGGTGCGACCAGGCCGGCCACTGCCATCAACACCGAGGTCTTGCCGGCGCCGCTCGGCCCGACCACCGCCAGCGTCGCCCCGGGCGGCAGGTCGAGGTCGGTCGGTGGCAACAGGGTGCGCTCGCCGACCGCGACGAAAAGGGCACGACAGGTCAGGGTCACAGGCGCCCGCGATCGTCGTCGTAGGGCCGCAGCAGGATCCCTTCGCTGGTGATCTCCACCCGGGCGTAGTGGCCGGGCGGCAGGACTTCGAGGGCCTCGCCGGACAGCGCGATCGACCCGTCCGCGCCGACGACGGCGAGCTCGGTGCCGTCGCGTCCTTCGGCACCCACCCGCCCGTCCCGCATCGAGAGGGTTCGCTCGAAGCTGCCCGCAACGACCGGATCGTGGGTGACCACGACCAGCGTGCTGCCGGTGCGGGCAGCCGCCGCATGCAGCGTCGTAATCACGACGTCCCGTTCGGCCGGGTCGAGCCGGCTGGTCGGCTCGTCCACGAGCAGCAGCCCCGGGCGACGCGCCATGACGACCGCAAGGGCGAGCCGCTGCAACTGGCCGGCCGAGAGCTCGCGGGCCGGCCGGTCGGCTACCTCGGCGAGCGCGAAGTCCGACAGCGTCGCTGCCGGGTCGGGCGCGCCGGCGTTCTCGAGGGCCAGGCGCGGGCTGGCATACGGGAGCAATGCGCGGCTCGGCTCCTGCAGCAGGAGTGCGACGGTCTCGGCGCGCAGCCGCCGGCCGGCGAGTGGGTCGGCGGTCAGGTCGTGGTCGCCGACGACGAGCCGGCCGGTCGATGGCCGTTGCAGGCCGGCCAGCAGGCTCATCAGGGTCGACTTGCCGCAGCCGGACGGTCCGAGCAGGGCGATCGACGTACCGGCCGGGATGGTCAGATCGACGTCGCGGAGCGCGACGACCTGCTCGTCGCCGGTTTGGTAGAGGTGGGTGATCCGCTCGCACACGACCGTGACGCCGTGCGCAGAGGTGACCATCTCGGTCGTCATGGCAGGGCCGCCCGCAGGCTCGCCGCGTCGGTGCGTTTCGCGGCGTAGGAGCAGATCGCGATCTCGGCGACCAGCGCAGGTATCAGCGCGATGATCACCGCGATGAGGGCCGGCGAGATCGGCAGCGGCAGCAACGCCGACGGTACGGCGCCGGCGGCGGTCTGCGGAATGAGCCGCGCGGACAGGTGGGCGGTGGCGATTCCGCACCCGAGCGCCGCGACCGCAGCCGCGCCGAGTCGGGCCGCTGCCGCGCTGGTGCGACCGCGGACGATCGTGCTCCGGGAGACTCCGGCCGAGGTGAGCGCGAGCGCTTCAGTGCGCTGTCGGCTCGCAGCCGCGACACTGGTGCCGATCAGAAGGGCGATCGCTAGGATCGCCGCGATGACCGCGACCGCGAGGTAGCCCGACAGCCCGGCCGTCTCGGCACTGCGCTCGAGGACCTGAGCCACCTGCGTGCGGGTGGTGATTCCGGTCACGATCAAGCCTTGCGCGCGCAGCCGGGCGAGTGCGTTCGGCGGCGCCTTTGCGCCAAGCCACACTTGGTTGGACAACTGAGTGGTGCCAAGCCGGGTTTCGGGGATCGGCGTCGCGACCGCGATGATCGAGCTGAGATCTGCGAGCGCACCCTGGTCGAGGAGCTCGGGCAGTACCGACGTCTGACGCACCTGCACGCGGGGCAATGGTTCGTTGTTGAGGCCGAAGGTCGAGCCGTCCACGGGGCCGGCCGTCAACAACGGCAGGGCGAGCCGGGCGACGCCGCCCGGCACGTGCAGCAGGCGCTCCAGGCCCCGCGGGCCGTATCCGTCGATCCGCCGGTGCCAACCCGCCACCGCGGCCAGCCTGGTCGTGTCGAGGGCGAGGGTGCGCTGCGCCTCGGACCCGAGCGGTGCGAGTAGCTCGGCGGCCATCGCCCAACGCCCGTGCGGGTCGGCCGCGTCGACCGCGGCGAGTAGCGACGTGCCGGGAGGCACCGACACCGTGGCCACGGTCGGCGCCCCGACGATCAGGCCGGCCCGGTCGGTGCGGTCGCTGGCCGCACCGCGGCTGACCGTGACTGCGAACGCGAGCAGGCTCAGCGCGAGCGCGACCATCGCCGTCACCCGCCAGGCCGCCCGGTCCCGCCGTAGCTCCCGAATCGCGAGGAACCGGGCGAGGTCGCGCGACTCGGCGGTCGATCGAACCGCGGAGCGCAGCAGGGCAGGGACCACCCGGCCGAGCGCAAGTCCGGCGGCAAGGCCGGTCAGCGACGGGGCGAGCAGCGACCACGGAGTCGACGAGCTGCCCGAGTGGGTCGAGAACAGCTCGATCAGGCCGGCTGCGGCGAGCGTGATCGCGATGACGTCGATCCAGGCGCCCCCGCGGCCACCGGCGGACCGGGCGTCCTCGGCGAGCTGTTCGGACAGTGGGCGCGATGCCACGACGAATCCGACCGCCACGGTCACCAGGGCGGAGATCGCGGTCACGACGAGCGCCTCCGCCACCGAGCTGCCGGTGAGGTGCACCGGCGTACCGGGTCGCAGCCACAGGTGCGAGGCGACCACGGCGAGCGGCGCGCTGACCAAGAGCCCCGGTACGACGCCGACGACGAGCAGCAGCACCGGTTCCGCTGCGATCGAGAACGCGGTCGAGATCGGCCGCCGGCCTTGCAGGGTGGCGATGACGAGCTCGGGCCGGCGCCGGTCCATGCTCGCTGCCAGGATCGCGATCAGCACGAGTCCGACCAGCAGGAGCAGCTGCAGCTGAGCAAGTGTCACAAGGTGGTCGAGCTGGACCCGATCAGCCGCGTCGGCGCGCAGCAGGGCCGGGATCGAGGTGAAGATCGAGATGTTCTCTCGCCGGTTGGCGTTCAGGTTGGCGATCGCACGCTTCACCCCGGCCAGCTCCGCCGGGGTGGCATGACTCCAGTCGAACGGCTGGTCGATCGTCACGTTCGCGCGGAACGGCGGCGGGAGACCGACCAGCGTCGCGCGCGGGACGAGGGCGGTGACGGTCGAGACCTGGGTGCCGTCACCGCTGATGATCGGTGCGCTGATGTTCTGGCCGAACCAATACGTCAGCTGGCTCGGCGGGACGGTGAAAAAGCCGACCACCCGTTCGTGCAGTTCGTAGCTGGAGGCGTCGAAACCCGGCTTCGCCGGGACAACTTCGTCATTGATAGTGGTGACCTCGCCGAACACCGGTCGATCGAGACCTGACGCGACGATCGGCCCGCCGACCTTCGCGGACAGCACCTGCGCGGCGCTGAGCGGCAGCGCGATCTCATCCGGTCCGGTCGGGCACCGTCCGGTGGTGAAGATGACGTGGGCACAGTCGTCCTGCCGCCACTCGAGGGAGGCGTACTCGACGAACTTGCCCGGCACCTGCAGCTGAGTGCTCGTGCCGCCGACCGACAAGCCACGGATCACCGCACTCGCCAGCGGCAGGCGCGGCACCTGCTTCTCGAGGATCTCGTCCGGTGAGTCTCCCGGCCAGGACGCGCCGGACACCTCGACACCTGAGGCATCGACCGGCGCACCGGTCATCCGCGCGCGCAGCGCCGAGATCGCGGCGGCCGATCGATAGGTCGGTGCGACCGCAGCGGCCGCGCATGCAGCCATCGCGACCACGACGATGAGCAGGGCGATTCCGCGCCGGTAGAGGACGCCGCGGATCAGGAGGCGAAGGACCGCGCCGATGCGGCGTCGACCCTGCATTGCCATCCTCTCCTCGCCCGGGCGCTCCGCAGCGACCCTCGCACGATTCACCGACCTTGGCACGCTAGCCCGCTGCCCGGCCCGGACCGTGACGGGATTGTGACCGGCGCGTGCTACTGCCGTGCGGTTCGTGCGCCCTTGGCCGCCTCTCGCTACGGCATGCCGCTACCGCGCGGGGCTCACGAGCTCGAGTCGGTGCCGGTCCGGTGGGCGCCGGCGTGGATCGCGAGCCGAAGTGCGCCGAGCACCAACGCCTGCGCGGCGAAGCCGAGCAGGCCACTCCATTGATAACGGACGAAGACGAAGACCTGGGTGAACAACAAGGTCACCAACGCCGAGCGGTACAGCACCCGCATCGCTTCCTGGATCCGCCCGCGATGCATCAGCCAGATGCCGACCGCGGCGTATGCGCCGGACACTGCGGTCGAGATCTCTGCGCCGAGGTCGGTCACATGCGACCCGCGGCCGAGGCCGATGTCCGGTCGCAGTATGACCAGAAGCAGCTGGGCGGCCATCCCGATCACCTGCAGCACGACGAGCACCCGAAGCCCGGGAACGAATGCCGGATGGTCGACCGTCTTGCGAGCGAGGTCGAGCGCGCGCTCGCGCGCCCGGGTAGCCCGGGTCAGCGGCCGGACATTGGCACTGTCGGCGCCGGTGAGGCAGCTGCGGATACCGGAGGCAAGCGAGCTCGGGGCGGCATCGTCGAGGAGACCGAGGGCGTACTGCTGGCCGGCGCTGTCGAGCTGACCGAGCGCGAGGTCCCCGGCGGCAGCCGCGGCGATCGCCAGCCGGCGCGGATCGGTCATCGGCCGTCGGAGCACCAGCTCGCGAACGACCACGTAGAACAGCACGAACACCGCGTAGATGATCGCCACGGCGGGCCGGAAGAAGTAATTGACGTCCTTGGTCAGGAACTTGCCGACCTCGTCGATGAACAACCCGAAGCCGATGCCACCGATGAACGCCGCGTGCAGCCGGGCCCTGGTGCCCGGCGCGATCTCGACGGTCACGATCGCGGCGCCCATCAGCAGCCCGCCGTACAAGACGTGCGCGACGTGCAGCCCGTTGCCGCCGACCTGCGGATAGCCGGTGGCGGCAAGGGCAGAGCGTACGACGAGGACGGTCGCGACCGCGGTCCCGAGGAACAGCTCGAAGCGAGCGAGCGCCTGGGAGTCGCGGAGGTCGTGTCGCATGACGCGACCGTAACGAACGTCGGCCCGACCCGGGCGCTAGAAGACCACCACGGAGCGCAGCACGTCACCTTTGTGCATCTTGTCGAAGGCGGCCTCGACGTCGTTGATGCCGATGGTCTCCGACACGAACTTCTCCAGCGGCAACCGGCCGGACAGGTGCAGGTCGACCAACATCGGGAAGTCGCGGCTCGGGAGGCAGTCGCCGTACCAGGAGGACTTCTGCGACCCGCCGCGGCCGAAGACGTCGATCAGCGGCAGCTCGATCGTCATGTCCGGCGTCGGTACGCCGACGAGTACGACGCGTCCGGCCAGGTCGCGGGCGTAGAACGCGGCCTTGTAGGTGTCGGGGCGCCCGACCGCCTCGATCACGACGTCGGTGCCGAGCCCATCGGTGATCGCGTGGACCCCGTCGACGATGTCGGTGTCGCGCGAGTTGACCGTGTGGGTCGCGCCGAAGCCCTTCGCCCACTCGAGCTTTCGGTCGTCGATGTCGACCGCGATGACCGTGCGGGCACCGGCGATCGATGCACCAAGGATCGCCGCGTCACCGACGCCGCCGCACCCGATCACGGTCACGGTCTCGCCGCGGCGAACCGCGGCCGTGTTGAGCGCGGCCCCGAGCCCGGCCATCACGCCGCACCCGAGCAATCCGGCCACCTCCGGTCGCGCCGCCGCATTGACCTTCGTGCACTGGCCGGCCGCGACCAAGGTCTTGGTCGCAAAGGCACCGATCCCGAGCGCGGGGGACAGCGGCGTGCCGTCGGTCAGGGTCATTCGCTGTGTGGCGTTGTGGGTCGCGAAGCAATACCAGGGCTCGCCTCTCGAGCAGGCCCGGCACTGGCCACACACGGCCCGCCAGTTGAGGATCACGAAGTCGCCCGGTGCGACATCGGTGACGCCCTCGCCCACCGCCGAAACCAGTCCGGCCGCTTCGTGCCCGAGCAGGAAGGGAAACTCGTCATTGATCCCACCCTCGCGATAGTGCAGGTCGGTGTGGCAGACGCCGCACGCCTTGACGTCGACCAGCGCCTCGCCCGGTCCGGGGTCCGGAACCACGATCGTCGTGACCTCGACCGGGTCACCCTTGCTTCGCGCGATGACGCCTTGGACCTCGGTGGGCATTGATCTGGATCCTCTCGTCGGGTTCAGGTCGGGCCGAGCGATCGTACGCCGCGCGCGCGTGCGGCGGTACTGTCCGGGGGTGGGGTCGAGCGAACCTGACGAGCACGCGGACGGCGACGGAAGTCTCGGTGACATCCGCCGGGTGGACCCGGCGTCGTACGACGCCGCGGCAGCGCTGCTGAAGGCGCTGGTCGCGCCGATCCGGCTGGCCCTGGTCGATCTGTTGTCGGACGGTCCGCGCTGCGTCCACGAGCTGGTCGCCGCCCTCGACGCCTCGCAGCCGCTGGTCTCGCAGCATCTGAAGGTGTTGCGCAGCGCTGGTTTGGTCGCGACCCACCGCCGAGGCCGTGAGGTGGTCTACCGGCTGGCCGACGACCACGTCGCTCACGTCGTGCGGGACACCGTGGCGCACGCCGGCGAGGTCTAGCCGCAACATGCATGGCCCATGCGTGGGCGCTATCGCCCCACCGATGGGCCATGCATGGGGGTGAGGCCGAGGGCTCCGGATCCGTTCAGGGTCAGTTCGACCGGCAGCTGCTCCGGTGGCGGCCCGCCGATCTCCCCGATCCGCAGCCACACCTCCCAGCGCCCCGCGGCGCCTGGCAGCTCGGGCACCGTGGCGTCGATCGCGGCCCCGTCCGGACCGATCCGAAGGGTCGCGCGGCAGTGGACGACTCCGCCGTCCGGCTCGTCCAGCGGAGCGAGGATCAGGGTGGCCGGCGCCTCATCGGAGTCGGGTCCCAGCACCCCGCTGACCGGCAGGGTGATCCGGCCGTCGGCGCCGATCGACGGCGAGGCGAACCCGGCGGCAGCGATCGAGGCGCTGAGCGAGATGACCGACTCGTCGATGTCGAGATGAAGGCCCAGCGGGTGCGAGCCGGTCGTGAACGTGGCCGCGGAGTGCAGGCCGGACTCATCGGTGCGCACCCAGGCGCTGCTCGCTGCGGGTGCCTCGGTCAGTCCGATCGGAGCGGCCCGGGACAGCCCGGCCACGGTCGCGCGCAGTCGAAGGCCCCAGCGGCCCGGCGCCAGCGCAGCGCCGCCCATGACGGTGGCGGGGTCGAGCTCGACCTCGCCATGGATGTGGGGGCGACCGTCGTCGTCGATATCGACGTGCAATCCCGCGGTGGTCGACCACAGGGCCCCGTCGGCGAACGACACGGTCGCCAGGTCGAGATCGAGGTCGTCATCGTCGGCGGCGGTGAGTCGTCGATCCGCGGGGTCGGTGCCGGGCGCCAGCGATTGGGGCAGCAGCCAACCCGCATCGTCTCGCTCGAGCTGGAGCGGCTGGTCGCGCCACGACAGCCCGGCCTCGACGGTGAGCACGAGCCGGCCGTCTCGCCAGAGCGGCGGCGCGGTCGTTGCGCGCAACCGGATTGCTTCGACGCCCTCGGCGAGGGTGATGAGCCCGGCGATGTCGTTGTCGAGCAGCAGCCGCGACTGGGCGCGCTGGATCGCGGGCAGGCGGTCTCGGAACTCCGGGCCGAAGCGCGTGGTGGCAAGGGCCCGGACCTCTGCGACCAGGTCCTCCCGGTAGCCCGGCTGATAGGCCAGCATCGCCGGGCCGCGAAGCCGCCCGAGCATCTCGTTCCGGTAGAAGCGCGCGAGGACGTTTGCCCGGGTCTCGGCAGATCCGACCGTGGTGTCGACCAGGTCGAAGATGCCGGCCAGCTCCCGGTAGTAGTCACTCGGCACGATCGGGGTGTCGCCGTGATGATGGCCACCGGTACGCCGCCGCCGGTAGTAGTAACAGACGAGGTCACCGACGACTGCCACCGACCGGGCTCGCGCGTAGGCCTCGATGCACAGCCGCTGGTCCTCGATGTAGTGCGGGCCTTCGGGAAAGCGGATCCCATGGTCTGCAAGGAACGCCCCGCGGAACATCTTGCACACCGTGAGGTTGAGCATCAACGGGTAGTCGTCGAGGGTCCGGCCGGTGACGGTGTGACGGAAGAGCGGGTGGTGGATCCCGCGAAAGTCGCTGGCGAGCTTTCCGATCACGATGTCGGCGGCCGAGGAGTCGGCAATCTCAAGCTGGCGCTCCAGCGCTCGCGGGGTGAGCGCGTCGTCGCTGTCGAGGAACTGGACGTAGCGTCCGTCGGCGGAGTCGATACCGATATTGCGCGCCGCACCCGGACCGCCGCGTTCCGGCAGGTGATGCACGGTGGCCCAGCCGGAATGCCGCGCGACCCACGCATCGACCCGCGTTCCGCTGCCGTCCGTACTGCCGTCGTCGATCAGGACGACCTCGAACCGATTGCGGGACAGGGTCTGCTCGCGCAGTGACCCCAGGCAGTCCTCGAGGTTGGGGCCGGGGTTGTAGAACGGGACAACCACGCTGACGTCGAGAGGCATCCGGGTCAGTCTTGCAGACTCCCGCCGCGCTCCGAGGCGGCACCGAATATGGTCCTCGGGTGGCCAAGCCCGCACCGCTGACCGTGGATGAGCTCGAGGTGTCGATCGGTGCGCTCCGCCGAGTGATCGATCAGCACGCCCACCCCCCGGTCGCCACCCAGCGCGGCTATCTTCGCGAGCTGCACCAGTTGCTCCTGCGCGCCGCGGCGTCGGGCGCAGAGGTGCCGCTGGCGAGCCTGGCCGCGTCGGTCGAGATCCTCGCGACGTGTGACGCCGGGGTCTCGGACGGGATGCAACCGCGGGTGCGTACCGTCTTTCGGCTGTTGCGAGCGGGTGCGTTCGAAGCGGCCTGGGCCGTTGTGGGCGAGAACGCGGTCGGGGTGGTCGATGAGCCGTTCCGGGGTTCGACGGCGACCGGGGAGCAGCGGGCGGCAGCGCGATTGCCGCTGCTGACCCGGATCGAGAGCTTGCGGGTCTTCGCGGACCTGCCCGGGTTTCGCGACCCGCGCTTCGAGGCGCCCGACGGCTGTTACGACATCACCGCGACGATCCGGGTGCGCTACCGCCTCGACGAGGTGAAGATCACCGAGGACGCCGTGACTTTCGGCGGCTCAGCTGCGCTCAACGTGTTCCCGGCCCGGGCTGATGAGGTGGTGCGCCTGATCGCAACCGGCCGTGGCGGTGCATTCGCGGTCGTGGGCAATCGGTGCCGGCAACCGGACCTGCTGCCCGGGACCGCAGACCTCAACCTCCGCCGCGAGTGGGCCGGGTGGTCGGCTCGGCTCGAGCTGGCCGATTCGCGGCTCACCCCTGGGACCTGGACCCTGGCCCTCGAAATCGGGCAGAGCGGGATCGCGCGGCGGGCGCCGATGGGGGCCAATCCACAGCCGTTGGCGAGTGCCGCAATACGGACCGTGACTCGGGCCGGCGACCGCTCACTGGCGTGGGAGACGCACGACAACCAGCTGCGGCTCATCGTCGGGGAGTGACACGAGGCCCGGCTCAGGTCGGGTATCGACCTCGCCCCCGGCTTGCCGCGGACGGGCGCCACAACGCAGCGCCGGCGGCGATCAGGCCGCCGGCTGCCGCGAGCGCGATCGGTGCAGGTCCGGCGAAGCCGTTACCGAACAGTGCAATCGATGTGACGACGGCCGCGCCGGCCAGCACGAAGCACCCGACCGCACACAACCGCCGCGCGACCGATGGTCGACGCGGCGGTTGTTGGGACTCACTGGTGTTGCTCAGTGGGTTACCTCTTGCGTGCAGTGGTCTTCTTCGCGGCGGCCTTGCGGGCCGGTGCGCGTCGTGCCGTGGTCTTGCGGGCCGTCGTCTTCTTCGCGACGGTCTTGCGTGCGGTCGTCTTGCGGGCCGCAGTCTTACGGGCTGGTGCGCGCTTGGCCGGAGCCTTCTTGGCCGCGGTCTTGCGGGCGGTCGTCTTGCGCGCAGTGGTCTTGCGTGCGGTCGTCTTCTTGGCCGCGGTCTTGCGTGCAGTGGTCTTGCGTGCGGTCGTCTTCTTGGCCGCGGTCTTGCGTGCAGTGGTCTTCTTCGCGGCGGCCTTGCGGGCCGGTGCGCGACGTGCTGTGGTCTTGCGTGCCGTCGTCTTCTTGGCGGCAGTCTTGCGTGCAGGTGCGCGCTTGGCCGGAGCCTTCTTGGCTGCGGTCTTGCGAGCTGGTGCGCGCTTGGCCGGAGCCTTCTTGGCTGCGGTCTTGCGTGCGGTGGTCTTGCGTGCAGTGGTCTTCTTTGCGGCTGCTCTTGCCACGTGAGCCCCCTAGCTCGAATAGTGGAGGACTGTGCTGCTCGCAACTGTTTCATCGAATGTCGGCTCATTCCATTACCACGCGTGTCAACGCTTTGCGTGTCGCGCAGCCGGTTTGTCGACCACAACTGTGTCGCAACCGGTGTCACAGCAACGCTGACCGCGAGAACATCAGTGTTCGCAACGCGTTTCAGCGTTCTTGATCGCGCAGTGCGCAACCGCAACTACGGTTTGCATAGGTGCTGGCGGACAAAAAGATTTCGCGGCTGCAACGATGCAGACGGCTGACAATGCCGGTCGAAAGGGAGATTCGTGAGTACAACGCCCGACGTCGAAGTACCGATTCCTCGCCTGCGTTCGTTCGCCGACGAGTCGATTCCGGAACAGTGCGCGTTTGCGCAACGCGGATAGGTCTGCATGTTGCGGACATTTGACGACGACGCCGGCAACCGCGTCACCGTCACCGATCCGACCACTTCGGTGGTCAGCCTGGTGCCGTCTCTCACTGAGTCGATTGCGGTCACCGCACCGAATCTGGTCGTCGGTGCGACGGACTGGTGCACGCACCCATCGACACTCGACGTCGCGCGCATCGGTGGCACGAAGAACCCGCGAGTCGATGACATCGTCGCGCTTGGAGCGGATGTCGTGATCGCGAACGACGAGGAGAACCGCGACGCCGATATCGCTGCACTGCGGGCCGCCGGACAGCCGGTGTGGGTGACGGCGCCGCGGACGCTGCCCGGCGCGCTTGCCTCACTCGATCGGATGCTCCGGCTGGCGTGCGGTTTGCGGCGCCCGGACTGGCTCGACGCCGCGACCGCCGCCTGGCAGGCCCAGTACTCCGGACCCCGCCGGCGTGCCGCGGTGTTGATCTGGCGCCGACCGTGGATGGCAATCGGACGAGACACCTTTGCCGGCGACCTGCTCGCCCGCCTCGGAGTCGACAACGTGCTGGGCGAGTCGACCAAACGGTATCCGCGGGTCGATCTCGCCGAGTTGCGCGACCGCCGGCCGGACCTGATCGTCCTGCCCGACGAGCCCTACGCATTCAGCCGGTCGGACGGCCCGGAAGCGTTCGCTGGCTGGGGCGTGCCGGTCGCGTGCGTGAGCGGCCGGCAGTTGACCTGGTACGGCCCCTCGCTCGTTGACGCGCGCGCGATCCTGACCCGCCAGCTCGCCGAGTCGCGCTAACCCGCCACGCGCGTCCTTACTCGAACGAGTGCTCGGGTCCGGGGTAGATGCCGTCGGCGACCTCGTCGGCGTACGCCCTGGCGGCGGCAGTGATCACCGAGCGGACGTCGGCATAGCGTTTGACGAACCGCGGCGCCGGGCCGGAGTTGAGACCGGCCATGTCGGTCCACACCATCACCTGGGCGTCGCACTCGGGTCCGGCGCCGATCCCGATCGTCGGGATGGCGACCTCCTTGGTGATCTGACCGGCGACGTCGGTTGGAATCATCTCGAGCACGATCGCGAACGCGCCGGCCTCCTGCAGCGCCAGTGCATCGTTGAGCAACCGTTCGGCCGAGTCACCACGGCCTTGCACCCGGTAGCCACCGAGACCGTGCTCGCTCTGTGGCGTGAAGCCGATGTGGGCCATCACGGGAACACCGGCATCGACGATTGCCCGCACCTGGCGCAGGACCGGCGCACCACCCTCGAGCTTGACCGCCTGCGCGCCGCCTTCCTTCATGAAACGGATCGCCGTTTGCAATGCCTGCTCTGCGGACACCTGGTAAGAGCCGAACGGCAGGTCGGCGACGATCAATGACGAACGGGTCGAGCGAACCACCGCGCGAACAAGCGGCAACAGCTCGTCCACCGTCACGGGCAACGTCGTATCGAGGCCGAAGACGTTGTTGGCCGCGGAGTCACCGACCAGCAGCGCCGGGATGCCGACCTCGTCGAAGATCGACGCGGCGTGCATGTCGTAGGCGGTGAGCATCGCCCACCGTTCGCCGCGATCCTTCATGGCCTGCAAGTGATGGGTGCGGATCCGGCGGACCGTGTTGTTGCGTGGGCTGCCGTACGGCGAAATCCCGCCCTCGGTCATGACATGTCCTCCTCGTCTCGAGGCCCGTTCGGGTCCCCGGACACCGACCAGTGTGCCACCTTCGTGGCTAGATGGGCGACTTGCCGGTTGGTTCGCGCCAGGCATTCGTGATCGGCAGCCGGCGGTCCCGGCCGAAGCCCTTCGAGGTCACTTTCGGCCCGGGTGGGTACTGCCGCCGTTTGTACTCGGCGGTATCGACCAGCCGGATGACCCGGTCGACCAGCGCGGGCTCATAACCCGCGGCGACCAGCTCGTCGTGCCCGTGATCGCCCTCGACGTAGTCGTCCAGCAACCGGTCCAGGACCTCGTAGTCGGGCAGCCGGTCGGAGTCGAGCTGTTCGGGGGCGAGCTCGGCCGACGGCGGTTTGTCGATGATCTCGGCGGGGATCGGCTCGGCCTCGCCGCGCTCGCGCGCCAGCGCGTTGCGCCAGCGGGCCAGCGCCCACACCATCGTCTTCGGGACGTCCTTGATCGGTGCGAAACCGCCCGCGCTGTCGCCGTACAGCGTCGAGAAGCCGGTGGCGAGCTCGCTCTTGTTGCCGGTGGTGAGGACCAGGTGGCCGCACTCGTTCGACAGTGCCATCAGGGTCAGTCCGCGCAACCGGGCCTGGAGGTTCTCTTCGGCCAGGCCGTGC
>Ga0265340_10000866_pt1 | contig 17185 bp, 9 predicted proteins | sample 4CB225metaG_FD_202082 | JGI IMG/M metagenome (GOLD analysis project Ga0265340, IMG submission 202082) | Rhizosphere microbial communities from Carex aquatilis grown in University of Washington, Seatle, WA, United States - 4-CB2-25 metaG | ecosystem: Host-associated > Plants > Roots > Rhizosphere...
GCCCGGAGACGACCTTCTCCGAGAAGGTGGCCGTCGGAATCGTCCCGACCATGACGTTGCTGGCGCCGGCCCCCGGTGACGTGCTCGCGACCGCCGGTGGACCGGTGTCCGCGGCCAGTTCGTAGACCACGTCCACGGCATAGCTGGTGCCGTTGGCGCTGTTGTTGGGGAAGGCCCGGTCACCGTAGCGGTACAGGCCGTTTCCCCCGCTCCCGCCGGAGGAGAGCGCGGTCAGGGGGCTGTTCACCACGTCCTGGGCGAGGGCGTCCGCGCTCGCCGAGTAGTACCCCGCGGTGTGGTAGGACGCCACATAGGTGGTGCCGGCCGTGACCGCGACCCTGGTCGCGAACCGCACCTCCTGCCAGCCCCGGGAGCTCTCGCTGGTGAAGGTCGCGGTCGCCAGTTCGGTGCCGCCGGCGCTCCAGAGCGTGCCGGTATGGGTACCGACGTTCTGGCCGCCCTTGAAGAAGCGGATCCCGTCGACGAACCCGGCCTGATCGGCCGTGAATTTCACCCCGAGCTCGACCTGGCTGCTGTCGGCGACGGTGACCGTGGTCGGCACGTCGGCGTCCGACCAGACGCTGCACGGGCAGACGCCGGGCGCGGTCGCCTCGACCGTCCGGAAGGTTGTCGAGCTGTCCGGCATCAGGTTGCCCGCGTCATCCGTCCCACCGGAGACGGCGAACGTGTACGTGGTGCCGTTGGCCAGCGGGGCCGACGGCACGAACGTCGCCACCGTCCGGTCGGCGCTCAGGGTCGTGGTCCCGGCCACCAGGCCGGCCCCGGACGACAGTTTGAGGGTGATGGTGCCGGCCGCCACCGGCTCGTCCAGGGTCACCGCAGGCTGGATCGTGAGCGCCACGCTCGAGGCCGCCGCCAGCGGTTTCACCGAAAGAATGTGCGGCGGGGTGGTATCCGGCGGCGCGGCGGTGTCGAAGATCGGCGACACCCAGTAGTTCGCGCCCCGGTAGGTCGAGGTCGGGAACTGGGACGCCCCGACGGCGTAGACCCCGTTCGGGGCCGCATCCGTGGTCGCCGGGGAGGTGAGCGGGTAGGCGGTCTCGCCCTTACCCAGGAAGTACTCGGCCGTGCTCGCGTACCCACCGTTGGGCGCGTGGTAAGAGGCCACGTAACTGGTCCCGGCGGTGATCGCGACCGGAGTCGGGAACTGCAGGGTCTGCCAGCCCGAGTCCGTCTCACCGGTGAAGGTGCCGGTGGCCAGCTTGGTGCCGGCGCTGCTCCAGAGCGATCCGGTGTGCGTACCGGTGTCCGCGGACCCCTTGTAGAACGTGATGCCGCTGACGTAGCCGTCGACCTGGGACTGGAACCGGACCCCGACCTCGATGTTCGAGGTATCGCCGGCCGAGGTGACGGCTGGGGTCTCGCCGTTGAACATCGCGCAGGGACAGCTCACCGTCACCTGCCGCTGACTCGGCGCGACCTGCACATTGGCGCTGTCGTCCGAGGCCCGGGCCTGAATGGTGACCGAGCCGGTGCCGGTGACCCGGCCGGTGTACGACCAGGAGGCGCGACCGGTGGCCGGATGCCAGGTCTGCCCGCTGTCCAGGGACACCTCGACCCCGCCCACCGTGCCGCCGACATCGGTGGCGGTCCCGGTCACAGTGATCGGGGTGCCGCTCAGCAGTGACGCGCCCGCCGCGGGGGAGGTGATCACCGCCACCGGCGGGGTGACGTCGGTGGACTTGGTCGCGGCAACCAGGTCGCTCTGCAGGCTGCCGGGCTGCACACCCATGTCCGCGAACAGATTCACCGTGGCCTGGCGCATGCTGGTGTCGGCCGGCTCGTCGCCGCCGTCATGGTTCGCGTCCAGCCCCCAGGACCATTGCACGCTGCCGGCGCTGAAGACCAGGGCCCCGCTGCTGGCCCGGTAGAGCATCAGGTGGTGGGTGGCATTACCCGGGGCGACCACGCTGCCGTAGTCGATGAGTTTCTGCGGGACGTCGTAGTTGGCGGTCGAGAGCTCGATCGCCCCCTTGGGCCGGAACCCGTTGTCCAGGTCCTCGTCCCACTCGTAGCCCAGCGTTCCGAACGGCAGGGTGGCGGTCTGGCCATCACTCTGCGCCCCGACCGCGGTGTTTCGCCAGAACCGCATCTTGCCGTCCGCAGCCGGTACCTTGATCGACTCGGTCCCGGAGGTGACGGTGAAAATGCTTCCGCTCAAGCCATTCTCGGGGCGGCCGCCGTCGGCCGGCGGGCTGAATCGCGGATCTCGCCAGGTACCGGTCCAGGTTCCGTTCGAGAGATCTTTGGGATCGGTCCGGGCGTTGTCGGCGGTCTCCTTGTAGGTGACCAGGGTCCGGTAGGCCGTGTTCGAGCCGTCAATGCTCGGTTCGTACCGGGTCTTCCAGTACACCTCGTTGCCGCTGAAGAAGGCCAGGTTCACCCCCGCGTCCCGAGCCGCCTCGACGTTCGCCCGCTGGTCACCGGACCAGTACTCGTCATGGCCGACCGACAGGAACACCTTGTGATTCAGCAACAGCGAGCCGTTCCGGTCGGTGTCCACACCGCTCTGATAACTCACGTCGTAGCCGTTGGCCTCCATGAAGCGGACCATTGGGTACTCGTTGGACCAGACGAAGTCACGCCCGCCCAGGGTGGCCCGGGTGTTGTACGGCCGGTTGTAGCTGACCTTGTAGGCCCGACAGACTGGGCACGCCCCGGTGTAAAGGCTGCTTCCGCCCCAACTGTTGTAGGCCTCCCAGGTGGTGTCCGAGGTCTGGAAGATCGCATTGCTGTGGCTGCTGTCGTTACGGACGACGAACATCACCTGATTGTCCGCTCCGGTGTCGGTGCGGACGATGTGCGCGAAGTAGATCCCCGACACGGCCGTGGCCGGGACCACCCAGGACGCCGAGACCCCCCAGGTACCACAGTCGATCAGTTGGGTGCTGAGGTCGTTGGCACAGATACTCGGCAGATTGGCCTGGGAAACAGCCTGATTGGGAGCGAGTGAGGTGATTTTTCGGGCACCGTCGCCGCCGTAATATCCCATTCGGTAGATATCAAGCGTGTAATTGGCCTGGGCGTGAATTTTGAAGCCCACGGTGCCACCGACGTTCACCGAGATATTGGTGGCGAAACCCTCGATCGTATCCGAGCCACCACCGTCGACGTCCCATTCGGAGGCCGGGCTACCCGGTTTGCTGTTCTCGCAGACGATCGCGTTACCCGTGCTGCACGGGTCGGCCGCCTGGCTCGGGACGGCCACCACCACGGTCAGCAGGGCGAGCCCGAGCATAATGGCAAGAATTGCGCCGACCGGCCGCACGACCTGATACTTCGACCGGCTGGAGGGAGCGTGGCGGAACACGCCTGACGGCTTTTGATCCATTTCAGCATGCTTCACCTGAAACTCCTTTTCAACAATTTCCCCGTTGCGCCCATCGACGCTCACCAAGTCCACCGGATCAGCCGAACCGGGTCCATGAAAATCGATACGGCAAGGCTATGGCCAAAAACGATCGAGAGGGGTGGCTTTTTGAGATTTCAGCGGGCTTTGATCAGCCATTTCCGGGCGGATCGGTCCTGGCTGCCCGAGCGGATCGGCGGGATAACTCACCGGCGCTGTCCCGAGCATACTCCGGATTCAGTGAATTGAACGAATAGAGTTGCCGAAAACGATGCGGGTCGCGCGGACTCTCTTTCATCAGGGCGCCGGCCGCGACAGATCGGACGCAATTGATGCCGAATCAGGTTCGGTCAGGCTCCGATACCGGAGGAAGGTTTCGAAGGCCACCGGATCACGAAGATCCACCGCCGGCCGGCCGGCTATCACCGGCAGCCGGCGGCTGCCGCTGCGGCGCTCCTGACCGGGCCCGCCCGGGGCCGCGGCCCGATCACCGGGCCGGTTGCTCAGCCGGTCGAAGACCTGCACGTAGTGTCGCGCCTGCGGTTCCCAGTCCAACTCGGCGACACAACGACTACGGGCCAGCCGGCCCATCTCGACCCGGCGGTCGTCGTCGTCGAGCAGTTCATCGATCGCCGTGGCGAAGGCCACGACATCTCCCGACTCCACGTACACCGAACTGTCGCCGGCCGAGATCCGCGACTCCACCAGGTCGAACGAGACGATCGGCAAGGCGTGGGCCATGTATTCCATCGTCTTGTTGTGGGTGGAGATGTCGTTCAGCGGGGTCTTCAGATCAGGCGAGAGACCCAGGTGCGCGGTGGACAGATACTGGCTGATCGTGTGCTGGTCGGCCCGGCCGGTGAACGTCACCGAATCCTCGAGGGCGAGTTCGTGCGTCTGCCGCCGAAGCGCCTCCAGGCAGTCACCGAAACCCATCAGGACCAAATGCACATCGGTTCGCCCCAGTTTGTTGACCAGCACGTCCATCACTTCGAGCAGGACGTCCACGTTGTCCTGCGGGCCCATGATGCCGATGTAGGCCAGCAGGTAGTCGGCGCCCCGGCGCAATTCCGGAAGCCCTCCGGTCGGACGCATCGTGGTGGTGTTCGGGCCGCTGCGGACCACGGTCACGTCGGCCGGGGACCGCCGTCCGCGATCGATCGCGATCCCCCGGTACGACTCATTGGGGACGATCACGTGCGCGGCCGTCCGGTAAGTCATTCGTTCCAGCCAGGCGAGTGACCGCAATTGGCACCGGCTGACGATAGTTCTGGGATCACCGAAACGAGATCGGAACAATTCCGGGTTAAGGTCGTGCTGATCGAATACATAAGCCACGCCGAACAGCCGCCAGAATGCACCGAGCAGCCAGTAGGTGTCCGGTGGGTTGCAGGCCTGGAAGATCTCGAACCGATGCCGGCGAAATACTTTGACCGAGATCAGCACCGTTCGCGACCAGCAGTAGGCGAACTCCAGCGCGTAGCTCAGCAGGCCGGTGGTGGCCGGAGCCGCATGGTATTTGTACAGCGACACCCCGTTCAGTATTTCGAAACTCGGGTCGCCGGGCCCCTTCGGGCAGATCACCGCGACGTCGTAACCGACGTCCCGAAGGGCCTGACATTCAAGCCAAACCCGGCGATCCAGCGGAACCGGAAGATTTTGGACAACAATCAGAACACTGCGCCGACGCATCGATTATTCCCCCGGAAAATGAGCACTGATCGATCCGACCGGTACCCACCCATGCCCCCATGTTCGGTGGAACCGATCAGAATACCTATATATTGAATACCTCATCCGTCGGAAGCAGATCGAAACTTCACTAGAAGTCAGGTAAACACCTGATGTCGACGTACATGAAAACCTGATACTCATTACGCGCATAGCGCGTTACTCGACTGTGCTCGGCCGGGCTCCACTCAGGAGGCCGGGCCGGTCACCACCGCCGGGGACGAGGCGTCCCGCATGAAACGGACCGGCCGGGCCCGACTCCGGACATCGGCCATCCAGACATCGGCCTGCGCCGAGCCGGGCCGGGCCAGGCTGTAGAGGACGTGCTCGTTGTCCAGCCACTCCACCTGGTCGTCGACGCTGCGGGTCTCCGACAGCGGCCGCTCGAGGCCGGTCGCCAGGTCGAGCACGTGATAACGCCAGCGGACCCGCGACCCGGCCCGCTTCTTGTACACCAGGGTGCGCCCGTCCGGTGACAGCGACGGGCACTCGGCGTCCTCCCGCACTGCGGTCAGGGTTCGCCCGCGCAGATCCCCGCGGGCCAGCCAGGTGGAGCCACCGGTGGCGACCGTCGCATAGAAGAGGTTCGGCCGGGGACCGGGAGCAAACGTGACCCCCCAGATGTTGAGGTCGGAAGCGGTCACCACCCGGCCGCCGATCACCGTGCTGAAGGTCTTTTCGAGGTTACCGAAACTGCGGCCGTCGGAACGCTCGACGATCTTGGTCTCGGTGGAGAAGCCGATCGTCCCGTACCCTTGGCCGCTGATGAAAGTGGTTGTGGCGGCCCAGGAACCGTCCGGCGAGAGCCGGGCCCGGCTCGGAATGCCGGTGATCGGAATCAGTCTCCCGGCGGCCAGGCGCCCGGTCAGCAACTCGGCCCGGTACCGGGTGATCGCCCCGCGATCGGCGGCCAGGCAGATCGCACCGTCCGTGGTGGCGGCGATCCGGTCGCAGGACATTGTGGAGACCGAGCGCTTGCCGCCCGGGTCGGTCAGCGGAACCGCGGCCACCCGGCCGTAGGTGGGCCCAGGGGCACTGCTGCGAAAGAGGATGTGAGGCCGATCCAGGACGGCGCCCAGATCGAGCGCCCGGTCGAGCTGGGTGGCCGCGGTCGGCACCCGGGCCCGGCGCTGGGCCCGGATCGCCTGGATCAGAAATGTCCCGGTCAGGGCCACGACCAGGACCAGGACCAGGGCGAGCCCGGCCCAGGCAGCCCGATTGCCACGGGTCGGGCCGGTCATCCGGTGGCCACCGCCGCCGAAGCCGGTCTCGGACCCCTCAGCAGCAGCAGCGAGGCCCCGATCGCCAGGGTCAGCCCGGCCAGGAAACATCCGACCGCGGTGCGCTGACCGAAACCGGCCCAGAGCCCACCGAAGACCGCGGCCGACAACATGCCGCCGATCGCCATCATCGTCTGCACCCCGGCGATCCCGGTACTTCGCACCCCTTTCGACACCATCGGCGCGGTCAGAGCCGGTAGCACCCCATCCGTCGCCGCGTAGTAGCCGCCGATCAGGGCGAGTACCGCCGCGATCAACCCGGGCCCGGAGGGCAGCACCAGCAGACCGAGATACCCGATGGCGGCCAGCCCGTGACCGCCCAGGAACACCCGTACCCGGCCGGTCCGATCGGCCAGCCGGCCGAGCGGGATCGCCAGCACCAGGTACACCGCGGCGGTTCCGACATACAGCAACGGAAACCAGGTCGCGGCGAGACCGGCCCGGTCCTTGAGGGTGAGATAGATGAAGCCGTCGTTGATCGTGGTCAGGGAGAGCAGGCCCCCCACGCCGAGCAGGCGACGGTATCCCCCGTCCCGGGTGAGCGCCACGAATTCCCGCAGCGTCCGGCCGATCCGGGTCGGCCCGGCAGGCTCGATCGCTCCGGCAGCCTGGTCAGCAGCATGAGTCTGCGGCCGAGGGCGGCCCGGGACGAAGAGCACCAGGACCGCCACCCCCACCGCCGCCAGTGAGAAGCTCAGCACGAAGAGGAGGTGATAACCGTTGACCAGCAGGGCCAGGACGCCGAAGGCCAGCAGCGGCCCCCCGAGCGCACCCGCGGTGTCCATCGCCCGGTGCACACCGAAGGAGTAACCCAGGGCGGCCGGATCCGCCGCCGCCGCGATCATCGCGTCGCGGGGAGCGGTTCGCAGGCCCTTGCCACTGCGGTCGACCGCCACCAGCGTGGTGATCGCGGCAAAGCTGTGGGCCGGCAGGAAAAACAGCTTGCAGACGCAGGACAGCGAATATCCCAGAGCAGCAACGATTTTCGGTCGGTGAGTGAGATCCGCGACCAGGCCGCCGAGGATCCGCACGGCTGCGGTGACCCCCTGGTAGAGACCGTCGATCACGCCGTACTGGAGTGGGGTCAGACCCAGGACCAGGGTCAGGTAGACCGGGAGAACGGCCACCACCATCTCGGACGACAGGTCGGTGAAGCAGCTCACCAGGCCCAGGGTGACCACCAGCCGGGGCACCCGCCGGGTCCGGGTGGGGGCACGGGAAACAGCGGCCCCAGCCGAAACACCGGCCCCGGCCGAGCCACCGGAGCGGCCGGGGTCATCGGAATCGCCCGCGTCACCAGGAATTCCACGCACCGTGGTATACATCCGCCTTCCCCCTCGGCGTTCGAGCGCAGCCCCGCCCCCGGGTCCGGTCATTCACGTGTCGCTGGCCGAAACGCTAGTCCAGCGATGGGCGCCGGGTCAGCCGTTCCGGCGATCTCCTCTGATCGGCGGAATTCTGGCCGATCAGCCGCCCTCAGGCCGCAACGTGTCTTCCCGCTCGATGAAGACGTCTCCGGTGACCGGGCAGACCCACTTTTCCCCATCCATCGCCTCGAGTCGCCGCCCGGCCGGCCCGACCCAGCCGATCCGGCGGGCCGGGACCCCCGCGACCAGGGCGTAGTCGGGAACGTCGCGGATCACTACGGATCCGGCGGCAATCAGTGACCAGCGCCCGATGACTACCGGAGCGACGCAGACCGACCGGGCTCCGATGGCCGCGCCCTCACCCACCGTCACCGCGACCATGGTCCAATCGGCCTCGGTCTTCAGCTCCCCTTCCGGTGTGACCGCGCGGGGGAACTCGTCATTGGTGAAAACTACTGCGGGGCCGATGAATACACCGTCGCCGACCCGAGCGGGCTCGTACACCAGAGCATGGTTCTGCACCTTGCAGCGATCCCCGAGGCGCACTCCCGGCCCGAGGTAAGCGGCCCGGCCGATCACGCAGTCGGCACCGATCACGGCATTCTCCCGGATCTGGGCGAGATGCCAGACCCGGCTGCCGGACCCGATCCGGGCGCTGCCATCGACGTCGGCGCTGTTCTCGATCCGCGCCCCGATCCGCGCCGGAGAACTGGGTGATGTCATCAGAGCAACATAGTGGCCATCAGTCCAGATTCAGCAGCGTTCGCAGATGCCGGGGTGGCGGCGCGCCGTGCGCCAGCATCTCGTCGTGAACCTCCCGGCCGGACCGGCCGGGCCGGGCCACGGCCAGTTGCCGGGCGATGTCGGAGATCGCCCGGTAACCCACGTAATAGGTGGACAATTGGGCGGAGGTGAGCAACGCTCGCCGCCACTTCCCGGCCGCCTCGCCGTCCTCCTGATGACCGCGCCGGGTCATCAACCGCATCGCCTCGTCCTGGGTCATCCCCCGGGAATGCACCCGGACGTCGAGAATCGCGTTGATCGTGGTGCGGAGCTGCATTTTCAGTTGCTGCAACCGGAAAGCCGCGTCGTCCGGCGCGGACAGTCCCAGTCCGGCCGTGGCCACCAATTGCTCCGCGTAGACGGCCCAGCCTTCGATGAACGGCCCGCTGCCGGCCGCCGAGCGGACGTCGGTCGCCCCCCGGTAGGCCGCCGCATGGGCCAACTGCAGCACATGGCCGGGAATCGCCTCATGGGCGGTCAGGTCCCGCACCATGTGACCGTTGTACTCGCGATAGAACGAGGTGACCCGCTCGGCGTCCCAGCCCTCGGGCGCCGGTGCAACCGCGAAAAAAGTGGGCCGGGCCGGGCCGGCGGCCGCACCGGACGGGCGCTCCAGCGGCCCGGGCGAGTCGCAGTACGCGACCGACACCCCCCGGCGAGCGGGCGGCATCTCGATGATCCGGACCGGCACCTCGGGGACGGTGACCAGATCGAGTTGCCGGACCCGGGCCTCCAGGTGGGCCAGGGCCTGTTCGCACAGCGGGAGGATGCTCTCGCCGGTGACCGGCGCGCTGGCGGCGACCCGGTCGAGCATCTCGCGAACCTGACCGTCCCAGGGCGGCCTTCCCTCGATCTTGGCCGCCAGTTCACGGATCTCCTCCTCGATCGCCTGGAGATCGCTCTCGGCCCGGGTCAGCAGGGCGTCCGGACCGGTCTCCGTATCGAGGGTGTACCAGAGCCGAGCGGCATAGGCCTGGTCGCCGAGCCGGGGGTCACCGTCGCTGACCGGTAACTGCGCCTCCAGCCAGCGCGCGTGCTGGGCCAGCGCGGCCAGGGCGGCGTCCCGGACCGGCAGCACCTCGCCGGCCAGGCCGGGAGTCTCCCCCAACAACGGCTCCAGCTCATCGGTGAGCAGCACCTGGGTGCCCCGGCATTGGTCGATCGCCGTCTCGACCTGCACCCGGGGCATGTCGTGCAGCAACTGGCGGGCGGTGGCCAGCCGGTCCGGAACCAGGGCCAGCCGGCCGGCGAGCGAAAGCAGCCGCTGGGCGGGCGCACTGGCGGCCCCGGCGATCAGTGGGTACAGCCCGTCCCCAGGTAGATGGATCAGCGGATCGCGTTCATACCTGCGCAATTCGGACAGTTCCCACAGCGAACCGGTCACCTGGGTCCGGAGAATCTCCAGATCGACCCGGTCCGGGACGGCCAGGGCCAGATCGTTGACGTCGTCGAGGGCGGCCAGCGCCTCTCCGAGCATCTTTCCCCGGGCCACCACTGCCTCGTCGGTGTAGTCGGTCAACCGGTCGTCGAACCGATGGTCTCCGAGTTCGGTGGCTTGTTCCGGGGCGGACTGCAGAAGGGCATCGAGCACTTTGGTGGCGACGTCACGGAATCTCGCGGTGGTGCCCGGGTCATCTCCCTGATGCTCACGCATTCGCCTATCCTGCCTCACTAACCGCCGGGCCGCAGTTTCCCCACCGGTTCCCCACCGGTCAGTCCGGCTGAGCCAGTCGCCCCAGCGCGGCCCGCAGCAACGCTTCGGCGTCCCGGCCCTGCTGCTGGGCCATCTCGACGGCGCGCAGCAGGGTCTGCGCCAACTCGTCACCGGCAGCAGCCTTTTCGATCGCCGCGGGCAGGGCGTCCGGCGAGCCGGCCTGTTGCCACCGCACCAGCATCTTCTGGGCCCGGGCCAGCGCCGGCAACGAGACCGGAATGCCGTCGAAACCCCGGCGTTGCGGCTTCTCGGCCGCCTTCAGCTCTTCCCAGCGCCGGGAGACCTCGGCCGCCGACATCTCGACGCCGTCCGACTGGTCTTCGTCCGACTGGTCTTCGTCCGACTGGTCCTCGTCGAACTGGTCCTCCTCGTCCGGTCGGCCGCCGGCAACGGGCTGGTTGCCGAAGACATGGGGATTACGGCGAATCAGCTTGGCCACGATGCCGGCCGCCACCTGATCGAGGTCGAACGGCGCGCTTTCGTCCTCCGAAGCCACCTGGGCGTGGAAAACCACCTGCAGCAGCAGGTCGCCGAGTTCCTCGGCCAGGTGGGCCCGGTCACCGGATTCGATTGCCTCGATCACCTCATGGGCCTCCTCGAGCAGGAACGGCAGCAACGAGACATGGGTCTGCTCCCGGTCCCAGGCCGACCCCTCGGGTGAGCGCAAGGTCTCCATCACCGAGACCAGGTCCAGCACCCGGGAGCCGGGCACATCGTAAGAACCGGTGAGGACCTCGACCTCGGGCGGATGCCCGGCCACCGCCCGGCGGGACAGGTGCTCGGCCAGCGCGTCGGTCAGGCCCGGATCGCCGTCCGGGCTACCCCACCAGACCAGCTCGAGTCCGGTGGCGGCGTCCTGGACCAATCGTCCGGCCCGCTCACCGATCGGCACGTCGCCGACGTCCACGATCTCGATTCCGGCCGGTTCGAAAACCTCCAGCCAGCCCGGATCGGGATCGGCCGCGAGCACCGTGTCGGCGGCCCGCAGCCGCTCCCAGGCCGCCCCGGTCAGCAACCCCACTGCGGCCCGTGGACTGGTCAGGACCAGCGTGACCCGCCCCGACGCCGGGAGCGGTTCGGTCACGGGCTGGACGTCGCCCCGGGCGTGGCCTGAGCGGTCGGGGCGGGAGTGACCAGCCAGTTCGTTGTGCTGGGCACGATACTGAAGGTGCTGTAATCGATCCGGGCGCCGTACCGCGGGTTGATGTGGACCCGGGCCTTCCTGAGTTTCACGCCGATGCCCTGGTAGATCACCTGAAGTTTGGCGGTCGGGGTGCCACTGTTCTGCAGGGCGGTGGCGGCCAGATTGGCCCGCCAGACCTCCAGCCCGGCCGAGGTGGGCTTCGCCGCTTTCGCCCCGGCGCTCTTCATGTCCAGTTTGGCGTCCTGCTCCGACACCCCGTGCCCGGCCGCCGCGGCGGCCTGGTCCAGATACGGCGCCAGGATGATCAAATTCAGGATCTGGCCCTGAGTGATCTGCTGGTCCTGACCGACCAGCGGCACGATGTCCTGGTAGGCGTCCTGGACGTCGGCGACCGAGATCCGGCGCCCACCCACGGTGGCCGCCGCGCCGGCCTCCCTGGTGTCGCAACTGGACATCGTGAGAGCAAGAACGACGGCCAGCGCGGGGGCCGCGACGGCGCCGAGAAGGCGCGGGCTGCGAGTCACGTGCAGATGCTATCGCTCCTGCCTGTACCGGTCCGCCCCACCCACTAACGGCGAGCGCTCACCCCGGCTGCGGCCGAAACCTTTCCGAGCACCACGGCCTCGATGAAGTCGCTGGCCCAGCGCAGCACCGCGGTGTCCCGCAGGGGCTGGCCACCCAGCCGCGCGGTCATCGGCCTCGGTACCAGCACGGCATGCACGGTTTGCTTGATCGACGAGCCGGGGTAGAGCCGCATCAGCCGCAGCTCACCGGAGTCCGGCAGCTCGATCGGACCGAACCGGACCAGGTTGCCCTGGGCGGTGATCTCGCTCAGCCCGGCCTTGCGGGCCAGCACCCGCAACCGGGCCACCTCGAGCAGGTTCGACACCGGCTCGGGCAGTGGCCCGTACCGGTCGACGAGTTCGGCCCGGACCGCCTCCAGCATCTCCTCCGTGCCCACTTCGGCGATCTTCCGGTACGCCTCCAGCCGGAGTCGCTCGCCGGGCAGGTAGTCGTGCGGCAGGTGACCGTCCACCGGCAGATCGATCTTCACTTCGTGGTTCTCGTCCGGCGTCTCACCCCGGAAGTCGGCGACGGCCTCACCGACCAGCCGGATGTACAGATCGAAACCCACCCCGGCGATGTGACCGGACTGCTCCCCGCCGAGCAGGTTCCCCGCCCCCCGGATCTCCAGGTCCTTCATCGCCACCCGCATCCCGGCCCCGAGGTCGGTGTTCGCGGCGATCGTCTGCAAACGGTCGAGGGCGGTCTCGGTCAGCGGCCGTTCCGGCGGGTACAGGAAATACGAGTAGGCCCGCTCCCGGCCCCGCCCGACCCGCCCCCGGAGCTGATGCAACTGGGAGAGCCCCATCAGGTCGGCTCGCTCCAGGATCAGGGTGTTCGCGTTCGAGATGTCCAGGCCGGTCTCGACGATCGTGGTGCAGACCAGGACGTCGAACCGCTTCTCCCAGAAGTCGACGATCACCTGCTCGAGCAGATGCTCGCCCATCTTTCCGTGCGCGGTGGCGATCCGGGCCTCGGGCACCAGTTCGCGGATCCGGGCCGCGGCCCGCTCGATCGACTCGACCCGGTTGTGGATGTAGAACACCTGGCCCTCGCGCAGCAGCTCGCGCCGGATCGCGGCGGTGATCTGCCGTTCGTCGTAGCCGCCGACGAAGGTCAGCACCGGATGCCGCTCCTCCGGTGGGGTGGCCAGGGTCGACATCTCCCGGATCCCGGTGACGGCCAGTTCCAGGGTCCGCGGGATCGGGGTCGCGCTCATCGCCAGCACGTCCACGTTGGTCCGGAGCTGCTTCAGCTTCTCCTTGTGCTCGACCCCGAAGCGCTGCTCCTCGTCGACCACCACCAGGCCGAGGTCCTTGAACTGGATCTCGCTGGTCAGCAGCCGGTGAGTACCGATCACGATGTCGACGGAGCCGTCCTTGAGCCCGGCCTTCACCGCGGTCGCGTCGGCGTCGCTGGAGAATCGGGACAGTCCCTTCACGATCACCGGGAAGTTGGCGTAGCGCTCGGTGAAGGTGTCGAGGTGCTGCTGGACCAGCAGCGTCGTCGGCACCAGGACGGCCACCTGCTTGCTGTCCTGGACCGCTTTGAAGGCGGCCCGGACGGCGATCTCGGTCTTGCCGTAGCCGACGTCCCCGCAGATCAGCCGGTCCATCGGGATCGGCTTCTCCATGTCGGCCTTGACCTCGTCGATGGTGACGAGCTGGTCGGGCGTCTCCACGTAGGCGAAGGCGTCCTCGAGTTCGCGCTGCCAGGGGGTGTCCGGGGCGAAGGCGTGGCCGGCGGTGGCCATCCGGGCGGAGTAGAGCTTGATCAGGTCGGCGGCGATCTCCCGGATCGCCTTCCGGGCCCGGCCCTTGGTCTTGGCCCAGTCCGAGCCGCCCAGCTTGTTCAGCGTCGGCGACTCGCCGCCGACGTAGCGGGTCACCTGGTCGAGCGCGTCGCTGGGCACGAACAGCCGGTCGCCGGGCTGGCCGCGCTTGCTCGGCGCGTACTCGATCACCAGGTACTCGCGGGTGGCGCCGCCGATGGTGCGCTGCATCATCTGCACGAACCGGCCGACGCCGTGCTGTTCGTGCACGACCATGTCGCCCGGACTGAGCTGCATCGGGTCGACCACGTTGCGCCGCCGGGCCGGCATCTTGCGCATGTCCTTGGTGGTGGTGCCGCCGATCTGGCCGCCGGTCAGGTCGCTCTCGGTGAGGACGGCGAGTTTCAGTCCCTCGGCGATGAAGCCCCGGCCCAGGCCGCCGGTGCCGACCGCGGCCACGGAAGGGCCGGGCGGTTCTTTCAGATCGTCAACCTGGGTGACGGCGAGGTCGGCCTCGGTCAGCATCTCGACCACCCGCCGGGCCAGTCCCGGCCCTTCGGTGACGATCGCCACCCGCCAGCCCTCGTGCAGCCAGCCGCCGATATCGGCCAGCGCCTGTTCCCGGTCGCCGCGGTAGGCCTCCGTCGCGCGCACGTCCGGGACGAACACCCGGGCGGTCAGTTCCCCCTCCTCGACCGGTTCGCCGCTGCCCGCCCCCAGCCCGGTCCCGCTGTCGTCGAGCCCGAACGGCGAGATGCTCCACCACGGGATGCCCGCCTTGAGCGCGTGCTCACGGACGTCGGCCAGCGACCAGAAGGACGCCGTCCCCAGTACCGGTTCCAGATCCACCGGCACCGCACTGCCGGCCGCCGCACTCATCCAGCTCGCGTCCAGGAATTCCCGGCTGGTGGCCCCGAGATCATGGGCCCGGGCCCGGATCCGTTCCGGATCACAGAGCACCACCTGAGTGCCCGGCGGCAGCGCGTCCAGCACCGGTTCCATCCCGTCGACCAGCGCCGGGGTGAGCGACTCCATTCCCTCCACGGCCAGACCGGCGGCGACCTTGAGGAGCAGGTCGGCGACGCCGGGCAACCGGTCGGCCAGGGCCGCGGCCCGGGCCCGCACCTCGTCGGTGAGCAGCAGTTCCCGGCACGGGGGCGCCCACAGACCGTTCTCGGCCAGCTCCAGGCTGCGCTGATCGGCGACGGCGAACCAGCGAATCTCCTCCACCGTGTCACCCCAGAACTCGACCCGGAGCGGGTGCTCCTCGGTCGGCGGGAAAACATCCAGGATTCCGCCCCGGACCGCGAACTCGCCGCGTCGTTCCACCAGCTCCGTGCGGGAGTAGGCGGCCGCGGCCAGCCGCTGCACGACGTCGGTCAGCTCGACGTCGTCCCCGGCGTGCAGGGCGACCGGAACCAGCTCGCCGAGCCCCCGGACCACGGGCTGGAGCACCGCCCGGACCGGAGCCACCACCACCTGGATCGGGCCGCCCTCACCGGTCAGCTCGGGGTGGGCCAGCCGTCGGAGCACGGCCAGCCGGCGACCGACGGTGTCGCTGCGCGGGCTGAGCCGCTCGTGCGGGAGCGTCTCCCAGGCCGGGAACTCGGCAACCGCGTGCTCGGGTATGAAGCAGCGCAGCGCCGTCGCCAGATCCTCGGCCTCGCGGCCGGTCGCGGTGACCGCGAGTACCGTCCGGCCGGCTCCCTCGGGAACGGCGCGGGCCAGGCCGGCCACCAGCGGAGCCCGCAATCCCGGGGGGGCGGTGATGTCGACCAGCGGCTCCCCGCCGTCGCGGGCGATTCGAAGGGTTTGGCTGACCGCACGGTCGGCACCGAGCAGGTCGAGGATTCCGGTGAGGCTCATAGCTCCCGTAACACAGCAGACAACAAGGACGACGAGGACAACTCACGTGACAACACGAAAGCCCGCTACGGCAGTCCGCAGTGGGTCGTCCTCAGCTTACGGCGTAGCCCGTCCGCTGACCGGCTCACCAGAGGATCTCACCCGGGCCACACCACGGGCTTCAGCGAGACATCACGGACCGGGTTCCCTTCGAACTGGGCCCCGGCCAGGTCCGTCTTCGCCGCCTCGACCTCGCTCATCTGGGCCCGGAAGTAGTCGACCGTCCGGGCGACGCCCTCGACGACGTCCGCCTCGGGGCGCCATCCGAGCAGGGCACCGGCCCGGTTGATGTCGGGACGCCGGCGGGTGGGGTCGTCCGTAGGCAGCGGGTGATACTCGATGCCGGAGGTCGACCCGGTGATGCGCAGCACCAGCTCGGCCAGTTCCCGCACCGTGTACTCGCGCGGGTTGCCGAGGTTTATCGGGCCGGCCTCGGCACTGTCCAGCATCGCGACGAGACCTCGGACCAGGTCGTCGACATAGCAGAAACTGCGGGTCTGGAGGCCGTCGCCGTAGATCGTCAGGGGGTCACCGTTGAGCGCCTGAACGATGAAGCTGGAGACCACCCGCCCGTCGTTGGCTCGCATCCGTGGTCCGTAGGTGTTGAAGATCCTGATCACGCCGACATTCACCCCGGCCGTCCGGCCGTAGGCCATGGTCAGCGACTCGGCGAATCTCTTGGCCTCGTCGTAGACGCTCCGCGGTCCGATCGAATTGACGTTCCCCCAGTAGGTCTCGCGTTGCGGATGCTCGAGCGGGTCACCATAGATCTCGCTCGTGGAGGCGAGCACGAAGCGGGCATCATGCCGCGTGGCGAACCGCAGACAGTTCTCGGTGCCCCGGCTGCCGACCGCGAGCGTTTCCAGGGGCAGCCGGTGATAGTCCGGCGGGGCGGCCGGGCTGGCCAGGTGGGCCACGGCATCCACCGAACCGGGCACCTCCAGAGCGACACTGACATCGGACTGGATGAAAGTGAATCCGGTCCGCTCGATCATCGGCTCGATGTTGCGGTACTCACCGGTGCAAAGATTGTCCACACATACGACGAAATCACCCCGATCCAGGAGCGCCTCACACAGATGCGAGCCCAGAAATCCGGCTCCCCCGGTGACAACGATGCGCATTCTTCTTTAAGTCCCTTCCCTGGGAAATGCTTACGCTGGTCACATCCTTGTTTTCAGGTATAGATCACGATTTTCCCCGAACCGCTGGCGTTCTCCGCCAGCCACAGTAATGCCTTGATACTGGCGCAGTTTCAGCGGTTTGACTTTCAGCGTGACGCAAATCACAGCCGCTAGCGTGACACCCAGCGACTATCGCCGAGCCGAAGACAACCTGCCATCGACCCGATCGATAGCTTTCATGATCGTGTTAATTCCGTCGGCGTACGACCGACGAAATTAACACGGCCGGGCCGCGCGTCCCTTCGGCTCCCGTGGGTGCGGTGATATCCGGCCGATCCACTGACGAATAACGCACTCATCGGGCGCGTCGCCAAGCAGCCAAGATCACTGGACCTCGCCCTAGCCGTCTCACCAGCCGCGCGTAGACCACCT
>Ga0265340_10000868_pt1 | contig 17119 bp, 19 predicted proteins | sample 4CB225metaG_FD_202082 | JGI IMG/M metagenome (GOLD analysis project Ga0265340, IMG submission 202082) | Rhizosphere microbial communities from Carex aquatilis grown in University of Washington, Seatle, WA, United States - 4-CB2-25 metaG | ecosystem: Host-associated > Plants > Roots >...
CGGCGCCGAGATCCTCGATGAACGACGCTGTGTCGGTGACCTTCTCCGCATCCACGTTGAGATGCTCGATGACGATCTTCTTCACGCGTTCGGCAGTATCGCTCATGGCAGTTGATGCCTCTCCTAGATTTTAAGGCCGCGATTTTGTTCGTCTCGGCCCGCGGCGGTGGCCCTCACCTTTGCCAACGTCTCGTAGAGGGCGAGGTTTCGTAACACAAACCTATCCATCCCGCCACCAGAGCGCAAGCCACTGAACTGTCTACGAAATCATCGCCATCCCGCCGTTGACGTGGAGGGTCTGGCCGGTGATATAGCCCGCTTCGTCGCCCGCGAGATAGACCACGGCGGCGGCGATGTCAGCAGGCAAGCCGAATCGCGCGGCGGGAATTCGTCCAAGTAGCGCCTTCTTTATATCCTCGTTCAGTACGTCGGTCATCGGCGTCGCGACAAATCCCGGCGCCACGCAATTGACCGTGATGTTGCGGCTGGCGACCTCGGCGGCGAGCGATTTCGTCATGCCGACGAGGCCCGCTTTCGCCGCCGCGTAATTGCCCTGACCCGGATTGCCGGTGGCGCCGACCACCGAAGTGATCGAGACGATCCGCCCCCAGCGCTTCTTCATCATCCCGCGTAACACCGCGCGGCTAAGGCGGAAGGCGGCGGTCAAATCGACCGCGATCACTTGATCCCACTCCTCATCCTTCATGCGCAGGAAGAGATTGTCGCGCGTCACGCCGGCATTGTTGACCAGGATGTCGATGGGCCCCGCGACCGCTTCGGCCGTCTTGGGCAGTCCTTCGACGGACGCCGCATCGGCAAGATCACAAACGGCTCTGTGCGCGCGGCTGCCCAGCTCGCTTTGCAGCGTCTCCAGCGCGGCAACGCGCGTGCCGGAGAGCACAACTGTCGCGCCCTGGGCGTGCAGCGCCTTGGCGATGGCTCCGCCGATGCCGCCGGAAGCGCCGGTCACCAATGCCACCTTTCCCGTTAGATCGAACATCACAACGTCCTCGCGAAGGCTTCAATGTCGGCCGGCGTGTCGAGCGTCGTGCTGGCCAGTTCCTTGTCGATGCGCTTGACCATGCCGGTGAGCACCTTGTTGCCGCCGGCCTCGACCGTCATCTCCACACCGGCGCCGCGGAAGGCTAGCACGCTTTCGCGCCAGCGCACGCGCGCCGTGACCTGCTCCACAAGAAGGCGGCGAATCGTATCGGGTTCGGCGGTCTCCGCTGCGGTGACATTGGCGATCAGCGGCACCGCGGGCGGGCGAATCGTCACCGCCGCGAGCGCTTCGGCCATCTTGTCGGCAGCGGGACGCATCAGCGGGCAATGGAACGGCGCGCTGACCGCGAGCGGCAGCACGCGCTTGACGCCCTTGGCCTTGGCGATTTCTCCGGCGCGCTCGACCGCCGCCTTTGTTCCCGAGATCACAACCTGACCCGGCGCATTGTCGTTGGCGACGACGCAAACGGGATTTTTTTCGGTCGGCGGCGCGCTTTCGACTGCTTCCTTTGCCGCCGCTTCGGCCAGCGCGACATCGGAGCCGATCAGCGCGCTCATCGCGCCCTCGCCCACCGGCACCGCTTCCTGCATGGCGCGGCCGCGAATCTTGAGCAGCTTCGCGGTATCGCTCAGCGTGAAACTCTTCGCCGCACACAGCGCGCTGTATTCGCCGAGCGAATGGCCCGCGACGAGGCGCGCATGGCGGGCCAGATCCAATCCCCCCTCGCGTTCGAGCACGCGGATCGCGGCCAGGCTCGCGGCCATGATCGCCGGCTGCGCGTTCTCGGTCAGAATCAGATCGCTTTCCGGGCCTTCCCACATCAGGCGCGTCAGATGCTGCGACAGCGCCTCGTCGACTTCCTGGAACAGCTCGCGAGCGGGCACGAACGCATCTGCCAACGCCTTGCCCATGCCGACGGCCTGGCTGCCCTGTCCCGGAAAGATGAATGCGCGCATCGCGATGGCCTTGAAATCGGGCGCGAGACAAATCAAGCGCCGGGCGCGAAGTCAAGCGGCCTAGACGGCCACGGCGTGGACGGCTTGGCTCTTGCCCAGATAGGCGTCGAAGGCGGCGGCAATGAGGCGGACGGCGGCGCGCGCCGAGGGCGGTACCGAGATCCGGCCGCCCGCGACCTCCACGAGACCTTGCTCCGTGTACGGAGCGATCGCCGCAAGCTCGGCCTTGAAGTCGGCACGGGATTTGCCGAACGGCGCACCCACCTTGTCGAGATCGACGGCGAGATCGCACATTAGCCGCTCGATGATCGCCCGGCGCAGCCGGTCGTCGTCGGTCAGGGCGATGCCCCGCGCCACTGCCAGTTCGCCGGCGAGGATCGCTTTGCGATAGTCGGGCACCTCGGGCTTGTTCTGTGCATAGCCCTGGGGCAACGCGCTGATCGACGAGGCGCCGAGCCCAATTAAGGCAGGCGCGTCGTCGGTGGTGTAGCCCTGGAAATTGCGCGCCAGCTTGCCCGATTGCGCCGCAATCGCCAGCGGATCGCCGGGCCGCGCGAAATGATCGAGCCCGATCGCCACATAACCGCTGGAACTGAGCAGCGCGTGCGCCAGCTCGAATTGCAGCAGCCGCTCCTCGGCATCGGGCAGCGCGGATTCGTCGATCAGTTGCATATGCTTCTTGAAGTGCGGCACATGGGCATAGCCGAACACAGCGAAGCGCTGCGGCGCCAGCGTCAGCGCCATCTCGATGGTGTGGGCGATGTTTTCCTGGGTCTGATGCGGCAGGCCGTAGATCAGATCGATGTTGAGCGCGCCGATCCCCGCCGCGCGCAGCCGTTCGACCACGCTGCGCGTTTCTTCGAACGGCTGGATACGGTTGATGGCGCGCTGCACCGTCTCGTCGCAATCCTGCACACCGATGCTGGCGCGATTGACGCCGGCTTCGGCCAGCGCCGCGATCGTCTCATCCTTGAGACCGCGCGGATCGATCTCGATGGCGAATTCGGCATCCGCGGCCACCGCGAAATGCGAGCGCAGCGTAGCCGCCAGCGTTCTTGCGTCGTCCGGCGACAGCATGGTCGGCGAGCCGCCGCCCCAATGGATGTGCGTCACCGGATGACCGGGTCCGACTATCGCCGCGACCATCTCGATCTCGCGATGCAGCACCTCGAGATAGGACTTCAACGGCGAATAATGATTCACCACCTTGGTGTGGCAGCCGCAGAACCAGCACAGCGTGTCGCAGAACGGCACGTGCAGATAAAGCGAGAGCGCCGCGCCCTGTGGCAATTCCGTCATCCATTTGCGGAAAACATCGCCGGTCACGCCGGCATGGAAATGCGGCGCGGTGGGATAGCTCGTGTAGCGAGGGACGCGAGCGGAAAAAAGGTCTGCGGGCGTGCGCATTTATCTGGGTTACGAAGCCGATTGCGGCACTGTCATTGACATCTCGCAAGTGTGCGCCGCAATAGCGAATAACCCTTATGCGAATGCTTTTATCTTGACGATACAAGCATTCGGGAGGATGATTTTCGTGCCTCGCTCCTTGTGAGCAGATGAGGCGCAAAGACGGACCCTCCTCGAGGGCCGGTCGGCCTTGGAGCTTCGGCCCAGGCCTTACTAAGGGCGCTGCCGTCATCGACAGCGCCCGCGCCTTTTTTGGACCTCCTTTCTGCCCCCGCGAAGCGGGGGAAGTGGCGAGCGCGCAGCGCGAGTCGAAGGGGGCACGCGGAGGCCGCGGTAACGATCTGCTTCATTCCGCGTTCTCCGCGACTCCGCGTGATACTCTGGATGGCCGGGTCGGGCCCGGCCATGACGAATGGGGGGACGCGATGGCACATCATTTAGCCGCAGATACTATCGTTTTGGGCTTCTTTGCCGTGGCGCTCGCGGCATGGGGCCTTTACCTGCTCGTGTTCGCAAAGCGCTATCGGGACTACGTGATCAGGCAACAACAAGCTCGATGGTCCGTTCCAATTTATAGAGGCGTGGGCGCACTAATCATCGTCTCTAGTGCTCTTATTGTATGGGGGATCGGCGTCGGTGGTTTTGAATCCGAAACATCACCAACTTTCGGGCCACACTTATGGACATCAGACGCGGTGGTTCGAGATGCGCAGAGCGCGATCCGCATCGCGCATGCGCTAGAATTGGCGCAGCGCCCTGAAGATGGTGCCATTCAGGGTGAAGCTGCGTGGTTGGACAACTGCCAAGCGAGTCTCAAAGACGGTGTCTGGTACGTCACGAATAAGGGCCATAGACCAGGCACTGGCTACTTTACTGGTGCTGCCGTTATATGGATTGGTGCCCAGGATGGGCGTTATATGGGACAAGGTTTCGTAGACTAGGCGATACTCCCCCTCCTTGCCCCCGCCCGCCCTTTCCGCTATATGCCCGCGCCTTAGGCTGCGGTCGCCGGGATGTGCTCGGCGATCCGATGTGAGTTCAAGGGCTTACCCGGCCCTCTCGCACCGCAGACCGGAAAGGGAATGGACATGGCTCTTTACGAGCATCTCCTGATCGCGCGCCAGGACATCAGCGCGCAGGCGGTCGATGCGCTCGCCACCCACCTCAAAACCATCGTCGAAGGCGAAGGCGGCAAGGTCGAAAAACAGGAATATTGGGGCCTCAGAAGCCTCGCCTATCGCATCAAAAAGAACCGCAAAGGGCATTACGTGCTCCTCAACATCAACGCGCCGTCCAAGGCCGTGGTGGAACTGGAGCGCCAGCTCAAGATCAACGAAGACGTGCTGCGCTTCCTGACCGTGAAGGTGGAGGCGTTCGAGGTTTCCTCGAACAAGGCGCGGCGCGACGACGCCGCCGGCGTCGCCGTTGCCAAGCCTGAAGGCGTTGCCGAGGAGATCGCACTATGAGTTACGGCGGACACGGTGGCGGCGGTGGCCGCGGCGGCGATCGCGGAGAGCGCGGCGATCGCGAGGGCGGAGCGGGCGGCCAGCGCCGTCCCTTCTTCCGCCGCAAGAAGACCTGCCCGTTCTCCGGCGCGGGCGCACCCAAGATCGACTATAAGGACGTGAAGCTGCTCCAGCGCTTCATCTCCGAGCGCGGCAAGATCGTGCCGTCGCGCATCACCGCGGTTTCGACCAAGAAGCAGCGCCTGCTCGCCAACGCGATCAAGCGCGCGCGCTTCATGGCGCTGCTGCCCTACGTCCTGGAATAGGAGCGCGCTATGCAAGTGATCCTGCTCGAACGCGTCGAAAAGCTCGGCCAGATGGGCGACGAAGTAAAGGTGAAGGACGGCTTCGCCCGCAACTTCCTGCTGCCCGAGAAGAAGGCCCTGCGTGCCACCAAGGCCAATCGCGAATATTTCTCCACCCAGAAGGCGCAGCTCGAGGCCACCAATCTCGAGCGCAAGAAGGACGCCGAAGCGGTCGCCGTGAAGCTGAACGGAAAGAGCTTCGCGCTGCTGCGCCAGGCGGGCGACCGCGGCCAGCTCTACGGTTCGGTTTCCCCGCGCGACATCGCCGAGGTCATCACCGCGGGCGGCTTCACCGTCTCGCGCACCCAGGTGCCGCTCGACAAGCCGATCAAGAGCATCGGGCTGGTGCCGGTGACCGTCGTGCTGCACCCCGAAGTGCGGGTCGGCGTGACGCTGAACGTTGCGCGCACCGAGGAAGAAGCCGAGCGCCAGGCGCGCGGCGAGGACGTTCTCGCCGAGAAGACCGAGGCCGAAGAGGCCGTGGTCGCCGCCGAGGAACTGTTCGAGGAAGGCGCCGCGCCCAAGGAAATCGTCGAGGGCGAGGAAGCTCCGGCCGAGGACGAGAAAAAGGCCGAAGAGTAAGCCTTCGCTTGTTATCTAGAGCTACGTGCGTTCAGACGGAGCCACCTTTCCCTCATGCTTCGACAAGCTCAGCATGAGGGATTGGATTTTTCCCTCACCCTGAGCTTGTCGAAGGGTGAGGGGCGATTCCGTTTGAATGCGTTCCGCTCTAAATTGGAAAAGGCCCGATTTCCGCCGGGCCTTTTTCGTATCGTTCGGTTGCATCGCGTGATGGCATATGCTATTGGCATATGCCATGAACATACAGCGCTCCGTCCGCCTTTTCCGCAACGGCCGCAATCAGGCCGTTCGCATACCTCGGGAGTTCGAGCTTCCGGGCGAGGAAGCCATTATGCGCAAGGAAGGCGACAAGCTGATCATCGAACCGACGGTCAAACCGAAAGATACCCTCGCCGAGTGGCTGGCGACGTTGGAGCCGCTGGACGAAGAGTTTCCGGAGATCCCGGACCTCCCCGCCGATCCCGTCGATCTCTAGATGTACATGCTCGACACGAACATTGTGTCGGATGCCCTGCGAAATCCGCAAGGGTCGGCGGCGATGCGCATTCGGCAAATCGCCAACGACGACATTTCCATCAGCATCATTGTGGCGGGTGAATTGCGCTTCGGTGCGAAGAAACGCGGTTCCGACAAGATCACAGCGCTCGTCGAGGGATTTCTGGCGCGCACCCAAGTGGTGCCGTTCGAAAGCGACGCGGACAGCCACTATGCCGATATCCGCGTTGCGCTTGAAAACACCGGCACGCCCATCAGCGCCAACGACATGCTGATTGCCGCACACGCGCTGGCGCTTGGCGCGACACTTGTCACCGACAACGAACGTGAATTCGCGCGGATAAAATCGCTCAAGGTCGAAAACTGGCTGCGATAATCATCGCGCTTCAGCGAACGCAACCGCATCCCGGCTGCGAGACCGCGCCGCCTCGTTCATATGCGCCAGCGCCTCCTTGATGAACGCGCGTTCGGCCTCTCGATCTGCAAAAAAGCGTTTCGGAGCGAAATAGGGCGACGACTGCGCGAGAAAAATCCAATAGCCGTGGTTGTCGAAAAGCTCGGACACGCAAGGCCATTTCGCGGCCTTCAGGATGTCGCCGACTTCATAAACGAGCGCGTCCTGCGTGATCTCCATGCGCAACGACAAGTTCAGCGGGGAGCCCTTTGCTGTGAGCCGCTTTCTGAATCGCGCAACGGTCAGACGTCTGGCTAGCAACAAGTACACCGCGGCTCCGCAGACGTAACCGACAAGCAATCCGAGAACGGGGTCGCGCTGCCATCCGAAATAGCCGATGGCCGCCCCAACGGCCATCATCACAAATGCGATGAGCAAGTAGGTGTAGCGCGCGCCCCGCGTGCGCGTCAGGATGGTTTGTACCGTGGGAGACGCCTCACCGATTTTCAGCAATCCCGACACGCTAGACATGATGACACCCCCAAATTGCCAAGCCGCAGCATAGTTTGCCCAACCAACACGATTTCTACACGAACATGGGCCTTTCCGCCGCACCCATTGCAGCGGCAAGACCGGACGTCAATTTCTCTACCTATCTAGAAGAAGCCGCCAAAACTGCCGAAAAGCCGCACTCGTTCGCGGGTGCAGCATCGGCTATAGTGGCGTCGCCCCCTCCGGTCCTATGGACCACCTCCCCCGTAAACGGGGGAGGAAAACGCGGAGAACGCCATGTCCGCCGTCAGTGAATCCAAGCGCATTACGGTGCCCGAGATTATGGCGCACAAGAACGCCAAGCCGGTCGTGTGCCTGACCTGCTACCACGCCCACACCGCGCGCCTGCTCGACGAGCATGTCGATCTGATGCTGGTCGGCGACAGCGTCGGCAACGTCATGCACGGGCTGGAGAACTCGCTCGGCGTCACTCTCGAGATGATGATCATGCACGGCAAGGCGGTGATGCGCGGCGCCGAGCGCGCCCTCGTTGTGGTCGACATGCCGTTCGGTAGTTACGAAGAATCCCCGCAGATCGCGTTCCGCAATGCCGCGCGGGTGATGCAGGAAACCGGCTGCCAGGCGATCAAGCTGGAGGGCGGCACGCGAATGGCCGAAACCGTCCATTACCTCACCCAGCGCGGCATCCCGGTGATGGGCCATATCGGGCTGACGCCGCAGCGGGTCCAGATCTTCGGTGGCTTCAAGACCCAGGGCCGCACCGAGGCGGAATGGCCGGCGATCGAGGCCGACGCCAAGGCGCTGACCGAGGCCGGTGCGTTCGCCATCGTGCTAGAGGGCATGGCCGAGCCCTTGGCCGCCAAGATCAGCCGCGACATCGCCATCCCCACCATCGGAATCGGCGCTTCGCCCCAGTGCGACGGTCAGATTCTGGTGATGGAGGACATGCTGGGGTTGAACCCGAACCCGCCCAAATTCGTCCGGCAATATGCCAGCCTAGGGGCCGATATCGAGGCCGCGGTGAAGGCCTATGCCGCCGATGTCCGCGCGCGGACCTTCCCGGGCAAAGAGAACGTCTACAGCATGAAACGGGCTGGATGAATCATCGGCAAGTTGCGCTGGGGCGGCTTGCGGGGTAATGAACGCCCCCAGTCAAGGCTTTGCCCCCGAAAGGATTTCCCGTGTCCGACATCTTCCGCGAAGTGGAGGAGGACGTCCGCCGCGAACGGCTCGAAAAGCTGTGGAAGCAGTATGGCGACTATGTCATCGCCGGTGTGGCGGTGATCGTCGTCGGCGTGGCGGGCTTCAAGCTGTGGCAGCATTACGAGGCCCAGCAGCTGGCGAAAGCCTCGGCCGCCTATACCGCGGCCATCGATCTGACCAACCGCGGCAGGGATGACGAGGCGGCGCAGGCCTTCGCGAACATCGTGAAGAGCGCGCCGAGCGGCTACGCCACCACCGCCAAGCTCGCGGAGGCGGATGCGCTGCTGGCGGGGGGCAAGAGCGCCGACGCCGTCGCGCTCTACAAGTCCATCGCGGATAAGGACGACACCGAGGTAGGCGAGCTGGCGCGCGTGCGCGCCGCCTGGGCGCTGGCCGACAAATCCTCGAAAGCCGATCTGCAGACCCTGCTGGCGCCGCTGCTCGACGCCAAATCATCCTGGCGGTTCATGGCGCGGGAAATTCTCGCCTATTGCGATTTCCGCGACAAGTCGTTGATGGCCGCGCAAAGCGAATATCAGAGCCTGGCGCGCGATCCCGAGACGCCGGCGACGCTGCGCCAGCGCGCCACGGCCATGGTGTCGCTGATCCGCGCGGGCGGTGCCGCGGATTACGGAACCGTGCCGCCGTTGCCAAAACCGGACGCCGCCGCGCCGGGTGCCCAAGGAGCCACACCATGACGCCGCGCACGTTTCGCATCGTGGCGGCTGTTGCCGCGCTCGCAGTCTTGCTAGGCGGCTGCTCCATGACCGACGTGGTCAGCAGCTGGTTCAGCAGCCCGCACAAATCGAAACTCAGGGGTCAGCGCATCTCGGTGATGGCGGCGGACGAGTCGGTCAAGCCCGATCCCGCGTTGCAAAACCAAGCCGTCGTTCTGCCGCCGCCCTACCGCAATTCGGAATGGCCGGAGCCCGGCGGCTATGCCGACAACGCGATGTACCATCTGGACGCGGCCGGTCCGCTGCTGCAGATCTGGCATCGCTCCGCCGGTGACGGATCGGATACGGATACGCGCCTCAGCGCGCCGCCGGTCGTCGCGGCCGGAAGGATCTATACCCTCGACGCCACGGCGCATGTCTATGCGTTCAACGCCAAGACCGGCACGAGGGCCTGGCACGTCAACATCGCGCCGAAGGGCCATCAGGGTTTTTTCAACGCGGTCAGCTTGGGGCTGGTCGGCGAAGACACCAAGCCCGACCAGACCAAAGGCTTCGGCGGCGGCGTCGCCTATGATGGCGGCAGGCTGTTCGTCAGCAGCGGCTTCGGCGATCTCGTGGCGCTTAACGCCGCAAACGGCGCGGAGGTTTGGCGCGTTCATCTCGGCGTGCCGATCTTTAACGCGCCGGTGGCCAATGGCGGGCGGGTCTTCGTATCGGCCCAGGACAATCATTTACACGCCTTCGCCGAGAGCAACGGGCGCGAACTTTGGGACCATCAGGGCATTGCCGAATCGGCCGGCATCCTGACCAGCACCAGCGCCGCGGTCGCCGGCGAATTCATCATCGCTCCCTACACGTCGGGCGAGATCTATGCGCTGCGCGTGCAGAACGGCCGCCCGGCCTGGTCGGACATGCTGACGCGCTCGGGCAACGTGACGGCGCTCTCGGAGCTTGACGACATCGCCGGACGGCCGGTGGTCGACCGCGATCTGGTATTCGCGATCAGCCATTCCGGCGTCATGGCGGCGATCCAGCTCGGCACCGGCGACCGGCAGTGGACGCGCGACATCGGCGGCATCCAGACGCCGTGGGTCGCAGGCGATTATCTGTACGTGCTCACGGCGCAACAGCAGCTGATGTGCCTCGCCCGCAAGGACGGAGGCGTCAAATGGATCCACCAGCTGCAGCGCTGGGTCGATCCCGACGATACGTCAAGCGCTCCGGTCGTGTGGTCCGGCCCGGTGCTGGTGTCGAACCGCCTGATCCTCGTCTCGTCGACCGGCGAGGCGGTCTCGATCTCGCCCTATACGGGCGGGATGCTTGGGCAGCTCGACATTCCCGACGGAACCTACATCGCGCCGGTGGTGGCCGACGGGACGCTCTACATCCTGACCAACGAAGCGGAGCTGGTCGCGCTGCGCTGAAACGCGGGCGGCTCGAAGACAGGTCATGCCGCTCACCGTCGCGATCGTCGGCCGGCCCAATGTCGGCAAATCCACGCTCTTCAACAAGCTTGTGGGCAAGAAGCTTGCCCTGGTGCACGACACGCCCGGCGTGACGCGCGACCGGCGCGACGCCGAAGCGACGTTCGGCGCGCTGGCGTTCAGGCTGATCGACACCGCGGGCATCGCCGAGGGCGCCAAGCAGAGTCTCGCCGCGCGGATGACCGCCCACACCATGTCCGCTGTCGCCGACGCCGATGTCTGCCTATTGCTGATCGACGGGCGCGAAGGGGTGACCGCGGCCGACGAGATCGTGGCGGAGTCGCTGCGCCGCTTGGGCAAGCCGGTCGTGCTCGCCGTCAACAAATGCGAGGGACGGGCGCTGCATCTGGGCGAAGGCGAAGGCTGGGCGCTCGGCTTCGGCGAGCCGCACGCGATCTCGGCGGAGCATCGCCTGGGATTGGAAGAGCTGATCGAGGCGCTCGCCAAATTCGCTCCGGCAGAGCCGAGTGCCGAGGAAGATGCCGGCGAGGACAAGCCGCTTCGTCTGGCTATTGTCGGCCGGCCCAATGTCGGAAAATCGAGCCTGTTTAACCGCCTGCTCGGGACCGAGCGGGCGTTGACCGGGCCGGAGGCCGGCATCACGCGCGATTCCATTGCGGCGCGCTGGCAGGCGGAGGGGCGCGAAATCCTGCTGCACGACACGGCGGGCCTGCGCAAAACCGCGCGCGCCGCCGGCCACACGCTGGAAGAAATGTCGGTCGCTTCGACGCTCGAAGCGGTGCGCTTCGCCGATTGCGTCATCGTGGTGCTCGACGAAGGCGCGCCGTTCGAAAAGCAGGACCTGACCATCGCCGATATGATCGCGCGCGAAGGCCGCGCCGCTGTGTTCGCCGCCAACAAATGGGACCTCGCGGCAAACCGCGCCGGCGCCATCACCCGGTTGCGCGAGAAGCTGGATCGCCTGTTGCCGCAGCTTGCCGGCGCGCCGCTGATCGCGGTGTCCGCGCTGACCGGCGAAGGGATCGACCGGCTTTTGCCAGCCGTGTTGTCGGCCGACCGCGCCTGGAACACGCGCATCGCGACCGCCACGCTCAACCGGTTCCTGGAAAGCGCTTTGACGCGCCACGCCCCGCCCGCGATCCACGGACGGCGCGTGCGCATCCGCTATATGACACAGCCCAAGAGCCGCCCGCCGACTTTCGCCATCTTCGGCAATCAATTGAAGGCGCTGCCCGAGGCGTATCTGCGCTATCTGGCGAACGGGTTGCGCGAGAGCTTCCATCTGGAAGGCGCCCCGATCCGCTTTCTGCTGCGCACGGCGAAGAATCCGTTTGCGGATAAATAGAGAGCGGCCCCCGCCATTCGGGCTACGGCTGAAATGCACCGAACCGGACGTAGCGTCATGATTTCGAAACGCGCCGGCGAATGCCAAATCTCTGACTTCAAACAGCGCCGGCAACGGGATATCGTTGCCGCCAAGTTAGTTTCATCCTGGAAAGGTCGAATAACGAGGGGAGAGGTCACATGTCATCGTTGAATTCATCGGTGCTTGCCGCTGTCGCTGCCATGACCATTCTTGCCGCCCCCGCCACCGCGCTCCCTGACAGAGCGCACTATCGGCCCGCTCCCCGTATTCAGATTTCCTTTAGGCCGAGCGGTCTCATTACGCCCGAAGTCGATTTGCGCCCCCAGATCAACAATTTGGGACTTGCGATACGCGACCAAGGCGACCGCGGCACTTGCTCGGTATTCGCGACGACCTTCATCCTCGAATTTGCGGAGGCAAGTACCAGGAGTGCCAGAGGCCTCGACCTGTCCGAGGAATATCTCAACTGGGCAAAGAACAAAGCGAACAATACGAGTTTCGACGGCGGGTTCTTTACCGAAATCCTGGCCGGCTACACGAGCTATGGCATGGTGCGTGAAGCCGATATGCCATATCAAGCGAGCTATAATTCAGCCAACCCGGACAGACCTTCTCCTGCCACGATCCGCGCGGGAAGACAGTTCGACCAGTTTCCGGTGAGGTTCATCAAGCAGTGGGACAATCAGCACGGCATGACGCAAGCCGAGCTGGGCGCCGCGAAGGCCGCACTGCGCGACGGAACCCCCGTCGCGACAGGCATCTGGTGGCTGACGAACTTTGAAACGGTTACGGTTGACCGCGTGCCGTTGCTGAAGGAGTACCCGCGTTCGGCGAACAATCACGCCGATCCCTCAAAAAACCCGATGTTTGACGGCCACTCTATCGATCTTGTGGGCTATCACGAAGGGAGCCAATTCCCCGGCGGCGGATACTTCATATTCCGCAATAGTTTCGGAACCGGCTTCGGCCACGATGGGTATGGCTTCGTCTCTTTCGACTACATGCTCAATTATTCAAACGACGCCATCGTTGCGGGGCCCGCGAGACGCGGCTGGACGCAACCTCGGTACCATTGAAAAGGCGCCGCCTGCAATCGACGTTCTGCCGGATGACCAGCTGAATAGCCGGCCGCCGACTTTCGCCAACGTCGGCAACCAGTTGAAGGCGCTTCCCGAGGCGTATCTGCGCTATTTGCCGAACGGGTTGTCGGTCTTCGACCTGCTTCTTCCGCAGATTCGGACGGAATGCTATGCTTGCCGTCCTATCGGAGATGCCTTTTTCGGGGGGCCTTCAATGAAAATCTCATTTTTCCTTAGCGGCGGTTTTCTCGCGTCGATGTTGCTTGCCGGTTGCGCGGGTCATACCCCTCCGCTTCAGGTAATCGACGTTCACGCAATCGGCGCGGTGCAAACTGAAATCAAAAGACAAGTCGGCGTCTATTTGGCGGCCGCGAAGGCAGGTCCAAGGGTCGATGTTAATGGTGTGATGGTGCCGATTTCTCAAATCGATCCGGAGCACAGGACCTTTATGTGCGGTGCGGGCGCGATTGGGTTTGATATCTCGTCGATCAAGGCGGAACTGACAACGACGACCGATACCACCACCGATTTGAAGGCTGGTCTGTCCATCCCCGTCGACATCGTTACACTCGGACCGTCCGGGGAAGCAAAGCGCGAAGCGCTCGATACGGAAACGCTCGATTACAATCTCTGGCCGTTGCCGGAGTCGCGGCAAAACCCGGACGTATACACACAGGGAATTAGCGATGAGGATGTCCGCAATGCGCCGATCGCAAGGGCTCTGCGGGATTTGCGCGACGCACTGATTTCTGGGGCAATGATGTATGACCTTTCCGGCCCGACGCCCCGGCAGAGAAGACCAACTGCCTGTTTCACGGATTACAATCCGGACAAACCGAGCGGCGACACCGGTGATATCTACAAACTTGGCCTTTCAATCACGAATGACGTGAGCGGTGGTATTTCGATCAAGGTTGCGATTCTCACTTTTGGTGCAACAGGTGAAACAAAATCGACGACGGGAAACACGCTTACTGTCTCGTTCGTTCAATCCGGAGTACAGGCTCTTCAAGCACTGAAGGACGCCGCCGACGCTGAATGTAAGCACCCGAACGAACTAGCTGGTGGTTGCAAGAAAGCCAAAGACGCTCTGTTGGATGCCGAGAAGAATCAGGGCGTTGGCTTACGGTGGTGATTCTCCTGGAACGCCACCAGTTCGCCGTTCTTCTGATACGACGGCGACAGCATCTCCACGATCAGCGGCGCCAGCGCCTCGGGTAGCGGCAAACTTTCGGGGTCTTCGCCCGGCATCGCCTTGGCGCGCATCGCGGTGCGGGTTGGACCGGGATCGAGCAGATTGACCTTGATGGTCGTGCCTTCGCACTCCTCGGCGTAGGTGAGCACGAGCGACTCCAGCGCCGCCTTGCTCATCGCATAGCCGCCCCAATAGGGCCGATGCTTGCGCGCCGCGCCGGAGCTGACGAACAGCGCGCGCCCGGCGTCGGCGAGGCGCAACAGCGGATCGAGCGAGCGGATCAGCCGCCAGTTTGCGGTGACGTTGATGTCGAGCAATTCCTGGAACGCTTTGGGATCGAGATGGGCAAGCGGCGTCACCGCGCCGAGCACGCCGGCATTGCCGAAAAACGCGTCGAGCCGGCCCCAGCGTTCGAAGATCGAGGCGCCGAGCCGATCGAGCGCCTCGAAGTCCTTGAGGTTCAAGGGAACCAGCGTTGCCTCTCCGCCTACTTTGCGGATTTCGTCGTCGGCTTCCTCGAGCCCACCTACTGTACGCGCCACCAGGATCACATGCGCGCCCGCCGCCGCCAACGCCAACGCCGCCGCGCGCCCGATCCCGCGCGAGGCTCCGGTGACGAGCGCAACTTTATCGTGCAACATTTTAATCATCGACGCCTTCGTACCATTCCTGTCATGGCCCGCAAGAGCGGGCCATCCAGTTGAAGTATGAACCGCCGTTCACTGAGAAGTTAAACAGTTCGCGCGCAGTGCATTCGCAGCGAATAAGCGTCACCTGGATGGCCCGCCTTCGCGGGCCATGACAATTTTGGCGTCACGCCACTTCGGCGAGGAAAGAAAGCTGGCCGGTCTTGCCGCCGCCGGCGGCGTCGGTCAGCGGGATAGGATAGTCGCCCGAGAAGCAGGCGTCGCAGAAGCGCGGATGCTCGCCATCGCGCGCCTCCTCGCCCATCGCACGGTAGAGCCCGTCGATGGAGACGAACGCCAGGCTGTCGGCACCAATGAAGCGGCACATTTCCTCAAGCCCCATTTCATGGGCGAGAAGCGCATGCTCGTTCGGGGTGTCGACGCCGTAGAAGCAGGAATGGCGGGTCGGCGGGCTGGCGACGCGGAAATGCACTTCCGCCGCGCCCGCGTCGCGCACCATCTGGACGATCTTCTTGGAGGTCGTTCCGCGCACGATGGAATCGTCGATCAAGATGACGCGCTTGCCGGCGAGCATCGGGGCGTTGGGATTGTGCTTGCGGCGCACGCTGGAATGGCGGATGTCGCTGGTCGGCTCGATAAAGGTGCGCCCGACATAGTGGTTGCGGATGATGCCGAACTCGAACGGCAAACCGGACGCCGCGGCATAGCCGAGCGCTGCGGGCACGCCGGAATCGGGAACCGGGATCACCATGTCGGCGGCGACGGGCGCTTCGGCGGCAAGCTGCTCGCCGATCCGCCGCCGCGCCGCATAGACGTTGCGGCCCTCCACCGTCGAATCCGGCCGCGCGAAATAGATGTACTCGAAAACGCAAAACCGGCTGGGCTGTTTCTGGAAGGGATAATGGGACTCGATGCCGTCGGCGGTGATGACGATCACTTCGCCCGGCGCCACGTCACGCTCGAACTCCGCGCCGATGATGTCGAGCGCGCAGCTTTCCGAGGCGAGGATCGGCGCGCCTTCGAGGCGGCCCAGGACCAGCGGGCGCACGCCCCAGGGATCGCGCACGCCGATCAGCTTCTTGGCGGTCAGCGCCACCAGCGAATAGGCACCCTCAACCTGCTTCAGCGCATCGATCAGCTTGTCGACCACCGGCACGAAGCCGCTCCTCGCGGTCAGGTGGATGATGACTTCGGTGTCGGAGGTGGACTGGAAGATCGCGCCCTCTTGCACGAGGCCCGCGCGTAAGGCCCGCGCGTTGGTGAGATTGCCGTTATGGGCGATGGCGATACCGCCGCCGGTCAGGTCCGCGAACAGCGGCTGGATGTTGCGCATCGCCGAGCCGCCCGCCGTCGAATAGCGGTTGTGACCAATCGCGAACGAGCCCTTCAGGTTGGCGGCGTGCGCGCTGTTGTTGCCGAAGATATCGCCGACCAGGCCCGGATGGCGCTCGGCGACGAACTGGCCCTTGTCGTAGGTGACGATTCCGGCGGCTTCCTGGCCACGGTGCTGCAGCGCGTGCAGGCCGAGCACGGTCAGTGCGCCCGCATCGGGATGGCCGAAAATGCCGAATACGCCGCACTCTTCGTGCAGCGTATCGCCGTCGAATTCGGAATCACCGGTTGGGCCCGTCATGGCTTGCCGTTTCCGCCGCTACCCGTTGTCTCGATGAGCCTGTCTAGCGCGTGCCTGTCCCTGACGCCATAGGTCTTCTTGGGATGTCTTGCGGGCGCCGGTTTTGCCGCGGGCGACGGCCCCGCTTGCGCGGCTTTTTCATGGATAACCCGATCGTCGTGGGGGCTTTCCCAACGGCCCATGTGCTGATCCGGGACAAGCGAAACGACGACGTCGGCCGATTCCTGGATCAGCGGCAGGGTGCGGGCCTTGGTGATCCAGCCCGGCTGGCTCGGGATCGGAACGATCATCGAGAAGACCAGATAGGCGATGCCGATGATCGCCAGCCCGCGCACGACGCCGAACGCCCCGCCGGCCGCGCGGTCGAGCGCGCCGACCTGCGATTTCTTCACGCCTTCCGAAAAACGAAAGCTCATGAACGACAGCGGAATGACGACGACCAGAAACACCGCGCCGTAACCCACCACCTCGCCGAACCAAGGCGGCGAGATCATCTCGCGCCCCAGATGCGCCAGCCAGGGGCCGAAATAGAGCGTCGCGAACGCCGCGGCGACCCAGGCGAAAATCGACAAGGTCTCGGAAACGAAGCCGCGATAGGTCGCATAGACGGTGGACGCGATGATGACCAGCACCACCACCACATCGACGAACTGGAACGCCACGTTCATGATTCGATTCTAGCACTTCTTCGCGGCGCGCGCTCGGGGCGGCCGA
>Ga0265340_10000871_pt1 | contig 17100 bp, 16 predicted proteins | sample 4CB225metaG_FD_202082 | JGI IMG/M metagenome (GOLD analysis project Ga0265340, IMG submission 202082) | Rhizosphere microbial communities from Carex aquatilis grown in University of Washington, Seatle, WA, United States - 4-CB2-25 metaG | ecosystem: Host-associated > Plants > Roots >...
AGGACATTGAAATGAACCGCTATCCCCCAAGACACCCGTTTTGCTTTTTGGCACCGGTTCAAATCACGCTTCGACGCCGGGCTGGGCGCTCAACACTCCGGCTGAACGGCCGCTGACATTTGTTGCTGCCTTCACGCGGCAAAACGCGCTTCAAACGCGGAACGCCCCTGCCGGCACATTTTTAGTCCATATAAACTTTAGTATCGAATGCTGTAACCCAACACTGTGTGTTTTCGTCATCCAAGGCATGAAAGATTCGGCAACTCGTTGGCTTGTGGCATTTTCCGCTACAGCCCTGGCCTTTGCGCTGTCTCCTTGTTCCCTTGCGGTGATGATCTTGTCGGGGCCTTCGTTCACCCCCGCAACCAATGCCCCGCTGGCCGGGCTTCTGACGCTGACCACCGATGTGAATTCAAGGCTCAGTGTCCTGATCAGTAATGGGACAGACACCTGGGAACGGGATTTCTACGATTATGCCACGACGCATTCGGTGCCGCTGCTCGGATTCAAGCCCGATCAGACAAACCGGATTTTAGTTACCGTTTACGACAAAGATCGGAACGCGTACACGGCCACGCAACTGTTGACTTTTGTCACCGCTCCTTTGCCGGCTGATTTTCCAACGAGCGTCGTATTGCAAAGCGAACCGGACGAAATGGAGCCAGGCTATACGTTGTTCATCATCGAGCACAATTTTAGCACTGCTGACGGTTATATTACCATCATGGATAATTCAGGGGAAGTGGTTTGGTATAAACCGTGGACATATATTGATCCCGATGTGCGGCAGCTTGACAACGGTGATTTGTTTTTCCAACAGGAAAATCCGTCGAACAATTTTCTGGAGATGAACATGCTCGGAGAGACGGTCAACACTTGGAATGCGCCCGCAGGATACCCGGTAAATGCTCACGACGGTGTTCCGACTGATCATGGTACCATCCTGTATTTAAGCGATGTCAGCCGATATGCAAGCAACTTTCCGAGCAGTTCCACCGTCTCAAACGCCCCGTTGGAAACCGTCACGCTGGATGACAACCCGGTGGTCGAAATTTCAGCCACCAACGCGGCGTTTCTCAACGCCTGGTCGCCACAGGACATGTTGGATCCAACCCGCATAACCTACCTGACCTACACATTTTCCTCGAGTTACGGAGTGGATAATGAACACGCCAATGCGGTCATTGAGGATACGAATGATAATTCCATCATCGTTTCCCTTCGCAACCAGAATGCGGTCTTTGCTTTCTCCCGGGCCGGGCAACTGAATTGGATCCTCGGCCCCCACGCGGGCTGGAGCACGAACTTTCAGCCATACCTGCTCGATCCGGTGGGCACGCCGTTCGACTGGAATTATGGTCAACATGCACCGGAGCTTACGCCGGAAGGCACGTTGTTGATTTATAATGACAACAATGAGCAGGCCAGTCCCTTTGACCCGCCCGTGCTCGACAGGAACAATTACAGCAGCGCTGTTGAATATAACATCAATACAAACAATATGGAGGTGTCTGAAGTGTGGAATTCGTCATGGAACACAACCCAAGACCGGCTCTTTACACCCTATATCGGAAAGGCCGAGTGGCTTCCCCAAACCCGGAACATATTGGTCACTTATGGTGCCGTCACCTACGTCAATGGCGTTCCGCCCGATTCTTACGCGCCCGGTGCGACCATGGTTCGAATCATGGAATATACGCATGATCCGGTGCCTGAAGTGGTGTTCGATCTTTCGTTTTTCGACTACGGTAATCCCGATCCGAAGTACAGCGGGTATGACTGTTATCGCGCCTACCGGATTCCCGATCTCTATCCCCATCCTGCCAAGTCGGTCGCCGACCTCGGCGTGAGTGAGTATAATCAGATACCCGTCTTGAAATTTTCAGCAGATCCAACCTGTAGCTATTTTATCCAAGCTTCAACCGACTTGAAAAATTGGACGACGATTGGGATGCCTGTGCAGGAAGGGAGTGTGGGTGATTTTGATTTTGCCGATTTAAACGTGAGTCAGTTTACCACCCGCTTTTATCGTGTGGTCACACAGCCGTCGTCGACGACGTTAACCTGGCCTACGCCTTGAGTTCAAGACCCTCTCTTTTTCCTCGGTGACGCCAAGAAAAGCAGCACCGCGTTAACCGTCTCCTTTCCTCAAAACGAAAGAAATTTGAGCACCTGCACTTCCTTTCGGAAGACGAGTTCAATCGTATTTCCATTGAACTGCAGGTTGAGCGGCGCGCGGCTTTGTTGGTAAACCCACATGATTTCCCCGTTTTTCGGGTTGATGCGCCGGATTTGCACAAAGGACGGAGTGGGAGTTATCCCGGCAATCGCCGCCATGCCCGAATCCGGCCCCTCGCTGGCATCATTGATGTAGTAGGTGTAAATAAATTTCCCCGACAGATACGACACGAAGCTGCCTGGTTCCGCTTTCCACAATATCCTGCCGGTTTGGGGATCAACCTTCAGAAAGACGGCGTCGGTCTTCTGGCCGACGTCAATCTGCCTTGAAAACTTGATGTTTTCCGGGCTGGCGGTGGTGCTGTTCACATAAAGCATTCCCTTGTCGTCGAAAAACAAACCCGCAATGCCGACGGACGGCAAACGCCAGCGCGCATTGCCGGTTGCCAGATCGAACGCCGTCAGCACCGCCTGATCGAAAACGTAGAGCGTGTCACCGCGCTCGACACACGGGCCCTCGCCATTCGGCGAGTTTCCGGCGCCGGAAACGTCCCCGCCCAAAATGCCGCCCCCGGCCAGGACGCTGTAAGCGAGTGCGGCCTGCCACAGTTTCCTGTTCGTCTTGTCAAAAACAATGACCGTCTTCCCCGCAGTCACCACGTTGACGGTTTTCAACGGAAACAGGGCCGGCGGTCCGACAACCTCGCCGGTCCAATCCGCAGTTTCGTCGGAATCCGGGCGGTGGATGGTGACTTGATACCGGCTATCATCCTCCTCCACCGTGTCGCCGCCGCGATTGCGCTGCATTTCATTCAACATTTCGTTGGCCACGTCGGCCGTCTTGGTAGCGTTCAAATTGCCGCTATCGAGCACGGATTTTTTCGGCGGGGCCTTCATGGCTTCGCGCGTGACGATGTTCGTTTGCAGTATGCGCACGCCAAATTGAAGGTTGCCATATTCGCTGGGCACGAATGAAAAGGTTCCCGCCGTCCAGGGGCTGTCAAGGAACCGCAACCCCGCCGCGGCCTGCCGCAGCCGGGAACGCGTTTCATCCGACCCATCGTCGGCTTCCTGCATGATGCGTCCCTGGTGCATGCTGTTGGCCAGCAGCGCGGGCAGGGCGATCTTGGCGGGCAACGGCAGACTTTGCACCTGCGCCGCGACTTTCCCCGGATCCAGCGGTTTTCCGGCATCGGCCCCCGGCACCAGCGGCAGACCGGCGGTCGGCGAACCGGCCGTCCCCCTGGTTGAAGCCACAGCCATCGTGCCGGGCCCATTGCCCGCCACCGCAGCCGCGGATTTCCCCGACGGGCTGATTTCTTCGGTGCGCAACTCCCCGTTTGCCATGTTGATGCGCGTGACGAGTTGTTGCCCCGTTTCACTTTCACCCATCATCTGTAATTCACCGCCTCGCGCAACCCAACCCCCGAAACCGCCCGGGAGGGGAATTTCCTGCAACACCTTGCCGGTGTCCCAATCGTAGTGCGTCAGTTTTTCCGGCGCGCTGACCCAGACATTCGAGCCGGCGACCTGCAATTCAAATCCCGCCGCCATCATTTGTTCAATGAGTTGGGCCATCGTCATGTTTTCGCCCGGGGCCGCCTGCGCCAGGGCAAGCACCGCCTGAGCGTCTCCGCTTTCCCTGGCTGCAGCGTCCTTGACCAATTGCGGGTCAACCAGCTCACGCGACCAGATTTCCTTTTTGGACTTGATGTCGTAGCGTGCCAGGGTTCCGCCATGCAGAAAAACGATCTGGGTCTTCCCGCAAAGCCGGGACTGGCCGGAACGCGCGGCTTCGGTGAAACGAACGGAAAAGACCGGGTGCGGGACCGAACCGAACCACGCATACCAAAACCAAAAACCAAGCAACGCGGCCACGACCGCGCCAATCGCGGCGGATATTCGGCCGACCTTCTGCCAGTACTGGGCTTCGACCACCCATTTTTGGCCGTCGTAGACGGGAACCGAGATTCTTTTCGCCTCGGCCCTGGCCTTGCACAGCGGCGAACACACATATCCGAAATTCTCCATGCACTTCGGGCAAATCGGTTTCTGGCAGACCACGCAGCGTTCCGTGCAAAGCTCGCCCCCGTGCCTGAGGCAAAATTGCGACGCAACGGAGCCGCCCGCGGTTTCAGCGGCCGGACCGGCCGGCGCAGCCGCGCCCGCAACGCGCAGTCGCGGCATCCCGGTGGAAACCGGCTCGGCGGGCGGGGCGGCGGCGGGTGGAGGCGGGACACCGGGCGGCCCAAGGCTGAGTTCCTGCCGGATCAATCCGTTGACATATTCGGAGGAATCCAACCCGCAACTCTGGCAGACAAACCGCACCGGGGTTTCCGCCATTTCCGGTGTGACATCGAAGGCGTATTTCGCACCGCATGCGCACTGGATTTTCATGGAAGGCTAAGGTTTGGGATTCAATAGCACGACGCCTTGAGTGATGGCGAGCGAAAAGGGAATGCGCGGCGGGGTCATTTCCATGCGCCCGTCGCCGAAAAGAAAATTCCCGCCGTATTTGTGGTGATTGTTGCCCGGCGGCTTGCCCGTGGTCGAAAATGCATAATCATCGGCATTCTTCGGCTGGGTGTTCACCTGCCGGTCGGACATCAACGCCTGTTGCGCGTCATTCAGCCGCGCGCCCATGTAATAGGCATAGCTGATTTTTCGTTTGCGAAACGATACTCCCTCGGGCAACTCCGAATCCCTGCCACCGGGACAGATGAAAATGGACGTGTCCACCGTGTAACGCGGCACCAGCACATCCAGCGCCGCCTCGGAAGTCTGCGCGTTGGTGTTTTGGGGAAACTTCCCGGCGCAGTCACCGGCGTAAATTTGCATCGCCAGATAAATCTTCGAAAGATTCTGCTGACAGGCTTTTTTTTCGGCGCGTTGCCGGTTGGCCGAACCGAATCCCCACATCATCGTGGACATGATGAGCAGGAGCGTAAACGTGATGAGAAGTTCGACGAGTGAAAAGGCCGCCCGGGCCGGACCTGGGGAACAAAGAACTTCACGGAAGCCGTTCGCCGGTATGCGCCCGCCTTTCCCAAAGGCCTTCATGCTTGTCTTATAACTGGATCCTTCGCTGGTGGCAAACCAAAGTTGCCCAATTCCCGCCACAGACGATAGCCCTGGTATTTTTGAACCGTATCACCCCCTGAACGCAGTTTGGACCCGGAATCATGATTTTGGAATTTGAGCAGGGACAAAAAGCGGCGGTCCCAAGACACACACCGACGCGTTCTCCGGCGGCACACGGCCGAAAACAAACGGCAGCGGTCCAATTGCGGACGCATAAAAACCGGCGCCCATCGTCAGGTTCATTGTCGTAAGCAGGTGCGGCCCGACGACGACAATCATCTCATATGATGCGATCTCTTCCGGTCTCGGCGGACGAATGTTTGTATTGTTCGCGGGTATGACGAGCATGTCTCCGGCTTTCAGCGAAGAATGCCCGAACTCCAACGCCGACGCGCCAAAGGCTTCCATGTAATATTGAAATCCCCAATGACCTTGGAACCACAAGATCGTTTGCGTGTGTCCGTATCTCACGCAGGTTTGTTGCGCACACTGGCGAACTGCCGTGGCAAGGCGAAAATCAGCCCTTGCCACCAGCAAGGCGAACAATGCCCCCAATGTCAGGCAAACAGTCCCGGCGCGCGCCCGCGTCTTTTCATTCACCACGGGGCTTCGTTCCAAACGTCGGATGAGCAATATCCCCACTGCCGGGGCCATGGGCAGTATCGAGCGGCCATTGACGAACTGGCTGAAAGCGGTCGTGAATAAAAAGGTGCCGAACACCCACAGCACCAGCAGCCATGAGCGCGGGTCGCGGGCGGACCAGATGTCCGCAGCCGCCAGTGCCAGCACCCACGCGCCAACCACCGCCCAAAGGACGATTTGCGCTTCCATCGTTGGTTCGGTGTCCGCTTGGAAGAAAGGGTAATTTTCGAACAACGCGCCGGCAAGGTAAAGCATGGTCGCCAGCACAATTGCGCCGGCGGTAAATCCGGCCAGCACCTGGGTCCGCCACAACAACGGCACAAAAAAAAATGCCACAGCCAGGCAGCCGCCGGTGAAGGTCAATCCGGTCACGGCGACGGCCATTCGCGAAAACCCGTACATTCGCTTTATGGACGTGGCGGAATCGATGGCATTGGTGAACAAGGGGTGTCCGTATAGCGACCGGCTGGCCAGTTGATAGACGCAGAGCATCGCCACTGGAATCAGCAGGTGGATGGCCCACCATCCCAAGCGTCGTTTATCAATCAAACTGTAGGCCGCCAGCAGTGGAATGAGGCATGCGCCGTAATATTTGGTGAGTGCCGCGAGCCCGATTAAAAGGCCGGCTGCGGCCAATTTCCAAAAATGATTCCGTTCCATCCCCTCCAGCCACAACAACACCGCCCAGATCCAAAACGCCAGCATCAGCACATCGCACATCACCGTCATGGCCGAAACCAGAAAGACCGGTGTGAACAGGGTGGCGAACGCGGCCAGCAGGGGCCAACGGCACAAACGGCGCGCCAGCCGGTATGTCCCCCAGATAACCGCCAGGGCGGGAAGCAGAAAAGCGGCGTGCAACCCCGCTTCACTCCAGCCGAGAATTTTTGCCGCCAGCGCCAGATAGTAACAGGCCAGAGGCGGATTATACGTCACAACCGACATCGGCATCTCCCTCCCATACCAATTGACATCGAACCCGTAAGGATTGCCGGGGTGCATTTGGATTTGGCGGGCCGTCCAAACAAAAAGCGGCTCATCAATATTAAACGGCTTGGCCAAAAACGGAACCAGTGCGGCCAGCACCACCAGCGTAACTGCCCAATAAGGATGAAGCCCAAACCAGCGCTGGATCTTTTCCAACACCTCTCTGCCGAAACGCCATCTCGGAGGAGCCATGTCAATTTCTTCTAACAGAATCCCGTCCGGGCGAAAACATTTTTCGCTCGCCAAAACCGCCTGGCGCAGGCGAAAGTTGCGGTTCGGTTTTTGATTCCATGAACGAACAAATCGTCATCCTCGATTTCGGGTCGCAATACACCCAGGTCATCGCGCGCCGCATCCGCGAGTGCAACGTGTATTCCCAGATCCTCCGCCACGACACGCCGGCCGCAAAAATCGCCGCGCTCCGGCCGCGCGGCATCATCCTCTCCGGCGGCCCGTCGTCGGTCTATGCGCCGGACGCGCCGCTGCCGGACAAAAACATTTTCACGCTCGGCGTGCCGGTGCTCGGCATCTGCTACGGCGTGCAACTGCTCGCGCAATTCCTCGGCGGCCGGGTCGAGAAGGGCCAGAAGCGCGAATACGGCAAGGGCGTGCTCACGGTGAAGGACGCGTCGTGCGCGCTCTTTCGCGGCCTGCCGCGGCAACTCCAGGTCTGGAACTCGCACGGCGACAAGCTCACGAAACTCCCGCGCCATTTCAAGCCGGTCGCCGTCACGGACAATTCCCCGTTCGCCGCCATCGAGAACCGGGCGCGGAAACTGTTCGGCCTGCAGTTCCACCCCGAAGTCGTGCACACGCCGCGCGGCCGGGAAATCATCGCCAACTTCGTCCACAAAATCTGCGGCTGCGGCAGAGGCTGGACCATGCGCCACTACGTCGAGCAGGCTGTGGAGGAAATCCGCCAACAGGTCGGCCGGGAACAGGTGATTCTCGGCCTGAGCGGCGGCGTGGATTCCAGCGTCGCGGCGGCGCTCCTTCACAAGGCCATTGGCAGCCAGCTCACCTGCATTTTCGTCAACAACGGCCTGCTGCGGGCGCGCGAGGCGGAAACGGTCCAGGACGTTTTCGGGAAACACTTCCGCATCAAATTAAAATACGTTGACGCCTCGAAACGGTTTCTCGCCAAACTGCGCGGCGTCACCGATCCCGAAAGGAAACGCAAAATCATCGGCGCGGAATTCATCCGGGTGTTCGACGACTCCGTGATCGAGCTGGCCCGGGAAAACCGGAAATCGGCCCGCCCGGCGCAAGGCGGCCAGAAATTCAAGTTCCTCGCGCAAGGCACGCTTTATCCCGATGTCATCGAATCCGTGCCCATCGCCGGCAATCCCGCCGCGCTCATCAAGAGCCACCACAACGTCGGCGGCCTGCCCAAGAAGATGAAGCTGCAACTGGTCGAACCGTTGAAATGCCTGTTCAAGGACGAGGTCCGCCAGCTCGGACTCGAACTCGGTTTGCCGAAGGAAATTGTTTTCCGCCAGCCCTTCCCCGGCCCCGGCCTCGCCGTGCGCTGCCTCGGCGAGGTCACGCCGGCGAAACTGCAGGTGTTGCGCCGCGCCGACGCGATTGTGGTGGAGGAGATGAAGTCCTCGGGCCTCTATTACAAGACGTGGCAGACGTTCGCGGTGCTGCTGCCCGTGCGCAGCGTGGGCGTGCAGGGCGACGAGCGCACCTACGACTGGACGCTCGCCATCCGCGCCGTGGAATCACAGGACGGCATGACGGCGGACTGGGTGAAGCTGCCCTACGATCTGCTGGAGAAAGTCTCGCTGCGCATCACGAACGAGGTGCGCGGGCTGAACCGCGTCGTCCTCGACCTCACCAGCAAGCCGCCGGGAACGATTGAGTGGGAGTAAAGCTGAACGCGTTGAACAGCGGCTGCATTCCGTTGGTCAATGATTTGGCCATCAAATGAAAATCCGCCGGGCAACCATTCTTGGATCCACACTTTTAATCGCCGGACTCGCGTTGTGCGGTGTTGGGCTGTGGCTCCTGTTGAGTCCGGCGCAATATCGGGCGACGGCGAGAATCGATCTGGAACCGGAGCCAGGGGATCTAAACGGAAAAGGGCAGGATGTGTCGTATGACCCCTACTTCATCCAGGTGGAATTTGAAGTGATCCAGTCAGAAGCCGTTCTTGGCAAAGTGGTCGAAGCGCTGAATCTGAATGTGGAATGGGGCAAAAAATACGCCGGCGGCGGGACGTGGACGACGCACGAGTCCATAATCATGCTCAGGAAACAATTGCGCTTTACGACCGTGCGCAATACCAAGCTCGTTGACATTTCGTTTATCAGCAAAGACCCGAACGAAGCGGCCAGAATCTCCAACACCATCGTCGAGGCTTACCGGGATTATCGGATGGAAATGCGAAACAAGCTGATGCAGGAAAGTATTCAAGTGCTCACGGAGGAATACGACAAGGAAGAACAGAACATCAAAGGAAAGCAAACGGGGCTTGAGCAGATGCGAAAACAATTGAATGTGCCGGATCCCGAACCGGTTGACGATTTGCTGAAAACAAATTACCCGTCCTATTTCCAAGCCACGCAAGAACTTCAAACGAGGATTGAGTTCCACAAACTCCTCGCCGCCAAAATCGCCTCCGAGAAATCGGGTCTTGCGACGCCCCACCCCGCAACAGTTCAGATTGTTGATGCCGCTCAACCGCCAAAATCACCCGCCAGCCCGAACCGTTTCCTCGGCGCGGTGTTGCTTGTCATCGGTTTGATCGCCTCGTTCGGCGGACGGCTGCTTCTCAAACCGTCCATCCGTCCATCCGCCTGACGCCGCGTGCTGCTGGATGCGCTTTTTGACGCGGAATTTGTGTTGGTTTAAGGACGACGCGGGGTTATTCTGGATGGGCATTCAACCCAAACTTGCTTATGGAAATCATCTTCAACTGCCCCAATTGCGAACAGGAACTGTCCGTGGACGGCGAGGGCGCCGGGTCCGAGATCAAATGCCCGACGTGCGGCGAGAAAATCACGATCCCGAACAAGCCGGCCGAAGCGGCGTCGGCGCCTCCGCCGGCGGCCGGCGCGCAACCCGTCAATGCCATTGCCTCGTCCGCCGCCGCCAAAATCGAGATGCACCTCAAAGTGCCCCTGCGCGACAAGCCGGCCGAATCCCTGCTCAAAAAATCGAAACCGCCGTTGGAAGCCGTGGCCAGGGGCCTGGACAAAAAACTCCGCACCCGCACGATTCGTCACTCGCAGTGCATTGAAGCCGGCCACGACAAGTTCGACGAACGGATGACGGAACTTTTGAACCAGGTCGGCGAGCCCAATATCGTCGGCGTTCACGTCGTCAACTACGAACACCTTGACGCCGGCACACAAAAGGTGTTGCTGGATTACGGCGTGATGGTGGTCTTTCGGGGATAAATCCGCTGGTGCGCGTCTTGACTTGCCCGTTTGAGGTCGTTACTGTCGCCGCATGAACCGCCGGTTTGTCTTTTGGGTTTTGCTCATCACGGGCATGGCGTTGCTGCCGTTCCGCTCACCCGCGCCGCTGATTTATGTGCCGGGCGAGGGCTGGTATTACGAATCTTACGGCGAAAACGCGAAATGGCAGCGCAGCCGCGCCAAGGATCAGTTGGACGTGGCGGAACAGGCCTTCAAAACCGCCGATTACAAAACGGCGTTGCGGGCGGCGCATCGCGTTCTGCGCGTGTGGCCGCTTTCGGATTACGCGCCGCACGCCGAATTTCTCATCGGGCGCTGCCTCGAAGCCATCGGCCGGGATGAGGCGGCCTTCAACGCCTACCAGAACATCATTGAAAAATATCCCAAGAGCGCGGAATACGAAGAGGTGCTGTGGCGGCAATACGGAATCGCCAACCGTTTTCTGCATGGCGAATGGTCCAAGCTGTGGGGGTACATCCCGTTTCCCACCACAGGGGACCAAACGGCGGCGATGTTCGGCAAAATCGTGGGCAACGGTCCTTACAGCGACGTGGCCCCGCACGCGCAATTGCGCATCGGCGCCGCGCGGGAAAATCAGAAGAATTACGGCGAGGCGGTGAAGGCTTACGGAACCGCCGCCGACCGCTACCACGACCAGCCGCTGATCGCCGCCGATGCCCTTTATCGCCAGGGCATCGCGTATCAAAAACAGGCCGCCACCGCCGAATACGACCAGAGCACCGCCGGCCACGCCATCGCGGCTTACACCGACTTCATCACGCTTTTCCCGGACGACAAGCGCGTGCCCCGGGTGCAAAGGGCCATCGCCATGCTCAAAGCCGAGCAGGTGCGCGGCAATTTTGAAATCGCGCAGTTTTACGAGAAAAGCCGGAAGTGGGCGGGCGCGGTGGTGTACTACAACGAAGTGCTGCAGCTCGATCCGAATTCGCGCTTCGCCGCGCAGGCGCGCCAGCGAATCGAGTCGCTCAAACCGCGCCTCCAGCCTCCGGTGAGTTGAAATGCGCGCGCCCGGACTTTTTTTGACCTGCGCGACGGCGATGCTGCTGGCCGGTTGCGCCGGGTATCATCTTGGCCCCGTCAACCCCGACGCCCGTGCGGGAGGTGAAAGATCCATTGAAGTCCTTCCCTTTAACAACCAGACGCTGCAGCCGCGGCTCGGCGATGCCGTGACGCAGGCGCTGCGCGAACAGCTCCAGACCGACGGCACTTATCCACTCGCCACGCATGGAGGCGGTGACATTGTCGTCACCGGCGTCATCACGCGTTATAATCGCGAAGGCTTGAGTTATCTGAACACCGACGTTGCGACCGTGGGAAATTATCGTGTCGGCGTGACCGCACACGTCACTGCGCGCGAACGCAGCAGCGGCAAACTCCTGCTCGACAAAAACGTGAATGGCTACACGCTCGTCCATGTCGGCACGGACCTGGCCAGCACCGAACGCCAGTCCCTGCCGTTGCTGGCGGAAGATCTGGCGCGCAACACCGTGGAATTGCTGACCGAAGGCGCGTGGTGAATTGTCTTGCTTCCGCCGTGACCATTGCTCATGCTGTGGCGTCATTTCGTATAAACAACTAATCATCAACCAATCATTAACCTCATGAGAAAGCAAATAATCAAACTCACCCTGAGTCTTTTCGCAACCGCCATCATCGCCGCACCCCTGCTCTCCCGCGCGCAGGACAATGGCACCAACCCTCCGGCAACGCCCGGACAAACCGAGCCCACCAAACCCAAAAAGCATGAAGGCCTGGTCTTTCGCGGCGCGGTCAGCGCCGTGGACGCCAAGGCCATGACGTTGACGGTCGGCAAGCGCAACTTCGATGTCACGTCCGAAACCAAAATCACCAAGGACGGCAAGCCCGCGATCCTCAGCGACATCGCCGTGGGGGACAAGGTCGGCGGCGCCTACAAGAAAGCCGACGATGGCAAGCTCACCGCCACGACGATCAATGATGGCAAGAAATCTGGCGAGCAATCGAAGCCATAGGCGGAAACCACGGCTGTTTTTCACGGCGGGCGGCAACGCCCGCCTTCTTTTTTATCCCCGCTTCCACCAGCTGGTCAGGCTCTTGGGCTTGGGCTCCGGCGCTTGGGATTGTCGCACCAGCAACTCGCTGCGCGATGCCGTCAGGCTCATGATGAATTCATCGTAGCTGAGAAAACGATCCGCCGGATTTTTCGCCAGCGCGCGCACCAGCGCGTCGCTGCTCGCCTGCGTGATTTCAGGCAGAACGAGGTTCGGCGGCGTGAGCTGCGCCTGCACCTGGGCCACGACCACCTCCTCAACCGTCTGCGCGTCAAACGGCACATGGCCGGTCATGGCGTGATACAGCGTCGCCCCAAGGCTGTACATGTCGGACAGAAATGTTTCCGGCTCCCGCTTGATTTTTTCCGGCGCGACGTAATACGGCGTGCCCCAGGTGATGTCATCGCCCTCCTGCTCCACGTCGGTTTTGCGCGCGAGACCAAAGTCAATGAGCTTTGGCTCGTGGTCGGTGTTGAACAGGATGTTGCCCGGCTTGATGTCGCGATGGAGCAAATCGTATTTGAGCGCCATGTCGAGCGCGGAGGCGATTTTGATGCCGATGTCGAGCACGTCCAGCTCCGGCAGCGCGTGCAATTTTTCAATGCGCGCGTCCAGGCTGCCGCGGTCGGCGAGTTCCATTACGAGGTAACGCTGGTCGTCCGCCTCGTCGAACGTGTAAATATGGACGATGTTCGTGTGGTTGAGCCGGGCACACGCGCGCGCCTCGCGGTAAAAACTTTCCAGCGCCTTCGGTTCCTGTGCCAGGTCCTTCTTCATCAACTTCACCGCCACCATCCGCTCCAGCGTCGTGTCCCAGGCGCGATACACCGTGCCCATCCCGCCCGCCCCGATCTTGCTGCGCAGTTCAAACTGCCGCAGTTGCATCGGCATCATGATGGCGTGCCCGCACTTCTTGCACGGTTCCGTGGCCAGCGGCGGAAGGTCGCCCGGAATGAACACCTTCGCGTCGCACCCCGGACATGTGACCATGCGTAACGGTGTGTCGCTCATGCTTGGCTCAATCTACCACCGTCCGCTCCGGCGACAAGTCTTGAGAAGGGTTGTTTTTTCGATGGCAAAAAACCCTTTGACAAACGCGGCAAAATGGTGTTTCTTTCCGCCGGTAAAACATGAAAACCACGTTTGACAAGACACTGAAGCATGCGCCGGTCAATCCCGACATGAATATCGGGATTTGGCAGCACGACTCCCGTCTTTTGGGCAGCGTGGGAACGAAATTGTAATACCAGCCGACAAATTTCAGAAACCCGCGATTGCCCGTCAATCGCGGGTTTTCTGTTTGTTGAACCAAAACCAAAAACCAAAGGCAAAAAATGAACAAAAACCAGATACGGGCCTTCGCCGCGCCGGAGCGGCTTCGGCCACGCAGGCGGGTGCCGACCGGGTTCGCTCCCGAAACGCGCTTCGAGCTGCGGCCCGGGCCGCCCGCTCCCTTCCGCGCGTTTCAGGAAACCGAACTGGAGCGGCTCAAGAACCGGCTGCTGGCGGCGCAATTGGCGCGCGCCGCCGAACCGGAGTTGAACACTCCGCTGCGGCATGCAGCCAACGAGGCGGCGGCGCTGGCATGGGTGAGCGTTTATCCCCTGCTGGTGTTCCCGGTGTTGTTTGAGGAAAAAACCCGGGCTGCCGTCCGCCAGGCCAGACGCCAGGCGCGCATCTACGCAGGCAGCCGTGAACTGATCGCCGTATGAACTCGTCACACGATGGCAAAGCGATGGCGAAATCGCGCCAGTTCGAAGTGGAGACAATGCGTGTGCGGGAGGCCGTTTGCACGGGCGAAATTTTTCGCGCCCGCGCCAACGGCTTCTCGCCACGCCTTTTTTGTTTTGTGGGGAAAACTGCGGAGCGCGGACAGCTTGTCCGCGTTGGAGTTCAAGCTTCAGCTTGTTTGAACGAGCAGGCTGAAGCCTGAACTCCAACAAATCGCCGTCTTATTTCTTCCGCCGAAAACCCATGACCCAACATACAAAGCCATACAAAACAAAACACCCAATAAAACCAAGAACGAAACCACCAATAAATCCTATCGTGCCATAATATTTCTGCAACACATGACCGATGGCCAAGGAGGCAAAAAAGAATACAATCAAAAAAAGCGTCTCGATAGCATTCATCAGCATCTACCTTCTTTTGTACAAGGTCAGCCCAAACATTTTGCAGTCTATAAAATCACTTTCCCTCGATGCGCTGAATCCGAGCGCCGAGTTTCCGAAGCTTCACGTCCATCTTTTCATGCTTTCACCAGCGTTTTGACGCAGTAGCTATTGAGGCTTTCACCGGCGGCAAGGGCTTTGGCCGCGAGGCGGCGGTGAATGGCCGGCTCAACACGCAACACAAACTTGCCGCTAAAATCGCTCACTTTGCCCAGCGGCGCGGGCAGGGCGTGGCCGTCGCCTTCCAAAAGCTCGATCCATTCTTCCACAATCCCGCACAACTCGGCATAGACCCTTGCTTCATCCTTGCCGTGGCAGCATTGCCCGATCAAGGGCGGCGCGCTACCAACGAAGCAACCGTCTTCATCGCTCCATTCCACAATTTTTGTGTAATGAGCGGCCTTGGTTTTTAATTCGTTTTTTTTCATTTTTGACTTTCTTCAATTTGTCGCCGCATCTGCCGTTCCTGATAGTGCAGTGCGTCCTGGCCGGGCTGTCCGCTTATCGTGACGCGCGCCCCGCTCGGATGAATGTAATTCCGATGACTGCCCTTGCCGCCCCTGTTCACAAATCCGGCCTTTTCCAAGTCGGCTATCAGTTGTCGCACTTTGCGCGGCATTTCAGTATCAATTTAGTATCACAATTATTCAAGACTGTCAAACACGGAAAAAGGGTTAGACCCAAACACTTTGCAACCTGTATTATTTACTTTTCCTCAATGCGCTGAATCCGCGCGCCGAGCTTCCACAATTTCACGTCCATCTGCTCGTAGCCGCGGTCCAGGTGGTATATCCGGTTTACCTGGGTTGTGCCTTTCGCCGCGAGACCGGCAATCACGAGCGCCGCCGATGCGCGCAAATCGCTCGCCATCACCGGCGCGCCGCTCAGCGGCCTCCCGCCCTTCACAATCGCGCTCGGCCCTTCGATTTCAATGTCCGCCCCGAGCCGCGCCAGTTCGCTCACGTGCATGAAGCGCGACTCAAAAATCCGTTCCGTGATGATGCTGATGCCCGGCGGCAGCGTAAGCAGCGACATCATCTGCGCCTGCACGTCCGTCGGGAAACCCGGATAGGTCAGCGTGGTTGCGTCCACCGCCTTGAGCGGACCGTGACGGCGAACGATGAGATTCGCCCCGCGTCGTTCAACCGCCACACCCGTTTCATGCAATTTATCAAACACCGCCCGCAGATGGTCGGCGCGCGCGCCTTTCAGCGTGACTTCACCATTCGTCGCCGCGGCGGCAATGGTGTAAGTCGCCGCTTCAATCCGGTCGGAAATGACCTCGTGCTGCGCGCCGTGCAATTTTTCGACACCGGTGATGGTGATGGTCGGGCTGCCCGCGCCGGAAATTTGCGCTCCCATCGCGTTCAAAAAGTTTGCCAGATCCACCACCTCCGGCTCGCACGCAGCGCTTTCGATCACCGTCACACCGTCGGCCAATGTTGCGGCCATCATCACGTTTCCCGTGCCGAGCACGGTTGAACCGGCCCGCCCGCCCAGAAACACGGTCGCACCGGTCAGCTTCCGGGCGGTGGCGTCAACGTAGCCGGCTTCAATTCCAATTTTTGCGCCGAGCGCGGCAAATCCTTTCAAGTGAAGATTGATGGGGCGCGCGCCGATGACGCAGCCGCCCGGCAATGACACGCGCGCCTTTTTCAACCGCGCCAGCAGCGGTCCGGTGATGCAAATCGAGCCGCGCATCTGGCGGACGAGTTCGTAATCGGCGTAACCGCGGATTTTTCGCGCCCGGACCGTCAGCATCCCATGCTCAAATTTCACCTGGGCGCCTAGCGATTCGAGAATCCGCGCCATGAACCGCGTGTCGCTCAGGTTTGGCACGCGGCGGATGACACAGGGCTCGCTGGTGAGCAGCGTCGCCGCCATGATGGGCAGCGCGGCGTTTTTGCTGCCGCTGATGGTCACTTCCCCGTGCAACGGCACGCCGCCTTTGATCAAAAAACTTTCCATGTAAAATCAAATGTTACCACGGATAAACACGGATGGACACATACCGAGCCGCTACAGGTAGGGCGCGTCACTCCGTGCGCGCCGCCTTTTGAATTTAAAAACGCGGCGGGCAGAGGACTGCCCACCCTACCAGCAAATCCGTGTTCATCCGTGTTCATCCGTGGTTAAAAACTGTGTTCAGCGTCGTGCGACCAGAATTCTGGCGCGGTGACTGTAATCTTCCTTCACCGCTTCGACAATCCACTTTTCATTTTCAAATATTTGCCGGATCGCTCCGGCCTGGCCATCGCCGAATTCAAACATGGCCTTCCCGTCCGGTTTCAGAAACGCCGCCGCCTGCGACGCCATCAAACGATAGAATTCCAGGCCGTCCGCGCCGCCGTCCAGCGCGCTGCGCGGATCAAAATCGCGCACTTCCGGCTGGAGCGTCGCGATTTCCGCCGACGGAATGTAGGGTGGGTTGCTGATGATGAGGTCAAAGGAGCGCGGACAGCTTGTCCGCGTGTCCGTGCCCCCAGACTCGCGGGCGGGCCGCCCGCGCTCCAGTTCGTCGAGCAACGCGGCAAATCCGTCGCTTGGCAGAAATTCAATCCG
>Ga0265340_10000872_pt1 | contig 17097 bp, 12 predicted proteins | sample 4CB225metaG_FD_202082 | JGI IMG/M metagenome (GOLD analysis project Ga0265340, IMG submission 202082) | Rhizosphere microbial communities from Carex aquatilis grown in University of Washington, Seatle, WA, United States - 4-CB2-25 metaG | ecosystem: Host-associated > Plants > Roots >...
AACACCGGAGGCATCGAAGCCAAGGGTAGCGGTGGCATCGTGCTGCAGAATGCCGCGATCATCAATACCGGAACAATCTCTGCGGATACCGGCTCTCACATTGATCTCGTTGCGGTCCAGCTGTCGGGGACGGGCGGTCTGCTCATCGATCCGAACGCGACCGTGACGTTCAGCAACGCATCGGCCGCCTCCGGTCAGATCATCCAGTTCGTCAAGGGCACGAATGAAACCCTCGTGCTCGACGACGCGACGGTCAACGGCACGACCATTGGGGCACACATCTCGGGCTTTGCCATCGGCGACAAGATCGACCTCGCCCAGCTCAAGGTCACAAACGCCACGATTGACGGGAGTGCCAGGCTTCATCTGTTGAGCGGGACGACAGAGATCGGCTCGCTGCAGCTCGATTCCAGCAATCTCGGCGAACGCTTCGTCGTTACAGGTGACGGCGGTGCCGGTACCTTGCTCACGGTCGGCGTAAGTACACCGCCGCAAGTCACGGAATCGCTGGCGAACGATACCGGGGCGAAGGTCAATGACGGCATCACCAACGATCCCTCGCTCGCAGGTACAGGCGACGCCTTTGCCGTCGTCTCGTTCAGCGAAGGCGGCGTGAATCTCGGCACGACCGTGGCCGATGCCGCCGGCGCCTGGCACTTCACGCCGACCAACCTGTCGCAGGGATCCCACACTATCGTCGCCAGCGAGACCGACGCAGCTGGCACCGGCCAGGCCAGCCTCGCCTTCACCTATGACTCCCTCGCTCCCAGCGTCGCAATCACGACCCCGGACGCCCTGGTCGTCAATCCGCAGCTGACCCTGTCCGGCACCGGAGAGGCAGGAACCCAGGTCCAGTTATTCGACAACAATTCGAGTACCGGAGGGCTGGTCACCGTGGATGCCACCGGCCATTGGTCGGAACAGATCACGCTGGTGGGCACCGGCACCCACTTCATCACGGCCGCGGACACCGACCTCGCCGGCAACGTCGGTGGGACCGCCGTCTCGACATTCGCGCTTGACAACCAGATCGTCGCCCCCGTCAATCAACTGAACGTCGCCGGCACCACCGGGGCCGATCATATTACGATTTCCCAGAGCAATATCCTGGTCAGCGCCGGGGCCGGAAACGATACGATAACGTTGACGGCGGGCGGCAACTTCCAGTTCCATTTCCTCAATGGCGGCCCCGGCAACGATACGCTCGACCTCTCGCAGATTGCCGGGAACGTCACCACAAACCTCGCGCAAGACACCCTGGTCGGCAGCCAGGTCGGATTTAGTTTCCTGAACTCGATCGAGAACATCATCGCGGGCACCGGCAATGAGCGGCTGATCGGATCGTCCGGCGCCAATGTGTTCCAGGCCGGGGCCGGCACCGACACCATCACGGGTCACGGCGGCGGCGACACTTTTGTGTTCAAGCCGGGGTTCGGCAAGGCCGTAATCACCGACTTCCACGTCGCGACGACGAGCGCCAATCCGCACGACCTCATCGAACTCGATCACTCACTTTTTTCGCAGTTCGCCACCGTCCAGGCGCTGTTGGCCAGCACCGAAGTGACGCAGTCCGGCTCCAGCGTCCTGATCGTAGAGGATCCCACGCACACGATCGAGCTTCAGCACACTTCCCTCAGAACGCTGTTGGCCCATGCCAATAGCGTCTTGTTTGTTTGATGAAATCGGTTACCTGCCGCACGTCGGGCGGCAGCTGCTTTCACTGCGCATGTTGCAAAGGCCGGGCTAACCGAAACCAGATGCCAAATACCCCTTCTCATGGCGACAAACGACCGCTTTGCGCCAAATGGGGTCATTGGGACAACGGACAGAATTGCCGTCTGTTTGATTGCCTCAGGAGCGTCGGACGCGCGCCGTGCGCGATCTCTCGTCGCTCGATGTCGTTTCAAAGACCTACCTATTTTTTGGATCTTCCCCGAGATGGGTAAGCCCAACTGATCTATTTAGCGCCGTAGCGCTAACACCGGCGGCGATTCTGATACCCAACCAGCGTTGATTTCGCCTCACTGAGGCGCGCAAGTACGGCCTCGTGCGCATGTCGATCGCCGCCATCAGGGTCTCTTGCCCACCCTCGGTGCCTTGCACCTGGCGTCTCGCTGCGCCGCAACACCTAAAATGAGACTGACGTTCAAACTACGGGGCATCCTAACCGCCGCTCGATGCCCACTATTCGACTTCCGCGGAAACTCGGGTCGTACTCAGAACGTGCTCAATCCGGGCAGGTCTTCACACGGCGGACGTCAACGAAAACACGAATGCGACGAATGGGAGGAGTTCTATGTTGAAGGGCAGTTTATGTCTTGCTGCGCTGGCGAGCCTGTTTATGTCGGGCGCAGCTTTCGCTCAGGAAAAAATCAAGGTCGGCGTCACCGCGACCCTGGAGGGGACCTACACCGTGCTCGGCGAGGACGGCATTCGCGGGTTCCAGACCGCATTGAAAAAATTCGGCACGAAGGTCGGTGACAAGGAACTCGAGTTCGTCATTGCCTCCACCGACGCCACGCCTGACTCTGCGGTGCGCGCCGTTCGCAAGCTGATCGAGCAGGACAAGGTGCAGATCCTGCTTTCACCGCTGTCGGGCGATGAAGGTATTGCGGTCAAGAATTTCGCCAAGACCCACCCTGAACTGGCGTTCGTCAACGCCGGCTCCGGCGCGCAGGAAACTACCTATGTCGATCCGGCACCAAACTTCTTCCGCTACAACATGGACGGCGCCCAGTGGCAGGTGGGCTTGGGCAAATACGCCTATGAAACCAAGGGGTATCGCAAGATCGCGACGGTGGGCGAGGACTACTCCTTCATCTACACCCAGGTATTCGGGCTCGTGCTCGAATTCTGCGGTGCCGGCGGCCAAGTCACCAACCGGCAATGGGTCCCGCTCGGGACCAAGGATTTCGCCTCGGTCATCGCCGCGCTGCCGGACGACGTCGATGCGATCTATCTCGGACTTGGCGGAGCCGACGCCGTCAACTTCCTCAACCAGTACCAGCAGGCGGGCGGCAAGGCGCATCTGCTCGGCGGCTCGATCATGGTCGACCAGACCATCCTTTCCGCCAAGGGCAACGCCAAGAACGCGCTGATCGGCACGGTCGCGGCCAGCGGCCAGGCTGATACCTGGGAGGATCCGGGCTGGCAGGCCTTCGTGAAGGACTATCAGGCCGCCTTCCCGCCGGAGAAGCGCTTCCCGAGCCCGTCTTTGCTCGCGACCAATTACTACGGCGCTACGATGGCGCTGATCCTCTCGCTCAGGAAAGTGAACGGCGACCTCAGCGACAATCAATCCAAACTGAAGGCCGCACTGGCGTCCATCGAAATCGATGCGCCCAACGGCAAGATCAAGCTGGATTCCAACCGTCAGGCGATCGGTACCAATTTCGTCACCGAAGTCGTCGATGACGGCAAGGGTGCGTTGTTCAGCAAGGTGGTGAAGGTGATACCGAACGTGAACCAGACGCTCGGCTACGATCCGGCGGTATTCGCCAAGATCGGCCTGCCGAGCCGCACGGTTCCCGAGTGCAAAAAGTACTGAAACGCGCCGGGCGGCCGGCGCCACCGGGGTCGGCCGCCCACTCACCAAATCCCGACGTCCGAGCGGCCCTCGAACGCTCTCTTGCATTCTCCTCGCGGATGATCAAACTCATAAAAAACAATAAGACACAATCCGCGGGAGGAAAGCATGAGCCGGGCTCTTGCCGTCTTTCACGGCCATTTTGGCCGCGCGACGGTCTATCAGCTCAATCGGCCCTTCAACGTCCATGCGCATCGCGAAGGGCACTTGATCTTCCACATCGGCGGCACGCCAGGCCGTATCGAGGTGTTCGCGCAACCGCAGCTGCTGTGCGAGGAAACCGTGGTCGCGGTCAATCCCTGGGAACCGCACAATTTCCTCCCAGAGGATCTGGCGCACGGTGCGCTGTTCCTCGTCCTCTATGTCAATTCCGAGTGGTTCGCAGGGGTACGCGGCCTGCGTTTCGGCTGCACGAAATTCAGGCGCACCGCGACGCTCGACCGCAACATAAGGGCGGCGGCTGCCATGGTTTGCGGTGCGCCTTCGCTCAACGGCCTCGACGGCGAGTTGCGAGGCCTGATCGATGCCTGCCACGAAGAGAGCTGGCGTCAGGCGGACGCCTCGCCGGAGGATCACGCCGGCGGCGCGGTCACCGATTTTCGCGTTCGCAAGTCCATCAGGCTGCTGGCGGAAGGCATCAGCGCCGAAATCGAGCTGGATTCGATCGCGCGCGAGTCGGGGCTGTCGCGACCGCATTTCTACAAGCTTTTCCGCAGCCAGACCGGCATAACCCCGCACCTCTATGTCAATACGCTGTTGATGGAGAAGGCGCTGGACTCGCTGGTGACCACCGAAACCTCGATCGCCGATATCGGCTTCGACCTCGGCTTCTCGTCGCAGAGCTCGTTCACGCACTTCTTCGCCGGCAATGTCGGCATGGCGCCCACGGACTACCGGCGCGCCGCCAAGGTGCTGAGAGCCTGAGCGGGCAAGCCGGCGCGCGAAAGAATACTGACGATCAAGTCCGTGCCGCGCAGACCGATAGGATGGCGCCGGCAGGGTGCGGCGACGGATCGTTGCGCCAAAGATCATCGCGCCGGGAATCATCGCGCCGCGGGAGGACAAGGGCGGAGATGGCGTGGCATATTTCAGTTCCAGCCTATCCACGCGCATCGGCTGGCGCAGGCAGGACGCCTGTACGCCAAGGCGCCCCAATGCAACGCAGGCGGCGTTCATGAACAAATTCATCGAACGCCATCCGTTGTGGGCACTGGTCATTCTGATCGCCGTGGCGGTGGTGCTTTGGTTGTGCTTTGCGACCTGGCCGCCGGGACTAGAGGAGGCGTTCGGCAGGAAAAAGGTATTCCTCAGCGCCGTTTTCAACGGCATCACGCTCGGCGGCCTGTACTTCCTGGTGGCGAGCGGGTTCACCCTGATCTTCGGGCTGATGCGCAACGTCAATCTGGCCCACGGCTCGCTCTATCTGTTCGGCGGCTATATCGGCTACGCCGTGAGCGTCGCGACCGGATCCTGGCTGCTGAGCTTCATCGCCGCCTTCATTGTCGTCGCGCTGGTCGGCGTCGCCATGCAGTTCCTCGTCTTTCGCCGCATCGAGGGTCAGGACCTGCGCCAAACCATGGTGACGATCGGGCTGTCGATCGTGTTCGCCGACCTGATGCTGTGGGCCTTCGGCGGCGACTTTTACCAGATCCTGACGCCCCGCGCGCTGGTGGGCCCGATCGAATTGCCGTTCGTCACTGCTGTCAAGTCATCGGGCGAGGCGGTCTATCTGCAATATCCGATGGTGCGCCTAGTCATCTTCCTGGCGTCCGTCGTCATCGGTATCGCCATGTGGCTCGCGCTCAACCGCACGCGTATCGGCATGATCGTGCGCGCCGGCGTCGACGATCGGGAGATTCTGGCGGCGATGGGCGTGCGCATCCAGCTCGTGTTCGTGCTGGTGTTCGCGCTCGGCGCGGGTCTTGCCGGCATGGCCGGCGTCGTCGGCGGCACCTTCCAATCGATCTCGCCCGGCGAAGACATCCGCTTCCTGCTCGCTTCCCTCGTCGTGGTCATCATCGGCGGCATGGGATCGATTCCTGGTGCGGCCCTAGGCGCGCTTATCGTCGGCCTCGCCGAACAGCTCGGCTCGGTTTACATTCCGACCTATGCGATCGTGGTGACGTTCCTGATCATGGTGCTCGTGCTGGCCGTTCGGCCGCAGGGCCTGCTGGCGGGACGTTAGCTATGTCGATCACGCAGGACGCGCGACTTCAACCCCACCGGGCCGCCACCGCGTCCACCAGCGGCCTCGCCCGCTTCGAATCGGGACATCCGGCCGCCTGGGTCGTCGCCTTTCTCCTGCTGATCATGCCGCTGATTGCCAACGGCTTCTTCCTCATCGAGATTTTCGGCACGACGCTCATCCTCGGCATCGTGGCTTTAAGCCTGATGTTCCTGGCCGGCTATGGCGGCATGGTCAGCCTGATGCAGCTGACCATCGCGGGCCTTGCCGGCTACATGACGGCGGTGCTCGGCGCCAGCGGCAACGCCAATATCAGCCTCGGATGGCCCTGGTGGCTGGCGACGCCGATGGCGCTCGCGCTGGCGACGCTGTTCGGCACCGTCGGCGGGGCGCTCGCGGTGCGCACCGAGGGCATCTACACCATCATGATCACGCTGGCGATCGCGTCGGCGTTCTACTACTTCACCAATCAGAACTGGGTCATCTTCAATGGCCACACCGGCATCAACAGCGTCGTCACACCGCGTTTCTGGGGCGTCGACTGGCGCGCCGATATCCCCTTCTACTACGTGATACTCGCGGTCGCGGCGCTCTGCTTCGGCGCGGTCAGCTATCTGTCGCGCGCACCGCTCGGCCTGGCCCTGCAAGGCGTGCGTGACAATCCGCGCCGGATGGCGGCGCTTGGGTTCAACGTCAACGCGCACCGCATCGCCGCCTATGCCTTTGCCTCCTTTCTCGCCGGTCTCGGCGGCGTCCTGCAGGTCTGGAACTATCGGCAGATCTCGCCCGGATCGGTCGGCGTCGAGCGGGCCATCGACATCCTCATCATCGCCGTCGTCGGCGGCATCACGCGCCCGGTCGGCCCCTTCATCGGCGCGCTCATTTTTATCCTGTTACGCACCTTCACGCTGGATTTTCTGGTGGCAATCGGGCTCGACGGCAATCGCTTCCGCCTGTTGATAGGCCTGGGCTTCCTGGTCATCGTGCTGTTCTCCCCGGACGGCGTCGTCGGGCTCTGGGAGCGGTGGCGCGACCGGGGCCAATCCATGCCGCGACCGCCGGGCGGAGACCGCCATGGATAGCGTCGCACAGCGTCTTTCAACCGTCGGCGCAGGCGCAGCACTCGAACTGCGCGGCGTAACCCGGCTGTTCGGCGCACTTGCGGCGCTTACCGATGTCACGTTGACGGTGCGCCCCGGCGAGCGGCGGGCCGTACTCGGTTCCAACGGCGCCGGAAAAACCACGCTGTTCAACTGCATCACCGGCGATTTTCCGCCGACCTCCGGCACCATCCGTTTTTTTGGCGAGGACGTCACCCACTTTCCGCCCTACGAGCGCATCCGCCGCGGGCTTCGACGCACCTACCAGATCTCCGCGCTGTTTCCGGGGTTGACCGTTCACGACAATGTCTACCTTGCCTGCTGCGGCGTTTCGCGGGGGCGCTTCTCGCCGTTCCGGCCGCGCGCCGACGACGTTCTGAAGCAATCGGCCGACGATCTGGTCCAGGCGGTGCACCTCACCGCAGTAAAGGGCCAACGCGTCGCCGACCTCGCCCACGGCCAGCAGCGCCAGCTTGAAATCGCGCTCGCGCTGGCCGGTGCGCCGCGTTTCATCCTGTTCGACGAACCGGCCGCGGGCCTGTCGCCGACCGAGCGCGCCGAACTCGTGGATATCCTGACCGCCCTGCCCGCCCATATCGGCTACATCATCATCGAGCATGACATGGACGTCGCGCTTCGCGTCGTCGAGAGCGTGACGATGATGCACAACGGCCGCATATTCAAGGAGGGACCGCCACAGGAAATTGAATCCGACCCCGAGGTTCAGGAGCTTTACCTGGGAGGCGGCCATGGTTGATGCGCGCGCCGCCGCACCGATACTCGAAGTCCGGGGCCTCGACGTCTATTACGGCAGTTCTCATGCGCTGCAGGGCGTCGATCTGACGCTCGATTCAGGCGTGCTGTCCGTCGTCGGCCGCAACGGCATGGGCAAGACGACGCTCTGCAAGACCATCATGGGGCTGGTGCGCGCGACCGGCGGATCGGTGCGCATGGGCGGTGAGGATCTGCTGTCGCTGCAACCGGCGCAGATCGCCCGGCTCGGGGTCGGCTATGTGCCGCAAGGAAGGCGGCTGTGGCGCTCGCTCACTGTCGACGAACACTTGCGCATGATCGCAGGGCTGCGGCGCGGCCCGTGGAATGCCGAACGCATCTACCGGACCTTCCCGCGGCTGGCCGAACGCAAGAACAACGGCGGCGCCCAGCTCTCCGGCGGCGAGCAGCAGATGCTAGCCATCGCGCGTGCGCTGGTGACGAATCCGCGTCTGCTGATCATGGACGAGCCCACCGAAGGGCTTGCCCCCGTCATCGTCTCCCAGGTCGAGGAGATGCTGGTGCGCCTTGGCGAGGAAGGCGACATTGCCGTGCTCGTCATCGAGCAGAACATTGGGGTGGCGACCGCGGTCTCGAAGACCGTCGCCATCATGGTCAACGGCCGCGTCAACCGCCTGATCGAGTCCTCGCGCCTTGCCTCCGACCGCGAACTGCAACAACGGCTGCTCGGCGTTGGGCGCCATGCCGAGGCCGGCCCCGAGATCGAAGCGGAGGCGAATGGAAACACAACGCGCCCGGCTGCTCCGCGGCCCTCGGTATTGGCTCCGACCAGGGTTTATATTTCGAATCCGTCGCCGCCGACCCGATGGTCGCAACCGGTGCCGACCGCGCGCATCGAGGCGTCCGCACGGACCCTTTCGAGCGGCGTGTTGAAGCTGCCCGAGGCCGAGCGACCACGCCGCGGCGCAACGGCCGGCCGGAGCTCCGGACCGCCGACCGTGCTCGTCGTGGGGACGCTGGATACCAAGGGCGAGGAGCTCCGGTTCATTCGCGACATCGTCGGCGGCAGCGGATTGCGCACGCGGCTGGTCGACGTCTCGACCAGCGGCAAGCTGTCGACCTGCGATGTCTCCGCCCAGGAAATCGCCCTCAACCATCCGCGCGGCGGCGGTGCCGTGTTCGGTCCGGATCGCGGCGCCGCCGTGACGGCGATGGCCGACGCCTTCACCAACTGGCTGCGCCGTCAAGCCGACATCGTCGGCGTAATCTCGGCCGGCGGATCAGGCGGCGCGTCGCTGGTATCGCCCGGCATGCGCGCGCTCCCGATCGGGGTGCCCAAGCTCATCATCTCGTCCGTCGCCTCCGGCGATATCGGCCGCTACGTCGGACACGCCGATATCACCATGATGTACTCCGTCACCGACGTGCAGGGGCTGAACTCGATCTCCCGACAGGTACTCGCCAATGGTGCCAACGCGCTCGTCGGCATGGTCAAGGCGCGGCTCGACGCGCGTGCGGGAAACGCCCGCGAGACAAGTACCGATCTGCCGGCGATCGGCCTGACGATGTTCGGCGTCACGACACCCGCCGTGCAGCAGATTACCGCCGCCTTGCGCGGGGATTACGAGTGTCTGGTGTTCCATGCCACCGGCGCCGGCGGCCAATCGATGGAAAAGCTGGTGGAATCCGGCCTGCTGGCCGGCGTGATCGATCTCACGACCACGGAGATCTGCGATCTCCTGATGGGCGGCGTCTTCCCCGCCACCGACGATCGCTTCGGCGCAGTCATTCGCAGCCGCCTCCCCTATGTCGGTTCGGTCGGCGCGCTCGACATGGTCAATTTCGGCTCCTCCGACACCGTCCCCGAACGCTACCGGAGCCGCAAGCTGCACGTACACAATCCGCAGGTCACGCTGATGCGCACCAGCGCGGAAGAGAACGACCGCATGGGCCGCTGGATCGGCGAACGGCTCAACGCGATGGACGGGCCGGTGCGGTTCTTTCTGCCTGAAGGCGGCGTCTCCGCGCTGGATGCGCCGGGGCAGCCGTTCTGGGACCCCGAAGCCGACGCAACGCTGTTTCGCGCCCTCGATCAGACGGTGCGCCAGACCGGCAACCGGCAACTCATCCGGCTGAAGCGCAACATCAACGAGCCCGAATTCGCAGCGGCAATCGTCGCCGCATTCCGCTCCCTGATTGGTCGTCCGGGCGCGCGCCGGCGCGTGGCGAGGTGAATGATGGCCCGATTTGAACGCGCCGAACTCCTGAAGAAATTCCGCGCCATGGTCGCGCGCGGCGAGCCGATCGTCGGAGCCGGCGCCGGCACCGGACTCTCCGCCAAATGCGAGGAGGCCGGCGGCGTCGACCTGATCGTGATCTATAATTCGGGACGCTACCGGATGGCCGGGCGCGGCTCGCTGGCGGGACTGATGCCCTACGGCGACGCCAACGCAATCGTGGTCGAGATGGCCGGCGAAGTCCTGCCCGTGGTCAGCAAGACGCCGGTGCTGGCCGGCGTCAACGGCACCGATCCGTTCCGCGATATGGACGTCTTCCTCGACCAGTTGAAGGCGCTCGGTTTCGCGGGGGTGCAGAATTTTCCGACCGTCGGCCTGATCGACGGCGTCTTTCGCGCCAATCTCGAAGAGACCGGCATGTCCTACGCCCTGGAGGTTGAGATGATCGCCAAGGCGCGCGCCAAGGATCTGCTGACCACGCCTTACGTGTTCAATGCCGCCGATGCGAAGGCGATGGCGGCGGCAGGCGCCGACGTCGTGGTGTGCCATCTCGGCCTTACCACCGGCGGCTCGATCGGTGCCCAGACCGCGCTAAAGCTGGAGGATTGTCCGGCTCGCGTCGACGCCTGGGCCGAGGCGGCGCTCGCGGTCAAGCCCGATATTCTGGTGCTGGCGCATGGCGGGCCGGTGGCCGAGCCGGCGGATGCCGCCTTCATCATGAAGCACGCCCGTAAATGTCACGGCTTCTATGGAGCTTCCTCGATGGAGCGGCTTCCGGTGGAGCGGGCGTTGACGGAACAGGTTCGAAAATTCAAGGCGATCGACGGACGTCGAGCGCCGGTTACGGGGGGATGACACCATGTCGGGGATTCTTATTGGCGCATTGATCCTATGGCTGATCGTCGCGTTGATCGTGATCGTCGTGGCGGTCTATGTCGTCAACTGGCTCTATCACCGCTCCTCCAAGGAAGTGTCGTTCGTGCGCACCGGCTTCCTCGGCGAGCGGGTGGTGATCAACGGCGGCGCCTTCGTGCTGCCCTTCATCCACGAATTCACGCCCGTCAACATGAACGTGCTGCCGATGCCGATCATCCGGTCGAAGCAGGACGCCGTCATCACCCGCGACCGCATGCGCATCGACATCGAGGCGGATTTTTACGTCCGCGTGCAGCAGACCCGCGAGGCGGTCGCGATTGCCGCGGCGACCCTGGGCCGGCGGACGCTGGAACCCGAGAAGCTGCATGCACTGCTCGCCGGCAAGTTCGTTTCCGCGATGCGCTCGGTCGCCTCGGAAATGACCATGGAGCAGATGCACGAGAAGCGCGGCGATTACGTCGCGCGCGTCAAGGCCGCGGCCGCCGAGGCCCTGGCCCAGAACGGGCTCGAGCTGGAATCGGTGGCGATCACCGATCTCGACCAGACCGACCTCGAATTTTTCAACCCATCCAACCGCTTCGATGCCGAAGGCCTGACCCAGCTGATGGAAGACATCGAAGCCAAGCGCAAGCTGCGCAACGACATCGAGCAGGACTCCATGATCAAGATCCGCACCCGCAATCTCGAAGCCGAACGGCAGGCGCTCGAGATCGAGCGCGAGAGCGAGACCGCACGGCTGGATCAGGAGCGGGACATCGAGGTTCGCCGCGCCCTGCAGCGCACCGAGGTGGCGCGCGAACGCGCGTTGCGCGAGACTGAAGCGGAACAAGCGCAGATTTCTGCGCGCGAGACCATCGAAAAGGCTCGCATCGCCAACGAGCAGGCCATCGCCGAGGCGCGCATCGCCTCCGAGCGCGAAACCCGGCAAAAGGAAATCGAGCGAACCCAGGCGGTCGAGGCCAAGGAAATACTGGCGCGCGAGGAAATCGAAAAGGCACGCATTGCCAATGCGCGCTCGGTCGACACCGCGCGCATCGCCTCGGAACGCGAGGTACGGCAGAAGGAAATCGAGCGTACCCGCACCGTCGAGGAAGCCGAGATCCAGGCCCGCGAATTCATCGAGAAGGCCCGCATCCAGCAGGACCGCGTCGTCACCGATGCCCGCATCGCCAACGAGGAAGAAACCCGCCGGCGCGAAATCGAACGATCGCGCGCGGTTGACGAAGCCGAAATCGCCGCCAAGGAAGCGACCGAAAAGGCGCGGATCGCCCAGACCCGGGTGGTCAATGCCGAGCGGATCGCCTCCGACGAGCAGACCCGTTCGCTGGAGATCGAGCAGGTCCGCACGATTCAGGAGGCCGAAATCGCGGCCCACCAAGCGGTGGAAGCGGCGCGCATCGCGCGCGAACGCGCCCTCGCCTCCAGCCGCATCGCCGCCGAACAGAGCACCCGCAAGCTGGAGATCGACCGCAATCAAACGCTGGAAGTCGCCGGCATCGCCGCGCGCGAAGCCACCGAAGCCACCCGCATTGCCCAGGAGGAACGCATCCGGGCGCTCGAAATCGCGCGTAACCGCGCAGTCGAGGAAGCCGACATTGCGTCCCGCGAGGCCATCGAGGCAGCGCGGATCGCCCAGGAGAAGGAAATCGCGCTGGCCCGCATCCTGAGCGAGCAGGAGACCAGGGAGAAGGATATCGAGCGCGCCGAGTCGATCGAGGCGGCCGAGCTGAAGCGGCGCGATGCCATCGAACGCCAGCGCATCGGCGTCGAACTCGCCCTCGAAGCCGAGCGCATCGCCTCCGCCCGGACCCGCGAGGTGCTCAATATCGACCAGAAGCGGGCGGTCGAGCTCGCCGATGAGGAGCGGGTCATCGCGCTGTCGTCAAAGCGCTCCGAGCGTATCGACGCCGACCGCCAGGTCAGGCAGGCCGAGATCGTCGCCCGCCGCGATGTGGAGACCACGGAAGTGTCGCGGGAGCAGGCGCTGGAAGCAGCGCGGCTGGAGCGGCGGCGGGTCATCGAGCAGCTCGAAATCGCGCGCGTCCAGGCCCTGCAGGAAGCCGAGATCGCCTCCAACGAGGAAGTCCAGCGCGCGCGCATCGCTTCGGACCGCGGCCTCGACGAGGCCCGCATCGGCCGCGAGCGCGATTTGCGCAAACTGGAAGTCACCCGCGAAAAGGAAGTCGAGACTGCGCTGATGGAGAAGGCGATCGTCCTCTATCAGAAATCGCTCGAACATTCCGCAGCGCAGGCGGAAGCCGAGAACGCCAAAGCCCGCGCCACTGAAGCGGCCGAGCGCGTCATCACCGTGCGCGACAGCGAGATCGCCAAGCGGCGCAAGACCATCGAAGTGCTCATTGCGGAGAAGGAAGCCGAGGAGAAGCGCATCGCCGCCGAAGCCGAACGGATACGGGCGGCGGTCGAGGCCGAAGGCCAGAAATTGCTCAACGAAGCCGAGAACGTCCTCACCGACCAGGCGCGCTACTCGCTGTTCCGCCGCAAGCTGCTCGATCGGATCGAGGGCATCGTGCGCGAGAGCGTCAAGCCGATGGAGAAGATCGAGGGTATCCGTATCCTGCACGTCGACGGGCTGGCCGGCGGCAATGGCGGCAACGGCAATGGGAGCGGACGCAGCGCCACCGACGAGGTGATCGATTCGGCCCTGCGCTACCGCGTTCAGGCGCCGCTGATCGATTCCATCCTCGCCGATATCGGCGTCGAAGGCGGCAGCCTCGCCAAGATGCCGGGCCTGATCCGCGAAGCGCGCGACATGCAGGGCATCCGCAAGGAAACCGCGCCGAAGAAGGAGACCGAGGCGAAGCCGGCGGCTCCGTCGCAGAGCGAGGCGCCGCCTGCGCGCCCGGGCAAGAAGAGCTGAGGTCGCCATGGCCCGGGTCTACGTTTCGACCGTCGTCAATGTCCGACACGACCGGGTCTGGGCCCGGGTGCGCGACTTCAACGGCCTGCCCAATTGGCACCCGGCGATCGCCGAGAGCCGCATCGAGGGCGGCGAGCCCGCCGACAAGATCGGCTGCGTCCGCGACTTCACCCTGCGTAACGGCGACCGCATTCGCGAAAAGCTGCTCGGCCTTTCCGATTTCGACATGTTCTGCACCTATTCGATTCTGGAATCGCCGATGGGCGTCGAGAACTACGTCGCGACGCTGCGCCTGACGCCGGTCACCGATGGCGACAAGACCTTCCTGGAATGGTCGGCAGAATTCGATTGCGCGCCCGAGCGCGAGACCGAACTGGTCGGCTCGATCGGCGGCGGCGTGTTCCAGGGCGGCTTCGATGCGCTCAAGCGCGTGTTCGGAGGTTGATACCGTGCCGCACATCGTCAAAAGCACGATCCTCGACGCGCCGACCGGCGCGGTCTGGAACGTGCTGCGCGATTTCAACGGCCATGACCGCTGGCACCCGGCGGTCGCGACCAGCGCGATCGAGCGCGCTCAGGCCCCGGACCGGATCGGCTGCGTCCGGCGTTTCAAGCTGCAGGACGGCTCCGAGCTGCGCGAGCAGTTGCTGGCGCTGTCCGACCTCGAGCAGAGTTTCTGCTATTGCCTGCTCGATACGCCGATTCCGATGTTCAACTATGTCGCGCATGTCCGCCTGCTGCCGGTCACCGATGGCGACCGGACATTCTGGCACTGGGAGTCGCGCTTCACCACGCGGCCCGCCGAGGCGGCGCAAATTACCGAAATGGTCGGCGAACAAATCTATCAGGCCGGGTTCGACGCTATCCGGCGGCATTTGCGGGGGACCGCATGACAGCGGGGACACAATCATGCCCGTCACGGTGAAAACCTTCGCCGCCTCGGCGGATGCTGCGGCGGCGCTGTCCTCGGAACGCGATGCCCGCTATCTCGGCGGCGGCACGCTGGTCATGCGCGCGCTCAACGAGGGCGACGTCGCGATCTCCACGGTGGTGCGGGCGACCGACCGCGCCCTGACGCAGTTCGACGTCACGAGCTCCCGCATCACGCTCGGCGCCGGCGTCACTTTTGCGCGGATTCTCGCCGAGCGCGAGCTCGGCTTCCTGCATCCCGTCGCCGGTTCGATCGGTGGCCCCGCCGTGCGCAACATGGGGACGGTCGGCGGCAATCTGTTCGCGCCGGCGCCATTCGGCGATTTCACCGTTGCCCTGCTCGCGCTCGACGCTACCGTTGCAGTGCAAGGCGGCTATGGCGCGCGCGACATGCCGATCGAGGAGTTCCTGGCCGGGCGCGCTCGAATGGCGAGCAGCCTGGTCCTTTCGGCCTCCTTCCAGCGCCCGGCTGGCGCGGAAGCGTTCCGGTATCGCAAGATTGCCCGCATCAAGCCGAAAGGCGGCTCCGTAGTGACACTCGCCGCGCATGTTGCCTCCAGCGGCGGCCGCGCCATCGGCGTGCGCATTGCCCTCGGCGCGATGGCGGTAACCGCCGTGCGTGCGAAAGGAGCCGAGCGCGCCCTCGAAGGACGCGCGCTCGACGCGGCAAGTATCGAGGCGGCGGTCGCCGCGGTGACCGAAGGGACGTCGCCGGCCGACGATTCGCTCGCCAGCGCCTGGTATCGGCGCGAGGTGGTCGGCGTCCATCTGCGCCGCCTGCTCAACGGTCAGCCGTAAGGAAAAACAATGGCCAAGACTGCGCTGCAATTTCGTCACAACGGCCGCGAGGTCGCCGTCTTCGTCGATGGCGGCGTGAACCTGTTGACCACCTTGCGCGACCTGATCGGCGACATGACTCCCAAATTCGGCTGCGGCCAGGGGGGATGCGGTGCCTGCACGGTGCTGATCGACGGCGATGCGCATCTCTCGTGCCTGACGCTGGCCGAGAGCGTGGAAGGCCGCTCGGTGGAGACCCTCGACAGCCTCAAGGACGGGCCGAACCTGCATCCCCTGCAACGCGCCTTCATGGAACATTTCGCCGCGCAGTGCGGCTATTGCACGCCGGGCATGCTGATGGCGGCGAAAGCCCTGCTCGACCATAACCCGCAGCCGTCCCGCGACGAGGTCGTCAACGCGATCTCGGGCAATATCTGCCGTTGCACCGGATACGAACCCATCATCAACGCCGTGCTCGCCGCCGCCTCGGGCGGCCGCGCGCACGCCTAGAGGCCCGCCATGCTGGAACTGCGCAAGGATATTTTCGCCGACGAGCGCGACGACAATCTCAAGGAGATCGGCAAGGGTACCCAGCGCCAGGACATGCTCGGTCACGTCACCGGCACCTCCAGCTATTTCAACGATCACCAGTTGCAGGGCATGCTGCATCTGAAGGTGCTGCGCAGCCCGCACGCGCACGCCCGCATTCGCCGCATCGATAGCGCCGAGGCCGAACGCTCCCCCGGCGTCCGCCGCATCATTCGCGGCGCCGACGTGCCGCGCAACCTCAACACGCTGCTCAGCCTGATCAATTTCGGCAAGGATGACGAACCGACGCTGGCGTTCGACAAGGTGCGCTACAAAGGCGAGCCGGTGCTGGCCATCGTCGCCGACAGCCCGCGCGAGGCGTTCGAGGCGATCGCAAAGGTCCGCGTCGACTATGAGCCGCTGCCCACCGTTTTCGACGTGGAGGAAGCGCTGAAAGCCGGCGCGCCGGTCGTCAACGAGACCTATCCCAAGAACACTTTCACCTATCACGACATCTACGATCACCAGAAGTTGCGCTTCGGCGACGTCGAGCGCGCCTTCGCCGGCGCCGACCACGTACTGGAGCAGCAATACCAGATGTCGCCGATCGAGCACGCGCCGACCGAGACCAACGGCTCGATCGCGGCTCCCGACACCAACGGACGCTATGTCGTCTATACCTCGACCCAGGCGCTGTTCTTCTCGCTCGACACCTGCGCCAAGATCCTCGACGTGCCCTCCAACACCTTCCATTTCATCGGAGGCACCGTGGGCGGCGGCTTCGGCGGCAAGGTCGACACCCTGACCGAGCCGCTTGCGATCCTGGGCGCTATGCTGACCGGCCGCCCGGTACGCTACATCTTCGGCCGCGAGGAGGAGATGCAATTCGGCCCGCCCCGCGGCGCCGAACGCATCTACCTGAAGGACGGTGTCATGCGTGACGGCCGCATCGCCGCGCGGAAGGTGCGCGCCTATTTCGACAGCGGCGCCTATACGCGGTTGTCGAGCTACGCCGTCGTCAAGTGCGTGGCGCATCTGCCGGGGCCCTATACGATCCCGAACGTCTACGGCGACGTCTATTGCGTCTTCACCAACCGTACGCCGGCAACCGCGATGCGCGGCTTTGGCGTCACCGCGATGGATTTCGCGATCGAATGCCAGATGGACAAGCTCGCCCATCTCGTCGGCATGGACCCGATGGAATTCCGGCTCCTCAACGCCTACCGCGACGGCGACATGAAGGCGCACCGGCGCGAGGCGAAAAACAC
>Ga0265340_10000876_pt1 | contig 17043 bp, 17 predicted proteins | sample 4CB225metaG_FD_202082 | JGI IMG/M metagenome (GOLD analysis project Ga0265340, IMG submission 202082) | Rhizosphere microbial communities from Carex aquatilis grown in University of Washington, Seatle, WA, United States - 4-CB2-25 metaG | ecosystem: Host-associated > Plants > Roots >...
CGCAGCCGCCTGGCGAGCTCCCGCCCGCTGAGCTCGCGGGAGTCCTGCTCGGTGGTCACTGCGAGATCTCCTCGCGGATCGCCGCGATCACCCGGCCGGCCCGGTCGGTAACCCCGGGGGCTAGCGCAGCCGTCGCGGACAGCTCGCGCCGCAGGGGCTCGTCCTTGATCCCGGCCAGGTTCGCCTCGATGTTCACCGCCGCGATGACCGCGGCGGCGGTGATCGCCGCGGCGGCGGAGGCGATGTCTGAGGTCACGTTCTTGTTCGCCACCGGCAGCAGGTCCTCGGCGAGACCGACGAGCCGGACCGACGCGGCCATCAGGTCGGCCGGCGGCCGCGACGCGCCGCCGAGAGCCTCGGCGATCGCGGCCGACCGCGCCGCCTTGGCTTCCGGGGTGTCCTTGGGCAGCTGGTAGGCGGCGACTACCTTTTGGAAGGCGGCCTCGTCGGCAATCGCCAGGCCGACCGCCTCGTCGGCGAGGCCGTCCGCCGCCGCCCGCACCCGGCCCACCGTCTCGGCGTCGTACCGCGGGCCGTCGCTGAACCTGGCCACCATCGCCAGCAGGGCGGCGGCCTGCGCGGCGTTCAGCGCTCCAGTGGCACCCCCGCCGGGCGCCGCGCTGCGGGCCGCGAGACGGGTGAGGAAACTGCCGATTGTCTCGTCGCGCATGAGCGTCAGGCTACTGGGTTGCCGGGGCGGCGGGCACAGGCTTCCGAGTGAGCCCGCCGTCTCCCGTGCCCGCCGTCACGCCGCGGCGCCGCCCGGCGCCACGCCTCGTCCCGTGCGGCCTCAGGCCCCGGCGAGCGCGGCGGCGAGCTCCTTGGTCCGGCCGAGCATCGTAGCCAGTGCCAGCGGGTTCATGTAGTCGTCGTACTGGACGATGTCGCCGTCCCGCACCCGGATCACGCCGAGCGCCTTGAGCTCGTACGGCGCGTCTGTCACCGTCGAGCGGCCATGGTGCGAGATCTCGGCTACCACGACCTCGGGGTCGTCGGTCTCGCGGATCACGGCGTCCACGCCCTCCATGACGAAGGCCGCGCGCCGCCCGGACATCTGCGCGAAGTAGGCGCGGATTGCGTCGCGCCCGCGCAGCTCGGGCGGCTGGCCGGGGAAGGCGAACGGGTAGGCGAGGACACCGTCGGCGGCGAACAGGTCGGCGAACGATATGTCTTCGCCGGCCACCATCTTCCGTACGAGTTCGGCGACCTCGCGCGGCGTGCGGGACATGCTTGCCTCCTATAATCGGAACGATGACTCCACTTACACTATACGGAACGGGCGCCCCGGTTGTCGCCGGGTGAGCGCGCGCTGCGCGCCGACGCGCAGCGCAACCGGGAGAAGGTGCTGCGGGCCGCTCGCGAGGCGTTCGCCGCCCGCGGCTACGGCGTGCCGCTCGACGAGATCGCGGCCCTGGCGGGGGTGGGCCCCGGCACCGTCTACCGGCACTTCCCGTCCAAGGAGGCGCTGTTCGAGGCGGTCGTCGGCGCGCGGGTCGATGACCTTATCGACGACGCGCGCGAGCGCGGCGCCGCCGCCGACCCGGGCGCCGCCTTCTTCGGCTTCCTGGCCAGGATGGGGCAGGAAGCGGCGGCCAAGCGGGACCTGCCCGACGCGATCTCGGTCGACGGGGCCGTTCAGGACGCCATGCGGGAGGCGTTCGGCGTGCTGCTGCGCCGCGCGCAGCAGGCGGGCGCCGTCCGCGCTGACGTCACCATGGCCGACCTCCTCATGCTGCTCAAGGGCCTGATGCGCAGCTTGCAGGACGTGCCGCCAGGCGCGGCGGGCGACGCGCAGCGTGACCGCGTGATCGCCGTGGTCATGGACGGCCTGCGGCGGCCTCCGGTACCTGAGCACGGCGCGTGAGCGCGCGGCCTTAGCGCTGCGGCCGTGGTGAGAGCTACCCCCTGAGCGGCCGTGCGCGGGAGCGGGCAGCAGGGACGGCGGGTTCCCGGAGGGCTTAGCGGCGGCCACCGCGTGGTGGCGGAAGACCGCGACGGGCCGACGGGGTCTCCCGCCTGACTAGGCGGCGCAAGACCGTTCGGCGCCGCCCGCCGGGCGATGTTCACTACCGCTCAGTGACAAGGAACGGTCGTGCCGCTGTCAGATCATCTGCACCACGACCGGCGGGGCGTTGCGCAGCGGCCGGAAGACCACGCCGTCGCGCTGATTAGCGTCGGCGCCCTTACCGGCCGCGGGCGATGATTGCCCGCGCCTCCTCCTCGGGTATCGGCGGGCCCAGGGAAGCCGAGCGCCCAGGGAAGCCGAACGCCCGGCGGGCCTGACGGCCCGCCGGGCGGTGGGGGCGGTGCGCGGCCTGGGCGCCGGGGTGCCCGGCGCCCAGGGTCCCAGGGCTCCTAGTTGGTGCGGCGCGGGCGGAGCTTCAGCCAGGCGAAGACAAGGACCGCCGCGAGCAGGATCCACGGGGAGAACAGGAAGTGAATGACGGCGCTGAACAAGGTCACGGCCAGGATGGCGACGACGACGAACAGGACGAGGGCGATGATGGCGGACATGGTGATCTGTCTCCGTTAGGTGAGCTGTGCGCAGGGACTGCGCTCATGACTCAAGATTGCCGCCGGCGGTCGGCGCAGTCGATCGGGATCAGCCCGGTTCGCACCCTGGTGCGCCGCTGCGTTTGCCGGTGCTGACATCGGGGACTTCCCTGACCCGGCGGATGAAGTCCCTGGTCTGGAGATGGCCAGCTAGTTAGCTATTTGCCATAATGGCTTAGTGCTCGACGTGGATCTCATCAAGGTGCTGGGCAACGAGAAGCGCCTTCAGATCCTGGAATGGCTACGTGACCCGGTGGCCAACTTCCCTCCGCAGAGCGACGGCGACCTGAGCGAGGACGGCGTGTGCGCGCTGTTCATCGCGGAGAAGCTGGGCGTCAGCGCCCCGACGTGCGGCGAGCACCTCAAGCTGCTGTCGCGCGCGGGCCTGGTCAGGGGCAAGAAGATTAAGCAGTGGGTCTTCTACAAGCGCGACGAGGACCGTATCGCGCAGGCGAAGGAGGCACTGTCCGGTGACTGGTGATATGCGAGTCGGCCAGCATCTCGTGCTCACGCGCGACGAGATCGAGCGTGTCTACGACACCATCCGTCCCTACCTGCGCCGGACGCCGGTGGTGGAGCTCGACCTGGCCGGGCAGCCGGTGACGCTCAAGCTGGAGCAGCTGCAGTGCGCGGGCTCGTTCAAGGCCCGTGGCGCGTTCACGAACCTGCTGCTGAGGGACGTGCCGTCGGCCGGGGTGGCGGCCGCGTCGGGCGGCAACCACGGCGTCGCCGTCGCGTACGCCGCGCACCGGCTGGGCATCCCGGCCAGGATCTTCGTGCCGACGGTGTCCTCTCCGGCCAAGGTCGAGCGCATCCGCAAGCTCGCGGACCTGGTGATCGCGGGCGACCGCTACGCGGACGCGCTCGAGGCGGCCGAGCGGTGGACCGCCACCTCCGGCGCGATGAGCGTGCACGCCTACGATCACCGCGCGACCATACTCGGCCAGGCCACGCTGGCCCTCGAGCTGGCCGGCCAGGCGGGGCCGCTCGACACCGTGCTGGTCCCGGTCGGCGGCGGCGGCCTCATTGCCGGGATCGCCTCCCACTTCGCGGGCACCGCCCGGGTCATCGGCGTGGAGCCCGACGAGGCGCCGACCCTCACCGTCGCCCGGGCGGCAGGCGCCCCGGCCGACGCCCCGGCCGGCAGCATCGCGGTGGACGCCCTCGCCCCGCGCCGCGTCGGCGAGCTCGTCTTCCCGATCACCCAGGCCTACGTGCAGGACGTCGTGCTCGTGGACGACGACGCCATCCGCGACGCGCAGCGGACGCTCTGGCAGACCGCGCGCATCGCGGCCGAGCCGGCCGCCGCGGTCGGCGTCGCGGCCCTGCTCGCCGGCGCGTACCGGCCCGCACCCGGCGAGCGCGTCGCCGTCGTCATCAGCGGCGCCAACATGGACCCGGCACAGCTCGGCAGCTGACCGCCCGCTAGACGAGGGTAATGTCCACGTACGTCACGATCTTTGTCACCTGGTGAAGGCTACATTCCAGGCTCTTGCTCCTCATGGTCCACCGGAGCTGCCCCCGCGGCGGACGGTGCCAGGGCGGCGAGCGCAGCCCGCGCCTCGTCGGCGATGGGCGGGGGCACCTCGCGCAGCTGCGCGACGTGCCGCAGCGCCTTGGCGTAGGCGGCGGGATAGGCCTCGTCCGCGGGCACCTGGGTGTCCGGGATCACGCCGGCGCCCTGCCAGTTCGTCCCGGTGACCGGGTTGATCGAGCGCGCGAACGGTATGGCGATGTGCACGGCGGCGCTGACCGGGAACGGCCGGGTGGGGTGGGCGCCGCCGCCGGTCGTCTGGCCGATCACCTCCGCGCGGCCTAGCGCCTGCAGCGTGTAGCAGAGGTCTTCGCCGCCGGAGAACGTGCGGCTGCTGGTCAGCACGTAGACCGGCTTGTCCAGGTAGCGGCTGCCCGGCAGGTACGGCAGCGACCAGAACTGCCTGGTCTCCCCGGTGTCAGCATGGAAGATGTCGTTGAGGTGAACCGGGTTCTCCGGCAGCAGGTAGCTGCACCACACCGTCACGCCGCCGGGGGAGCCGCCGCCGTTGCGACGCATGTCGATGATCAGCGCGTAGGTTCCGCCTACCAGCTCCATCGCCGCGGCGATCGCCGGGCCGGCGTTCTCCGGCAACGGCATCCGGCGCAGGTCGAGGTAGCCGATGTTGCCGTCGAGGCGCTCGACGCGGTGGATGCCGAAGTTGTCCAGCCGGCCCATCTGGCGCATCTTCAGGCGCCTCGCCTCATGATCGACCGGCTCGCCGTCGCCGGGCTCCGCGCGGTCGTCGCCGGGGCCGCCCGCCCGCCGCCCGGGACCGGGACGCCCGGGCCCTGGTCCGCCGCCGAGCCCCATCCGCAGGTGCTTGTCGCCGCTGGCCTCCTGCAGGTGGCTGGTGAGCAGCTCGGTCAGGGCGATCTCGTCCAGGTTGTCGTACTCGCCGGCCGCGAGCCGGGTCTCGACGGCGATCGCGACCTGCCCGGCCAGTTCAGGGAACACGTAGTTCTCCCGCAGCAGCGCCAGCGCCCGTTCCACTATGTCCCGGCTGGCCAGCTGCTCCGCGGCCAGCGAGCCGTCGTCGGGCACGCTGATCACGGCGGCACCCGGCGCGTCGGAGGTGAACTCAAGCATCCTGGCCGACGGCAGCCGCAGCGACAGCTCGCCGCGCAGCTCTGCTATCTGCGCCCGGTGCGCCGCGGCCCAGCTGGCCGGGTCTTCCGTGGCGGGGATGAACACCCGGGCCGTCAGCTGGCCAGGATGATCGCCGTCCCGCAGCAGTTCGGCCCGCACCACCGCGCCGTCGGGAAAGAGCTCTCTGACCCTGTGGTTGAGCACCCGTCCGATTTGCTCCACGCTCGGTCAAACGGCGCGCGCCCCGGGTAGGTTCCGCCGCCGTCCGGTCTCGGCCCGGCGATGACGGATGTCGGACCCTGGCGGTAAAGTCGCCGCCCGTGAGCACTTCAGGGACCGGATGCGCCGACGAGCTGACGGTGACCGCGGAGCGGTGCGCGGCGCAGCTGCTCTGCGGCGACCCGGCGGGCAGCGCCGAGGACGTGACCAGGCGGCTGCTCGCCGTCCAGGCGCAGGACCCGCGCGGCGCGCGGCTGACCGTGCGGGCGCGGTCGGCGGGCCTGTCCGCTGCTGACGTCGACGCCGCCCTCGGCCGCCGCACGCTGCTCGTCACCTGGCTGAACCGCGGCACGCTGCACCTGGTCAGCGCCGAGGACTACTGGTGGCTGCACCCGCTGACCAACCCGCAGCTGCGCACGGGGAACGCGAGCCGGCTTGCGCAGGAGGGGGTACCGCCGCAGGACGCCGAACGGGGGGTGGCTGCCCTGCGGGCCGCGCTCGGATGCGATGGCCCGCTGACCCGGGCTCAGCTGCGCGAGCGGGTCGCCGCCGCCGGGGTGCGGACCGAAGGCCAGGCGCTTGTGCACATCCTGCTGCTCGCCAGCATCCAGGGCTTGATCGTGCGCGGCCCGATGGCAGGCAAGGACCAGGCGTTCGTGCTGGCCAGCGACTGGCTAGGGGCTCCGCCGCCGGTGATGGACCGCGACGCGGCGCTCGGTGAGCTGGCCGGGCGCTACCTGGCCGGGCACGCGCCGGCGGGCGACGCCGACCTCGCCAAGTGGGCGGGCATCGGGCTGCGGGACGCCCGGGCCGGCCTGGCCCGGTGCGGCGCCGTGCAGCGCGCGGACGGGCTGGCCGAGCTGCCGGGCGCCCCGCAGCGGGCCGCCGCCGTGCTGCCGCCGCCGCGGCTGCTCGGCGCCTTCGACCCGCTGCTGCTCGGCTGGGCCTCCCGTGACCCGGTCACCGGCCCGCACAAGCACATCGTCACCGACAACGGGCTGTTCCGGCCGTTCGCGCTGGCCGGCGGCCGGGCCGTGGCGACCTGGACGTTCGCCGGCGGCCGGGTGGTACTCAAGCCGTTCGCCCCCCTCGACGCCGAGACCACGGCGGCGCTTGACGCCGAGGCCGCGGACGTGACCCGCTTCCTCGCCGGCTAGGGGCGGTCCAGGCAGGCGGTGAGTGAGTTCGCGGCGAGGGTGGCGAGGGTGTCGTGGCCCAGGCCAAGCCCTTCGGCGAGCGCCAGGTAGTTGTCGGCGACGTAGCCGCCGAAGTAGGCGGGGTCGTCGGAGTTGACCGTGACGTGGACGCCCGCGTCGAGCAGCCGGGGGATGGGATGACTGGCGATGGCCTCGACGCAGCGCAGCCGGACGTTCGACAGCGGGCAGATGGTCAGCGGGGTCCGGTCGGCGGCCAGCCGGCGCAGCAGCGCGGGGTCCTCGACGCTGCGGATGCCGTGGTCGACTCGTTCCACGCCGAGCAGGTCGAGCGCCTGCCACACGTACTCGGGCGGACCTTCCTCGCCGGCGTGCGCGACGGTGTGCAGCCCGAGCGCGCGGGCGTCGTCGAAGACTCCCGCGAAGTCGCCGGGCGGGTAGCCGACCTCGGCCGAGTCGAGGCCGACGCCGAGCAGCTCGCCCGCGTGCCCGGCCAGGGCGTCGAGCGTCACCGCCGCGTCGGCCGGGCCGAGGTCGCGCAGGAAGCAGGCGATGAGCCCGGCGTGCGGGCCGCCACTGGCGGCGCTGCGGTCCGCGGCGGCCCGCAGGCCGCCGATGACCTCGGTCAGCGGCACGCCGCGGGTTAGGTGCATCTGGGGGTCGAAGAACATCTCCACCCGGGTCACGCCGTCGGCGCGGGCGCGGTCAAGGTAGGCGGTGGCCAGGTCGGCGAAGTCCTCGGCGGTGCGCAGCACGGCCATGCACTCGTAGTACAAGGTGAGGAACGAGCTCAGGTCGCTGAACTGATAGGCGCGGCGCAGCGCCTCGGTGTCCGGGTAGCGCAGCTCGACGCCGTTGCGCGCGGCAAGGCCGAACGCGAGCTCGGGCTCGAGCGTGCCCTCGATGTGCAAGTGAAGCTCGGCCTTCGGCAGCGCGCTCACCTGGGCGCGACTCACCTGAGCGGGGGCGGGACGTGTCGGGCTAGACAGGGGAAATCACCTCGAGGCACAGTACCGCGCCGTCCGGCGGGCCAGCGACCGCGCGCAGCCGTTCACCGGACGGGACGTCACGCCCCTCGTTCGGTAGTCAGCTGATCTGCCGGAACAAGGTGGAACGGCCTGCCCGGAACGTGCGGGCAGGCCACTGCCTCAATGCTCGTGGATGATGACGCCGCGGATGTTCTTGCCGTCGTTCATGTCCTGGTAGGCCTGGTTCACCTGGTCGAGCGAGTACGTGCGCGACACCAGCTCGTCCAGCTTGAGCTGGCCCGACTTGTACAGGCCGAGCAGCAGGGGGATGTCGTACAGCGGGTTGCTGTCGCCGAAGAGGGCGCCGCGGACCTGGCGCATGTAGCCGATCAGCAGGCCCGCGTGCACGTGGACCGCGCGCTCGTTGATGTGGCCGACGGCGGTGATCGTCACCTTGCCGCCCTTGCCGGTCATCATCACCGCGGCCTGCACCATCTCCTCGGTGACCGCGCCGGGCGTCATGATCGCGTGGTCGGCCAGCTGACCCCAGGTGGTCTCCCGCACGAAGTCGTGCGCCTCCTTGGCGGTGGCGAACGCGTGCGTGGCACCGAAGACGCTGGTGGCCATGTCCCGCTTGAATTCAACCGGGTCGACCACGACGACGTTCTTCGCGCCGGCGAACCGGGCGCCCTGCACCGCGTTGCTGCCCACGCCGCCGGCGCCGAAGATCACCACGGTGTCGCCGGCCCGCACGCCGGCCGCGTGCACGGCGGAACCCCAGCCGGTCGGCACGCCGCAGCCCACCAGGCACAGCACCTCCCACGGGATGTCCTGGAAGTCCTCGCGCAGCGGCACGGTAGCCCACTCGGACACGACCGCGTACTGCGAGAACGTGCCGAGCGTGCAGAACCCGCCGATGTCCGTCTCGCCCTCGTGGAACCGCCAGGTGCCGTCCTCGAACATGCCGGTGCCGGCGTTGAGGCCTTTCACGCACATGTTCTGGTGGCCGGTGGAGCACGGCCGGCAGGCGCCGCAGGCCGGGATGTAGGACAGGACGATCTTGTCGCCCGGCTTGACGCGCTGCACGTCCGGTCCGACGGACTCCACGATGCCTGCGCCCTCGTGCCCGCCGACGACCGGCAGCCGGATGGGGGCGTCGCCCGTGGTGATGTGGTCGTCGGAGTGGCATAGGCCGGCCGCCATGATCTTGACCCGGACCTCGTGCGCCTTCGGGTCATCGAGCTGAAGGTCGGTGATTTCCCAGCCGGCGTGCGGTGCCCGGGCGATGGCGGCGCGGGTGGTGATGGTGCTCATCGTCTGCGCTTCCTTCTCAGTGCTCGTGGATGATGACGCCGCGGACGTTCTTGCCGTCGTTCATGTCCTGGTAGCCCTCGTTGATCTCATCGAGCTTGTACCGGCGGGTGATCAGCTCATCGAGCTTGAGCTTGCCCGCCTCGTACAGGCCGATGAGCATGGGCACGTCGACCAGCGGGCTGCAGCCGCCGTAGATGGAGCCCTGGATGCGGCGCTGGTAGCCGATCAGCAGGCCGGGGTTCTCGTTGATCCAGCCGTTGCCCACCGCGGTGATGGTGACCTGGCCGCTCTTGCCCACGACCCTGATGGCGTTCTCGATCACCTCGTCGTGCAGGCGGCCGACGGTGATGATCGCGACGTCGGCGAGCTCGCCCCAGGTGGTCTCGACCACGAAGTCGTGCGCCTCCTTGGCGGTGGCGAACGCGTGGGTGGCGCCGAACACGGACAGGGCCTGGTCCCGCTTGAACTCCACCGGGTCGACCACGACCACGTTCTTCGCGCCCGCGAGGCTGGCGCCTTGCACCGCGTTCATGCCGACGCCGCCGGTGCCGTAGATCACCACGGTCTGCCCGGCGCGAACGTCGCTCGCACGGACCGCCGAGCCCCAGCCGGTCGGCACGCCGCACGCGACGAGTGCGGCCACGTCGAAGCCGATCCACTCGGGGATCTTGATGACGGAGTACTCGTGCACGACCGCGTACTGGGAGAACGTGCCGAGCACGCACAGCCCGCCGAAGTCCTCGCTGCCCTGGTGGAAGCGGAAGGTGCCGTCGGGGAAGCAGCCGACGGCAGCGTTCAGCCCGGCGTCGCACAGCTGCTGGCGGCCGGTGGAACAGTAGCGGCACTTGCCGCAGGCGGGGATGAACGAGCAGGTTACGTGGTCGCCGACCTTGACCCGGGTGACGGCGGGGCCCACCGCGTCCACGATGCCAGCGCCTTCGTGCCCGCCGACCACGGGCATGCGCATCGGCGCGTCGCCCTTCTGGATGTGGTCGTCGGAGTGGCACAGGCCGGCCGCGTAAAACTTGATCCGGATCTCGTTCGCCCTGGGCTCGTCGAGCTCGAGCTCGGTGATCTCCCACGGCTGGCCGGGCACACGGCAGACCGCGGCTCGCGTGGTGATGCCCATGTAGACCCCTTTCTCGGGTGGTGGCGACGGCATACGGTACCGGCAAGCCGCAGGCCCGCGGCCTGTCCAAATAATCCAGCAATCCCACTGATTGCGCCACTGACATCCAGTTCAGCAGGCGAGGGGAAAATTGGGCTCCCGTCACAAGCCAGCGGACTTTTCACAGGTCGCAGGCTCACCTGGCAAGCCGGCGAGCCGCTACCAGGCCACGTCCAGGCCAAGGACCGGGCCGAACGACCGGACCGCGCCGTGCCCGATGAACCCGGTGAAGTTCGTGACCGTCTGTACCTTCGCGCCGTCGGAGACCGAGTCGACCGACGGGTTCCATGAGCCGATGACCTCCGTGCCGGACGGGTTGGCCCACTCCACGCTGAGGAAGCTGAACTTGGACACGTCCGCCGGCTGCGCGACGCTGCCGATGACCCGTGGCCCGTCTGGCGTCGCGAGCGGGTACGCCAGCCAGACCGCCAACAGCCGCTTGTCGAGCGCCGAGTAGCTGCTCGTGGCGCATACCACCGCCTGGCCGTCCCCGGTGAGGAACGGCGTGCTGCACACCTGCGGGGCATGGGACGGGATGCTGCCGTGCGGCGGCGCGGGGGCGTGCTGCGACCAGACGACGCGGCTGGCGGCGAGCAGGCTGGGGCCGGCCGCACCGGTGTCCAGCGTCCTGACCTCCTCGCGCACCCCCGGGGTGTCGGTGACCGCGAAGCCCACGGTGCCGTCGCCTACCCAGCTCAGGTCGCTCACCGGCCGGGGATTACCGGCCGACGCGCCGAGCGGGGCGGACCAGGAGGCCTGCTGCTGCCCGGTGGCGACCGAGTAGACCCCGAGCACCATCGACTTATCGCTCCCGGACACGACCGCGAGTTCGGTCCCGTCCGCGGACAGCGCTATCTCGCGGACTTCACCGCCCGCCCTGAAGTTGACCGCCAGCCTGGTCACCCGGACGGGATCAGCGGAACCGGGGAGGATCCGCACCAAGTACCAGGTGGGCGGCACGAGGGCCAGTGGCCCTCCCTGGCCCAGCGTGTTCTGGCCGGCGGCGGCGGACACAACGAACGTCCGGTCGTCTCCCGCGCCGCTCACCCCGGCGGACGTCATCACGTTCCCCTTGCCGAGCGGATAGGCGGCGATGGTCCGCCCGGTCTGCTCATCACCCACGATGATGTCCCAGCCTGGCCTACCCTTGACCCCGCCCAGCTTCACGTAGTACCAGGGCGTGGCGCCGGCCGGGAGGGGCGGGCCCGCGACCGGGCGGGGCGGCGCCGCCGGCGCGGCCTGCTCCTTCCCGAGCGCCCTCAAGGCCACCAGGACGACGGCGATGAGCACGACCGCGGCGGCGGCCGCGAGCGGGCCCCGCCAGGCGGGCAGCCGGCGCGCCAGGGAAGCGCGGGCCACGGCCCGGGACGTGGCGGACTTGACCGTGCCGCGGCTGACTCCCATCGCCCGCGCGGCCTGCTCCTCGGTCATGTCGAGGTAGTAGCGCAGCACGACGACCTCACGCTGCCGGGCGGGCAGCCGCTGGATCGCGGCGATCACCCCGCGCTGCTCTTCGGTGTGCAGCACGGTCGCCTCGGCGGACTCCAGGGCTTCCCCGGCGGCGTGAACCGCCGGCCGTGACCGCCGCCGCAGCGCCGTCCGGCAGCCGTTGAGCACGCTGGCCCGCAGGTAGGCGGGTGCGGCGTCCGCGCTGGCGAGCTTGTCCCAGCGTCGGTACAGGCCGAGGAAGGCGTCCTGCACCACGTCCTGCGCGGCATCGCGGTCACCGAGCATGAGCAGCGCCAGCCGGGCCAGGCTCAGCGCATGGGCCTGGTAGAGCGCGGTGACCTGCCGTTCCGCCGCTGCGTGCGGTGCCACGGGAGCGCGGGTGTCCATCTGGTCCACGTAGTTAAGACCACGGCCGGGCGCAAAGGTTGCCCGCCGCGTCCCACGGGCACGCGGCTCGCGGCGACCGGAGGAACACCGGCGGCAGTCAGGTCTCGCTTTCCCTGTCCGCGGTCGCATCCTGGCGCGGCCGCCGGCCGTTCCCCTGGATCATCGCGACGTCGGCGGCCGCCCTCGCCTTCATCGCGTCGATTCGACGGCGGCGGAAGCCGCCGCGACGGCGGTTCCTGTTCACCAGGCGCGGGCGCCTTGGGCGCAGCACCGACAGCAGCAGGCCGATAACCACCACCGTGACCACGACGACGAGCCCGGTACCTATGGTCATGACGCACCGCCGGAGAGCTGAGCTGAGGACCCGCCGACGCGAGGAGCAGCCGGCAATTCTCAGGTTACGCTTCCCATGGAATTCCGTAACCATGCCAGCTGACGGCCCGCCTCACCCGAGGGCTACCCGGCGCGCTCGCGGCCCGCGGCGAAGAACCCGGCGACGGCCGGCGCGTCAGAAAACTCGCGCAGCGGCACGGCGGCACCGAACGGGGCGTTCCAGAACTTGTCGCCGGCGGGCACGGAGGCGACGCCGACGTACGCGTAGGGCTCGGCGCAGAAGCCGTCTCCCGGCGAGACGCCAAAGTTCACGTCGTGCACGCGGATCGCCACATCGAAGTGCTCCGGCCACAGCACCGGCGACTCGCCGGCGGCGAAAACGGTCAGCGCGTCGTGGCCGAGCGCCAGTGCGCCCATGATCAGGGCAGCCTGCCCGGGGTCCAGGGCCAGCGTTTCATCAGGTCCGACTCCCGAGCCGTCCGCATAGAGGCCCTCCGGCCGGCCGATTGCCACTCCGAGCTCCGCGCCGATGGCGCGCGGGGTGCGGCCGCCGATAACGGCCGTCACCCCCTCAGCGCCCGCGATCCGGGAGCCGTCAACCAGCAACGGGGGAGTCAAGGCCGTCGTCGCGAAGCCGCCAGCCACGACGCCAAGCCGCAGCCTGCCCGTGGCCCGGTACTGCGGGCCCGCGAGGACCAGCTCGGCCACCCCGTGCAGGCTGCGGCGCGTTGCCGCAAGCTCGTCGTACCCCATGACGTCATTCTCCCTGAGGGGCGCCGCCCACGGGTGAACTCGCCGCAACTGCCCTCGCCGGACCCGGTGTCCCCGCCCCGAACGTGTCGCCGGCCGTGCGCTCAGCCGGTGCCCTTGTAGTTGAGGACCTGGGTAAGACGGTGCAGCACCTCGGTCAGGTCAGACTGGTCGGCCATGACCTGCCTGATGTCCTTGTAGGCACGGGGATCCTCATCGATCAGCGCCGAGGCGGACCCGGCGTTCCAGGTCTTGCCCAGCATCTGGGCGTGCAGGCCCTTCTTGTCGAGCTGGCGCTTGGCGTCGCCCCGGGACATGCGCCGCCCGGCACCGTGCGAGCTGGAGTTGTACGACTCCGGGTTGCCCCGGCCCCGCACGATGTAGGTGTCCGTGCCCATCGAGCCGGGGATGACGCCCAGGTCCCCGGCGCCCGCCTTGATCGCGCCCTTCCTGGTGATCCACCGGTCCTTGCCGCCATGGGACTCCCGCTCGGTGTAATTGTGATGGCAGTTGACGACCCGCACCGTGATCGACTCCGCCTTCACCTTCCGCTTCGGGCTGATGGCCTGCGCCAGGGACTTCAGCAGTTCGCGGTTCATCCGCGCGCGGGACTCATACGCGTAGCGCTGCGCCCACAGCATGTCGCTGATGTAGGCGTCGAACTCCGGCGTTCCCTCAGTGAAGTAGGCCAGGTCAGGATCTGGCAGGGAGCCGAGGTACTCCCGCATCAGCCCCTTGGCCTTCCCGATGTGGTGCGTCGCCAGCTGGTTGCCGATGCCACGGGAACCGGAGTGCAGGACCGTCCACACCGCCCCGCGCTCATCGGTTGAAATTTCAACAAAATGGTTGCCTGATCCCAGGGTGCCGAACTGCGTGATGGCCGTCGCCTGCTGCCGGGCGGACAATGGCGACGGCGGCTCGCCGACGACGCCGAAGACGTCCCGGTACTCATCGCGGTAGCCGAGGTCGCGTCCCTTGCCGACCCCCGCGGGGATGCGCTGCGCGATCAGGGACAGCAGGGGATCGAGGTTGTCCGGCAGGTCGCTCGCCGTATATGTCGTCTCGGTAGCGATCATGCCGCACCCGAGGTCAACTCCCGCGAACGACGGAACGACAGCGCCTTCCGTCGGAATAACCGATCCAACGCATCCTCCGATCCCCACATGCGCGTCGGGCATGAGCGCGACATGACCCGCCACAAAAGGCAGCCGGGATGCCCGGCTAGCCTGCTGCCTGGCCTGATAGTCGACTTCGCTGCCCCATATCAGCAGCTTGTCGTTTACTTTCTCCATTGTGAAACCTAAATTCACGCGATTACTGGCCGGTCAAATATTTATCAGCGCGCCCATATCCAGAGCAACGCGTTATTCCGCCGGTCCTCGGCCCTGGCTTCCGGCGCGGCGCTCGGCTACGTTCAGATCGGATAGGGGGTGAGCCGTGATCGAGCCGTATCAGGCGCTCGGCCTGGTGCCCACGATGCGGGGCATCCGGCGGCGCGAAGAGATCAGCGTGAACATCGAGCACCTGACCCACCTGATCAAGGCCGCGTCCTGGCTGTCCAGCCTGGACCTGCCGGTCAGGCTCATCGCCGTACCGGAAGGCGCACTGCAAGGGTTCAACGACGAGGTCCTTGACCTCAACCACGAGGAGTTCGCCCGCGAGTGCGCCATCGACATCCCGGGGCCGGAGACCGACGCGCTCGGCGCGCTGGCGCGGCAGTGGAACGCGTACCTGATGGCCCAGGCCAAGGCCCGCCACCCGGAGTTCCCCGGGCGCTTCTTCAACGTCGGGTTCATCCTGTCACCCGAGGGCGAGGTCATCCTGCGGCACCACAAGGTGGTGCCGCTGCTGCCGGTGGAGCACTCGGTGACCCCGCACAACGTCTGGGACAGGTGGATCGAGCTGTACGGCCGCAACCTGGACGCGTTCTACCCGGTGGCCGACACCGAGATCGGCCGCCTCGGATTCCTGATGGCCAACGAGGGCTCCTACCCGGAGAACGCGCGCGGCCTGGCCATGAACGGCGCCGAGGTCGTCTACCGTGGCCCCTACCCGCACCCGCACGTGGGCAACGGCCTGTTCGAGGTGCAGAACCGCGCCCGGGCGCTCGACAACAACTTCTACCTGATCGCCTGCAACGTGGGCACGTACTACCTGCACACCGACTCCGACATACCGATCGACACGTTCGGCGGCGGCTCGGCCGTGATCGACTACCGCGGCCAGATCATCGGACGGCACAACTACAGCGCCGGGTCCTCCTGGGTCGCCGGGACGATCGACGTGCAGGCACTTCGCCAGTTCCGGGCCAGCGCGCAGTGGGACAACTGGATCAAGGACCTCACCACCGAGCAGTACCAGCTCATCTACGAGCAACCCGTCTACCCCAAGAACCTCTACCTCGACCGCGCTCCCTACGACCACCAGGAGTACCGCCGCGAGGTGATCGAGCGACAGATCGAGCTGATGCACGAACGCGATGTCTGGCGCCGCCCCGACAAGTGAGTGGCCGCCGTCGCGGCCCGTCATGGGGTACAACACCTGGTATCAGTTCCGGACCGGCATCACCGAGTCCATCGTTCTCCGGCAGGCGGAACTGCTGGTCAGCTCGGGGCTGGCCGCGGCGGGGTACACCTGCGTCAACCTGGATGACGGGTGGATGGCCCCTGCGCGGGCCGCCGACGGGGAACTGACGGGAGACACCGCGAAGTTCCCGCACGGGATTGGCTGGCTAGCCGAGCAGATTCACGCCCTCGGCCTGCGGTTCGGGCTCTACACGGCGATCGGCAGCAGAACCTGCCAGTCCCTGCCCGCGAGCTGGGACCACTACGACCAGGACGCGCGGACCTTCGCGGCGTGGGGGGTCGACTTCGTCAAGGTCGACGACTGCGGCGGACTGCCCCAGGGGACCACCGTGGCGGCGCTGACGGAGCACTTCCGCGAGTTCGGCGACTGCCTGCGCCGGCATAACCCGCACGTGGTGTACTCACAAGAACTGCCCATCCACCAGATCGGAAAGCCCAGCTTCCGCGCCGCCGTCCAGGCCTCGGCGCAGTCCGCGCACATGTGGCGGGTCGCCCACGACGAGAACCCGCTGTCGCGGGAGTACGCCTACCCGATGATCCTTGGCCACCTGGCGGCCGACCTTGACCTGCATCCCTTCGCCGGGCCGGGCCACTGGAACGACCTGGACATGATCGCCCCGAACTTCCCGGCCAGCGGCTGGACGCTCACCGACCTGCGCACCCAGCTGTCGGTCTGGGCGATGGAAGCTAGCCCGCTGCTTATCTCGGCGGACATCGGCGCGCTGCCGCCAGAGGCGCTGGCCGCCTTGAAGAACCCGCACATGATCGCCATCGACCAGAGCGGCGAGCAGTGCTCCACGGTGATCATGCAGGGCGACATCGAGGCGCTGATGAAGCCTGATCCCGATGGAGGGACGGCGGTGCTGTTCGTCAACCTGGGGACCGGCGAAGCCACCGGGCATTTCGCGCTGTCCCAGCTCGGCATCGCCTCCGCCCGGGCCACCGCGCACGACGTGTGGACCGGGGAAACGACTGCCCTCAGCGCGGTTTCCGTCACCCTGGCGGCGGGACAGACGTTGCTACTGCACATCAAAGGCCACTGAGGAATGGCTAGCCGGGCGGCGTCATGCGGCTAGCGGACTCCTTGACCGCCGCCCGGCTCGCGGAGCACCTGCGGACCTGGCGCCCCTATCCGCCGATCGCCGACCGCCGCTACTGGGAGCGCGTGCCCGGGGAAATCCGCGAACGTCTCCTGGCCCAGACCGCGCCGTTCACGGAGCGGCCGTGGCCGCTGCTGACCGCCACCCTCTACGGCCGGTTCAAGGCGGACGGGGACCGGCAGGCGTACGAGCGCCCGTACTTCGCCCGGCGGGACAAGCTGATCGCCGCCATCATCACGGCGGTCCTCACCGGTGACGCCAGTACCGCGGACATCACGGACGGCGTCTGGCTGCTGTGCGAGGAGAGCACCTGGTGCCTGCCCGCGCACCAGCCCAGTGCTGGCCAATACAGTGCTGGCCAATACAGGGGGCTGCCCGACCCGGATAACCCGCACGTCGACCTGTTCGCCGCCGAGACCGCCGCGCTGCTCGCCTGGACC
>Ga0265340_10000880_pt1 | contig 17010 bp, 15 predicted proteins | sample 4CB225metaG_FD_202082 | JGI IMG/M metagenome (GOLD analysis project Ga0265340, IMG submission 202082) | Rhizosphere microbial communities from Carex aquatilis grown in University of Washington, Seatle, WA, United States - 4-CB2-25 metaG | ecosystem: Host-associated > Plants > Roots >...
TGCACTTCGTGCCCGGACAGCGAACCCTCGTTTGCATAACTGAAGTATCCCTTTCTGGCCCCGGCGTCCGGTGAGGGCGCAAAATTAATTGCGATTTCGGTTAATTCCCCAGCAGCAGCCAACCGTGATGCGCCAGCAGGCTTTTGGTTTTGGTCCAGCGGGAAATTTCTATGTTTCACGCTGTGAGAATGGGCTGTGCAACGGCATGGGCGCTATGGGGTGTTTACCCCATTGATTGTTCCTGAATTTGAAATGATAAACTCTTCCCTCCAGAACTGCTCCGCCAGATGGACGCCTTTAAGATTTTATGAAAACAACCGGCTCCGATCCGGTCGCCGGCAGGGCCACACCCCGACCAGCCAGGTTCTCACTGGCGGCGAACTACGATCCGGAACTGGTTCCGGCGCTCGCCCCGTACCCGGTGGATGAAGTTTATGGCAGGTTCCCCACCGACGGTATCAGCAGTGGCCGTCCCCGCTACCTGGCGACACCACTGTCGGAAGCTGATCTGCGGAAGTACATCCGTCTGCTCGAACGTCAGGGCATTGCCTTCAATTACCTCCTGAACGGCGCCTGTTTCGGCAACCGCGAATGGACCCGCCCCTGGCAGAAAAAAGTGACGGCCCTGCTGGGCAAGCTGGGTGAAATGGGCGTGCGCCGGGTCACCGTATCCACCCCGTTTTTGCTGGAACTGGTCAAACGCCGTTTTCCCGAGCTCAAAGTAAGAGTCGGGATTTATGCCCAAGTGGACACGCCCCGGCGCGCCCGCTTCTGGGAAGGGCTCGGGGCCGATGCCATCGTTCTGGAGAGCTTCTCGATCAACCGGAACTTTCCCCGTCTGACGGCCATCCGCAAAGCAGTCCGTTGCGATCTGGAACTCATCGCGAACCACATCTGCCTCATGAACTGTCCGATGCAAACCTATCATCAGAACGGTTTCGCCCATGCGTCTGACGACACCACCACGCTCTTCATTGACTACTGCTTTATGCGCTGTTCGCGGGTGCGTTTGACCGATCCGTCGCAGTTCATCAAGTCGGCCTGGATCCGCCCGGAGGACCTGGCCGTCTATGAAGCGATGGGATACACGTCATTCAAACTTCTGGAACGGGGAATTCCGTCGGCGGAACTGCTGCGGCGCGTCAAGGCCTATAGCGAGCGACGCTTCGATGGCAATCTGGCCGAACTGCTGCTGTCTTATGGCTTCGAGCAACCGGTCCGCAAGGAATCGTTCTGGAATCTGCGCCACTTTTTGAAGCCCAGGCAGGTGAATCCAATCCGCCTGAAACCGATGCGCGACTTGGCGCGACTGCAAGGCTGGCTCTCGCCGCTGCCGGAATGTCCGATCCAGGTGGAAGCGCGTCAAATACCGAAGGATTTCCTGGACGGTTTTCGCAACCGTGACTGCGCCTCCCTGGACTGCCATACTTGCGGCTATTGCGAGCGGATTGCCGCGCAGGCCGTTTCGATCTCGTCCGGGTATCGCACCGAGGTATTGAGAAAATACGCGGAAATGGATGATGTCATGGCAACGGGAAAGCTCTGGGATGTTTGACTCGCGCGTCATGGAAACGGAGTTCCTGAATCGGCTAGACGATGATCCGGCGCTGGTCGCCGGCGGCTACCGGTTTGGTGATTCCATAAAGACTGGCGTTGCCCCGGTTTGGCGGGCGGCGGCCATGATTTTATTTTGATTTCCGTCCCCGGCAAAAGGTCGCCAACGGTCATCAGGTCGGGACGCATCACCATCGTCAGCCGCTCCAATGCCGGCAAATCCGCGCTGTTCAATCCACGGTAGGGTTATACCCCATATCCAGGGGTTGTCCGCTGGCGTAGCATGGCTTGGTGAAAACATGGAAAACCGGGAAGTCCGCGGCGCGAACGACGTTGCTTCAACAACGATGAGCGAACACCAAAAACACACGGAGTTTCTGCGGCAGTGCCTTCTTTACGACGAAAGCGCCCGGCGCCAGGAATTGCATGAAGGAATCAGCCGGATTCAGCGCGACGCGCGCTGTGTGCAACGCGCGGTGTGGCTGATGGCCATGCTGACTGCGCTGGTGGTGGCCGGGCTGGGCTACGAAATGATTTTGGTGGACAACTTTCCCTACAACCTGCCGCAATTCGCCATCAACATCATTTGCGGGCTGGGTTTGGGATCGCTGATCAGTCTTCTGACTTTTATGGGCCTTGGGCTGGTCTATCGCCTGAAGCTGGACCGGCAGCGGGAGGAATGCCGTCAACTGGTCGCAAAACTGTTGGAGTCCCGCCTCGGCAAGCCGGTCACCACGCCCCCGCCAGACAAACGTGCCGGCATGGGAGATGGCAGGATCGTCCGTGTTGCTCGCGAAGATGATGGTGCTCCCGCAAGAATTGCATCCGCCGCGCGGGGCTGAAACTCCGATTTATGCGCCACCGCCACGGCGGCTGGCATCTGGATTGACGGTAGGGTTTTACCCCATGGCGAAAGATCATCCGGCAGCGTAACTTCGCCAAATTGGCCAGCACAATTGCGGGCTGAACATGAAACGGAAATCACATTATGAAAAACAGAACATTGGTCATCACCTTCCTTTCCATCGCCGCTGTCGCGGTGGGCTGCAATAAAGAGCAGTCCACCTCGCAGCAGTTGGACAAGGTTCAAACCGAAACGACGCAGGCCGCGCAGAATATGAAGGATTACACCTTCGCGCAGAAGGCCGAATTCGTTACAGCCATGCAGGGCCAGTTGGACGCGCTGAACAAGGATTTGGACCAGCTCTCCGCCAAAGTTGACAGCTCCAGCGATGCCGTCAAAGCCGAAGCCAAACCCAAACTCCAGGCGTTGCGCGACCAGGTCACCCAGTTGAACAAACAACTGGCCGACGCCCAGAACGCCACCGAGTCCACCTGGGACAGCGTCAAAAGCGGATTCCAGAAAGCCTACGACTCGACGAAGGACGGGTTCAACCAGGCGCGCCAGTGGGTGAGCGATAAAATCGCGCCCTGAGACAAACGTTGTTCGCACCAGGCGGTGGTGCGCAAGCAGACGCCGCCTGGCAATCAACGCAAATTTATGATTTATGCTTTTGACTGGTGTTGATGATGATTTCCTGTCGGATGCCGGGATCGCCTCAATTCCTCCTGGTGATCGCCGTGATTTTGGCCGGAGCTCATTTCTTGCACCAGTCATCGTAATTTTGAACTGAGAAGCTCGCCATGTTCTCAAATTCAACCCAGGCGCCGGGTGCATTGGTTTCTCCCTGGCTGCGGCGGCTGGGCAGATTGGGTGGGAAGGTTTGGGCGCAATGGGACGAGTTACGGCACACAGCGGCCGTGATTGGGACCGTGCTGCGCGTCTGTGTTCAACCGCGCTGCTGGAGGCGCACGGTGCGAAAGGCATTTGCGCAACAGGTCCTGTCCATCGGCGTCGAACCGCTCTGGTTTGTCGGTGCGCTGGCCGTGTTTGTTGGCATTTCGGTGGTGGTGCAACTCACCTTTTGGGTCGGCGAAGCGGGCCAGTCACAACTGCTCGGGCCGCTCCTGGTGACCGTCGTGGCCCGCGAACTCGGCCCGGTGCTGATCAATCTCGTGGTGATCGTCCGCAGCGGCAGCGCGATGACGACCGGATTGGGAGTCCTCAAAATCAACGGGGACGTCCGTGCACTGGAAGCGCAGGGCGGCGATCCGTTCCTGCAACTGGTCATGCCGCGGGTGCTGGGCACGGCAGTCTCCACGTTTTGCCTGACCGTTGTTTTCATCCTGGTCGCCTTTGCCAGCGGTTACCTGTTCGCGGCCTGGATGGGGATAGGCAGCCGTGATTTGTCCCTGTTTGCGGACACCGTGTCGGGCGCGGTTCAGCCCAAGGATATTTTCAACATCCTCGCCAAAAGCGTCCTGCCCGCCCTGTTTGCGAGCGCGTCCTGTTGCATTGGCGGGTTGGGGGTCGGCGGATCCGTTGCCGAAATCCCGCAGGCCACCCAACGGGCGCTCACGCGCTCCGTCGTCGGACTGTTTGTCATCTGCGCCGTGGTGTCGCTGCTGACCTACCTGTAACCATGAACGAACAGACCAGCCTCCCTGAGCCTGGAAGCCGCGATGACCGGGACCCGCGATTGGAACAGCGCTTCAGATTCCGGCGCGTGGACGAAATTACGGGCACGTTCGTGCTGGTCGTGGTCGCCCTGCTGATCGCCGCCGTCATCTGGACGGGCCACAGCCAGCGCTGGTTCAAAAGCCACATCACGTTGCGGATTGTTTTGCCCGAAGCCGGCGCGGCGGGAATCCGGCAGGGCTCGGAGGTCTATTTCCTGGGCACGCTCGTGGGGTCGGTTTCCGATGTCGTCGTGGACACGACGGGCCACATGGAAGCCCAGGCAAACATCCGCCGCGACTTCTTCCGGTTCGTGCGCGCGGATTCATCAGCGGTCATCAAAAAGAAATTCGGCGTGGCAGGCGATTCGTTTTTTGAAATCACGCGCGGCCAGGGCGAACCGTTGCCGGAAAAGGATGCTTCCATCATCTGCAACGAACAGTTTCAAAGCGCGCTGGAAGCCGCGGTCGAGGAAATCCGCGGCCAGGCCATGGCCGTGTTGAAAAAGACCGGCACCGGCCTGGACGCGTGGACCACGCTCGGCACGAATCTGATCACCACGCAGAAACGGCTGGACCAACTGGTCGGGCGCGTGGACGACCTGGCCGCCGACGTTCAGGCAGGCAAGGGCACGGTGGGGACATTGCTGACCGATCCCGGGACGGCGGACGAGTTAAGGACGCTGCTCGTCAAAGCCAACCACTCGGCGGACGAACTTCAGGTCACGTTGGACAACCTGCAGCAAGCCAGCACCAATCTGCCGGCGATCAGTGATGCCGTGGGTAAAGAGGCCAAAGACCTTCCCGGACTGGTGTTGCAAACGCAGGTTTCGATGCGGGAAGTGGAGCGGCTGGTGGAAGCCATGCAACGAACCTGGCTCCTGCGCAAACACGTGAACGCAACGAATCCGCCGCCCCTGCGCCCGTCGCCCGGCAACGAGGAACCGCAACAAACGCCAATGAAATCACTGCAATCGCCGAGAAGCGCGGCGAAGTAATTGACTCCACGCAACGGGTTCGTCGGTAGGGTTACACCCCATAGCCGGAAGCCGGCATTTCACCTAGCGTGGCTCCAGTGTCGTTAAAGACCAAATCACAACAAACGAAAGAAAAAACAATGAAAATGAAATCAACCTGCATGCTCACGCTCATCATGAGTGCGGGCGCCCTGTTAGTCACCAGCGCATCCCTGCGCGCCTCCAGTACGGACAGCCGCATCGAATCATCCGCCGCGAAGTCGTATGTGTTCAAAACCACCCTCAAGGATGATTCCATCAAGACGGAATCCAAGGACGGCGTCGTCACCCTGACCGGAACGGTCGCCGATGCGTCCCAGAAATCCCTGGCCGAGGACACCGTGGCGGGTCTGCCCGGCGTCATCCGCGTGGATAATCAACTGCAAATCATCGGCGTCCAACCGGCGGAACATTCCGACGCCTGGATCACCATGAAGGTGAAAACCGCGCTCCTGTTCCATCGCAACGTGAGCGCCACCGGAACCACTGTGTATACGGAAAACGGCGTTGTCACCCTGCAAGGTGTGGCAAGCAGCATGGCCGAAAAGGAACTCACCACCGAATACGCCAAGGACATTGACAACGTCAGATACGTCAAGAACGAGATGACGATTGCCAATTCGCCGGCAACGCCAGATGCCACCATCGGCGACAAGATTGATGACGCTTCCATCACGGCCCAGGTCAAGTCGTCATTGCTGTCGCATCATTCGACCAGCGCCCTGCACACCACGGTTTCAACGGCGGACGGCGTCGTCACCCTGGGCGGCATTGCCAAAAACGATGCGGAAAAGAGCCTGGTTACCAAGCTCGTCACCGACATCAACGGCGTCACGAGCGTGATCAACAACATGACCATCGCCGTGCCGGTGGCCACCAACTAAACCGTCAACTTTGTGGCTGGCTGGCGCGAAAGCGCGCCAGCCAGCAGACCAATTGAAGGGAGATTTGGTATGAATACAAAAACCATCGTTGCCGTCATCCTGATCGCTCTCGGCGTCGTGGTGCTCGCTTACTCGGGCATCACCTTCACGACTCCGGGAAAGCCTGTCGATTTCCTCGGAATGCACATTGAGACCACCGACAGCCACTTTATTCCGCCTGTTGTCGGAGCGCTTGCGTTCGTCGGCGGAATCGTGCTGTTGCTGGTAAAACCCAGGCGGGTCTGATGGCGTTGGCAAATCTGGGGAGAAGCGGCCCAAACCCTGCGCGGTAGGGTTATACCCCATGGCCAAGGGCCGGCCCGGGTCGTAGCGTGAGGCGAGATGAAGAACGCGCATGACTTGGTCACGAACGCCAGCATTCCAGAACATTTCCGGCGTTTGAAATGGAATGAAGTGGTGCGTCACGGCGACTTCATCGCCGATGAGCGCCTTGGGCTTGAAGTGTGGGAAGGGCCGGGCGGATTCCAGGCCGACACCTTTGTAAAAGCGATCTACCGCCGGGAGGAAACCGGAACATTTCAACCAAACCGCAACCACAAAATCAAAGCGAAACGCAAATAATCCATGAAGGCGAAAATATTCGAAGTCGTTCTCCATAAGCTGCCCTCCGGCCAGTCGCCGGCGACTGCCCTGGAAGAACAGCTCAACCAATTTCTCGCGCAACATCCGGACCTGCGATTGGTGTCCACGCACATGAGCACCCTCGTCACGCCGGCCGAGCCGAATGCCATGCCGAGGTCGGAAGAATCATCCATCATCATTTTTTGCACACTGTTCTATACCGGTTAGGGAACGGGAGCGATGTCACTTTATGTCCCCACTGAAGCTCATTGGCCTGACCATCATCCAACGGGTCAAACAGGCCTGGTTGCTGCCTCAAACCATCGCGAATGCCGTCAGGCAAAGGCGGCGGCAGGCGGTTCGAGACGAACTTGAAGCCGAACGGCTCGACCGGATACGCAACCCGTCCAAGTATCTTGGGAAGTGATTGGAAATTCGGTCCGTGTGAACAAGCCAGAAGCCGGTTTAAGAGATCAACCATCATGAACACCAAGGTCTATATAGACAACCTGGCCGCGGTTACGACGGAACGGGATCTGATGGAGTTGTTTTCCCCCTATGGCAACGTCGCGCAAGTCAGTGTCCCGATTAATCACAGCAACGGTCGTCCGCGCGGTTTTGGGTTCGTCACCATGGCCACGCCCAAAGGCGCTCGAGCCGCCATTCGGGCTCTCCACGGAAAGGAGATCGGAACGCACAATCTCATTGTAAGCGAGGCGTGGCCGCACGAAGAGCGTGCCGGTTCGTCCGGCGGCGCCGGAGTCCGCGCCGCCGTTCCCGCCAGCGTGATTGAACCACCCCTCAAGGATGCATCGTAAACTTTAAAGCAACGCAACCGCAGAATCGTCAGGAGAAAAAGCCGGAGCATCGCGAACGCCCTTGCCATGGCAGTCAGGCTGATTGGACTTCTCCTTCGTCCTGGAGGTAAGTCTTGCCGCGATAAAAATGGCTGACAAAAAGGAACAATACGGCGGTTACCAGCATGACTTTGACAAAGAAGAAGAAATAACCCGCTCCGGTCAGTTTCAAGCTGCCATCCGGATTTTGGATGAAGTAATTCACCCCGGCGGTGAACACGTTGCCCAGGGAAACCGAGCCGAGATAGGTGCACATCACCAATGACTTCATTTTTTTCGGCGCCTGCGTATAGGCGAATTCCAGATGCGTGACGGACAGCATCACTTCACCGGCGGTGAGCACGAGAAAAGCGAGGATTTGCCAGAGGATGTGCGGTTGCTGGCCGGCATCAATCCGCGTCTGGATCCAGCCGACGATCAGGAAGGCGATGCTGACCAACCACAGCCCCGCACCAAATCGCCGGAGCGGAGTCACTCTCACAAACCGTCCGAGCGTGGGATAGATCACGTAGGAAAACAACGGCAGCAGGACGAGGATGAAGATGGGATTGACCGTCTGAATTTGTGCCGGCAGCCAGTTGTGGCCGAACAGGTGCCGGTCCATCTTTTCCGACTGGACCACCCAGGAGGAAAAATTTTGCTGCCACAAGGCCCAAAACATGGCGGCAAAGGGAACCAGAATCAGCAAATTGAGCACGGCCTTCAGGTTTTCGCGTTGGAACAGCGCCCGCGCATATTGGCCCAATCCGACCGGCGGGATGTGCACGAATCGCCGGCGGCCCATCCAGAAAACCGCCGTGGCCATCAGCATCGCGATGCCGGGCACGCCAAAGGCGACCCCGGGCCCAGTGCGATTCAGCAATTCCGGAATCGCAATCGTGGAAAATGCCGAGCCGAAGTTGATCGAAAAGTAAAACCAGCTGAATATGCGCGGCAGGAGGTGCTGGTTCAAAACTCCAAACTGGTCCCCCACGTTGGCACTGACACACGGCTTGATGCCGCCCGCGCCCAGGGCGATCAACCCGAGGCCGATGACCAGACCGAGCCGGGTATCATTCATCGCGAGGGCAAAATGACCGAAACAATAGACGATGGACAGAAGCAGGATGATTAAATACTTGCCGAACAGCGTGTCGGCAAGGAACGCGCCCAGGATGGGCAGAAGATAGACGGCGGAAACGAACGTGTGATACCACATGTCGGCCTGCGCGTCAGTCATGTGGGCGGGCTGGCCCTGGGCGTTCATCAGATACTGGGTCATGAAAATCACCAGGATGGAATTCATGCCGTAAAAACTGAATCGCTCGGCCGCTTCGTTGCCGACGATATAGGGAATGCCCGGCGGCAACTTGCCGGTCTTCACCGGCGCGGTGAGATACTTGGATTTCGCCATAAATTACTGGAGCGCGTTTTACCGGAACGGTTCGACCCGCCTACGGATGAACTTGGCGCGGCTGAAGCGCAATCAAAATCCTCCTCGTCGTCCTGGTCCACTTAATACAATTGGGAGGACGGCGTCCGGCCAAGGCGTGACTCCGCGACGCGTTCACGGTGGCTTGTCTCCGCGACTGAAGCCTGGCAGAAAATAGTTGTCCACTTTTCCGCGGGGTGTTCAACCTGGAAGCGGGAGGACTTTTGTAGGACTTCCTCCCACCGGTTCACGCCACGGGATTTATCTTGCCGAAGGTGTGCGGGACCGTATAGGCATACAGCCATGTCACGAAATTGGATCGTGCTCCTCCTGGCGGCTGCAGTCCTGGGTTCTTCGTCCGCAAAATCGGTCGAGCCGCTGCTCCTGCGGTCCCCGACCTTAAGCCGGACCCAGATTGCTTTTGCCTACGGTGGCGAGATTTGGATCATGGGCCGCGATGGCGGTGATGCGCAGCGTCTGGTCACGGGCAGCGACCGGCTCGACGGCCCGGTCTTTTCGCCCGATGGAACGATGATTGCCTACACCGGCAATTATCAAGGGAACAACGACGTCTATGTTGTGCCCGCTGCGGGCGGCGAACCTCGCCGGCTCACCTATCATCCCGGCGATGACATCGCTCTCGGCTGGACACCGGACGGGCAGAACGTGCTTTTCGCGTCGCAGCGGGCGAGTTACTCGGATCCCCGTCAGCTCTTCACCGTGCCGGTCAGCGGAGGCTTTCCCACGGAACTGCCGCTGCCCATGGGGGCGGCGGCTTCGTATTCACCTGACGGGACGCACCTCGCCTACGTGCCGAATTTGCAATGGGAGCCCGACTGGAAGCAATATCACGGCGGCCAGACAACGCCCATTTGGCTGGCGGACCTTGCGGATTCGAGCATTACGAAAATCCCGCGGGACAACTCGAACGACAAGAATCCCATGTGGGTCGGCCACACCGTCTATTTCCTGTCCGATCGCAACGGGCCGGTCACGCTTTTCGCTTACGACCTGGATACCAAAACGGTGACGGAGGTCGTGCATAACACGGGTTTTGACATCAAGTCGGCCGGCGCCGGGCCCGGTGGAATCGTTTACGAACAGTTTGGCTCGCTTCACCTTTACGACCTCGCCACCCGCGCTGAACACGAGGTTCACGTGCGGATTGCTGCCGACATGCCCCAGGTCCGCCCGCACTTTGAGAAGATCGGGCCCGATGATATCAAAAACCTCGGTATCTCGCCAACCGGCAAGCGCGCCGTGTTCGAGGCGCACGGTGAAATTCTCACCGTCCCGGCAGAGAACGGTGACATCCGCAATCTTACCCGCAGCCCCGCCGTCGCTGACCGGGATCCGGCCTGGTCGCCCGACGGCAAATCCATCGCCTGGTTCTCGGACGAATCGGGCGAATACGCGCTGCACATTGGGAACCAGAATGGGCTGGGCGAAGTTCGCAAGATCGTCCTCGACCAGCCGCCGTCGTTTTACTACAGCCCCATCTGGTCACCCGATGGCCGGAAAATCGCCTACTGCGACAAACGGCTCAACCTCTGGTACGTTGACCTTACCAACGGCATTCCCGTGAAGGTTGACACGGATTATTTCGAGGAAGGGCCGCCGCCCATGGTTGTCACCTGGTCGCCGGACAGCCGCTGGCTGGCCTACAACCGCATCCTGCCAAGCCACCTGCACGCACTCTTTGTGTTCTCGCTGGAGACAAATAAAATCACCCAAATCACCGACGGCATGAGCGACGCGCTCTATCCGGCATTCGACCGGAGCGGCAAGTATCTTTACTTCGCCGCCAGCACCGATTTTGGCCTTACCGTTGGCGACAGCGACATGTCGGGTATCGCCCATCCGGTGACCTACAGCGTTTATGCCGTCGTGCTTCGCAAGGACCTGCCCTCGCCCGTCGCCCCACAAAGCGACGACGAAAAGGTGGAGAAGGACCCGAAATCCGAGGACAATCCTGACGACCAGTCCGCAGCACCGGCGGATGCGGACAACTCCGCGCAGGCCTCCGACGACGATTCCTCCTCAACCAACAGTGAGACGGCGGACTCCGCCGCACAGGATGAGAAACATAAAAAGAAGGCGGAAAAGCCGGTCACAGTCACGATTGATTTCGAAAACATCGGGCAGCGCATCGTGGCGCTGCCCATCCCGGCCCGCAATTACACGGATTTGCGGGCGGGAAAGAAGGGCATTCTCTATTTGCTGGAGGGGCCACAGGTGATAAACACCGGAGAGCCCGACACCTTCACCCTCCACCGCTTCGACCTGGAGAAGCGGAAGACGGAAAAGATTCTGGACGACCTCAAGGCTTTTGCGCTGTCCGCCAACGGCGAAAAAATGCTGTTTCGCAAAGACAAGACCTTTTATATCGCCGATTCCTCCAAGGCGCCCGAAGACGGAAAGGGCGCGCTCAAAATGGATGACATGACAGTGTATGTTGACCCGCCGGCCGAGTGGCGGCAGATGTATCACGAGGTCTGGCGCATCGAACGCGACTTTTTTTACGACCCTCACTTCCACGGGCTCGACCTGACGGAGGCCGAGCGGGTTTATGCGCCGTTCCTCGATCGGGTGGCCAGCCGGAGCGACCTGAGCGATTTGTTCCGTGAAATGATCGGCAATCTCGTCGTCGGCCACTTATGGGTGCGCGGCGGCACGGAACCGGAGATCAAGGAAGTCAAAGTCGGATTGCTGGGCGCCGACTACGAGATCGCCAACGGCCGCTACAGGTTCAAACGCATCTTCAATGGCGAGAACTGGAACCCAAAACTCCAGGCGCCGCTCACGCAGCCGGGCGTTAATGTCAAGGTGGGCGAGTACCTCCTTGCCGTCAACGGACGCGAGCTTGCCGCCACCAACAACCCCTACCAATTCTTCCAGGAAACGGCGGGCAGGCAGACCGTGCTCAAAGTCGGGCCCAATGCGGACGGTTCCAAGTCGCGCGAGGTGACGGTGGTGCCGGTGGACAGCGAACGTGCCTTGCGGAATCTGGCATGGATTGAGGAAAACCGGCGCAAGGTGGACGCGATGACAGGCGGGCGGGTGGCCTATGTGTATCTGCCAGACACAATGTATGGCGGTTATAACAACTTCAATCGCTATTTCTTTTCACAGACCGACAAACAGGCTGCCATCATTGATGAAAGGTTCAATCACGGGGGTTATCTGGCCGATTACATCGTGGACTATCTCCGCCGCCCCATCTTGAACCGGGCGACAACCCGGCAAGGCCACGACGTTTCCGAACCATTCGGAATTTACGGGCCAAAGGTGATGCTCATAAATCAATTTGCCGGTTCCGGCGGCGACGCGTTGCCGTGGTACTTCCGCAAATTGAACATCGGTCCGCTCGTCGGCGTGACCACTTGGGGCGGTTTGGTCGGCATCGGGGGATATCCTGGCTTGATGGATGGCGGCACGGTCATGGCGCCGCGTTGGGCCATTTACGGTCTGGAAGGGAATTGGGAAGTCGAGAACCACGGCATCGCGCCGGACTACGAAGTTCCCATGGATCCCAAGCTGGTGCGCGAGGGGCACGATCCGCAACTCGAGGAGGCGGTCAAGGTGGTCCTTGAACTTCTCAAGAAAGATCCGCCCAGGGAATATCCGCGTCCGCCCTATCCGGATTATCATCAGAAGCTGCCGCTGCCTTGAGTTCGTCCGGAAGAAACGCGCGACGTGAACCGGAGGATCCCGGTGATGTTGTTAATGCCAACGACGTATTATTATGGCCGTAAGTCCCCCAAAAAACTCACTCGGCTAATGTCCGCACACACGCCGATAAAGTGCTTCGTAGCGTGGCACGATGGCGTCAGCGGAAAAATGTTCGCGCGCACGCTGCTGTGCCGCACGGCCCAGGGCGGTCCGGCGCGCCGGGTCCCGGATTAAATCCGACACCGCGCCGGCGTACGCATCGATGTCGCCAAAAGGCGCCAGCAGGCCGGTCACGTTGTTTTCCATCACCTCCGGAATCCCGCCGACGCGCGAGGCCACGCTCGGACAGCCGAAACACATCGCTTCCAGAATGCTCAGGCAGAAGCTCTCCGATTCCGACGTGAACAGGCCCACGTCGGCTACCTGCAGGTAATCCTCGATGTCATTGACCTTCTCGCGCACGAGCACCCGGTCCTCAAGTCCCAGCCGCCGCACTTCATCGGTGAAAGGCGCGAAGTTTCCGCCCGCCAGGATGAGAAGTTTGAACGCTTCCCGCGGCCGGATGCGGGCGGCGGTTTCGAGCAGCAAATCAATGCGCTTCAACGGACGAAGATTGGACGAGTGAAACAAAACCACCTCATCCTGCAACCCCAATTCCCGGCGCAGCTCATCGCGCGAACGCCGCGGCGGGCGTGGTGTGAAAAAATTGTGGATGACTTCCAGCGGCCCGTCGAAACCGAGCACACGCTGGGTCTCCTGTTTCAGATAGGCGGAAACGGTCGTGACGGCGTCCGAACAGGTGAGCGCGTGGTGGATGGCGGGGCCGTATCCCGGGTCGCAGCCGAGCAGCGTGGTGTCGGTTCCGTGCAATGTTGTCACCACGCGCGGCCGTTGTTCCGCCGGGAGCATGGCCTGCGCCAGGATCGCCGCCGTGGCATGGGGCACGGCGTAGTGGACATGCAGCACGTCCAGTTGATGATCGCGGCTGACCTCGGCCATCCTGACGGAGAGCGGCAGCGTGTAGTCCGGGTATTTGAACAGTTCGTAATCGTTGATCAACACCGGATGGAAATGGAGCCGTGGCACGTCCAGCGGCAAACGGAACGGCCGTTCATAGCTGATGAAATGAACCTCGTGCTCCCGCCGCGCCAATTCCTCCCCCAGGGCTGTGGCCAGGATGCCGCTGCCCCCGACCGTGGGATAACACGTGATGCCGATTTTCATGAGTTTTTAACCACGGATGAACACGGATGGACACGGATAAAGACAAAAGCATCACAGGCAGGGCACGTCACTCCGTCCACCCTCCGCAGTATTGCTACGCCCGTCCTCCGCAGTAGACCTGCTACGGAGGATGGAGAGGACGGGTGCGCGCCGTGCTTTCTGTTTTGACGGACGGCAGGCAGAGGACTGCCCGCCCTGCCAATCAATCCGTGTTTATCTGTGTTCATCTGTGGTTGAAATTAAAATCGCCGCGCGCCGCGGCCCAACTGGGCGAGCGAATCGAGAACGGGCGGATCGTTGGGAAAGAGGGCAATGGCATGACCGATGCCGGCCCGCAATCCGCGCAACCGTGCGCGCGTGAGCTGCAATTCAACGTAGCTGCGGGCGGAGGTTTGCGAGAGGTGCGCGGCCATCGCCGCGGTCCAGGCAGCCATGATTTCCGGCGCGGAGACATTGATGAGCACGGGTGTGATGCCGCAGGGTTCGGCTTCCGGTGTCACGGCGTAGAAAAGGAGTTGTTCAATGACGTGCGGGCGAACACGCCGCAATTCCTTCAATCCCCCATATCGGGCGAGCCGCGCGGCATCGCGCACCAATTGTCCAAGTTTGGCGTGGTCGGGGTGCTGGTTTCCCACCAGGCTCGGCGCCAGCACGATGCCGGGTCGCACGCGCCGCAGAATGCCCGCCAGTTTGACGGCGTGGGCAATGCGGATTTCCAGGTGCGCGTCGCCATCGAGTTCAATGAATTCAATCGTTGCGCCCAGCAATGCGGCGGATTTTTTGGCCTCGGCGACGCGTTGCGCCGGTGCGCCGTGGGTTCCGGCTTCGCCGCGCGAACAGACGACAAAGTGCGCCCTGCGGCCGGCGCGGGTCTCCCTGGCGATGACACCGCCGCATCCAAACTCGATGTCGTCCGGGTGCGCGCCGAATGCCAGCAACGGTGCGGACTCAGGATGGGATTTCGATGTACGCTTCATCGGCACGTTCAATCGTATCGCGATTTACAAAAGTGATTTCCGGCGTCTCTTCCTGGCGAAGGTAGGCTTTTTCGCCGGCACCGGCAATGTAATGCGTGCAGTGCAAAACGGATTGCATCCAGCGGAGCCGGGTATCGCGGGTGGGACTGATTTGTTCCCTGGCAAAGGCGGCTTTGGGCAGCGTGACGAACGAATCCCCGCCTTCGTGCAGCGTCAAGGCGCCCTCCGCAAAACGGGCGCGGACGGTTTCGCCCTCGTGCGGGACATCCACAAAAAATTCCGGCACATCGCAGGCCGCCCGGCGGAAATCCGGGTCGCTGGAACGCGCCACGCGGACTCCCTCAAGCATTCCCATGCCGCGATACATCTCCAGACAGAAATCGGCAACGGTTTCCGCCGAAATCTTCTTGAAAACATTGATCAGAGGATGGCCGACGTAGTTCGGCAACTGGAGTGCCGTCTTGTCCTGCCAGCCGGCGGCAACGCGTTTGAGGTAAAGCGGGGAAAATTTCCGTTGGACCCGGTTTTTAAAGGCGAAATTGAGCCGGGCCGGCTCATTGGTTTTGCGATGGCGCAGGATGGTCTGTGTTTCGCGCGGGTCATGGTCGCTGTCATGACAGAAGAAAACGATTTCACCGCCAATTTCCGACTGAAGCCGCCGCGCCGTCTGGATCTTCGCGACCAGGAACCGCTTCGGGAAAAACCCGCACGGTTGCTGTCCGAAACAGATGACTGGCGCGGTGGTCATGATTTGGATGGCGCCGGCGCAATCCGGTCGCCCGATCCCAGCAATGCCTGGAGGACCATGCTAAACAGCACGCAGGCGGCGCACCCGATCAAGTTAAACCAGAGGTAGCTGATGTTAAGACGAAAATAGAGGACGATGACCAATACCTGGGTGGCGAGGGCTCCCCAGAACACGGCGGTGCCGCCGATGTGTCGCAGGAAAAATCCCACCACAAACAGGCCCAGCATCACCGGATAAAAAATGGAGCCGACGATGTTGACGGCCTGAATCAGGTTCTCCGCCAGCGTGGCCGAGAGGGCAAAACTGATGGAGACCAGGCCCCAAAAAACGGTGAACCATTTCGAGGCGGCGAGGTAATGGGCATCGCTGGCCTGGCGTTTGATTACATGCCGGTAAAAATCCACGGTCGTTGCCGAACCCAGCGCATTGAGCTCCGCGGCCTTGGCCGAGAGCGCCGCGGCGAAAAACGTGGCGACGAGCAGCCCAATGATCCCGTGCGGGAGGTAGTCCAGGATAAAGGTGATGAACACATAATCGGTGTCCTTCTTTTTTCCGGTGGGATCAATGGCCGTTTCCGCCCGCGCCCGGACAGACTCCACCTGCTCATGCGCCGATGATACGGCCGCGCGGGCGGCGGCTTCCGTGGCGACATCCCCGGTGCGCCGCGCGTCCAGCCACGCATCCAATTGCTGCCGTTCCCGGGCATGGGCGGCGGCAAAGTCCGTTTCGATGGCCTGCAACCGGACGGCGTCACCGCGTTCCGCCTGGTGTTTCCATTCGACCTGGTTGAAATAGACCGGCGGTTTTTCGAATTGATAGAAGAGAAAAAGCAGCACGCCGAGCGACAGAATGAAGAACTGCATCGGGATTTTGAACACGGCATTGAACATGAGGCCGAGCCGGCCCTCGCGCAGCGACGCGCCGGAAATGTAACGCTGGACCTGGGACTGGTCGGTGCCAAAATACGCGAGCATCAAGAAGGTGCCGCCCAGCACACCCGACCACAGCGTGTAACGCTCGCGGGGATCGGTTGAAAAATTCACCGCCTGGAGCTTGTGCATGCCGCCGGCCAGGGCCAGGGCGTCGGTCAGGCCGAGTCCAGCGGGGAGTTTGTGCACCAGAACGGCTCCGGCGGCGATCATCCCCGCGAAGATCACGCCAATCTGGTATTTCTGGGTGACGTTCACCGCATCACTTCCGCCGGAAACAGTGTAGGCAATGACCACCGCGCCGCTGCAAATAATCGTTGCGTCGAGCCGCCAGCCGAAGACGGTGGAAAGGACGATGGCGGGGGCATAAATCGTGATGCCCGCGCCGAGTCCGCGCTGCAGGAGAAAAATCGCGGCGCCGAGGAGCCGGGCCTTGGTGTCGAATCGCTGGCCAAGATATTCGTAGGCGGTGATGACATTGAGCCGGCGGTAGATGGGCAGGAACACCGCGGCGATGATGATCAACGCGATGGGCATGCCGAAATAAATCTGCACGAAGCCGAGACCGCTTGCGAATCCCTGTCCCGGCGTCGAAAGGAA
>Ga0265340_10000883_pt1 | contig 16977 bp, 13 predicted proteins | sample 4CB225metaG_FD_202082 | JGI IMG/M metagenome (GOLD analysis project Ga0265340, IMG submission 202082) | Rhizosphere microbial communities from Carex aquatilis grown in University of Washington, Seatle, WA, United States - 4-CB2-25 metaG | ecosystem: Host-associated > Plants > Roots >...
CTCCTTGAGCTTGCACATGCCGGCAGTGGCGGCTGCGTCTGTTTCCGTGTTGGGAATGAGATGGGCCTTCGACGATCTCGGACTGGACAATCGCACATTCGAACTGACCAACGCTGTGGCGGTGGCCCTGCAGCAGGACTCCGCCAGCAAATGGTTCGAAGGTGAAAGAATCTTTGACGAGGCTGTTCGCCCCGTTGACGTGGAAGAGGCGAACACCGCGGTTGCAGGTCCTAGGGAGCATCCGTTGCAGGAGAATCGTCCAGCTCGCCTAGCCTGGAAGAGTCACAGCAGGAAACGGCGAAAGGACTGATGACCATACGCAGCCGCTTCCGGTGCTCAGTAGTGGGTTCGCTAACCATCTGCACAGCGTAGTCGAACGAGCCACCGCTGGCGTAGTAGGAGACCACCCCCAAGGTGGCCTGGCCGGGATCTGGATCTCGACGAAACGGCACGCAAAGTGGCTTGGTCGCGATCTGGATCCTGGTGCAGCCACTGGCCATGTGGCTTGGCCGAGTTCTGGATTTCGACACAACTGCATGACTTGTGGCTTGGTCGGGTTCTGGCACTCGACGAAACGGCATACCAAGTGGCTTTGGCGGGTTCTGGAACCCGACGAAACGACACGCTTGGGCGTTTCCCGGTGTTCCAGAACCCGACGAAACGACATGCTCAGGCGTTTCCCTGTGTTCCAGAACACGAGGGATCGACATGCCATGTCACTTGCTCGGGTTCTGGAACTCGATGGAGCCAGTCATCTTGCCATTTGGCATGTTCTGGAACCCGACAGAGCGACATGCCGTGTCACTTGCTCGGGTTCTGGATCTCACAGCGGGCGTTCGATGCCCAGGGTTTACTCCGGGTTAGCGTCTTACGTCCCGCGGCAAACCTTCCAGAAAGCCGGGCCCAATACGTTGGATTGCATCTTCTAGCTTAGAAAGTCTACGCAGACCCTCACGCATTGCGTAACTCCCAATCCCATTGGTGCACGGTTGCCACTTGACGCCGAAGCTTCCCTACCAGGTTTGGAAACATCGTCAATCCCGATGGAATTGTCACCTTCCACCCGCGGCGAGCAGTGCGGTTTGGTGCGCCCGACGGCGCCAGCGATCTGATCGGACTTCGGGGCCATTCCGTGTCCAGATTCGAGACGCCCGTGCAGACGCCAGTTCAAGTACGGCGATCCAATACGATGTCGATACCTGAGAATATCAGCTCAAGCTTTGCTCGCACAAGTTTACCCATTCGTTCCAAAAGGGCGTTTCGATCGAGGGCCACAATCTGCGATACGTTCGCGACGGAATCTTTCGCAAGTCCTGTGGACTTCGCCGAGAGAAGCACATTTCCGGGAGCATCGGCCCAATGCACGTTGCCGGTCAATACCACGCACAAGACCGTGCCTATTCGACTCCGATTTAGCGCGTCGCCTTGAATAACCACAACAGGTCGTCTGAATCCTGGCTCGGAACCTCGGGGTTCCGCAAGATCAGCCCACCAAACTTCGCCCTGAGCAACTACCACTCGGCCCTCTTCAGAGTCTTACGGGCGGCGAGACGAATGAACTCGTCGGGCTGAGATTCCACCTCGGAGCAGACCCGATTGTATGCCTCGGTGACAGCGTCAGGGGCATGCTGACGAACATAGTCCTGCAGTGCTCTAGCATAGAGCTCACTTCGAGAAACCTTCAAGCGACTGGCAAGTTTCTCGGCATTCTTGAAAACCTCATCCGGTAGGGAGATAGCCGTCTTCATACCGAGAGTATAACCCGAGTTCTTGGGTTCGGCGACCCCAAAAGTTCCTACAATACTGCAGCCTGGTTCGGCGTTAGTGCCAGCATTGGCAAAACCCACAGCGCCCGGCTACAACCTACCGCCGCCCCAGCCCAAATAGCCTGCCCCCAAGTGAATCCAGCGATTCAACCAACGCCGCAACGGCACCGTCCGCAACATATCCCCAAGCAACGGCAATTCGAACCCCAGCGCGGGCCTCGCGCAGCGACCCCAGCGCGGTTTCAAACCGAAGCCGAGCGTTGCCCGAGCGTGTACCCAGGCCCTCCGCTGCGTTGAGCCCAACTGAGCTCAGCGCGCGTCGCACCTGGGACGCAAGATCCACAGAAACAGAAACCGACACGGAAACGGAAACCGACACGGAAACGGAATCCGACACGGATACAGGAAATCCGCTCTGACTACTCAACCCAGACGTCGAGCCATGACCAAGCTACGCCATTTCTGTTGTCGCGCACTACTGCCCACAAGCGAACTTCGCGATTGGGGGCGGTGTTCGCACGCCAATTGCCTGCTGGATTATCATTCCAGCCAGTATTGGGTTCGTTGATCATTTGCGCGCCGGAGTCGAACGAGCCACCGCTGGCATAGTAGGAGACCCAAACGGTTTCGGGTGCGGCCTCGGTTTCACTAACGTGCGCCACAACGTCAAGTTCCACGGACGAACGCGGCACGTCAACGCTCAGCGTGTGTTTCTCACAATTATCTGAGTCCGAAGCGGTGCAACGCTGCACCACGGGCAAGCACAGGTTCTCGGAACCGCAATGGTACGCCGCAGGGCATGGTGTACTATCCGAGCACTCAGGCCCGTTTTCCGTGCCAACTAACACGAACGACTGAAGAACGGGATTCTGGTTCTCCACCGATTCGTAGGAGAACAGGGGGTAGAACCCAAACTCGAAGTCGTCGCGCCCAAGTTCTTCACCGGTCTCAGCATCGAAGCAGCCCAGCGGAAACTGCGACGGGTCAGAGCTAATGCGCCGGAAGGATCCGCCGCAGTAGGCGAAGAACACCATTTGTACGCCATACGGATAGACCACCCCCGAGGCAACCGGTCTTGACGTAATAGTGTCGCTCGCGATGTAGGCCTCGAAGGTTTGGCCCCAACCGATGATTCCGGGCGGCGCATTTGCGGACACGGCGCCCTGCGCCAAGTTGTCATCGCCGATCTGCGCTACCACCTCATGTAGGTAGGGCATGCAAGCAGTGAAGCTGTCACCCGCTGGATTGGTACAGCCGCCAATCCATAGTGTAGACGTAGTGCGCATTGAACCATCGGCGCGCTTTGCCCGCGGCGAGCCATCAAACGCCAGCATGTTCAACTGGGTAGTTGCGCCGGGTTTGGCAAATGGACTTTCCGCGCGCACCGCGAGCACACGCAGAGTATGGACCTCCGATACTTGGTCAGAATTACCGCTGCAACCAACTAGAGCGCAAGCGAAAGCCACCACAAATGCACTAGCACTGCGGGCAACGATGGGCTGATTCATTAGAATTCTCCTCGCAGACCCAGACTTGGAATAATAGGCAACCCTGTTTGCCATTCCGGAGTCGTGTAGCGATAATTGTAACCGACACCGTCAGCGTTAGCTCGGTTGTAAACGTTTTGCACGTCGAGGTAGGCCATGAGCCGGTAGCCAGCAAACGTCCAAGTCTTGTCCACACGCAGATCGAGCTGATTGAACGCAGGGATTCGACGACTATTCGGGTCCCCTTGAATGCATTCGTAGGTACCTGCCGCTGCGTTGAGAACCCCTCCGAGGCAAGGGGTATACGGATTTCCCGTCACGTATCGAAACTTGCCGCCCACTCGCCAGCCGCGGCCTAGATCATAACTACCCAGCACGGTAAGGTTGTGGGTCTGATCGTAGTCGTACACATGCTCAGGCTGGTCCGGTCCATTCTTGCGAACTGAGCGTGAAATGGTGTACGCGATCCAGCCGAAGAAGCGTCCCCCTGGTTTCCAACGCACCATGGTTTCAGTGCCGTAGACCGTCCCTGTACCAAGGTTTGAAAAGCCATTGCTTCCATCGGCGTTTAGAGCGGAAACCACTAGGTTATCGAGGTACTTGTGAAAGAGTTCTATCGACACTTCGACCTGTTTGGTGACTACCTGTTCGATTCCCACTGATGAATGGACGGAACGATTGGAATCGAGATTGGGCGTCCCAAACGGGATGATTGTCTGGATGATCTGTGGAGGCTCATAGAACAGACCGACGCCCGCTTTGACCGTTGTGCGCCGTGGACCGGTGTTGAGATCGTAGCGAGCATTGAGCCGAGGGCTGAAGTCCCATCGACTCGTCAAGCTGTAGTGATCGGCGCGGCCGCCGAGCAACACTTTGGCCCGCTTCGCGGGCGTCCATTCGACTTCTGCGAAAGCCGCGGGCGCGGAGAAGTAGCCTTGATTGACGTAAACGAGCAGCGGGCGATTCGCTTGGCTGCCCTGGATCTCGCCCGGCTCAGTTGGCCGTATTGAATGCACATCGGCATCGTACCTGTACACGATAACGTCGGGCCCGAGGCGAACGAGCAACTGGTCCGACATTCGATAGCTCAGGTCCCCCCGGAAAATCATCGGGACATAGTTCACATTCACGTTCGAGATCGCGCCAAACTGGGAGTATTCTCGATCGAGTCCGATCGACGCCGTAGCATTGACACTGAGAGCATCGGTGATCTGGTTACGATAGATCGCCTGCAGGCGCATGGTTCTGGTCTCGCCTTGCAGGCTATTTCCAAGGCCTGGGTCGACTGCGATCGCATTCTTGAACACCATATCGAGTCGATCGTCCGCACCAAACATGCCAATGCGAAACACCGAGCGCGAGGTTGGTTTGGTTTCCGCAAAGAGCTGCCAATCATAGTAGACGGGCGCTGTCCGAAAACCTGCATCTTTACTCAGGACGGCTCCGATCCAGGCATCAATGTAGCTGCGGCGAGCACCAAAGTTGAAAGCCCAGCCTTTGGCCAGCGGAACCGGGCCACGCAACATTAGGCGCGCGTCGATAAAGTCAACCTGCGCCATACCGTGATACTTGCCGTCGTATTCCATTTCCCGCAGCTTCACGTCAATGATGCCGCCCGTCACCCTGCCGTACTTGGCGCTGAAATTTCCGGGGTAAAAGTCGATCGACTCGATCATCTCCGTCGGTACGATGCTCGAGAGCCCCCCGAAGTGGTAAATCTCCGGAACATAGGTGCCATCCACGAAGAACTGTGTCCCGTACGGCGACGAGCCGCGCACCACGACCAGGCCACTGAAAGCTGGCGCTCGAGCCACGCCGGGCAAGGACTCAATCACCTTGAGCGCATCACCCCCAGTGCCAGGGATGACCTCGAGTTCTTGGCGCTCGACCGTACGGCGCGTGACCTCGCGATCCGATCGTTTACCCTGGACTACGACTTCGATGGCACCATCCGTGGGGTGCAATCGATATTTGATTTCGATGCGCTCACCCGCAGCAAGCACTTCTTCGCTCTGTAGCGTCTCATAACCGGGAGCAAGGATCTGAACTGTGGCTTTGCCCACGGGAACTCGTGTAAATTCCCAAGCACCGTTGGCATCGGTCGCTGATTGCAGCGTGCGCCCGTCGCCCAAACGAATCTCCACCAAGGCCCCAACACAAGGCGCCTCCGACGCTTCGAGCCTAACCACGCCGCCAATACTGGCGGTGGCCGGAGTCGCCGGTTGATTCTGCTCCGTTGTTTGCAGGGGCCGCTGCACCGGAGTCAGGTTGAAAGTCATCTTGTAGAGGATCCGCGAACGAATGGGTTGCTCGCCCCGTAACGCGGGTTTGAAAACGAGACGCATCGCAGCTGCCTGGGCTGCTTCGTCCATGCCGTAACCAGCTCCTTCTGTGACGATTGCCGCTGTCACCTTACCGAGTTCGTCGATATCGAGCTGCAAGATGACGTCGCCGGTTCGTTGCTCGGCTAGGGCTCGCTCGGGGTAAATTGGGTCGGCTTTCTGCAGTATTTCTGGAGGTGCCAACTGAGCCGCATGGTCACAGTTTGGAGTCGGCGATACGCTCTTCTCATCGGCCGCGCCCGTCTGAGCACTGACAAAGCGCGGAGCCACCGCGACGAGGATTGCGAGAGCGCCCATGAGTTTCGTTGCGTGCATGTTCATGTTCGGCAAGTTCAGTGTCCGTGAAGGTCCGGCGCCCTTTTGCGACGCTCGTGCCAATCAACGAACGCCAGATTCATCCTCGAGAACCAAAGCGCCAAGCAATTCAAACTGCGCTAATTAGCCGAACTTTGCTCATGGTGGCAAAGCACGGAGCATAAGCCTGGTACGAACAGGTGTCCGTAAATGCAGGACACGTGACACCCCGACGATTCCGTGAAGTGTCAACAACATAGCGTCCAAAAAAAATTCCTCGGCGCCATCGGCGGGCGTCGCGACAAGAAGCGAATGCGCTAAAGTCAAAGCCGTGAAAGGGTGAGCTTGGCGGGCGCCGAGGTCTGCTGCGCTTCGAAACCAGGTAGGACGCTGGTGACAGAGAGGCCTCCCTCGGGTCGATTCTCGATTTTGATCGTACCACCGTGGGCTTCGACAATCTCACGACAGAGCGCTAACCCAAGACCTGACCCGCGCTCCTTGGTCGAGTAGAACGGCAACATGGCATTTTCCAGCACCTGATCACTCATGCCCGGGCCACGGTCAGTCACTTGAAGGGTGGTCACGCCATTTTTCGCCACGTCGATGCGGAGGACAATCGCATCGTCTGGGCCACCCGCTTCCTGCGCATTCTTGAGCAGATTGATAACTACTTGCTCGAGCTGAAGACGATCAAAGTAGGCCGTAACCGTCGCTGCAGTCGATTCTACCCGGACGTAAGGTGCCAGGGCTTCGATATGCTGGGCGAAGTCAGTCACGTTGACCTGTGCACGCCGTGGGTTGGGCAAGCGAGCGAACTTGGCGTAGCCTTCGACGAACTCCTGAAGATGATGCGCCCGTTCCTCAATGGTGCAAAACACGCGTTCGAGCTTGCCACTCTGATCAGACTTCGTCATGGCGCGGGCCGAATGTACGAGCGAAGTAATCGGGGCCAAAGAGTTGTTGAGCTCGTGACTCAACACTCTGATTAATTTCTTCCAGATGTCGATTTCCTGGCGCCGCAACTCTCGCGTCAGATGCTTGATCATCAGCAGCGTATGAGTACTGTTGTGTAGTTCAAAGTGACGTTTGGCTAAGTGATACGTCTCAGGAGTACCCTCGACTTCAACCGTAAAGAGACAGTCATTAACATCAAGGACGGCATCACGCAGCGGCGCCTGGGCCGCACTAAGCAGATCCATGAAGTTTGCGCGGTCGAGCGCGCGACCTTCGAAGAACAGATCCCGAGCCGTCTCATTAGCGTACTCAATCTCGCCCGTGTCCACCAGCAACAGGATGGCCATGGGCGCGGCATCAATCAGCGTGTGCAGGAGCTGCTCACTATGTTCGGCTGACTGTTGGTGCTCGCGCAAAACCGCACCGAGAGCATTGAAATGCCTCACCAGTGCAGCGAGTGACTTGCCCACGGGTTCGTCGATGGTCGTCGAAAAATCCGAGTTGGAGAACTGCGCAAGGCCTCGCTCGATGCGAGCCAGCAAGCGCCTCTGCTTGACGGTCGAAAGATAAGCAGCAATCCCGACCACGAGAACAGCAAGGATGCCGAGTGTCAGCCAAAAGGCAGACTGGCCCATCAGCGGCGTCGCAGAATACGGTACGGCTACCGTAAGGTCATTTCGCATCTTCCGATCCTTTTATATCAGCATCTTGGCCCCGGCGTTGCAAAGACCTGACCAAGCGCTTGCCTTCGCACAAACCGTGGGGCAGAAATGGTGTGGACATGCTCAACGTACTTGTAGTGGACGACCAAGCTTCAGTGTGCACTGCCCTCGATGTACTCTTCGAACTGCATTCGATTCCAGTGATGACAGCGAGTACTCCAGAGGAGGCACTCGAGCTGGTGGCGCGAGAGGATATTGGGTTGGTGATTCAGGATATGAATTTCCGCCGCGATACCACGTCGGGTGAGGAAGGCGTGGAACTGATGCGCGCCATCCGAAAGCTTGACCCGGACTTACCCATCGTGCTCATTACCGCCTATACATCGCTTGAAATGGCAGTGCAGCTCGTTAAGGAGGGAGCGAACGACTACATCGCCAAGCCCTGGAATGACGACAAGTTAGTCACGACCGCGAAGAACCTCCTTCGCATGCGGGAGCTTCAGCAACAGAACCTGCGGCTGACTTGGCAAGGCCTGCGCGCGCGGCGCGAATTGAAGAGTCGCCACGATTTGTGCGGGTTGCTCTATGAGAGCGCGCAGATGCATGACGTGGTCTCTCTGGCCGTGAAAGTGGCACCTGCCAACGTGGCGGTCATGATTACCGGACCCAATGGGTCGGGAAAAGAGAAAGTGGCGGAGATTGTGTACGCCAACAGCCGGCGTCGCAACAAGCCGTTCATTCGGGTTAATTCAGGCGGACTGCACGATAATCTGGTTGACGCGGAACTATTCGGCGCTGAACCCGGAGCTTTCACCGGCGCAGTCAAGACACGGATCGGCCGCTTCGAAGAAGCTGATGGGGGAACGCTGTTTCTGGACGAAATTGGGAACCTCTCGGCAGGAGCTCAGATGAAACTGCTGCGCGTGCTGCAAACGGGAGAATTCCAGCGGCTTGGCAGCAACGTGACGCGCAACGCGGACGTGCGCGTGATCAGCGCTACCAACGCGAATCTGCTTCGCGCCATCGAGGAAGGCACATTCCGTGAGGACCTCTACTTCAGGCTCAACGTGTTCGAGATTATGGTGCCGCCCCTGCGGGAACGCTCGGACGACATATTGCCGCTTGCCCGACTTTTTCTGGAAGTAGCGGCCAATGCAGAAGGGGTCAGCGTCCCGGTGCTTTCTCCGGAAGCCGAGCAACTGATCCTCGGTTATGAGTGGCCCGGCAACGTGCGAGAGCTAGAGAATCGAGCCAAGCGGGCCTTTCTCGTACGCTCAAGCGACACGATTCGCGGTGAAGACCTTGGCCTCAACACGACACCCAATCCGCACTTCGTCGCGACCATATCGACGCCGCCCGCGGCGCTCGAGCCGACCCCGAATGCACCCACGCGCGATCCCGAATACGCCGAAATCGAAGCGGCACTGGTCGAAGCCCGCGGCGTCGTATCACGCGCTGCTGCTCAACTTGGGATCAGCCGCCAAGCCCTCTACCGACGCATGGAACGTCTGGGTATCGAGCTAGAACGCCGCCCCAAGAGTTGAGTTCCGGCGAATGGTCCGCGGGGCCTCGGTACTGTGCACGGGTGCCCCTCAATCACCGCTCAGAAAGCCCGCCCGTCAAGCTCGTTTGCTGGCGAAGCTTGCCCGAGCACCGGAGCGGAACATCCTTGGGGATTTGAGCACCGGAGCACAAGGCAAGCGCAGCCAGCAGACGAGCTTGACGGGCGTCGCAGCAGAGTGCTCACCCGCATACGTCAGTTGCGTTAGAACCAGCCACCCTGGATGACCCCACCCAGCGTCGGCGCCGACAAGTCTCCGGCAGATACGCCTTGGGTATTCACGCCCGCGACAATGCGATAGCCAACCGTCGCCCCGATCCGCAACCACCGAGTGAAGTTGGAGTAGGCGCCTACTTGCGGTTCGAAGACGAACACGGCATCGCTTCTCATGTGCTTATAGTTGCTAGACCAGTCATCGGTCGAGGTGTCCCAAGTTCCGATGGTGAGCCCGCCCGCTCCAATCAGCGCACCTATACCAAGATTGACTACGCGCCGGGAAAACAGGTGATAACGAACAATGGCCCCTCCGTAACCGAATTGCATCCGATCATCGGGGTAGTGCGGGGCCGGACCGTAATTCTCGGCATTAACGGTTGTAGTAACGAAACAGCCACCACCCCCTAGCTCCAAAACGTGATCAAGGAGCACTCCACCGTCCAAACAGACTTGGGGTGCGCCGATGCCAGCAAAGCGAGTGTACATGACACCGACACCTCCAAAACCGCCAATGGCGTAGTCACCCGTCATCTCCAATAATGTGGGAGGGCCGTCGTACGCCTTTTTCGAGGCGCGCCGCGACTTGGCAGATTGTGCGGTTGCTCCCGGCGATTTTGCAGGACCGTACGGAGAAGCCGCAACTGAAGAGCCAGTAATCTGTGCTTCCGTAGCCGGTGTGCTGGGGCGTATTGCTGCAGGTGCAGCCTCTGCGTTATTCGAGTTGGACTTGCCTAGCGCGGAAGAGTCTGCAGCCTGTTCACCATTGGCGCTCGTCGTTGGCGAACCTCCAATAGCGGCCGGTTGTGACTCCACACCCCAGGCGATGTTCGCGATCAGCACGCAATAGATTGCCGGAAGTATGCCCGCTGCTCGCATCGTCTTATTCACTAGGAGACTCCATTTTTCACGACACCCGGGGCGCGGAGCCCAAGATGGGCGGAGGCGTCCGTTGAGTTAATTCAGCAAGGGACGTGCCGGGGGGTCAGCGTAGACCATTTCGCGTCGAAACACCGCGTCTTAGCCTCCAAGACTGGCGCAAGCTCGAGTCCGCAGCAATCGGACGCCCGCGCGTTTTGTGCTCCTGCCGTCCGGGCTCCGGACATTTGTCCGGTTTGCACCAACACCTGTCCGCTTCTTATCAGCACATTGACACAACTTCACAGTGGAGCTGTCGACGACCACAGCCGTTCGACTATACTGGTCCGCGTGAGAAGTGTACGCGGGTTTCGCTCATGGGTGGCGCGCATCGTCACGCCTGTGCCCATTTCGGAAGCAGTCCGCACCCCTGATAGGTCTCACGCCGTTGATCTCGAACCGGGCGATTCGGTAGGAGAGTATGTCATCCTGCAAAAGCTTGGCGAAGGCGGCTTTGGCGCCGTCTACGCGGCAGCTCACCCTGTTATCGGCAAACGCGCGGCCGTCAAGGTGCTGCATGCCCAACATTCATCCGACGAGGCCGTCACGTCGCGATTCGTTGCAGAAGCGCGAGCCGTCAATCAGATCAGAAATAAGAATATCGTAGACATCTTCTCCTTTGGTGATCTCGCCGATGGGCGGCATTACTACGTAATGGAATTGCTTGAGGGCGTTCCGCTCGATGACTACTTGCAACGAGCTGGGCGGTTACAGCTCGGAGAGGTGCTGTCAATCCTGCATCCGGTCGCCAAAGCGCTCGGAGCGGCCCATGAAGCTGGCATCGCGCATCGAGATCTCAAGCCGGAAAATGTGTTTCTCGAGATCGACGATGACGGAAACGTGCAGCCGAAGATTCTGGATTTCGGTTTGGCTAAACTGCTCGCACCAGGCACCGTTACGGTTCACAAGACGCGCAGCGGTACCCCCATGGGCACGCCACGCTATATGTCGCCCGAACAGTGTCGCGGCGTCCCCGTTGACCATCGCACGGACATATACGCCTTTGGGTGCATGGCGTACCGAATGTTAACGGGCGTACCCCCCTTTGACGCCGCGACGGCGCTTGACGTGATGATGGCGCATGTCAGCAAACCACCACCTCCGCCCAGTCAATATCCCGATGTTGACAGCGCTTTCGATGAGCCGCTTCTCAAGATGCTCGAGAAGCAGCCCGATGACCGTCCGCGAACATTGCTCATCGCGTACGAATCACTCGCCAGTGCCGCCTTGCTCGCTCTCGGCAGCAAGCTCGACGACAAGTCACCCGCTACTGCACTCTTGCGCAACACCGTACTCGAACGCGAACGTACGCTACCGCGTGTGCTCAATTTGCCGAAGCCCAGAGCAATTCCGTCAGCCGCGCCACACCCACGGCGCGAGTCACGTCGCTCACTGGTTCTGCCGTTGTTGCTAGCAGCACTTGGCTTGAGCGCGGGTTGGTTCATTGTCGGTCGCGCCGCAAGACCAGCAGCCACGCCGCCAGTGGCATCAAGTGACACGATCTCACCCCGGCTTGCTCCGCCGCAGGTGGCACCGCCCGCGGCTTCCGTTCGTGCGAGCGCGCCACTCGATGCGGATTCAGTTGCGATCCGGGTGAATGCCCAACCGTCCCGCGCCGAAATCTACCAAGACGATCGGCTCCTCGGTATCGCGCCCGGCCCGGTTCGCCTTGCGCGCGGTGAGCAAGAAGCCCAGCTCGTCATCAAAGCAGTCGGTTTCATTTCTGCCACGGTGCCGGTGAAGCCCTCGGCGGATCAAGCAATCAAGGTCACACTAGTGCCCCGCGCTGCGCGGCCTGCAAAGAGTGGCGTTTCGCACGATTTGGAGAACCCGTATTGAACACGCTTTCGCGCATGCGTCGGCCAGCTGCGTATCTGTTGGCTTTCACCGCACTGCTCTCACTGGCATGTGGCGAACTGCCCAATGTTGCGGCCAACGTCTGTGGTAACGCGATACTAGAAGGCACGGAAGAATGCGACACCTACGCACCCCCAGGCCAAGCGTGTCGTCCACCCACCGCCACCGAAGGCGCCTGCCGCTTCGATTGTACACCAACGGCGACGGGGACCCCTGAATGTCCCAACGGGTCACAATGTGGTCTCGACGATGTTTGCCACTTTGGCACGGGCACGTACGAAACCTTTGGCTCGACTTGGCCCACGCCAGCCGAGGCTCTTCAATTGGGAGACTTCGACGGCGATGGCCGACAAGATCTACTCGCACTCGGTAGCCTCAATGGCAGCTGGCAGGCCTTTCCACGCATTCTGTTCTTCGACACTGCCGGTCACTCGCAGGATATCGTCGATCCTCGCATGGCCGTCAACTCACCGATCCTACTGTCGGGCGAAGCCTCAGCTGGGCAAACGAGTTCTGCTCCGCAAGTCGTGTTCAGTTCGAGCGACGGCATAGGAGCGGTGCATGTCACTGCTGATAGAACCGTAGTTCCCATTGCCTACCCGATCCAGGTTCTGCCTCAAGGTTGGTCCTATCGTTTTGTACGACTGCGGGGCAATACACAGTCGTTCCTAAAGGAATCCGTGATCATATTCATGAGCGATTCCTCCGCGGCTGCCACGAGCCCCGGCGTAATAATGGCAGTAAACTCTTCAACGCGGCTCGCTCCAATGCCCAAGGCCGCAGCGCTACTTACCGGGTCGCCCATTGCCGCCAATGTAGTGGACGACGCGCAGACTTCTCCTTGTGACGAGCTATTACTCACATTTCAAGGAGACGACCAGGTGTATCTGCTCGAGCCCTGCGATGCACTGGGCAACTGGGTAACGACGGATCAAGCACCCAAGCCCGTCATTGCTCTGGCAAACTCACACACCATCAGTCGCGCCCCCATCGCTGCACGCATTGATGACGACGCTCACCTGGATCTCCTGATTGCCGATGAGACTGACAACGCGACCCCTTACGTCGCGTTTGGTCAGGGTGATGGAACATTTGCCGCCGACCCCAACAACGTTGCCTCGACACTTGGAACTGCGTGGCCCATATCGGTGGTGCGCGCGGACAATTGCGCTTTGCCCAATGACGTTGATCGCGGATTTCCATTGGCCGTCGGTGATCTGAACGGCGACGGACGCACTGACTGGGTCACGCGAAGCGGCGTGCAGCTGACGCAAAGCGTCACTATGGATGCAAACCAAAAACAAGTAATTATCGCTGCATGTCCAGCAAATCGGCCTTCATTGACACAGTGGACTGAAGCCAGCATTGCTGATTTCAATCGCGACAATCTGCCGGATGTGGTGGCCGGGTCGAACAGTGAACCCGACCTCGATTTTCTTCAAGGCGTCGCTCAAGAAGATGCGCTGAATCCATCAGTCATTACTACCCGCGGCCCATTGAACCAGTTGGCGGTGGGGGATTTCGACGGCGACCAGATCTCAGATATTGCATTCGATGTTGTCACCAACACCGCGACGCAACCTGCTGTATCTACAGGTCACACGCTCTCGATTGCTTTTGGGCGCATGTCGGAGCCCCCTGAAACACCGAGGGAAATTGGCGATTTTGCTGCTATCGAGCAGATGATTTCCGCCAAGTACTCTGGCGTAGACTCGATCGACGAGCTCGGCGTGATTGCGACACCCAGCGATTCACCGGGCCAGCAGCTGTCGGTGTTCATTGGAACTGCCGGGCGAGATCCCATTGCCCCCCTGGGTCTTGAAGTCCCCGTTTCTTCTGGCGACCTAGTTTCCGGCACGCCCTTGACGTTGGCGGCCGGAACCTTGAGCAACTATACTTACCCAGGCCTGGTTGCCGTGTCCATGGCGTGCGACACCGTCAGCGATAACGTCGAGTGCACGTATCGCCTTTGGTTCGTTCCCGGCACTGAAACGGGCAGATTCGGCATACCGATCCCAAGTGCTTTGCTGCCCGCTGCATTCTTGCCATTTCGGGCCGATCAGCAGCAATTGTCGGTATACTTGCTGGTCGGTGACCTCGACGGTAGCCGACCCGACGAAGCACTTGCCCTAACCACTGACGTGGCCGGGAGCAATATCGTTCTATGGCGCATCATCGTTCCTGAATCGGGCACTGATTGGCTACAGCAACAAGCCGTGGAGTTGCTCGGAAGCACCCCTGGCAGACTCACGTCCACGAGTCGCCCGCAGCTGGCCGACGTGGACGGCGATGGACTCAAAGATTTGGTCATCATCGTCGATGACGGCAGCGGCAATCAACGGTTAGGTGTTGTCATCAACCAGAATGGGTCGCTCGCCCTGTCGCAAATCAACTACCTCGATCTTGGGGCGCAGCAGACACGAGGCTTTGCCACTTTCGCAGACAACGGACACTCGCGGCTCTGGCTCGTGACCGACGATGGTACCTATGAGGTCACTGCTTCGACGGATGCGGGTAGTCAATTATTTGCGCAGTCAATCAGCGGATTGCCGGGTGGCAGCTCGATTGCAGTCGGCAATCTTGCGGGCTATGGCCTAACGGATCTGGCGATTGGCACGGCCAATGGAGTTCAGCTCTTCGAGGAGATACCAAAGCAAAAATGAGCGTGCGACGCTTTCAACGAAGAGCAGGCGTACTGCTGATAAGCGCCTCGCTGGTGCTCGCTGGGCACAACGTTCGCGCGCAGGACACCGCGCTCGACACTGCACGCGAATACTTTCAGGCGGGCGCGCAAGCTTACGCCGTCGGTGAGTACGCCGCAGCCATTCAAGCCTTCGAGCAGGCCTATCAACTAGTGCCGCGCCCGGCGGTTCTCTTCTCGATCGCCCAAGCCGAACGCAAGCAATACTTCTTGGATCACGAGTTGCCTCACCTGGTTAAGGCAATCGCTCTCTATCGAAAGTATCTGGCGCAGGAACCGCACGCGGCTCGCAAAGCCGACGCGGTTCAGGCCCTCTCTGAGCTCGAGCCAATCGTGGCCCGTAGTCCCACACCCCAATCAGTTTCAAGCCCGGATACGACGGCCGGCATCGTTACCCCGGCGTCCACACGGGTAATGATCACCTCGTCTACACCGGAAGCGCAAATTGCGCTCGATGGGGATGCTGATGTCGATTCCCCACTCATCCGAGAAGTTGCTCCGGGTAAACATCAAGTCCGAGTGACCGCACCTGGATTCGTGGACACGACGCGCAGGATTGTCGCGGTCAGAGGAGATCTGGTCACGGTCGACATCGCGCTCGCGGAGCGACCGGCTCAGCTTGTGGTCATTGCACGTGAGGGGGCGGTCCTGAGTATCGATGGTCGCGTTCAGGGGACGTGTCCCTTTCCCAAGCCACTGGAGCTCTCGGCCGGCAGCCATCTCATCACCCTCACAGCGAGAGGATACGTGGGGCTGTCCACGGAGCAGACGCTGATACGAGGCGAAACAACGGTGGTGCGCGCACCCATGCATCGAACCGTGCAGCGTACTACTGCTCTCATCATGCTCGGTGCTTCAGCGTCGGTGGTTACCGCTGGAGCGGTCTTCGCCGGGTTCGCGCATCAGCAAGGCAACAGCGCCAGTGGCTTTTTAGACGCGCGTGGGCACCAGCCGCTGTCGCCGGATGATTGGGCTCAGTACAATTCTGCCCGTAGCGACCGCAATCGCTTAGACGCTATGGCACTCGTTTCCTTCGGTGTGGGCGCGGCCCTAGCCGTTGGCGGCGTGGCCTTGATCGCACTCGATCCAGGTACAGTGGACCCAGCAGTGCCCGACAAGGACCGCACGGCTCAGGCCAGAGCCACCGCTCCGCGGCTAACGGCCGCGCCCACGCTAGCGCCCGGCTTTGCCGGATTCTTCACGCAAATAAGCTTCTGAGTGAACTTTAGGTAAGAACCTCTGCGTTCCCCAACCATTCATCGCATCTCAGAAAGTCCGCCCGTCAAGCTCGTTTGCTGGCGAAGTTTGACCGAGCACCGGAGCGGAACATCCTTGGGGATTTGAGCACCGGAGTGGTCCTGCGACCATTCCTCGGCGTCACGCAGGGCAAACGCAGCCAGCGGACGAGATCGGCGGGCGTCGCAGCAGGTTGCCATAAGGTCTAACGCCTAAAGCGCACGACAATGGGAGGCGTTGTCGCGACTATGGGTTGCCCAAGACGATCCAGCGCGACATTGAAACTCTGCAGCATGGCGCACGACCGAGCAGCTGCAGCAAAGCCGTGTCCCGGGTCCCGAATCACCGCTACTGATTTGGCTTTGCCCGTTGATTGGACGGTGACGGCAATCACGACCGTCGCGTAGTCACCCGCATCTGGATCCCTTGGAAACAGACTCGAACAGTTCCAATCGGTACCGGTCGGGGTAGCACCCCGACTTCGATTGGGGCCGGATGGCAATTGGTTTGCTGTCGCGGGCGATGCCAGCTGTGGTGGTACGGCCTTGAGGCTCGCCGGTCCGTGCACGGCTGCAGTAGACGTGCCGATGCTGCTCGTGGTGCCGCCGGCATACATGTCGCCCGCGCCTTGAACCATACTAAAGTCTGCAATCGGCGAGCTGTTGGGTGTCTCGGGCGCCGTCAGTGTTCTGCCTGCTTGAGCGGCAGCTTGCGGAATATTCTTCTGCACCGATGCCGACCGGAGCGGAGCATTCTTGAGCGCCAGTTGCTCATGCGACGCAGCTTCAGGCTTCGGCGGCTCAGGTTCTGCTGTGGGCGCAGGCTCCCTCGTGGCCTCAAAGAGAACCTCGGCTGGTTTTACCTCACTAACATAGGATGCCTTTGCGTCATGGGCTAGCCAGACGGCATGCAGGGCAACACTTGCGACGCCTGCCACCAACCATTCAGGAGAGATTCTAGATCGCGCCATATTGATCCCACTCTAA
>Ga0265340_10000884_pt1 | contig 16974 bp, 20 predicted proteins | sample 4CB225metaG_FD_202082 | JGI IMG/M metagenome (GOLD analysis project Ga0265340, IMG submission 202082) | Rhizosphere microbial communities from Carex aquatilis grown in University of Washington, Seatle, WA, United States - 4-CB2-25 metaG | ecosystem: Host-associated > Plants > Roots >...
TGGCGCGACACCCTCCGTTGTCATCACCTGCCATCCGGTCCGGCCTCTGGCCGGCTGGACGACAGGCTCCGGCGGGTGACCCAGTATTCCAGAGGCACCGGAGATAGAAGCGAGAAGGCGCGGCGTACTGGTTACCCCGCTTTCGCGGGGTATGACGAATTGGGGGCGGAGCGGCAGACCGCTCTTTTCGCCTACGCACTCAGCGCCGGCTCGCCCTCCGGCTCCCGCACCTCCGGCTGCAAGCCGCCGAACCGCCGCTCGCGGCCGTGGAACGATTTCAGCGCCTCCGCAAGATCCGCTTCCCCGAAATCCGGCCACATCGTTTCCGTGAAATGCAGCTCGGCATAGGCGCTTTCCCACAGCATGAAGTCGGACAATCGCTTCTCGCCGCTGGTGCGGATGACAAGGTCGACCTCGCGCAGGCCCGCCTCGCCGGTGACGAGGTCGGAAAAGCTTTCGCGCGTGAGCTCACCCGCGCTCGCGGCCTTCGCCGCGGCATTGAGGATCGCGTCGCGCGCGGAATAGTCGACCGCGATGCGCAGATGCAAGGTTTCGCCGCGTGCGGTCGCGGCTTCCGCGCGGCCGATCGCGTCCGCGATGCCGGCGGGCAGGCGATCGCGGCGGCCGATCACGGTGAGACGGACGCCGTTGCGCACCAGGCTCTCGACTTCGCTGGCGAGATAGAATCGCAACAGCGACATCAGCGCGGATACTTCGGCCTTCGGCCGGCGCCAATTGTCGCTGGAGAACGCGTACAGCGTCAGCGTGCCCAGGCCCTGCTTCGGGGCCGCCTCTACCACGCGGCGGATCGCCTCGACGCCGGCCTCGTGGCCGCGCAGCCGCGACATCCGCTGCCTGATCGCCCAGCGTCCGTTGCCGTCCATGATGATGCCGACGTGCAGCTTGGAGTCAGGTTTGGAAGAGAGACCACTTTGCATCACAAAGTTTCCTTGCAAAAAAAGGGATGCGCTTCAAATCGGCAAAATGCGAAATTTGGCGGTGGGGGCAGCCTCTTTGCCCGCCGCGCGGGCGGCGTCGCGCACCAGTCCTTCCAGCACGGCGAGATAGTCGAGAAAACGGCGGCGGCCGTTTTTGGTCAGCCGGCAGGAGGTGTGGGGGCGGTTGCCCTCATAGCCTTTTGTCACTTCGACGAGCCCCGCGTCCTGCAGCACGCCGAGATGGCGGCTGAGATTGCCGTCGGTCAGGCCGCAGAGCTGCTTGAGGTCGGCGAAGGCCAGTCCCTTGGGATACGCCATCAGCGAGGTCAGCAGGCCCAGTCGCGCCTTCTCGTGAATCACGCGGTCGAGGCCGTCATAGGAAAACGGCGCGGCGCTGGCTTCAGTCTTCGACATCATGATCTCCGGAAGCAAAGTGCAGGATCGCGGCCATCAGCAACTGGCCGATCACGAACGGCAGGCCCATGGTCCAGGGCGACAGCGTATGGCTCTGGCTTGCCAGCAGAAGACAGCCGAAGCCCGCGACGAAATACCAGGCGCCGGCGAACGCGACGGTGCGCGGCAGCGAGCGGACGGAAGCGAATATTCCGAGACTCACGAGCACCTGCCACAGGCCCGGCAGCAGCCACAGCGTTTCCGGTGCGAATTTCAAAAGCATCACCGCCAGCAGCATGCCGGCAACGCCTGCGGGGAGGAACTGCTCGACGGCCTGATGAATCATCACGTCGGCCAAACCCGAATGATGGCGGCGCGAGCGCGCCTGCATCTCGGTCCAGATCATGCCGCCGGACACCAGCGCCGCTGCCGCCCAGCCGGCGAAGAACGCAAACGGATGGCCGGTGGGATCGTCGAGCCAGAAGAATTGCACGATCGCGGTGGCGAGCGCCAAGCCGCCGGTGGCGGCCACCGCCGCCGGGCCATAGCCGCGGAACGCGGTGCCGGCGGCGATCTGGCTGCGAATGGCGAAAATGTCGGCCAAGGCCTTGTCGAGATCGCTCATCCTGTGTCCCGTACTTTGCAATACAAAGTATACTTGAATGCAAAGTCCAGACAAGCCCCGGCGCCGGGGGCTTGCGTGACCTTGCTCACATAACGGCCGCCGCGACCGGCCTATGGTCCGCCCAACGCCAGCCCAACAAGCCAACCACAGGAGAGTTCACATGCGCAAATTCATTCTGGTCGCAGCGCTGGTTCTGGCATCGGCCTCGGCCCAGGCGGCGGGCTCGCGGAGCCTGACCCTGGCCTCGAGCGACGATCAGGCCACGGCAGCCACCGAGCAGGCAAAGCCTGTTGAAGCCGCCAAACCAGCCGAGGCGTCCAAGGCCGTCGACCAGGCCACACCCGCCGCCCCGCCGAAATATGTCGATCGGCCGGCCGCCGTGAATACGGCCCCGGACGCGCCGGCGGCGGATGCGGTCAAGCCCGCTCCCGTGCAGAAGGCGGAACGCCGCAAACCCCGGCGCGACTGGACCGAAGCGCGCATCATCGGCGAATTGCATCGCCACGGCATCTATTGGTAACGCGGGCCGCCTCGAAATTGCGCATCGGCCGATCCATGTGGGTCGGCCGATGCTTCACGTTCGCGTCAAATGTGAAATCATTCACAGCGAATTCCGATAATCGGCCTATCTCACGGTGCGAAGACGCTGACAGGAGCTGCCCGTGCGACCAACCGCCAACCGGAACCCGGAAACAAGCCGCATCGACTGGCTTGGAATTTCCCGGATCCTGCTCGTGCAGGTGCTGGTTCTGCTGGCGCTGTCGGCGGCGTTCATCCGCTATCTGGACTGGTCGTCGGATCAGGCGTGGGCGGAATTTTCCCGCGCCATCGAATCATCGACACCGGTCACGACCCAGCGGGCGACGCCGGTGCAGGCTGTCAAAGCCGGGATGCCTTGCGCGTGGACAATTTGAGCGGCGGTTATTCCGTGACGGTCTGCACCACGCTGCCGATCGGACGCGCGCTGGAGACCGGCACCTTCATGTCCTTGAGCAGGGCTTCGTCATATTCCGGCAAGGTCTGCAGCGGCGCCTTGGCTTTTATCTGCACCACCTTGTAGCCGCCGGCCTTCAGGCGGCGCAGCAAGGTCGGCAGGGCTTCCGCGGTGTGCTTCTGGAAATCGTGCATCAGGATGATGCCCTTGCCCTGCTTGTCCAGCTTGGTCATGACGGTGGTGACGACCTGGTCGGCAGACTTGGCCCGGTAATCGAAGGAGTCGAGGTCGCAGGAGAACATCGCGACATTGCGCGAGGCGAGATAGGTCATCGCGGCGGGGCCGTGCTGCAGTTCCGGAAAGCGGAAGAACGCCGAGGGTGCCGCGCCCAGCGCCATCTTGACGGCGCTGTAGCCTTTTTCGATCTCGTCCTTGGCGAGTTGGTCCGTCATCTTCTTGGAATTCAGGTTGGCGTGCGACCAGGTGTGGGCGCCAACGGTGTGGCCGGCGGCCGCGACCTGCCTGAGGATTTCCGGATGGTAAGTGGCGTGCTTGCCGATCGGGAAGAACAGCCCCTTGGTGCATTCATCCGCAAGCGCCTTGAGCACCGCCGGTGTATTGCCCGGCCACGGGCCGTCATCGAAAGTGAGCACGACTTCCTTGTCGGTCAGGAAATCGAGCTGCTTGAAATGCGCGAAGCCGAAGCCCGGTCCGCCCGTGGTGTCGATGACCACCGTGCGGGCAACGCCGAGGGCATCGGGATTGGCGCAGGTGCTTTTTTGCGGCGCCGGCGTCGCGGGCGTTTCGGGAATGGCCGCGGTGACCTGGACATCCTCGCGCGCCGGAACCGGCTTGGTCGCGGGATTGGCGGCGGCCAGCCGCTCGGCGGGCGGGGTGGCGACGGTGTTCGGAGCTGCCAGCGCAAGGCGCGGCGAAGACGATGGCCAGAAAAACCAGGCCGCCGAGATGACGACGGCCGTCACGACAGTCGCGAGCATCAGACCTAACGCGTTACGCATGGTCACACTTTCCAAAGAACCCAGCATTTTCGCTAAGTCATTAATGGGAAATAGTCGTTAACGCCGTGCCAACGCGCGGCGGTTCCCGCCGACAAATCTCGTCCCGCCGGGCCCGCTATCCGGCCAGAGTGATGGACGTCACAGTCGGCGACCGCCGATTGGGGCACGATCATCCCATCAGCAACGGCCCGCCGCGCCGGGCCAAAGGGAGCCAGTCATGACCGCTTTTCTCAACCGGACCATTCGCCAGGCCGCTTTGGCGGCGGCTTTCGCGGTCGCGTTCTCCGCGCTGTCGTCGAGCTCAGGCTTTGCCTTCAGCGCCGAGGCGCAGCAAATGTGCACTGGCGACGCCTTCCGCCTGTGCAGCTCCGACATCCCCAACATTCCGGCCATTACCGCCTGCATGTACAAGCACCGGGCCGACCTGAGCACGGGTTGCCGGACCGTGATGGACCGCGATCTGGCCGCCCAGCAGTCCAAGGTCGCCGCGAAGTAACCTGCTCCCCGTCATTCCGGGGCATCGCAGAGCGATGAACCTGGAATGACGGAATTTTCGACATGGCGCAAAATCCATTGCCGCGCCGGTTTGCCCGCCTTAGAACGCAACCGGGACCAGGCACCGGCAAGGCGCAACATCATGGCCAGAATCTTTTTTGTTATTCCGTTTGTATTATTGGCTTCGGCGGCGTCGGCGCAGCCGCAGGGGCATGACGCCTGCGCGCGGGACGTCTCGCGGTTTTGCCGCGCTCACATGGGTGAGGGCGACCAGGTCGTGTTGGCGTGCCTGAAGGAACATCGCGCCAAGCTCAGCAAGGCCTGCGAGAAGGTTCTGACCGATCACGGGCAGTAACTGAGGTTACGTACCGCCGCCCGCCGCCGTCGCGACCGGAAGCACCTCGTTGACGGCGCGATCCGGCGTTTCTTCCTTCCAGCGCACCGATCCGAACGGCCGCTCCAGCATGCGGCGGACGCGCACCGGATCGGGCCCGAGATGGAAAGAGATCGCCTGCTGATACAGCGCGCGCTCGGACTGCGTCGAGCGGTTGCGCTGGCGCAGATAGTCGAACCAGGTCGGGCAATGATAACGCTCGGTCCACAATTCGGGATCGGCGATGTCGCGGGCGATCGACCAGCCATAGGCGCCGTTGCGCTGCCGGCTGAGCTGCACCTCCTGCATCACATTGTGGAAGGCGCGGGCGCTCTCCTGATCGACACGGTATTCGATCTCTACCACCAGCGGCCCGCTGCGCCCGGTGAGTGCAAGCCGCACCTCCGGATCGGCCAGCACCTCGGCGTCCTCGTTGCGCGCGCCGACCCGCGGCATGCCGAGCCACAGGCCAAGCAGGGGCGAAGCCAGCATCAGGCCCGCGGAAACCAGCAGCGCGATTTCCACACCGGCGGCGTCGGTGAGGCGTCCCCAGCCCCAGCTTCCGATCGCAATGCCGCCGGCAATCGCGGCCTGGAACGCCGCCAGCGAGCGGCCGGCGACCCAGCGCGGCGCGGAGAGCTGCACGCCGATATTGAACAGGGCAACCGCCAGCATCCAGACCGCGCCGGCCACCACCAGCGCGGCCGCGGTCAGCACCGGCTGCCGGCTCAGGGCTACCGCCGCGATGGCGCCGCCCATCGAGAGCGCGCAGGCGCGGATCGCCGCCTCGCCGCTCATGCGCTTGCGCACCTCGGCGATGTTGAGAGCCCCGATCACCGCGCCCATGCCGAACGCGCCGAGCATGATCCCGTAGGTTTGCGCTCCGCCATGCAGCAAATCGCGCGCGACCAGCGGCATCAGCGCCGACACCGAACCGCCGATGATGCCTGTCACCAGCGTGCGCGCCAGTACGATGCGGATCGCCGGAGAGTTGGCGATGTAGCGCACGCCCGACACCATGGCGCGGTTGAGTTTCTCGCGCGGCAGCCGCGACGGCTCGCTGGTGCGGCGCCACAGAAACAGCACGACCAGCAGCGGGAGGTAGAACGCCGCGTTGGTGGCGAAGGCGGCGACCGCGCCGGCGGTGGCGACCACGATGCCGCCGATGGCGGGACCAAAGCTTCGTGCGATGTTGTAGCTGATGCCGTTCAGCGCCACTGCGGAGGGCAGCGTTTCCGCCGGCACCTGCTCGCTGACAGAGGATTGCCAGGCCGGTCCGAACAGCGCCATGCCGCTGCCGACGACGAAGCAGGACCCGAGCAGGATTTGCGGCGTGACCAGGTTGAGCCAGGCCAATATTGCCAGCGCGGTGGCGCCCGAAAGCGCGATCAACAACGAGAGCAGCGCCACGATGCGACGGTCGTACATGTCGGCGATGGCACCGGCCGGCATCGAAATCAGCATGATCGGCAGCATCAGCGCGGTCTGGACCAGCGCGACCTTGTCGGCGGACGAGGTCATCTGCGTCATTGCCCAGGCCGCGCCGACCCCCTGGATCATCAGACCGAAATTCGAAAGCAGGCTGGCCAGCCAGATGCGCCGGAACGCGGGATACCGCAGCGGGGCGGTGACGCCGTCGGCGGCAAACTTCCGGGGCTTCGGCTGATCCGTCATATTCGGTTCCGTGTGCGCCCGCCGAGGCCGGCCCTGATTCCATCTCGATTTCCAGTGATGCCCGCGAAAGTCCTTCTCTGTCCAGTGCTTGGGCCGCTATCAGCGTTCACACAGGGCGGCTAGGGTGCAAAATCATCACGGGAGGTACAATATGAGGATATCGCGGCGAACGATTCTGAAGGGCGCTGCAGCGTTGCCCTTGGCTGCCGGGAATCTCGGCTTTGCCGTGCTGGCGCAGCCGGCCGCCGCCGCTCCGACCGCGCCCGAAATGGCGCCCATTCTGTTCGTACATGGCAATGGCGACCACGCGGCGCTGTGGCTCACCACTCTGTGGCGGATGGAGTCGAACGGGGTTTCCCGCGACCGCATGTTTGCGATCAATTTCACCGATCCGCTGGCGCGCGCCGACGATGCCAAGGCCGAGCCGAACAAATCCTCGATCGAAGACCAGCGCCGCGAACTTGGCGAAGCCGTCCAGGAATTGAAGCGCCGCACCGGCGCGGCGCGTGTCGCGCTGGTCGGAAATTCGCGCGGCGGCAATTCGATTCGCGGACTGATCAAGAATGGCGGCAGCGCCGATGTCAGCCACGCCGTGCTGTGCGGCGTGCCCAATCACGGCATCTATGCCTGGGACGCCGGTCTCGCCAACGAGTTCAACGGCAGCGGCCCGTTCCTGCGCGGGCTGAACGAGGGTGACAGCGAAGTCACGCCCGGGACCGCGTTCCTGACCCTGCGCAGCGACGGCATGGACAAATACGCGCAAGAAGACGGCCGCTTTGTCGGCAAGCCGGGCACGCCGACCGGCGTCACCGCGGAAGGCCCGGCGCTCAAGGGCGCCACCAATCTGGTGCTAGGTGCGGTCGATCACCGCGAGACCGCTTATTCCCCGCGGGCATTCCGTGAGATCTACAAATTCATTTCCGGTCGCGAGCCGGACAGAATAGCGATTGTGCCGGAAGCGGAAGTCACGCTGAGCGGGCTGGTGACCGGTACGCCGGGCGGCATTCCGACCAATCGCCCCGTGGCGGGCGCGTCGGTGGAGATTTTTCGCGTGTCTGCCGACAGCGGCGAACGCATCGGCAGCGCCATCCACACTTCGCAGACCGGCGCCGACGGGCGCTGGGGACCGGCGAAGGTCGATCCCGCCTGGTATCTCGAAATGGTGCTCACCTCGGCCGGCTCGCCCACCACGCATTTCTATCGTTCGCCGTTTCCGCGTTCCTCCGACATCGTGCATCTGCGCGCCGCGCGTCCGCTGGGACCGGCCGACGCCGGCGCAGGCTGCGTCGTGCTGATGTCGCGCACCCGCGGATATTTCGGTCTGCCGCGCGATATCGTGCTGTTCGACGGCAAGGAGCCTGCGGACGTGAAGCCGGGCGTGCCCGGCGACTCCCTCAGCACGTTGCGGCTTTCGGCTGCGGAAGCCGGACGTTCGATTGTCGCCGTCTTCAACGGGGAGCGGATCGCCGCGCGGGCCTGGCCGGCGTCGGAAAACAGGATTGCGGTCGCCGAGCTGACTTACTAGCTACGGATATCGCCAACTTTTCAGCGAGGCTGCCCGTGAGCATAGCCGAGGCCTTGGGGACAGAAGCCGCCTTGGGAGTTGAAGCCCTGGAGGTGCCGGCCGCGCGCCGCCCACTGGTGCCGCCCAGCCCGCCGCGGGCACCGGCCAGCATGACCGCCTTCGGCCGGATGGCGGCGATGCGCGTGAGCGCGATCGGCACCTGGGGCCAGCGCGCCTATGAAGAGGATATTATCAAGGGGCGCTTCTTCGGTCGTTCCAGTTTCATTCTCAACACGCCGGACGCGATCCGGCATGTGCTGGTCGACAATTACGAGAACTATACGCGCACGCCGGCCGCCATCCGGGTGCTGCGACCGGTGCTCGGCGAAGGCCTGTTGATCGCCGAGGGCCGCGCCTGGAAACATCAGCGCCGAACATTGGCGCCCGCGTTCACGCCGCGCGCGGTGATGCCGCTGGTGCCGCACATGATCGCGGTCACCGACGAGACGATCGCAAAACTTGCACTGAAATGCGGTGAGCCGGTCGATCTGCGCGAAACCATGCAGCGGATGACGCTCGAGATTGCCGGGCGCACCATGTTCTCGTTCGGCATGGACCGCCATGGACCGGCGTTGCGCGACTTCGTGATGGAATATGGCGTGCGGCTGGCGCGGCCGCATTTTCTCGATCTGCTGCTGCCACTGAGCTGGCCCACCCCGCAGGATTATTCCCGCGCCCGCTTCCGCAAGCGCTGGACGCAGTTCATCGGCCAGCTGATGGCGGAGCGCCGCGCCGCCGGCAAGAACGAAGGCGCGCCGCCGCGCGATCTGTTCGATCTGATGGGCGCCGCGCGCGATCCCGAGACCGGTGAAGCCTTCTCCGACGAACAGCTCGGCGACCAGATCGCGACCATGATCCTCGCGGGTCACGAGACCACCGCTACTGCCCTGTTCTGGTCGCTGTATCTGCTGGCGCTCGATCCTGCCAGCCAGGACCAACTGGCGGCCGAGGTCGAGGCCGCGGACGTCAACGGTGCGCCCGATATCGAGCGGCTGAAATTCACCCGCGCCGTGGTCGAGGAGACGATGCGGCTCTATCCGCCGGCTTTCCTGATCGCGCGCGCCGCCGCCGCGCCCGATGCGATCGCCGGTCTGCCGGTCAGGAAACACGATGTCGTCCTGATCGCGCCGTGGCTGCTGCACCGGCATGAAAAACTCTGGCGCGATCCGAACGCGTTCATCCCGGCGCGTTTTCTGCCGTCAGCACCACCGCCCGACCGTTTCGCTTATCTGCCGTTCGGCGTCGGCGCGCGGGTCTGCATCGGCGCGCATTTCGCGCTGGTGGAAGCAACCTTGGCGCTGGCCAAAATCATCGGCGCGTTCCGGGTCGAATTGCTCGACAAGACGCCGGTGATGCCGATCGGCGTGGTGACGACGCAGCCTGATCGCTCGCCAATGTTCCGTATCACGCGCCGGTGAGGAAGCCCTGCAACAATCTGCTCTAATGGTGCGACATGAGTGAAATCCAGGCGCAGTTTGCAGTTCTGAAACAGACCGCGGACCCAGCGGTGGCCGATGCCATTCGCGAGCTGATCGAGAACGGCGCGGACCACGAGCTCAACCGTATCAACCTGCTGGATTTTTCGAAACGGACCGGGCTGGACGAAGAGCGGGTGATTTCCGGCTTCCTCCATGCCTCACGGCTCGGGCTGTTCGATCTCACCTGGAACGTGCTGTGCCCCGGCTGCGGTGGCGTGCTCGACGCCCACGCCACGCTAAAATCGTTGCGTCCCGAAGATTATCACTGCGGCCTCTGCGCCTGCGGCTACGAGGCGTCCGTCGACGAGCAGGTCGAGGTCGCCTTCACCGTCAGTCCGCGGGTCCGCCGTATCGCGGCGCATGACCCCAACACGCTGCCGCTCTGGGAGTATTTCAAGCAGGTATTCTGGAGTTCGGGCGTCGATTTCAACGAAGAGTCGTTCGCGGCACTCTCCAATGACGTCGTACTGGACGCGCTTGAACTCCCGGCTGGCGAAAAAGCGACGATGTCGCTGCAACTGCCTGCGGAATTCCTCATCGTGTTCGAGCCGGTGACGCATGCCGCGCAGTTCATTGACGTCCAGGGCGAGCCGACAAAGGAGCGTCAGCAGCTGTCGCTGATGTACAACAGGATACAGGCGCCGACGGGAACCATGACGCTACGTCCCGGGCCGCTGCGGCTGTCGCTCGACAATCAGGCTGGCGTGCGTGTGCTGCCGTCGGTGTTCATCGCGGCCGACGCGCTTCATCACCTGATCGGCAAGCGCAAACCGTTCCTCACGGCCAAGCGGATGCTGACCAACCAGACCTTCCGCGACGTCTTCAAGGCCGACAACCTCAATATCGATCAGCGGCTCAAGATCACGTCGCTGACGTTCCTGTTCACCGATCTCAAGGGCTCCACTGCGCTGTACGAGCGGGTCGGCGATCTCGCCGCCTTCGATCTGGTGCGCGCGCATTTCCATGCGCTGCTCGAGATCATCTCTTCGGAAAAGGGCGCCGTCGTGAAGACGATCGGCGACGCCGTGATGGCGACTTTCATCAGGCCGGAACATGCGATTGTCGCGGGGTTGCGGATGCGCGCCGCGATGACCGCCCTCAATGCGGAGCGGGGCACCGACGATCTGGTGGTCAAGATCGGCATCCACGAAGGTCCGTGCCTGGCCGTCATGCTCAACGAGCGCCAGGATTATTTCGGCCAGACCGTCAATATCGCGGCGCGCGTGCAGAGCCTGTCGACCTCGCAGGAGATCCACATCACCGGACCGGTGCTGGACGCGCCCGCGGTCGCGGCCATTCTGGAGAAGCAGGCGATCAAGCCAATTCAGAAGCAGGCGGCGCTGCGCGGCATCGCCGACAAGATGGTCGTCTACGAAATCCCCTGAGCGGAATATCGAGATTCCGGGTTCGCGCTAACGCCCTGGAACGACGCCGAGATTGCGGAAACGTAATGCGGCGGCCGCAACCGCATGGATTGCACGGGTTGATTTTCCAGCCCATATATCGATCAGATGCCGCTAGACCCGGCGGCCAAGGGATTTCAAGGGATTTCGTGCAATTCCGGAAGGAAGTAATGCTCGACGGACTTCGCCAATTCATCGCCGACGTTGTTTCGCCAACCGCGCCCGGGCCGCAATCGTTTGACGATACCGGTTATCGTCTGGCTGCGACGGCGCTGTTGATTCACGTCATCTCGATCGACGGCGAGCCCTCGGCCGCGGAGAAGCGCAAACTTCACAGCCTGATCGAAAGCCGCTTCGGACTTGATCCCGGCACGGCGGACCAGTTGATTGCGTCCGCGACCCTGGTCGAGGGCGAGGCGGTCGATCTCTACCATTTCACCAGCGTCATCATGCGCTCGGTAAACGAAGCCGGCAGGCTCCGGATCGTCGAGATGATGTGGGAACTGGTCTATGCCGACGGTCAGGTCAGCGAGTTCGAGGACAATGTTGTGTGGCGCGCGGCCGATCTCCTGGCCGTGTCTTCGCGCGACCGGATCGATCTCAAGCATCAGGTGGCCGCCAAGCAGCCCACGGCGACCGCGGGCGGCTGAAGATATCGCGGACCTGGCAATGTGCCATGGGCCAGCGGACTGGCTATCGCCTTGCGGCTGCCGGACATGACGAAATTTTAATATCAACGCCGATTGGCCGCCGACAGGCGAAATTAGCCTCGAAATGTCGCGATTTGCCACTGCAGCATTGTGCGTTGAGCACGCCGCCATGCTTGCAGGTGGCTTGCATCCCGCCTAAGCCGTATGCTCTCTCGAAGCCGTTAGAAGTATATCCTGCAATAATTTCAAGAGCATTGAATCGTGACCGAGCGTGTGACGCTGATTACCGGTGCCTCAGCGGGGATAGGCGCCGAATTGGCACGCGTCTTCGCATCGAAAGGCCATCGCGTGGCTCTGGTGGCGCGGCGTGCGGACCGTCTGGCCACGCTGGCGGACGAGATCGTGGCCGGCGGCGGCGCCGCTCCGATTGTGATCGCGTGCGATCTGGAACAAGCCGATGCCGGCGATCAGATTGCCGCGGCATTGACCGCTGAAGGCGTGGAGATCGAATACGTCGTCAATAATGCCGGTTTTGGCCTGTTCGGACACGCGATCGAGCTGGATCGCGCGGCGCAGCTCGGCATGATTGCGGTCAATATCCGCGCCATGACCGATTTGTCGCTGCGGTTTTCCGATCAGCTGATTCGGCACCGCGGCGGCATCCTCAACGTCGCTTCGATCGCCAGCTTTCTGCCCGGGCCGGGAATGGCGGTGTATTACGCCTCCAAGGCCTATGTGCTGTCGTTCACTGAAGCCATGCGCCGCGAACTCGCCCCCCGCGGCGTGCGGGTGACCGCGCTGTGTCCGGGGCCGGTGCCGTCGGAATTTCAGGCGCGGGCGGGATTTGAGCCCGGATTTGATTCCGCGATCCTGAACGTCTCCCCGGCCAGCGTCGCCAAAGCAGGGTACCGCGGGCTGATGGCCAACAAGCGGGCGGTGCTGCCTGGACTCGGCAACAAGGCCCTTCCGTTTCTGCTCCGGCTGTTTCCGCGCGGGTTCATCCTGGCGGCGGTCGGCAGCGTTCAGCTCAGAAAGCGCCGGTAAGCCGTCGATTTCCTGCTTTGGCCCGCAATTTGCTTTGAATCTGCATGTGAATTTCCACGACCGCTTTACGAAATTAAGGATGCATTAAGAACGATTCTGGCCTGATAGGCCGGAAAGCAAAGATCAATCGATGTCGTTCCATTCGATCAAAGCTGATGCCGGAAACGGGCGGCATCTTCCCGACGCTGCACGAACGAGTTCCGTCGCGCCATCGTCCGCAGGGCCGTTGCTGCCGGTTCTGATCGTCCTGCACCAGGAAACCTCGACGCCGGGCCGCGTCGGCAATGCGCTGCGGTCGCTCGGGCACCCCCTCGATATCAGGCGCCCGCGGTTCGGCGACCCGCTTCCGGAAACGCTGGACGGTCATGCGGGCGCAGTCGTTTTCGGCGGCCCGATGAGCGCCAATGATCCGGATGACTACGTCCGCCGGGAGATCGACTGGATTGAGGTTCCGCTTCGAGAGCAGCGACCGTTCCTGGGCATTTGCCTGGGCGCGCAGATGCTCGCCAGGCAGCTCGGCGCCCGGGTGGCGCCGCACCCGGAAGGCCGCGCGCAGATCGGGTATTATCCGATCCGTCCGACGCCGGCGGGGCTCAAGCTCTGCCCGAATTGGCCGGATCACGTCTATCACTGGCACCGCGAGGGATTTGAGCTTCCCAGCGGCGCGGAACTGCTAGCGGAAGGCAGCGATTTCCCCGTCGAGGCGTTCCAGCTCGACCATGCGTTCGGATTCCAGTTCCACCCCGATGTGACCTACGCGATGATGCATCGCTGGACCACGCGCGGCCATGCCCGCCTCGAATTGCCGGGCGCGCGGCCGCGCCACCATCACTTCGCCGACCGCGCGGTGCATGACGTGACCGAGCGCGCGTGGCTCAGGCAATTCATCGATGACTGGCTCGCTAGGGTACCGTTCGCGGCGATGTCGCAAGCCGCGGAATAGCGCACGCGTTTCCTGCGGCGCGGCGAAACCCTTTCCAATTCTGCAAATGTGATAGTGTCGACCCAACAAGCTTGCGGTTCATCAGCAAGCGCAGCGGGGAGGCGGCATGAAGGGTGACGAGTTCGCGCAGCTATTGAACGAATTCACGCTGTCGGCGGAATCCGGAGACGGCGTGCGTTTCGCCGGTCATTTCACCGATGACGCCATTTATTACGACTATATCTACGGCCCCCATAAAGGCCGCGCGGATATTGCGCATATGATGTGCAACCTGTTTCACCGCGATGCTGCCGACTATCGCTGGGAAATGTTCGACCCCGTGTTCAATGGCGAAATGGGATATGCGTGGTCGCTGTCGAGCTTCACATCGAAAGTCCCGCAATTTCAGGGAAAACAGGTTGTGATCGACGGCATGAGCCGCTTCCTGCTGCGCGACGGGCTGATTGCCGAATACCGCGAATCCGTCAATGGCGGCGTAGCGATGGCGCAACTCGGGGTCGAGCCGGAGCGCACGACAAAGGTGTTCCAGCGCTGGACCGGATGGCTGAAGGGGCGGCCGGAAACGTTCGACTATCTGGCGCGCCCAAAGGGTTCGCGCGCGACGAGGCGTGATTGAAAGCAGCAATGAAAGACGGCGCGTAGGGGAGATCGCAGGTGAGCTATCAGCATATTCTGTATGACGTGAGCGAGAAGATCGCGACCATCACCCTCAACCGGCCCGACCGAATGAATGCATGGACGCCGATCATGGAGCGCGATGTGCGCCAGGCCATGGAGACAGCCGGCGCTGACGACAATGTGCGCGTCATCGTGCTTACCGGTGCGGGACGCGCGTTCTGCGCCGGCGCCGACATGGATGCGCTCAAGGGGCTCGATCCCGACGACATCAGGCGCGCCACCAGCCTGCCGCCATTCGACATGAACTCCAGGCCGGACTGGCAGGCGCGCTACGCCTATTATCCGTCGATCCCCAAGCCCGTGATCGGCATGTTGAACGGCGCCACCGCCGGGATTGGCCTCGTGCACGCGCTCTATTGCGATCTTCGCTTCGCCGCCGACAATACCGTTTTCACCACCGCCTTCGCTCGGCGCGGGCTGATCGCCGAGCACGGCATCAGCTGGATGCTGCCCCGCATCGTCGGCCACGCCAATGCGCTGGATCTCCTGATGTCCGCGCGCCGGGTCACCAGCGAAGAGGCGTTGCGCATCGGTCTGGTCAACCGGCTGTATCCGCCGGAAGAGCTGCGCGAGCAGACCTATGCCTACGCGCGCGATCTGGCCGATTTCGTCTCGCCGCGCGCGATCGCGGTGATCAAGCGGCAGCTCTACGACGTGCCGTTCCAGACGCTGGCGGAGGCGACCATCGACGCCAACCGGGAAATGGTGGTGGCGCTACGCGGCAGCGATTTCCGCGAAGGGGTGGCGAGCTTTATGGAAAAGCGGCCGCCGAGGTTTACGGGGGAGTGAGTTCCCGATCGCAGCCCGTCTTCGCCCAAGATGGCTTCGCGCCGGGCACCACGCTTCGCCTGAGGCTCTCGCGTGGCTGCGCCACGCGTAGCCGCAGGCGAAGCGTGGTGGAGCCAGGCGGGATCGAACCGCCGACCTCGTCATTGCGAACGACGCGCTCTCCCAGCTGAGCTATGGCCCCATCGCGACCGCCTCGAACAAAGATGAGCAGCGGCCGACAATCGGCGCCATTTACAATCCGCACCAAGGTCAAGTCAAGAACGGCGAAATCGCGGTTTTCGGCTTTATTTGCCCGGAACTTCCCTTGTTTGCGGGGGGTGGAACCGATATCTAGCAAGAAGTCGAATCCGCGACCGAACCGCGAGTAAAGCCTGCCCATGCGTGCCGTTCTCGACATCATTCTTATGATTTTGGACCTTTATGTCTGGCTGCTGATTGCGTCCGCCATCCTGTCCTGGCTGATCGCCTTCAATGTCGTGAACACCCGCAACCAGTTCGTGTCGGCGGTCGCCGAATTCCTGTACCGGATCACCGAACCCGTGCTGGGGCCGATCCGGCGCAGGCTGCCCGGTTTGGGTGGGCTCGATATCTCGCCGATCATCCTGATCCTGATCATCATGTTCATCCAGCGGGTGATCACCTATTATATCTATCCCAACGTATTCTGACGCCGGATGGAGCCTTGATGGACCCCTGGCGCTACTCCACCGGCGGCGTCAGCGTGGCGCTGCGGGTGACACCGCGCGGCGGCCGGGATGATATCGACGGGCTCGAGACGCTCGCGGACGGCCGCGTTGTGGTCAAGGTGAGGGTTCGCGCCATCGCCGACGGCGGCGAGGCCAATCGCGCGGTGACGGAGCTGATGGCGAAGGCGCTCGGGGTACCCAAGGCGAGGGTGCGGATTCTCTCCGGCACCACCTCGCGCCTCAAGCAGATTGCCGTCGACGGCGACCCGGCAAAGCTCGGCGACGCCTTGCGAAAGCTCACCGCGGCGAAGCCGGATTAGCGCGTATTCCGCAAAAGTGGTCACCGGTTTTGCGACTAGAATACGCGCCAACCGATGAACGAAGGCAAAGGAAGAAAATGACGGCCCGGATCATCGATGGAAAAGTCATCGCCGCGGAGCTGCGCGTCCGCGTCGCCGAAGAGGTCGCGCGGGTAAAGCGCGACAACGGGCTGACGCCCGGGCTCGCGGTGGTGCTGGTCGGCAGCGACCCCGCCAGCCAGGTCTATGTTCGCAGCAAGCACAAGCAGACCCAGGCGGCCGGCATGGCGTCGTTCGAGCACGTGCTTCCCGCCGATGTCGCGCAGGAAGACTTGCTGGCGCTGATCGCAAAGCTCAATCGCGACCCCGCCGTGCACGGCATCCTCGTGCAACTGCCGTTGCCGAAATCGCTGAACACCGAAACCATCGTCAACGCCATCGATCCCGCCAAGGATGTCGACGGGCTACATCCGAACAACGCCGGACGGCTGGCCGGCGGCTTGGCCGCGTTGTCGCCCTGCACGCCGCTGGGCTGCATCATCCTGACCAAGAGCGTGCATGCCTCGCTCGAAGGCATGGAAGCCATCGTGATCGGCCGCTCCAATCTGGTCGGACGTCCGCTGGTGCAATTGCTGCTGAACGAAAACGCCACGGTGACGATCGCGCATTCGCGCTCACGCGACCTCAAGCAACTCTGCGCCCGCGCCGATCTGGTCTACGCCGCCGTGGGCCGGCCGGAAATGGTGCGCGGCGACTGGATCAAGCCCGGCGCCACGGTGATAGATGTGGGCATCAACCGGATGCCCGGAGCCGACGGCAAGGACCGCCTGGTCGGCGATGTCGCCTTTGCCGAGGCGCTGAACGTCGCCGGTGCGATCACGCCGGTGCCCGGCGGCGTCGGCCAGATGACGGTGGCGTGCCTCCTGGTCAACACGCTACGCGCGGCCTGTGCGATTCATGGATTGCCGAAGCCGGCGGTGTGACCTCCC
>Ga0265340_10000885_pt1 | contig 16972 bp, 12 predicted proteins | sample 4CB225metaG_FD_202082 | JGI IMG/M metagenome (GOLD analysis project Ga0265340, IMG submission 202082) | Rhizosphere microbial communities from Carex aquatilis grown in University of Washington, Seatle, WA, United States - 4-CB2-25 metaG | ecosystem: Host-associated > Plants > Roots >...
ATCACCATGAGCACCACGATGGCTGAGCAGGAAGGCGCGATCCATGAACGAGCTCGAAACCGGATCAGTGACCCGGGAGCGGATCCTGGCCACCGAAAAGCTGATCCGCTCACGCATCCGCCGGACCCCCGTGATCCGGCTGGACCGGGCCGAATTCGGGCTCGCCCCCGGGCCGCTGGTGCTGAAGCTGGAGCAGTTGCAGCACAGCGGGTCGTTCAAGGCTCGCGGCGGCTTCGCCAACCTGCTGCTGCGGGCGGTTCCGGAAGCGGGCGTGGTAGCGGCCTCCGGCGGCAACCACGGGGCCGCGATCGCCTACGCGGCAATGGTTCTCGGAATTCCGGCTCATATCTTTGTGCCCACGGTGTCTTCACCGGCCAAGATCGCCCGGATCCGAAGCTACGCCGCCGAGTTGGTGATCACCGGCGACACCTACGCCGACGCGCTGGCCGCCGCCCTGGACTGGACCGCCGGCTCGGGAGCCCTCGGCGTGCACGCCTTCGACCAGGTCGAAACCATGCTGGGGGCGGGTAGCCTGGCGATCGAATTGCAGGAGCAGGCGCCAGAGGTGGACACGGTGCTGATCGCCGTCGGTGGCGGCGGCCTGATCGCCGGGGTTGCGGCCGGCTACGACGGCGCCGCCCGGATCGTCGGGGTGGAGCCGGTGGACGCCCCCACGCTGACCCGGGCCCTGGCCGCCGGCCACCCCGTCGACGCCGAAACCGGCGGCATTGCCGTGGATTCCCTGGCCCCGCGACGGATCGGCGACCTGACCTTTCCGGTGATCTCGAAGTTCGTCCCGGAGACCGTGCTGGTCAATGACGACGAGATCGCCGCGGCCCAGCGCGCGTTGTGGGAACGGCTGCGGCTGGTCGCCGAGCCCGGTGGCTGCGCGGCACTGGCCGCCCTGCTGTCCGGCCGGCCCGCACCGGCGCCGGACGAGGTTGTGGCCGTGGTGATCAGCGGCGCCAACACCACCGCGGTCAGTTTCCCCTGAGCATCTCGTTGGGGTAGCGCAGTTCGCTGCGGTTGAGCACTTCGCTGGCGCAGGTCCAGACCGGGTGCGCGCGAAGGATCCGGTTGGCCCGGGCCCGGCTCAGGTTCCAACCGGACCAGGGGTCGTGCTGGACGCGCTGGAATTGCAGAGCACACGACCGCAGCGGTTCGGGAAGCCGATTCAGGGCCGGGACGGCGTCCGCCGACAGCCCGGACAAGTACACTAGGTCGATGGCGTGGTTGTCCTGGTAGCGGTGCACGTTCCCACTCGCGGCGAGCGCGTCCGGGCCGATCAACGCAACGGCCAGCAGCCCGAGCCCGGCGGAGGCAATGACCAGGCGAGGTAGCAGATCGGTGCGCCGGGCCGCCCAGCCGACCGCGACCAGGACCAGCACCAGGGCCACCCACAACTCGAAGGCCCCGACATTGATCCGGGTCACGGTCCAGCCGTAGGCCTGCTGGTAGAGCGCCAGCCGGCGGATCGCGGACGCCGCCAGCAGCAGGGTCAGGACCAGCAGCGGGCCTCCGGCGGCGGCCATCAGCCGGCGATGCCCGGCCGGCCCGCGGGAGGCCTGACCGCCGGCCCAGCTCAGCAGCCCGAGCACGATCAGGGTTACCACCAGCAACTGCCCGAAACCCTGGTGGACCTGCTCGGCATACGTGTTTCTCAGGCTGTATCCCTGATCGGTACCGGACACCCGGGTCGCCTCGAGGACCAGGAACCCGGTGATCGCGGTTCCCACTCCGATCAGCGGGGTCAGCCATTCCGCCGGATGCCGGCCGGAGGCGGCTCCGGCCACCGGCTCGGTACGGTCCTGACCCACCTGGCTTGACTGGTCCAACCGGCTTGACTGGTCCAACCGGCTTGACTGGCCTAACTGGCCTAACTGGCCCAGCCGGCCCAGCCGATCCAATCGGGCGCAGACGGCGAAGGCGCCGCCCAGCACCGTCCCGGCGACCGCCGCGAAGACCAGTACCCGCAGCGGCAGCAAGTAGAATCCGGCCTCCGAGAAGGAGGCCGCGAGAGCCCACTTCAGCAGCCCGTCCGCGCTGGCCAGCAGAGCGGCGACGACCAGGGTGACGAGCAGCCCAAGTCCCACCCCGTGCAGCCAGGGCCGGGCCTTGGCCCGGAAATCGGTCACCCGCAGGGTCGACCCGGCCCACGGAAGCGACCGGAGCACCGCGACGGCGAACAGCGGGACGGCCAGGAACACCGCCTTCCAGCGCCGGGCGTCGAGCACAGCGACCACGGCCAGGCCGAGCGCCGCCGTCATCCCGGCGAAGACCAGCCATTCGCTGGCCCGGACCGCCGCGACCACGGCCAGCCCCACCGCAATGAGCCCCACCAGCGCTGATCCCACCGCGAATCCCCCCACCGGGGATCGACCCACCGCAGCTCCACCCACCGCGGATCTCTCCGCTGCGGATCCCTCCGCCGCCGGGCCGGGCTCGGGTGCCGCTGCCGGCACCCGTCCCCTCCTTCGGCCCGGCGGACGAGCAACCAGAGCGACCAGAGCGACCACCAGTGCGGCGGCGAGCCCGCAGAGCGGCACGTCGATCCCGGGCCGGGGAACACCCGGCACCAGCACCGCCGCCAGCAGCCCGACCACGGCCGCCGCCGGCACGATCCAGCGCGGTGCCGACGCCCGCACCGGCCATCCGCTGCGCAGGATCGGCCGAGCACGCTCGGCCAGATCGTGCACGATCGGGAAAGCCGGTGTTGCTGACCGCGGTTCCATGGCCGGGCTGGATTCGCTCATACCCGGACGCTAGATCGGCCACCAGGTGATCTTGTGGCGCGGTTGTGGAGATTCTGTGCAGATCACGGAATTGCCCGCAGATCAGCCGCCGCCGGTGACGATGATTTCCTGATCCTCGGTTACGGTGACGACGTAGGCACAGACCGGCGTCCCACCGTTGCTGGTCTCGAGGCCGGTCCGCAGGTCGTAGGTGAAGCCGTGCAGCGGGCAGACCACCACGTGGCCATCGATCAGGCCGTCGGCCAGCGGCCCCCCGCGATGCGGGCAGACCGCACCGAGAGCCCGCAGCTTCCCGTCCCGGGTGCGGAACACGGCCACCTGCTCACCGCCGGCGGCCAGGGCCCGCCCTTCCCCGACGGGTATCTCGTCGAGCTTCATCTTCTGCCCACCGCGATCCCCACTTGTGGAAGCACGGTCAGCGGCAGGGCGGTCCGGAATTGCCCGGGGGTGGCCGGGCGCTCGCGTTCCCGCCAGGGGTCGGCATAGGCGTCAACGGCCTTCTGGATGTCGGCGTCGAGCCGTTCGGCGATGCCCTCGCGGTCGTCGACGACCACGGACCGGATCTTCTCGATCCCGATCCGCGGCACCCAGGCGTAGGTCCGCTCCAGCCATTTGGCGTTCTCCCGGTAGTACTGCAGGAACCGCCCGGTCAGGACGACGACCTGGTCGGGGTCATCGACGGTGGCCAGCAGATCACCCTTGCGGATGTGGGCCCCGGCCGCGCCCCCGACGTAGATCTCCCAGCGACCGCCGTCGATCGCCACCACTCCCAGGTCCTTGCAGAGCGCCTCGGCGCAGTTGCGGGGGCACCCGGTGACGGCCAGCTTCATCTTCCCGGGCCCGGCGATACCCTGGAAGCGTTCCTCGATCCGGATCCCGAGCGTGGTCGAGTCGCCGACCCCGAACCGGCAGAAATCAGTTCCGACACAGGTTTTCACGGTCCGGAAGCTCTTGCCGTAGGCGTATCCGGACGGCATGCCGAGATCGGCCCAGACGGCGGGCAGGTCTTCCTTGCGCAGCCCGAGCAGATCGATCCGCTGGCCACCGGTCAGTTTGATCATGGGGACGTCGTACTTCTCGGCGACGTCGGCGATCGTCCGTAACTGCTGCACGCTGGTCACCCCGCCCTTCATCTGCGGCACCACCGAGAACGTGCCGTCGCGCTGGATGTTGGCGTGCACCCGGTCGTTGATGAAGCGGGCATCCCGTTCGTCGACGAACTCCTCGGCCCAGATCATCTCAAGCAGCGAGGCCAAGCCCATCTTCGACTGGGCGTCCTCCTGCCCATCCGGAGCCAGCGCGGCGAACACCGAGGATACCGAATGCAATTTCAGTTCGCGGATTTTCGTCATCAGCTCGGGTTTGTCGTACGGCACCCCGGGCACGTACCAGTTGGCCGCCGGATCCACCTCGACGTCGTCACCGGCCGCCCACTCCACGATCTGGCTGACCAGGCTCTTGCATGAACCGCAGCCCTTCCCGGCCCGGGTCCTGGCCATCACCCCGGTGACGGTCTTCTCACCGCCTCGCACGCAGCCGACCAGGGTGCCTTTGCTGACCCCGTTGCAGTTGCAGACCTGGACGTCGTCGGCGAGTTCGGCCGCTCCGACCTCGGTGGCGCCAGCGCCGAGGTCGAACAGCAGGGCGCTGCGGTCCTCGGGCAACGGCAGTCCCCGGTCGAACGCCTGGATCAGGAGCGCGACCTTGCTGGTGTCACCGAGCAGGGTGGCGCCGACCAGCTTGCCGTCCCGGACAATGATCGTCTTGTAGATCCCGCGCTTGGGCTCGCTGAACTGGACGAACTCGTCGTCCGGGTGCTCGGGGGCCTTGATCCCCATCGAGGCCACGCTGACCCCGGCCACTTTGAGCTTGGTCGCCATCCGCGAGCCCGGGTAGGCGGCGGAACTGTCGGTCCGGGTCAGGTGGTCGGCGAGGACCACGGCCTGCTCCCACAGCGGGGCCACCAGCCCGTACACCTGGCCCCGGTGCTGTGCGCATTCGCCGACCACGTAGACGTCGTCGTCATCGATCGAGCGGAGCTGGTCGTCCACCACGATGGCCCGATCGACGGTGAGCCCGGCCCGCCGGGCCAGACCCACATTGGGCCGGATGCCCGCCGACACCACCAGCATGTCGCAGTCCATCGAGGTCCCGTCGGCGAACTCCAGGCCGGAGATCCGGCCGTCCCGGCTCCGGACCGCCGTGGTGCGGGCCCCGGTCCGGACGCTGATCCCGAGGTTCTCCACCGACTGCCGCAAGATGCCACCCGCGGTGTCGTCGAGTTGAGCGTTCATCAGCGTCGGCGTGGGCTGCACCACCTCGACCCGCAATCCGTGGTTCTGCAGACCCCGGGCCGCCTCCAGGCCGAGCAAACCACCGCCGATCACGGCCGCCGTCCGGGCGTCCTTGACGTACTCGAGCATGGCCGAGCAGTCGTCCAGGCTCCGGAACCCGAAAACCCCGGGGGTCAAGGTGGTGTCATCGACCCACAGGCCGGCTATCGGCGGGAAGAAGGTCCGGCTCCCGGTGGCGATCAGCAGGCGATCGTAGGCCATCCGGGTCCCGTCGTCGGCATAGATCACCCGGGCGGACCGATCGATCCGCACCACCCGGACGCCCGAGCGCAGATCGATGTCGTTGTCGGTGTACCAGTCGATCGGGTTGAGATAGATCTCGGCGGTGTCCTCGATCCCGGCCAGGACGTTGGAGAGCAGGATCCGGTTGTAGTTGCCGTAAGGCTCATCGCCGAAAACGGTGATGTCGAAACGATCCTTACCGCCCCGGCGGAGAATCTCCTCCAGGGTGCGGCCGCCGGCCATGCCGTTGCCGATCACCACCAGTTTGAGCCGGTTCCCCGGGCCCGGAACCTGGGCTCGGGGACGACGGAGGCTGCTGTCAATCATGAGTAGTTCCTCCCACTGAGGTTTCGACCCGGCTCGGTCCGGCCTCGACCGCGACCGCGCAGGCTTTGAACTCGGGCATCCGCGAATGCGGATCGAGGGCCGGGTTGGTGAGCAGGTTCACGGCCGCAACCCCGCCGTAGTGGAACGGGGCGAAGACGGTGTCGGGCCGGATCCCGGCGACGATCCGGACCCGCATCAGCACCCGGCCCCGCCGGGTCCGAAGGGCCACCAGGTCGCCGGGGCCGACCCCGACCCGCTGAGCAAGGCTGGCGTGCAGTTCAACCACGGCCTCCGGTTCGGCCTCGGCCAGCGCGCTCACCCGCCGGGTCTGGGTGCCCGACTGGTACTGGCGCAGCAGGCGGCCGGTGGTGAGGTAATACGGGTACTCAGCGTCGGGGGTCTCGACCGGGCCCCGGTGCTCGACCGGATGAAACCGGGCCCGCCGGTTCGGGGTCGGGAAGTCCTGGCTGAACAGGCGCGGTGTGCCGGGATGTTTCGGCGCCGGGCAGGGCCAGAAGACGCCCTGTTCGGCGATGATCCGCGAATAGCTGATGCCGGCGTAGTCGGCCTTGCCTCCGGCGCTGGCCCGGCGCAGTTCCTCGAAGATCTCCTCTGGGTCGGCCGACAGCGCCGGCCGCTCCAGCCGGGCGGCCAGTTCCCGCATCACCCACAGATCGGAACGGACGCCGGCCGGTGCCGGCAGCGCCGCCTGCCGGAGAATCACCCGGCCCTCGAGGTTCGTCATCGTGCCGGTCTCCTCGGCCCACTGCGTGGACGGCAGCACGACGTCGGCCATCGCCGCCGTCTCGGAGAGAAAGAAGTCGGAGACCACCAGGAAGTCGAGGGCCCGCAACCGGCCGGCGACGTGACCGGCCCGCGGCGCCGAGACGACCACGTTCGAGGCGACCACCCAGAGCGCGTGCACCCCGTCCGCCGTCCCCAGACGATCGAGCATCTCGTACGCGGACAGGCCGGGGGCCGGCAGTTCGGACGGGTCGATGCCCCAGATCTTGGCCACGTGCGTCCGGGCGACCGGATCGTCGAGCCGCCGGTATCCGGGCAACTGGTCGGCCTTCTGGCCGTGCTCCCGGCCGCCCTGACCGTTGCCCTGCCCGGTCACCGTGCCGTACCCGGAGAAGGGCCGGCCGGGCAGGCCGAGCGCCAGCGCCAGGTTGATGAAGGCGAGCGCGGTGTCGGAGCCGGAACTGTGCTGCTCGGCCCCGCGAGCAGTGAGGATCATCGCGTGCTCGGCCTCGGCCAGCAGCCGCGCCGCCCGGACCAGATCGGCCTCCGGCACCCCGCTGATCCGCTCGACCCGGTCGGGCCAGTAGAGCCGAACCGCGCGGCGGACGGCGTCGAACCCGGTGGTCCGCTCGGCGATGTAGTCCAGGTCGATCAGCCGCTCCCGGATCAGGACGTTGAGCAGGCCGTTGGCCAGGGCCAGGTCGGTGCCCGGGGCCGGCTGCAAATGCAGCCGGGCCTTCATCGCGGTTCGGGTGGTTCGGGGGTCGATCACGATCAGGTCGGCTCCGCGGGCCCGGGCGGCGTCAATGAATTGCATGGCCGGGGGCATGGTGTCGGCCGGATTACTGCCGACCAGCAGCAAGGCGTCGGTCGCGGCGACGTCGGCCAGCGGGAACGGCAGGCCGCGGTCGATCCCGAAAGCCCGGGTGGCGGCGTTGGCGGCCGAGGACATGCAGAACCGGCCGTTGTAGTCGATCATCGCCGTGCGCAGGGTAGCTCGGGCGAACTTCCCTAGCTGGTAGGCCTTCTCGTTGGTCAGACCACCGCCGCCGAACAGCCCGACCCCGTTGGCGCCGTAACGGTTCTGGGCCGCCCGGATCGCACCGGCGACCCGGTCGAGGGCCTCGTCCCAACTGGCCGGCCGCAACGGCTCTCCCGGTGCGTCCCGGACCAGGGGGGTGGTGAGCCGGTCCGGGTGGTCGATGAGCTCGGCGGCCGTCCAACCCTTGGCGCACAATCCACCCAGGTTTGTCGGGAAGGCCTCCTGAGCCTCCAGGGCCACCGGCCGGACCGATATGTCCAGGGTGATTCCGCACTGCAGCGCGCAGTAGGGGCAGTGAGTCCGGACCGTCATGCTCAACCGGTCCGGACCGCGCGCTCGGCCCGCAGGTACACCGCATAGGTGACGACGAAGCAGAGCGCGTAGAACGCGATGAAGGCCACGTAGGCGGCATTGCCGTTCTTCGTGTCCAGGAAGGACTGCCGAAAGGCGAGATTGACCAGCACCCCGCCGAAGGCTCCGACCGCACCGGCAATACCGATCAATGACGCCGACAGCCGCCGGGCCTGCGCCCGGGCCGCCACCGGATCGCCGCCACCGCTGATTGCGGCCAGAGCCCGAGCATTGAAGAGGGCCGGGATCATTTTATAGGTCGAGCCGTTACCGATCCCGCTGAAGACGAAGAGCAGTATGAAACCGGCGAGAAAGAGCGGCAGCGATTTCTCGATCGACGCCGCCAGCACCAGTACCGCCGCCGCAGCCATCGCCACAAAATTCCAGAACGTGATTCTGGCGCCGCCGAAACGATCGGCCAGCCGGCCCCCGACCGGCCGGATCAGAGAACCGATCAGCGGGCCGAGAAAGGTTACCCCGGCGGCATCGATCGGGGTCGGGTAATCGGCCGCGAACTGCACTTGGAGGACCTGCCCGAAGGCGAAACCGAAACCGATGAACGACCCGAAGGTGCCGATGTAGAGCAGTGAGATCACCCAAGTGTCCGAGTATTTCAGGACGTCGCGCAGACCCCGCCGGTCATTACGGGCGGTGGCCAGATTATCCATGAACAGCGCCGCGCCGAGGGCGGCCAGAACGATCAGTGGCAGATAGATGCCCAGCACGTAGCGGGGATGGTCCTTGCCCCAGACGGCCAGCACAAGCAGGCCGATCAACTGGACGGCGGCCACCCCGAGGTTGCCGCCACCGGCGTTCAGGCCGAGGGCCCAGCCCTTGGCCCGGTCCGGGTAGAAGGCATTGATATTGGCCATCGAGGAGGCGAAGTTGCCCCCACCGACCCCGGCCAGCGCGGCCACCAGCAGTAACGTGTTCAGCGAGACGCCCGGTTTCAGCACCAGCGCGGCCGCGATCGTCGGCAGCAGCAGGAGGGCCGCGCTGAAGATCGTCCAGTTCCGGCCCCCGAACCGGGCCACCGCGAAGGTGTACGGAATCCGCAGCACCGAGCCGACCAGGGCCGGCACGGAAGTGAGCAGGAACTTATCGGCCGGGCTGACGCCGTAGGCCGGGCCAAGGAAAAGGACGAGCACCGACCAGACGGTCCACACCGAAAAACCGATATGCTCGGAAAGAATAGAGAAGACGAGGTTTCGCTGGGCGACCTTCTTGCCGGTCTGGGCCCAAAACTCCTCGTCTTCCGGCCGCCAGTCCTGAATCCACCGGGAACGGCCACTTTCGCCAGTTCGAGCGTCGGTGGCAACGTGAGCGCCGGTGATAACGGGCGTGATTTGTGCACTGGTCATCGTCGCGGCCCCTGGTTCGTCGGTATTCCGCTGCCGTAATTCAATCTAGGCAGTCAGATCACCACCGGGTTACGAGAAGAAGTCGGCTGCAGCAAGTTCTCGTCGTGTCTGCCGCGCACACACGAGTCCGGGCCACCCGGTTCGGCCTGGATCCGGCCGGTTCAGACGCTGCCCGATTCAGGCGCCGACGACCGATGCGGGGGTCACGTGACCGTCGTCGTCCAAGATTCGCTGCGGCTTGAAGAAGACGCTCAGCGAACCGAACCACCGGCGCTGTGGTTATCAGAGGCGGCCAGGGGCGACCCGAGTACCGCTTGTCGCCCTTGGCTGCGCCCTTTAAAATCCGCAGGGGCCCATGTCGGTGGGCGGGCACATCGTCACGGAAAAATTGTCGAATGTCCGCTGGAAAGTGAACCATCCGATGTGATAGCGGACCGTGACGCCGCTGACCTCGGATGTCCGCGCGGGCTTGGCGAACTCGAACAGCATTTCGGGGGACGGGCCGTCGTACTTCGAGGGGTCTTCCGACCGGGACCACGTGCCGGAGTGGATGGTGTAGCCCTGCACCGCCCGCTTGGGCAGGACATTCCATTTGGCCGGCGGCGGAATCTTGGAACTGCTGATCTCACCGGACCCGGGTACGTTCCCGTTGTCCCAGAGGAAGGGGTCCCTCAGGAGCTTGACGTGGTTCGGATTCTTGGCCACCTCGACCGAGTCCAGCACGATGGTGAATCCGGAACGATTCTCCAGGTCCATCCCCACCAGCATTCCCGTGTCGCCGGGCTGAAACGGCGCCGTCATGCCCGGGCCGGAGGCTTCCAGTGGGCCGCTCAGGAGCAGGGCACCGGGAACGAGGCCGCCCCGGGCCGCGGCCCCCACCGCGATCAGCGCGACCACCAGGGAACCGGCGATCACCAGGACGCGGGCCCGGCGACCAGGCCGGGCGGCGGTCGAGGGGTCCTCGGCCGAAAAGTCGTCGGGAGAAGGGTCGTCGGGCGCGTCCGTCACCGCGTGGTCCTGCGTCACGGCTGCTTCACCCGAGACACTCCGGTAAGGCGCTTTCCCGTGTTGCCGCAGCGCGAGTAGTTCGTGTGGCTGTCCACGGTTGCGACAACGGTCGGTCTTGGTCTGATGATTCTGGGCATGAGTCCCCTCGAGCTTTCATCGTAACTGGTTTGAAGCAGCAAACCACGGTCAGTAGCAGCAAGGGAGTCATGTGACCGTCGTCGTCCAAGATCCGCTGCGGCTTGAAGGAAGCGCTCAGCGAACCACCGGCGCTGTGGTTATCGGAGGCGGCCAGGGCGACCCGAGCACCGCTTGTCACCCTTGGACGCGCCCTCATCGGTGGGTTGGAATGGGTACTCGTCGCCCGTCTTTATCCCATCCGCAGGGAGTCGGGTCGGTGGCCGGGCACATAGTAAAGGACAAACCGTCGAAGGTCCGCTGATAGGCGTACCACCCGATGTGATAGCGGACCCTGATCCCGCTGATCTCGGATGCTCGCGCGGGCTTGGCGAACTCGAACAGCACTTCGGGGGAGGCGCCGTTGTACTCCGACTCCTCGTCTCCCGACTGATCGGACTTCCCGCCGGAGTCGGGCCGGATGCGGAAGCCCCGCACCTCTCGCTTGGGCGGGATCTTCCATTTGGCCGGCAACGGAAGTGTGTAACCGCTGACCGACCCGACCTTGAGCAGACCCACCCGCGCGTCGTCCCAGATGTAGGGATCCCTCAGGAGCTTGACGTGGTTCGGATTCCTGACCACCTCGACGGAGTCCAGCACGATGGTTGATCCGGAACGGTTCTGCAGTTCCAGGACCCCCCAGAGCATTCCCGTGTCGCCAGGTTGCATCGGCGACTTCATGTCCACGCCGTCGGAGCCTTCCAGAGGGCCGCTCAGGAGCGGGGCACCGGGAATGAACCCGCCCAGCACCGCGACCCCCACCGCGATCAGCACGACCACCAGGGAACCGGCGATCACCAGGGCGCGGGCCCGGCGACTAGGCCGGGTGGCGGCCGAGGGGTCGTCGGGGGAAGAGTCGCCGGGGCTGAAAGCGCTGGACTTGGTTGCGGTCTTGCCCTTGGAAATGGTCACTCTTGCTCCCGGCCCAACGGTTTCTCGTTGGCTGATTTGCACTTGAATACGGTCCAGAGCCGCCGATTAACGGTCACCCGGATAGGCAAAGATGACCTGGCCGGCACGGCCCCCGTGACAATCTGGACTCTCGACAAGCCCCTGATCAGCACCAGGCCGTACCTGCACCCGTAACCCCACAAACGAGGTCTGTCACCCACCATTACCGGACGGTCACTTAACTACGCAAGGCCCTGGTCCAAGGGGCGACCCGAGTACCGCCCGTCACCCCTTGGACGCGCCCTCAGAGGTTTTTGCAGGGACCCGGGTCGGTGGCCGGGCACATGGTAAAGGAAACATCGAAGGTCCGCTGGTAGGCGTACCAGCCGATGTGATAGCGGACCCTGATCCCGCTGATCTCGGATGCTCGCGCGGGCTTGGCGAACTCGAACAGCACTTCGGGGGAGGCGCCGTTGTACTCCGACTCCTCGTCTTCTGACTGATCGGATTTCCGGCCGGAGTCGGGCCGGATGCGGAAGCCCCGCACCTCTCGCTTGGGCGGGATCTTCCATTTGGCCGGCAGCGGAAGTGTGTAAAGGCTGACCGACCCGACCTTGAGCAGGCCCACCCGCGCGTCGTCCCAGATGTAGGGATCCCTCAGGAGCTTGACGTGGTTCGGATTCCTGACCACCTCGACAGAGTCCAGCACGACGGTTGATCCGGAACGGTTCTCCAGGGTCAGAATCCCCCAGAGCATTCCCGTCTTGTCAGTTTGTATCGGCGCCGTGATGTCCACGCCGTCGGGGCCTTCCAGGGGGCCGCTCAGGAGCGGGGCACCGGGAACGAACCCGCCCAACAGCGCGACCCCCACCGCGATCAGCACGACCACCAGGGAACCGGCAATCACCAGGGTACGGACCCGGCGACCAGGCCGGACGTCGGCCGAGGTGTCCTCCCGGGAGGGGTCCTCGGGCGCGTCCGTCACCACGTGCCCCTGCGTCACGTCTGCTTCGTCCGAGTCTGAGACTTCCAATAATAATCCGTTTTGCCGCAGAGCCCGTAGCTCTTGTCGCCAATCGCTTGGTACTGAACGGTCTGGGTCGATCCCCAGGTCTGGCTGGCCTTCATGCCGGAGCCTCCCAAGCTGAAAGCGCTAGACTTGGTTGCGGTACGGTCTTTGGAAATGGTCACCTTTGATCCCGTGGTTATCGTCGACTCGTATTTTTGCTTGCACTTGAATACGGTCCAGCTTCGCTTCCCAACGTCACCGTTGAATTCTTTCGGCCTGTATTCGGAGTATCCGGACCACCACTTGTCTCCCGTGACGGCGGATTGGCACATGAAATCGTAGATGTTGAAATCATATCCGATATACCATTCGGCTTTCGTGCTCTTGCCGATGGGTGACTCGATGGATGCCGAGGCCGTCGACCCCTTTGCCATGCCCAGCGTTGTGGCGAGCTTGTTGTCCTCGTTGGTGATGCCGACTTCCATGCTCGTTGCCTTGGTCGTCTCGAAGGTGAAGCTGCCGGTGGTCCTCGATCCCGTGGACTGGTCCATCAGCCCCACGTGGCGCTTGGTGACGTCCTTGCTCTTCTTCAGATACCACGTGTAGCCACCGCACCACTGGTCGGGGTTGTAGTCGTCCTGGGCGGTGATGGCCTTCGTCGGGGGGTGGTAGACCGGGCGGTCGGTGCGGGGCGGGTCGACCTCCCCCTTGCTAGAGGCTGACGTGAGGGCGGCCGGGCTCGCCGCCTGGGTCGGGGTGACCTGGGTGGTGACCAGGGCCAGGACCGGGGCGTGGTCGCCGGCTGTCCCGATGATCCGCGAGCGCGCGGCTTCCGGGACGTCGAGGTCGCTGTCGAGGTCGGGTCGGTAGACCCGCAGGTGGTTCCCGGCGGTGAAGACCAGTCTGACCCGATAGAGCAACTGTCCCTTCGGGGTCGCGGCCTCAAGGATGATCGAGACGAGGGATTCGTCGTCGGTCGCTTTCTTCAAGGGTGTGAAGTTCGAAATTCGGAGCTGGAAGGCACCCGAGGAGGAGGTGACCGCCGACCCGACGGGTACGGTCTTCACCTCGGCGCCGGCCGGAAGGGCGATCATCTGCTGCGCGGTCGGCTCGACCGACGCCTTGATCGTGACCCCGCCGAGCCTCTGGCCCGATGGCGACACGAGCGTGCCGATCACGGCCGGGCTGGGGCCGGCGACGGCGCTCAGCGGCGCCTGCACCAGGAACCCACCCAGCGCCAGGACGGTTGCGGCAATAGTCAGCCTTGGTCTGATAATTCTGGACATAAGTCCCCTCGAGCTGCGGGCGGCCAACGAATGCCCTCGAGTTCCCCTCCTCGAAGTACTACGCCCCCAGGCGGTCAATAGCCCCATCTTTTTCGATGTGAATATTCACAACCGCAGCGCGGTGACTTTAGGTGCCACCGCATGGCGTGTCAAGACCTGATTGCAGCCTGATTACCTTAGGCTTCACGACATTTGGGCTCAGGCGTCGGCGTGCGCGGTCGGCTGATAGCGGTATCCGACATTGCGCACGGTCTGCACGGAATGTGCCTGGTCCGCGAGTTTGCGCCGGATGCGGGCGATGTGGTGCCGGATCTGGGTCACGTCGTCGGGCGCCCGGTGCCCCCAGGCTTGCACCGCGAGATCATCGGGCCGGATCACGACGCCGGGCCGGCGGACCAGGGCCGCGAGTACCGCAAACTCCTGGCGGCCGAGCCGAATCACCTGCGGGCCGATCCGAACCGCGCAGGCACCCGGAACAAGCTCGAGCGCCATCGAATCCATCGGCGCACCGCCATCATCCGGAGCGAGATCGGCAACCCGCAGGTCCCGGGTCGCGGCCCAGTGCACGATCGAGCGGAGCAGGTCGGCGGTCCGGGGGCGGCCCGGCATCAGATCGACCGGGATCCCGACCTCCTCGAAGGCCCGGGCGGTTACGGGCCCGACCGCCGCTACACAAACCTGCCCCTTCAAGGACCGCAGCAACTCGGCTCGGGCCCCCATGCCGTCTGCGACGACGAACAGGTTCCGGGCGCTCGGCGCGCTGGTCTGCGCGAGTACGTCAATGCTCCCGGCCAGGATCCGCTCCACCACGTGCCGGGCCGGCGCCGTGTCGTCGGGTAGTACCCAGCGATAGGGAGCCACGGTCAGCACCGCTCCCACCCGGGGCCGGAGATCGTCCAGCGTCCCGATCACCTCACCACCATGCACCTGCGCCGCCAGGACGTCCGTCCGGGCGACCCGGTCCCGCAGCCAGGAGCAGACGTCGTCCATAGTTTCCTGCGGCGACACGAACTCCGGCTCGATCCCTAGAGCCCGCAGTGCGCCGTGGCTCTTCGACCCGCGGGCCGCGGTCGAGGTGCGCCGCAGCAACGCCTCGATCTCGGTCCGCAAGCCGAAACCCTCGGCCGCCTGCAGCCAGGCCCGCAGACCGCTACCGGTCGACACCGCCAGCCAGGCCGGTTCGGCGGCCAGCATCGCCCGGGTCTCAACCTCGAGCAGGCTGTCCTCTTCCGGGGCGACCGCGGTCATGGTCGAGCCCCAGGTGACGCTCCCCCCGAGCCGTTTCAACGAGGCCGCCAGTTCGGCGCCCCGCCGGTCGGCCGTAATAGCGACCCGAACGCCGCTCAGCGGCAGAGACGGAGAATCCGATGACATTTGCTCACGGTGCCTTTCTCCGTCTTGCGCAGTTACCGTGACACGTCACTGCCATCAAAGACCCACCAGATGACGCCCCCATCACCCCCCAGTTACATTCTCGCGCGCCACCCCCGGATTTGGCGCCCGCCTGAGGGAGTTAGCACCGGTTAAGGCGGTGATCCGGGCCCGGATCGGGCTCGCCCACAGCCCTGTCCGGTGCTAACCCGCGGTCTCGGGGTGAGGGGACGGCGGGATCTCGGCCCGGATCCGGCAGCCACCGGAGTCCGAGGGAACGACGGCGATCCGGCCGCCGTGCAGGGCCACCGCCCAGCGGGCGATCGCCAGCCCCAGCCCGGTGCCGCCGGCCAGCGCCGAACCGTCGGCCGGCCCGGAACCACCAGCCAACCCGACACCACCAGCCAACGCCGAACCACCGGATGACTCAGAACCGGCGAACACGTCCGAGGCGCTCGGCAAGAGCCGGCTACCAGCAGATCGCCCGCCTGACGCCGGAGCCGAGCTGATTATCGCCATCTCGCCGGTGCTGCCCCGGAATCGTTCGAACACCGTCTCCCAGCGCTCCGGCGGGATCCCCGGGCCGTTGTCGCTGACCTCCAGGATCAGGCCACCGGCCGGATCGGCCCCGGCCCGCACGACGACCAGCCCACCGTCCGGGGCATGCCGGCCGGCGTTGTCCACCAGGTTGGTGATCACCTGGCCGAGCCGGTGCGGATCGGCGTCCACCACGAGATCCGGCGACACCAGCACCTCGATCGACCGGCCCGGCCGGGCCGCCCGAACCTGGGCGACAATGCTCTCCACCAGGGCCAGCATCGGCACCGGGCCCCGGGTCAAAGGGGCCGCGCCGCCGTCGGCGCGGGCCAGATCGAGCAGATCGGTCAGTAGATCACCGAGCCGTTCCACCTGACCGAGCACTTCAGCGAGCGCAGGCGAGTCGGCCGGGCGGACGCCGTCCACAAGGTTCTCCAACTGCGCCCGCAGCGCGGTCACCGGAGTGCGGAGTTCGTGCCCGACATTGGCCAGCAGTTCCCGGCGCTGCTGGTCGGCGCCGGCCAGGGCCCGGGCCATCGCGGTGAAGGCGAGCGCCAGTTCGCCCACCTCGTCCCGGCTGCTGATCCGGATCGGCGGGGCGGGCCGGCCCCGGGCCAGCTCGCGGGCGGCGGCGGTGATCTGCCGCAGCGGGGAGGTCATACCGTGGCCCAGCAACTGGCTGAAGGCGAGCGCGATCAGCACGGCCAGGCTCAGGCTGTACCGCGGCCGCCAGCCCAGAATGATCAGCCCGTACAGCTCGAGCAGCGCAGTCAGGGCCCCGCTGGCCGCGACCAGCAGGGCCAGTTTCATCTTGATCGAGCGGACCGGATCGAGCGGGCGTAACCCGGCCCAGATCCGGTGCAGCCGGGTATCGCCGGTCACGAACCCAGCTCCAGGGCGTATCCGACCCCGGGCACGGTCCGGATCCGGTCCCGGCCGATCTTGCGCCGAAGCGCCTTGACATGGCTGTCGGTGGTCCGGGACGCGGTCACGGCGGGCGCGGCCGACCACGACCAGACCTCGGCCAGCAGTCGCTCCCGGGCCATCACCTGGCCGGGCCGGCGGGCGAGGGCGTACAGCAGGTCGAACTCGGTGCGGGTCAGGTGCACCTCGACGCCGTCCAGTTCGACCCGGCGAGCCCCGACGTCCAGCCGCAGCCCCGTCCCCAGTTCCAGCCGGGCCGGTTCGGGCGGTGCCGCCAGCAGGGCGGCCCGTTCGACCCGGCGCAGCAGGGCCCTTACCCGGGCCACCAGCTCCCGCGGGCTAAAGGGTTTGATCAGGTAGTCGTCGGCTCCGACGCCGAGGCCGACGATCCGGTCAGTCTCGTCGGCCCGGGCGGTCAGCATCAGCACCGGCAGCGGCCGGTCGGCCTGGATACGACGGCAGACCTCCAGCCCGTCCAGGCCGGGCAGCATGACGTCGAGCACGACCGCGTCGTAGACCGATCCGGCAGCGGCCTCGACCGCGGCCCGGCCGTCATAGACGGTGTCGACCCGGAAACCCTCGCTGACCAGACGGCGCGTGACGGCATCGGCGATCACC
>Ga0265340_10000886_pt1 | contig 16945 bp, 13 predicted proteins | sample 4CB225metaG_FD_202082 | JGI IMG/M metagenome (GOLD analysis project Ga0265340, IMG submission 202082) | Rhizosphere microbial communities from Carex aquatilis grown in University of Washington, Seatle, WA, United States - 4-CB2-25 metaG | ecosystem: Host-associated > Plants > Roots >...
CGCTGCGTCAGCATGGCGGAGCCATGATCGTCACCGCCGACCACGGCAATGCCGAGCAGATGATCGATCCCGCGACCGGCGGTCCGCAGACCGCGCACACCACCAATCCAGTACCGTTCATCTTCGCCGCGGAACATTCGGTGACGCCGGCAAACTTCAAGGGAGACCCGCGCCGCTTCACTCTGCGTCCCGACGGAGCGTTACAGGACATCGCTCCCACTATGCTGGGGATTCTCGGCCTCCCGCAACCGAAAGAGATGACAGGGCATGATCTGCGGGTGTTTGCGGAAGAAACGAAGAAATGAGTTCACCACAGAGACACAGAGGCACAGAGCAAAGAAAAAGCAAGCGCCCCGATCTCGTCCAAGGTGGCTGGATGTCGCTGGTTTCCGCCTGATGGGCGTCGGTCTCGGCAAAGACTTGAGGCAAGAGAACGAAGGAAATAACGGATTCGGTGGATTGGGGCCTAACCGAGAACATTTTGACTTAATCCGCGTTCATCCGTGAAATCGGCGGTTGCTTTTGCCTCTGATTTTCCTCTGTGCCTCTGTGGTAAAAATTCCTCGTGAAGCTTCTGATCGCCCTCCATCACCGCTTCCCGCTGTGGCAGGTGCCGCCGTGGTTTCCCGAGCGGCTGCGGCATGACTTTCCCCAGCTCGAGGTGGTCCATCTTCCCAACTACGATCGCGTCACGGAGGAGATCGCCGATGCTGACATCGCCATCTCGTGGTCGCTGCGTGGAGAGCAGATCACGGCTGCGAAGAAGCTACGGTGGATCCACTCCACGGCGGCGGCGGTGCATCAGATGATGACGCCCGAGCTGCGCGCCACCGACATCGTCGTGACCAACGCCCGCGATGTGCACGGGCCGGTGGTGGCCGAACATGCTATCGCGCTGGCATTCGCGCTGGCCAAGCGGCTGCCGCAGGCGGCCAAATATCAGATGCAGAAACACTGGGCGCAGCACGACCTGTGGTTTTCCGAGCCCCGTCCGCGCGAACTGGACGGTTCGACCATGACCATCGTCGGACTGGGCGGCATCGGCAGGCCGCTGGCCAGAATGGCAAAGGCGCTGGGCATGAAGGTCATCGGGGTGCGCGAGCACCCCGAGCGGGGCAACGAATCCGCCGACGAGGTTCACGGTTATGACGATCTGGATCGCGCCCTAGCAGAAGCCGACTTTGTGGTGCTGGCAGCGCCAGTCACGCCAAGAACGCATCATCTGATGAATGCTGCACGTCTGGCGCAGTTGAAGCCTGATGCCTACCTGATTAACGTGGCTCGTGGAGTTCTAATCGACGAAGAGGCGCTTGTGACCGCGCTTCGCGCCAAAAGCTTTGCCGGCGCCGCTCTCGACGTAACCAGTGAAGAGCCCCTGCCACCTGCGTCCCCTCTATGGGAGATGGACAATGTCTTCATCACGCCCCACATTGCCGGTCTGACCGACAAGATGTGGGAGCGCCATTACCAGCACTACACCCAGAACCTGCGCCGATTTATGGCGGGCCAGCCCCTGCTGTGGGTGGTGGACAAAGAGAAGGGGTACTAGGCAGATAGCAACTAGCAGGAGCGATCAGCACTCAGCACTCAGCATTCAGCACTCAGCCACTTTTGGCTCAGCGCAGATTCGTACATCGCGACAATCCCAGACACGGGTCGTCCTCGGGGGATAGCTCATTGCTCATTGCTCATTGCTAACTGCTAATTGCTGACCGCTGACTGCTGACTGCTTCTCACTCCCCCGGCACCGTAAAGTGAAACACCGAGCCGCTACCGAGCTGCGAGGTCACGCCAATGGTCCCGCCGTGGGCTTCGACGATAGCGCGGGCAATCGCCAGACCCATGCCTGTACCCTGCACGCGGTAGCGCTGGTCGCGCCCGCGATAGAACTTCTCGAAGATCAGTGACTGCTCCATATCGTCGATCCCGGGCCCACGGTCGGCGACGCTGACGCTCACCATCTTGCCGGCCTGCTCGGCGGTAATCGTGATCGGCGTGTCCGCCGGCGAGTACTTGGCGGCGTTTTCCAGCAACTGCACCAGTACCTCGGCAATGCGCTCCAGGTCGATGTGGACCCGCGGCAGTTGTTCCGGAATCTGTACCTTTACCTCGCGCCCGGTCAACAGTTGTTTGGATTTCTCCAGTGCGGCCTCGACCACTTCGCGGACCGGGCACACCTCGCGGCGCAATTCCACCTGCTGCGCATCGAGTTGCGCCATCTCCGCCGCCTCGCCTACCAGCCGGTTGAGCCGGTCGGTCTCCTCGTCAATGACGGTGAGCAGTTCCTTACGCCCCGCTGGATCGATCTCCGCCGTCGAGAGGAGCGTCGTCACCGATGCCTTGATGGAAGTCAGTGGCGTGCGGAATTCGTGCGTGACGCTGTCCAGCAGCGCCGACCGCAGCTTTTCGCCCTCCCGCGCCGCTTCCGTACGGGTCATGTTCTCGACCGCTCCGGCGCGCTCAATCGAGATAGCGACCAGACTGCCAACCGCCTCCAGCGTTTCGCGCGAGAGTATTGCGCCTTCCAGCCCCAGACTGCCCACCGGCCTTACGCCGATACGCAGGGGAACGAAGCAGAGCAGCCGCTCCTCGTCGACGACCAACTCGCCGCGGCCGCTGACCGATTCCAGTTGTTGCTCGCTCAGTTCGGGATGGTCTACTCCCGTGCGGTACACCTCTCTGCGCTTGGGCAGAAACATCGCTGCCGCTGTCAATCCAAATGCGTCGCGCACGTACGCCGGAATCGAGTTCAGCAGCTCCACCACGTTCTCCGTCGCGAGCAATTGCTGGCTGAGGGCATACAGCCGCTCCACTTCCTTGCGCCGGCGGGTTGCGTTCAGCGCTTCGCGGCGGGCGCGCTCCGAAAGCCGGCTGGCAATGATGGCGCTGATCAGGAATGCCAGCAGCGCAATCCAGTTCTGCGGATCGGCGATGGTAAAGGTGTGTACCGGCGGCAGGAAGTAATAGTTGAACACCAGCGTCGCCACTACGGCCGTGGTCGTGGCCGCCGTCAGTCCCCAGCGGCTGGCGACACTCAGCACCACCAGCAGAAACATCAGCGCGACGGTGGTGTGACTCACATCCGGCAGGTGGTGGAGCACGGTTGCCACGATGGCGATCGTCCCCAGGGCGACGGCGTAGTGATACAGCTCGGCCTTTAGTCGTTGCGCTGAAAGCGCCCGAACCGGGCGCCGCTTCCCTTCACCGCCGGATGGCTGCGCGTTCACGCCATGATTGTATCGAATCGACATTTGCGCCCGCCTGCCGCAGAATAGTGCTCGATGCAAAAGACGCCCGAGCAATGGCTGGAGGAGACCACTCCCGAGAAGAAGACCGGCGTCTTCAAGCTGTTCCTCGGCTACGCGCCCGGCGTTGGCAAGACCTACTCCATGCTGAGCGAGGCCATCCGCCGCAAGAGCCGCGGTGAGGACGTGGTCATCGGCGTGATCGAGACCCACGGCCGCAAACCCACCGCCGAACTTGCCTCGCGCATCGAAGCCGTCCCCCGCAAGAAGATCGAGTATAAGGGCACGGTCTTCGAGGAGATGGATGTGGACGCCATTCTGGCGCGCAAGCCGCTGGTCGCGCTGGTGGACGAACTGGCGCACACCAATATCGAAGGCAGCAAGCACCACAAGCGCTACGAGGACGTCTTCGAGCTGCTCGATAACAAGATCGACGTGGTCTCCACCATGAACGTGCAGCACCTGGAGAGCGTCACGCCCATGGTGCACAAGATCACCGGGGTGCTGGTGCGCGAGACCGTGCCCGACTGGGTGCTGAAGCGCGTGGACGAGATCGTGATGTCCGACGTCACGCCCCAGGCCCTGCAAACCCGCATGCGGCGCGGCGACGTCTATCCCATGGAGCGGGTCGACCGTGCCCTCGGCAATTTTTTCCGCCCCAGCAATCTGATCGCGCTGCGCGAGATTGCGCTGCGCCACGTGGCCCAAGTCGTGGACCGGAGCCTTGAACCCTATCTCGACAAGGAGTCTGTCCCCGGACGCGATCTCAACGTGGCCGAACGCATTGCCGTGGGCGTTAGCTCCAATCCGGCGGCGCAGTATCTGGTGGCGCGCGCCTCGCGCATGGCGCAGGCCATCAATGGCGAGCTCTTCGTCCTGTACGTCGATACCGGCGCCGATGACGACGATCCCGAGCGGCAGCGCTCGCTACAGGCGAACCTGCACTTTGCCGACAATCTCGGCGCCACCATCGTGAAGCTGAAGGGCAAGGACGTCGCCCAGGCCATGGCCGAATTCGTCCGCGAGAAACACATCACGCAGATGATCTTCGGGCACTCAGCAACCAGCGGCTGGCGCAAGTACCTGTTTATGTCGGCGGTGCATCGCTTCCTGCGTGACGCTCCGGCGGTGGATGTCCACATCGTGAAACAGCAGCAGGATTGAAGGAGCAGTTTCAAGTTTCGAGTTTAAAGTTTCAAGCCGAGCAGTTTCAAGTTTCAAGCCGTGATGAGCGGAATGTGGGTGGAAGCGCCGGGCTTTAGTCCAGTGACATAGAATCGCTTCAGAGCGCAGCTCCAACCCGGTCCCTGGGGCAGTTATGCAGGTCAAGCTTGATTGTGGATGACCTGAGTTTTCTTTATGTCACATTCTTATCGAGAGCTCTTGGTGTGGCAGAAGAGCATTACGCTGGTGAAGTGCATCTATCAGGAGACACGCGCGTTCCCCAAAGAGGAGATCTATGGCTTGACCTCACAGATGCGACGCGCTGCGGTGTCGGTGCCGTGCAACATCGCGGAGGGGCAGGGCCGCACCTCGAAAAAGGAGTTCAGGCAGTTTCTGTCGATGTCCCGCGGTTCGCTCTTGGAGCTTGAAACTCAACTGCAGATAGCGGCTGACCTCGGCTTTTTGAGTGCTGAATCCAGTAGCCAACTCGTCGACAAAACCGCAGAGCTTCTCCGAATGTTAAACGGTCTCATGGGCTCTCTTGCTGATAACTCGAAACTAGAAACTTGAAACTCGAAACTGTCTTTGAAACTTGAAACTCGAAACTGCCTTATGCGCCCCCACATCCTGGTAGTCGATGACGAGCCGCAGATCACGCGGGTGCTGCGCACCAGCCTCAGCGCGCAGGGCTACGAAATCCGCGTGGCCAACGACGGAGAAACCGCGCTGGAGATCGTGAAGGACTTCGCGCCCGACCTGGTCATCACCGACCTCGCCATGCCCAACATGAATGGCATCGAGCTTTGCCGCCGCCTGCGTCAGACCTCGCAGGTGCCGATTCTGGTGTTGTCGGTGCGCGGCGAAGAGCGCAACAAGATCGAGGCGCTCGACTCCGGGGCGGACGACTACGTCACCAAGCCCTTCAGCACCGGCGAGCTGCTGGCGCGCATTCGGGCCGCGCTACGCCGTTCCCCGCTCACCGGCAGCCCGCCGCAGACCAAGCTCGACCTCGGCGAGTTCCACATCGATCTCGACGCCCACTCCGTCGCCCTTGCCGGACGCGAGGTTCGCTTGACCCCCAAGGAGTTCGACGTGTTGGTGTACATGGCACAGCATCCCCGCAAGGTGATGACCCATCGCTCCATCCTCAACGCCGTGTGGGGCGCAAACAGCGCCGAGCAGAACGAGTACCTGCGGGTGTTCGTCGGCCAGCTGCGCAAGAAGCTGGAGCCCGACGCCGCCGCTCCGAAGTACATTCTGACCGAGCCCTGGGTGGGTTATCGCTTCGAGCCGGGCGACTGAGTCAGTTTCAACTTTCGAATTTCAAGTTGAGGAACGATCCGCAAAGGGCTGTCCTCACAGACCAAAGACTTCTCGACGGGGCGGCCTCTACAGTCTGTGTGGCTGTGTTTAGGCGCTCTTTGAAGGGGAGCGGCCCTGCGGCTGCACTCAGGGCAGGCTTTCAGCCGCACCGATCACCTACCCGCGTGCCCGGCCTTAGCCCCTGATGGAGCCCGCTCCTTTATCTCGCCCGCGCTACAATGAACCTTTCTGCGAGGCCATCATCGTGTCTTCTTATCAGGAAATTGTCGACCGCGAACAGAAGTACCTGCTGAACACCTACGCCCGTTATCCCATTGCCATCGCGCGTGGCAAGGGCGTGTATCTGTACGACGTCGAGGGCAGGCGCTATCTCGATCTCCTCTCCGGCCTGGGCGTCAATGCGCTGGGTCATGCGCACCCACGCATCGTCAAGGTCATCCGCGAGCAGGCGGCGAAAGTCATCCACGTTTCCAACCTCTACTACAACGAGTACCAGGGGCTGCTGGCCGAGAAGCTGTGCTCCAAGTCGGGGCTGGACCGCGCCTTCTTCTCCAACAGCGGCACCGAGGCCATCGAAGGCGCGCTCAAGCTGGTGCGCGCTGCCGGCCACGCGGTAGGCGGGGCGGGGAAGTGCATCGTGGTTGCGCTCGAGAACTCCTTCCACGGACGCACCATGGGCGCGCTGGCCCTCACCGGCCAGGCTAAGTACCGGAAAGATTTCGACCCAATGCTGGAAGGCGTGCGCTTTGTGCCGCGCAACGACGTTGCGGCGCTGCGCAGCGCCATGGACGGGAGCGTTTGCGCCATCGTGCTGGAGCCCATCCAGGGCGAAGGCGGCATCCAGGAAGCGTCAGCGGAATTTCTGCGCGCCTGCCGTGAGGCCGCCGACCAGTACCAGGCCGCGCTCATCTTCGACGAGATCCAGTGCGGCATGGGACGCACCGGGCAGCTCTTCGCGTTCCAGCATTTCGGGGTCACGCCCGACGTGGTGTGCATCGCCAAGCCCATGGCCGCGGGCCTGCCGCTGGGCGCGTTTCTGGCCCGCGATCAGTTTGCGCAACACATTACGCCGGGCAAGCACGGCACCACGTTCGGCGGAGGCCCGCTCACCTGCCGCGTGGCGCTGGAGTATCTGGCGATCCTCGAAGATGAGAACCTGCTGGAGCAGGTGCGGCGCGTCGGCGCTTACTTCTCGCAGCAGCTGCGGGAATTGGTGGAGAAGTTCGACACTGCGGTGGAAGTTCGCGGCATCGGAGCGATCCAGGCGCTACAGTTGAGCGTCCCCGGTAAGCCCATCCTCGAAGGCGCTCACGCTAACCGCCTGCTGATCAACGTTACCCAGGACACCGTGCTGCGCTTCCTGCCGCCGTTCCTGTTGCAGGAGAAGCACGTGGACAGCGCCGCGCGGATCTTGCGCAAGCTGCTGCGCCAGGCGCAAAAGCAGGCGAAGACGGAGAAGAGGGCGGCGGTGACGGCTTAACAGTTAGCAGGGGGGCAGGCACTTGTTTTTCAAGGATGATCTCGACTGCGGGTGCACCACGCGCAGCCCAAGATACTTTTCGAAGGCATCGAAATCGTGGTCGCGGTGGAGCAGTTCGTGACCTGCCTCCAGGCAGAAGGTTGCGATTAGGCAGTCGATCGTCTTGCGCACCGTGGCGCCACGCCGCCGCAGAAGTCGGTAGTTCTGGGCTGCGGCCACTGCGAGATCGCTTCCACCAGTGCCGAAGACTTGGAACTCATGCAGGTCGCGCCATACCTGTGCGAAAACAGTATCGCTTCGTATACCCTGCAACACTTCGCAGAGGATGAGGTCGGTTAGCCCCAGGCGTTGCCGATCCAACTCGCGATCGAGCCATGAGGTGTGGCCGTTTGCGGCGCCTCGCAGATAGTCAATCCACACCGTGGTGTCGACCAGAACCATAGCAAGCGCCTATTCCGAAGTCCGCCCCAACCGGGATCTTTGCAGGTCACCCTCCCACTGCACCTTTCCACGCAAACGGCGGATCGAAGTCTGCGAGTGCGTCTGTACTAGAAGCTGGAGTCCCTTCTCCACAGTAGCCTTCTTGGTCGCAGCCTTACTGCTCCGCATGGCCCGGCGCATCAGGCGGTCGTCGATGTCAATGTTGGTTCGCACGGTATCTCCCGATGTGTAAATATGTCATATTTCTGTGTATTGCACAATGAGGTAGAGATCGCGCGTCGATGTCCGCTCGGCCCCCAACGCACCACGCCGCCAGGAAGCTGGGATTGCTTCCTGGCGGCGTTTGGTGATTCTAGTTCACACGAAGGAAAGATCGACTGCATCGGGTCGTGAAAGACGCTTCACGCTCGGGTTGAGGCACGTGCCAACTCAACCCGGGTCCCCTCAACAAAGGATCCTACCAGTTCCGCCTCCGGCGAACCACGCCGACTGCGGTGATCAGTCCGGTTCCCAGCAGGGCAAGTGTGCCCGGCTCTGGGACCTGGCCGCCACTGGAGCTGAAGTCCGCTGTAAAGGCGAAGTCAGGCTGCAGGCCGGAAGCATCCCAGCTGTTGGTGAACAATTCGCCGAAGTTGCCTTCGTTGTTGAAATACGCAAAGGCGCAGCCGGGGCAACCCCCATTTCCGCCGTCGATATAACTCTGCCCGGAGGACTGACCGTAGAACTCGGAGACGCTGAGAAAGACTATGTAACTTCCACCGCCGGTGAGGTTCAGTCCACCGGTATTGAAGCTAAGTTGAGCCTCGCCAGTATTTTGGTAGTCTATCGCTCCGCTAGACCACAGCAATGTCCCGGCCTTACTACCGTCCCACGTCGCGATGTAAGCACCCAGGACGATGTCGCCTGACGCATAAGGGCCGCCCATGTAGAGACTGAAGGTGTTGAGAAAATGATCCCCGTTTGAAGGGGCGGTGAAAGTCTCTCCATAGGTTGAGGTGTCAGGGTAGCCGAACGGATGCCAATACGGATTGTATCCGGCATAGGTGTTGTAGGTGGTGTCCGCAAAGGCGCTAACTGCAAAAAGCATTAGCGCCACAATGAGCAATGCTCTCTTCATGCCGCTGCTCCTCTCACCAAATCAAACAGAATACTTCGGTCGATAACCTATCGACCGCAGTCACCAGCTGCAATTTTAGTTCCGTTCTCAGGCCGGTAAGTCCTTATCTATCAATAGCCAGGGGCAAGACAGCAACTCGAGTCTGCAAATACCTGCATGATTTGGACCGCTAATTGTCCTTGGGTTGTGTCCCCAACCAGTGTCGCCGTGGCCAAAGCGGCGAAGGCCGCAAGGGGTGGGCCTCAGTCAGAAGAGCGGACGCTGCTAGGCTAGGGGGGCGATATCAGCTGCTAGAGCAGATAGCCGCAGAGTTGCTCTGCGGCTTCTTATTCGCAAAAGGGGCCAGGACACTTGCCTTATTGTGCCGCGAAAAAGCGCACCGATGACAAACGAGGATGGTACTCAAGATTCTAACGGCCCAAGGCTGACAGCTGAACGCTGACAGCTGAACGCTGACGGCCGATTACTGATGGCGGACTTCCTCTACCGCAGCGCTTCCATGCACTCTTCCAGGACTTCGCGCGAGGGACGGGTCACGCTTTCTGGCAGAGTGGATAGCGGCCGGTCGGTCATGTCGAGCATGTCGATGAAGTTGGGCGCGGTGGTGTTCACGTAGAGCACTCCGGTGAGCACCTCTTCCGCCTCGTGCGACTCCATGATCCTTTTGATCGCCCCCACCTTGTTGGTGGGATCGTACTGGTGCTCCAGCTTGTGCAGGCGGAGGGCCGACCCGTCGTGCATGGTGACGTGGACGGTAGAGCCCTCGTCGTAGTCGATGTCGATCTCGTGGAAGTGCGGCACAAAATTCAGGTCGTGCAGCGGCTCTTCGTGATCTTTGACGAACTTGTAGGACTTGGTCGAGCCTTCGTGGTCGTTGAAGGTGGTACACGGGGAAATCACGTCGAGCAGCACCGTGCCGCGATGCGACAGCGCCGCCTTCAGTATGGTGTGCAACTGCTTCTTGTCGCCGGAAAAAGACCGCCCGACGAAGGTCGCGCCCAGCATGATGGCCAGCGCGCACGTGTCGATCGGCGGCAGGTCGTTGATCACGCCGGTCTTCAGCTTCGAGCCCAGATCGGCGGTGGCGGAGAACTGGCCCTTGGTCAGGCCGTACACGCCGTTATCTTCGATGATGTAGATGATGGGCAGATTGCGCCGCATGAGGTGCACGAACTGGCCGATGCCGATGGAGGCGGTGTCGCCGTCGCCGCTGATGCCCAGCGCAACGATCTTCGAATTGGCCAGCACCGCGCCGGTCGCAATCGACGGCATGCGTCCGTGCACCGAGTTGAAGCTGTGCCCGCGGCTCATGAAGTAGGCCGGCGTCTTGGAGGAGCAGCCGATGCCCGAGACCTTGACGACGCGCTCCGGCTGAATGCCCATCTCGTAGAAGGCGTCGATGATGCGCTCGGAGATGGCGTTGTGGCCGCATCCCGCGCATAGTGTCGTCTTGCCGCCGCGATAGTCCAGGACCTGGAGCCCGATGCGGTTGGTCTTCGGTTGCGGCGGCGGTGTGGCTGTGGTCGCCATTTACTTGCCCTCCTGCAAAAGGATGTCGTCGGTGATGGACCGCGCGTCGATCGGCAGCCCGTTGTAGTGGCGCACGCTGCGCAGCCGGGCGATGTCCTCGATCTTGATGTCGAGCTTCAGCAGCTGCAGCATCTGGCCGTCGCGGTTCTGGTCGATGACATACACCCGCTTGTGCGCGGCGATGAACTGGTGGGTCTCGCTGGTGAAGGGATAAGCGCGCAGCCGCAGATAATCGGCCTTGACGCCGTACTCGCTCTGCAACTGATCCAGGGTCTCGACCACGGCGTGATGCGAGGTGCCGTAGGCGATGAGGCCGACCTCGTTCCCTTGGTTCAGCACGATCTCGGGCTTGGGAACCAATGTGCGTGCTGTGTCGAACTTGCGCGCCAGGCGGTCCATGTTGTTGGCGTAGTCGTCCGGGCGCTCGCTGTACTGCGCCTTCTCGTTGTGGCCGCTGCCGCGCGCGAACCACGCTGCGTTGGGATGGTCCGTTCCCGGCAGTGTGCGATAGCCGACGCCATCGCCGTCGACGTCCTTGTAGCGCGCGAAGCCGCCCAGGCGTTCGACGTCTTCCGCCGACAGAACTTTGCCGCGCTGCTGCGGCTTCTCGGGATACTGGAACGGCTCCGACATCCAGTTGTTCATGCCAAGATCGAGATCCGACATGACGAACACTGGCGTCTGCAACTGCTCAGCAAGATCAAAGGCTTCGCTGGCCATGCTGAAGCATTCTGCGGGAGTGGACGGAATCAGCATCGGTTGCTTGGTGTCGCCGTGGGAGAGCTTGGCTACGAACTCGATGTCGCCTTGCGAGGTGCGGGTCGGCAAGCCGGTGGATGGACCCACGCGCTGGATGTCCCAGATGACGCCCGGAATCTCGACGTAATAGCCCAGTCCAGCGAACTCCGACATCAGTGAAATACCGGGTCCGGCGGTGGCCGTCATAGAGCGCGCTCCCGCCCATCCTGCGCCTAGAACCATACCGACAGCGGCTAGTTCGTCCTCAGCCTGGACGATTGCAAAAGTCGCTTTGCCGTCTGGCCCTACACGGTATTCCTTCATGTAATCGATGAGAGTTTCCACAAGCGAGGATGAGGGCGTGATCGGGTACCACGTAACCACCGTCACTCCGGCAAACATGCAGCCCAGCGCGGCGGCAGCGTTACCGTCGATGATGATCATGCCCGAGGTTTTGTCCATGCGCTCGATGGTGAACGGATCGGCCTTGGCGAGCGATGAGGCGGCGTAATCGTAGCCGGCCTTGGCGGCGTTCCAGTTGAGCTCGGCGGCCTTCACCTTTTTGGCGAACTGCTTGCGCAGCGCCTTCTCTACTTCGGCCATGTCGAGGTTGAGCAACTGCGCCACCACGCCGACGTACACCATGTTCTTGACCAGCTTGCGCAGCTTGGATTCGGGACAGTTGGCGGCGGTGATTTTGTCGAACGGCACAGGATAGAAAGTCAGGTCGGAGCGCAACTCGTTGAGCTTCAAGGGCTCGTCATAAAGCGCGACCGCGCCTGGCGCCAGCGACAAAACGTCTTCCTTCGCGGTCTCCGGATTCATCGCCACCACGAAGTCGATTTCCTTCTTACGCGCGATGTAGCCTTTCTTGCTGGCGCGGATGGTGTACCAGGTCGGCAGGCCGGCGATGTTCGAGGGGAACATGTTCTTGCCGGAGACGGGAACGCCCATCTGAAAAATGGTGCGCAGCAGAACGGTGTTGGCGCTCTGCGATCCCGAGCCGTTTACGGTTGCTACCTGGATGCTGAAATTGTTGACGACAGGCTCACGCACGGCGTCGCGCTCGGCGCCGTGTACTGCAATCTCGGTTGTGGCCATCAATACCCCTTAGTCGATGGATGCTGTGGGTGGGAATAACGCTTCATTATAGGGCAGTTGGCAAGTCCGGGCCGCAACAAACAACCGCTTCAGAACAAGAATCGAGCTTTCTGGGCTATGCTGTTCTAAGGGAGCCGCCGATGAGAATTACCTACGACCAGGAAGTGGATGCTCCCTACATCCGCTTTCAAGAGACCACGGTCACGACGAAGCACTTGGCGGACGGTATTGCTGCCGATTACGACGCCGAAGGCCGCTTGGCTGGAATCGAAATCCTGGACGCCAAGAAGCGGTTGGCAGATCGGGATGTATTTCGGAAAGTGACGCTGGAGGATGTCTCCCTGGCCCATTAGCGGCCCACGCTATCGGTTGGCACCGGCGGGAGCTCCCACCACCTCGAAGTACTGCGCCATGTCGCGGAACTTTTTGTAGCGTTCGTCGAGCAGCTCTCTGGTCGTCTTCTTTTCCAGCACGCTCAGATGCCGGTCGAGGGCCTCGGCCAGCACGGTGGCGGCGGCATCGTAATCCTGATGCGCGCCTCCCGGCGGTTCGGTAATCACCTCATCGCAGAAACCCATCTCGAAATTGTCCTTGGCGGTGATGCGCAACGCCGCCGCCGCCAGTTCCTTCTTGCCGGCATCGCGCCACATGATGGCGGCACAGCCTTCGGGCGAGATGACCGAATAGATGCTGTTCTCCATCATCAGCACCCGATCCGCGACAGCCACGGCGAGCGCGCCGCCGCTGCCGCCTTCGCCGGTGATGGCGGCGATGAACGGGACTTCCAGGCGCGCCATCTCGCGCAAATTGCGAGCGATGGCTTCCGCTTGCCCGCGTTCCTCCGCACCCAATCCCGGATAAGCGCCTTGCACGTCGATGAGCGCAATCACAGGCCGGCGCCACTTCTCGGCGAATTTCATCACCCGCAGCGCCTTGCGATAACCCTCGGGATTGGGCTGGCCGAAATTGCGATACAGACGTTGCTTGGTGTCGCGGCCCTTCTGGGTGGCGATGACCGCCACTTCCCGGCCACGAAAATGGGCCATGCCGCAGACCATGGCGGCATCGTCGCCGAAAGCGCGGTCGCCATGGATCTCGCTGAAGTCGGGGAAAATTCGCTCGATGTAATCCAGCGGGTAGGGACGGTTGGCGTGACGGGCCAGCTCGGCGCGCTCCCACGCGTTCAAGTCACCGGCCATGCGGCGCTTCACCGCTTCCACGCGCTCGTGCAGGTCCTGCAACTGCTTTTGGGTGTCCGGGTTGTCGCGGGCCACACCCTGCAGTTGCTCGATCTGTTTCTCGATGCGTTCCAGCTCGTTCTGTGATTTCGCAGCAGCGTCCATGTCCATGTCTTTTTGTCCGCGGGATGCGTGGTACCCAGCTTCCACTGCCAGCAGCCAAAAGTCCAGCGCGGGCAGGATGCCAGACTTGAGCATCGACTCTTCAACACCAGACGTCGTGGTGGTGTCCGATGGCTCAGGCTGCGGCGGTGGAGAATCTAATCGACGATCCGAACGCTTCCGCGACCGCATAACTCCTCCACGCGATGGATGAACGCCCGGTCCGGCAACACATTATAGCCTTCCGCCTCCATCACCGCTGTGAAGTCGCCTTTGCGTTCCAGATCGAAGAGCACGCGTGCTCCGCCTTTGCGTTCCGCGCACAGCATATGAAGCTCGTCGATGGTGGCGGCGGAGACGTTTTCCAGCGGTATCTTGATGCGCAGGTTCTGCGGCAGCTTGGGCTTGGCCTCTTCCAGCGGCGTGATGTCGCCGATCATGAGCTTGGAATTGGAACCCTCCTCCACCCGAACGCTGCCTTTCACCAGCACCGGCACGGTCAGCTTCAGCTTGTCCGCCAGTCGCCGGTAGGAGTCGGCAAAGCAGAGGATGTCCACCGAGCCATTCATATCCTCGAGTTGGCCCTGCGCGTAGAGGTCGCCCTTCTTCGACTTGGCCACGCGGATGCCCTTCAATATGCCGCCCACCAGGGTCTCGTCCCGGCCAGTGGAAGACTTGAGATCAGTCACCTCGGTCGTGGTCAGCGCGTTGAAGTCGAGCAGCTTCTCGCGATACTTCTCCAGCGGATGTCCGGTAATGAAGAAGCCGAGGATTTCTTTCTCGTTGGACAGGCGCTGATGCTCGTCCCAATCGGGCGTGTTGGGCAAAGGCTTCTCGGTCTGCGGCTCGTCCTGCTGGAATACGCCGAACAACCCGTGCTGTCCGAGCGCTGCGTCCTTCTGGGTTTTTGCCGCGTGCTCCATGGCGCTGTCCGCCACCGCCATCAGTTGCGCGCGGCGGCCGAGCGAATCCATAGCGCCGCTCTTGATCAGCGACTCGATCACCCGTTTGTTCAGCAAGTGAAGATCGACTTCCTCGCAAAACTGGAAGATGGAATTGAAGCTGCCAAGCTCTTTGCGTGCGACCACGATGGACTCAATCGCGTTATGGCCGACGTTCTTCACCGCCGCCAGCCCGAATCGGATGGCCTCGCCATGCGGCGTGAAGTAGGCGTCGCTGACGTTGATGTCCGGCGGCTCAACCGGAATACCCATCTCCCGGCATTCGTTGATGTACTTCACCACGTCGTCGGTGCTGCCGGAGACCGAAGTCAGCAGCGCAGCCATGAACTCGACCGGGTAATGTGTCTTGAGGTAGGCGGTCTGGTAGGCCAGCAGCGCGTAGGCGGCGGAGTGCGATTTGTTGAAGCCGTATCCCGCGAACTGCTCCATCAGGTCGAACAGCTTTTCGACTTTTTTCTGCGGGAAGCCGCGCTCGATGGCACCGCGCACGAAGCGCTCGCGCTGCGTGGCCATCGCCTTCGTGTCTTTCTTGCCCATGGCGCGGCGCAGCAGGTCGGCGTCACCCAGCGAGTAGCCGGCGAGCCGGTTGGCAATCTGCATTACCTGCTCCTGGTAAACGATGACGCCGAACGTTTCCTTCAGGAGGGGCTCAAGCTCGGGCAGCTCGAACTCAATCTTCTTGCGTCCCCATTTGCGCTCGATGAAGTCTTCGATCATGCCGCCCTGGATGGGCCCCGGGCGATAGAGCGAGTTCAGGGCGGTAAGGTCCTCGACGGCGGTGGGCTTGTAGCGCCGCAGCACGTCTCTCATGCCGTGCGATTCAAACTGGAATACGCCCGACGTCAGTCCAGTGTGAAAGACCTTCTCGTACGTCACTTTGTCATCGAGCTCAAGCTTCTGCAAGTCGATGCGCTCGCCACGCGTCTGCTGGATCAGGCGCAGCGCGTCGTCGATGATGGTGAGCGTGGTGAGCCCGAGGAAGTCCATCTTCAGCAGGCCCAGCTTTTCCACCGCCTTCATGTCGTAGGCGGTCACGATTTCGTCGTTCTTGGTGCGATGCAGCGGCACCAGGTCCGTCAGCGGGATCGGCGAAATCACCACGCCGGCGGCGTGTACTCCCGAGTTGCGCACCAGGCCTTCGAGCTTCTTGGCGGTGTCGATCAGCTCCTTCGTCTGCGGCTCGTCGGCATAAGCCGCGGCCAGCGGCGGCGAATCTTTCAGCGCGTGATCGATAGTGATATTGAGCGTCGGCGGGATCATCTTGGCGATGCGGTCGACGTCCGCATAAGGGATGTCCATGGCACGGCCCGAATCCTTGATCGCCGCCTTCGCCGCCATGGTGCCAAAAGTAATGATCTGCGCCACCTGGTCGCGGCCATACTTCTGGGTGACGTAGTCGATGACCTCGCCGCGACGGTTCATGCAGAAGTCGATGTCGATGTCAGGCAGGCTGATGCGTTCGGGATTCAGGAAGCGCTCGAACAGCAACTCGTTCTGCAAGGGATCGATGTCGGTGATGCCGAGCGCATAGGCAACCAGCGCTCCTGCCGCCGATCCGCGGCCCGGGCCTACCGGGATGTTGCGCTCCTTGGCGTAGCGAATGAAATCCCACACGATCAGGAAGTATCCGGAAAACTGCATCTGCCGGATCATCTCGATCTCGCGCGTCAGCCGCTTCTCGTACTCCTCCAGCGAATGTTTCAGGCGGCCCAGCCCCTGGAGTTCGCGCAGAATGTTCAGCCGCTTGGCGAAGCCCTCACGCGTGATGTGCTCGAAGTAGTCGGGCAAGGAGTAGCCCGACGGGACCTCGAACTGCGGGAAGGGGTCGTGCACCTTTTCCAGACGAACATTGCAGCGCTCGGCGACCTCAATCGTGCGCTCCAGAAAGCGGTCGTACCCGGTGAACACTTTCTCCATCTCGGCCGGGCTCTTCACGAAGAACTGGTTTCCGTGGAACTTAAGCCGGTTGGCGTCATTGATCGACTTGCCGGTCTGGATGCAGACCATCACATCCTGCGCGTGCGAGTCGTCTTCGCAGAGATAGTGGCTGTCGTTGGTGGCCACCAGCGGTACGCCCAGTTCCTGCTCCAGCTTCACCAGGTCCGCCTGGATGCGCTTCTCTTCCTCCAGCCCCTGGTCCTGAATCTCGAGATAGAAATTGCCCTTGCCGAAGATGTCGGTATAGCTGGCAGCGGCTATCTTCGCGGCGTCGTATTTCCCTTCCGTAAGCCGCTCGGCAACTTCACCTTTCAGACAGGCGGACAGACCAATTAGTCCCTGGGAATGTTCCGCCAGAAATTTCTTGCTGATGCGCGGCTTGTAGTAGAAGCCATGCAGCGAAGCCTCGGAGACGATTCTGACCAGATTGCGATACCCCAGGTCGTTCTCGGCCAGCACGATGAGATGGTTGTAGCTGTCGCCCTCGGGCGAGGCGCGATGGTCTTCCTTCTTGCAGACGTAAAGCTCGCAACCCAGGATCGGCTTAACGCCCGCTTCTTTGGCGG
>Ga0265340_10000887_pt1 | contig 16943 bp, 15 predicted proteins | sample 4CB225metaG_FD_202082 | JGI IMG/M metagenome (GOLD analysis project Ga0265340, IMG submission 202082) | Rhizosphere microbial communities from Carex aquatilis grown in University of Washington, Seatle, WA, United States - 4-CB2-25 metaG | ecosystem: Host-associated > Plants > Roots >...
ATCAAGTGCTGCCGTGAGCCCGACTCCGCCGCCTGCCAAAGAGGAATCGAGTCAGCCCGATGAGCCGCCAGCCTCGAGCGCTGAGAATCGAGGTGCGGATGACGAAGCGCGTATTGCTGCTGTGGAGCGACTCAAAGAGATTGCTCGTCTGCCGCCAAGCCACGAGAAGCTAGCGACATCGATACTGTACTCGATCGAATCCATGTATGCAGATCTGTTCGAGGCATCGACCGACGACGAGCGCGCAGAGTGCATCCATGAGTCGTTCCCGAACGAGAGCCACCTTCGGAGTGCCATGCTAGCGCTCGCTGAATTGCTCGAACCGAGCATCGACGTGACGCGCCCGCCTATCAGCGAAGCAGACACGGAGGCCCTGGTTAAGCTCGTCGTATTTGAGGAACGTCGACGCAAAGACGGCGGCGCTGCCAGTCGTTCGTCGGTGAGGCCGCCGCCACTGCCCGTGGGCCGAGCCGCTGGCAGTATTCCGGCGGCCGCTCGCATGTCAGTCCCGCCGCCTCTGCCAGGCACCAAGGGTAATCGTTCCGAATGACGTCAAGAAGCGCGTGCACGGCCGTCATCGTCGTGCACACGCGAGAACTGCTCGATTCAACAGATCTTGTGCATCCAGCCCAGCGAGTCTTCTGCTTCGCCGTACTGAATGGCGAGTAAATGCTGTCTCAATTGCTGTGCAACGGGGCCGCCTTGTCCATTCCCCATTTGCCAGTTGTCGTGCTCGCTGCAGACCTTGCCAATGGGGGTGACGACAGCAGCCGTTCCGCACGCAAAGGCTTCTGTCATACGGCCCGACTGAGCAGCACCCATCCACTCATCAACCGCAACCGTCCGCTCCTCCGTCTTGTAGCCGAGCATGCGCCCGAGCTGAAGTAAGCTGTCCCGCGTGATGCCAGCCAATAGAGTGCCAGTTAGCTTCGGTGTTACCAGCGTGTTCTGGCCGTTTTCTTGGTAGACGAAGAAGATATTCATTCCTCCCATCTCCTCGACATACTTTCGGTGGACGGCGTCGAGCCATACAACCTGCGCACACCCACGATCAGCGGCCGCTGCCTGAGCTACTAGGCTTGCTGCGTAGTTGCCGGCGAACTTGGCGTCTCCGGTTCCTCCCGGTGCGGCTCGCACGTAATCATCGCAAATCCAAACCGTGACGGGTTGTACTCCACTGCTGAAGTAGTCTCCAGAAGGCGACCCAAACATCATGAAGAGGTAATCCTGTGAGGGCTTCACACCAAGGCCTCGATCCATGGCAATAAGCAATGGTCGCAAGTATAAGCTCGCTCCCCTGGCAGAAGGAACCCAGTCCTTATCCTGTTGGATCAACATGTCGGTTGCCTGCATGAAGAGGCTCGTTGGTATCTCAGGCATCGCCAAGCGGCGCGCCGAACGCTGCATGCGTTCTGCGTTCGATTGCGGGCGAAACGCCGCAATCGCCCCATTGATTTGACGGAACGCCTTGAAGCCTTCAAAGATCGACTGTCCGTAGTGCAGCACGGCAGTTGACGGATCGATCGAAAATGGCTGATAGGGGCCGAGTGAACCTGGCAACCAACCTTGTTCTTGTCGGTACGGCACTGTGAGCATGTGGTCCGCGAACTGCTTGCCAAAGCCGAGGGGGCCCGCGAGAATCCTTTCGCGCTCTTCAGCAGAGGTGAGGCGTGTCGTTGGTTGGATTTCTATTGGAAAGGGCGATTGCATCGAATGGTCTCAATACTACACGAATAGCGCCCAGGCTTCCTGTACTTTTGCAGCCTAGAAGCCATCTGATAAACCTACTGCGCCCCCGGATGCGTCGGTCGTCTTCCTCAAAATACCCACGTATTCCTGCGCTATCCTCCCTAGCCTCGGAGAGCTCGCTACGGTTTGTGAGATGACTTCTACTGCGTCCGCGAGGTAGTTGAAAAGTAGATGGGTTGAACCAGATCTGGTTGCGGGGTGGACTGCCAGCGAACCGAAATCCACTCGTGAAGTCGAATCCAAAGCGCGGCTAATTCACTGCCAAGAAGCGCAGCGCGCCCATAGATCCATTGACGTATGATGTTCTGTTCGTGCGGAGACATCTTTAGTCGAGGTCGACGTTGAAGTGCATACACCAGACGTTCAACGAGCCGGTCGTTGGCGAAAAAATCGCCGCACGTGCTCCGTTCAACCAGACGCAATCGCAGAGATTCGAACTTTTCCGCTGCGTCATCAGCGGTCCACTGTAACTGATTCCCAGTACCCGACTGCCCCGCGATGCGGAGGGCCGTACGGAATGCGATTCCATGGAGCGGAACGTTGCTCAGTTCGGCATCAAGCAGCAGCTCAATTGCCACATGCGAAGCGGCTCGCGCCGGGGCTCTGCGCATTCCCGCGAGTTCCAGTTCTCTGCGGCATGCCCTGACGAGACTGCGAAATGTTTCGGTTTGGTGAAACTTCTCATCTGTCAGCAGGTGAAATCTCACCCCCTGTTGCACCGCACGGAGAGTACAGTGAGGCGTTGTGCAACCAATGATACCTGCCAGGTCGGGTAGCATCGAACCGAGCAGAAATTCCGGAGATCCGCTGAATCTGCAGGCAAGGGCCACGTGACCAAAATAGTTCATGCGGAGCTCGATGGCCTGGTGAAAATATCGGGGGGCGCTAACCTAGCACCCATGGATGAAGTTCGTCTGGACCAGTGGTTGTGTGCCGCACGAATCTTCAAGTCACGAACGCTTGCCCAAAAGGCCTGCGATGCAGGGCATGTGACAGTAAATGACGTGGCAGCCAAGAGCAGCCGTTCTGTGCGTGTGGGTGACAAGATCGTTGCCCGAGCCCCTCGAGGGCTCGTTGTGCTTGCAGTGCTGGGTCTGCAGAGCAAGCGGGTGGCTGCGCCAATCGCCAAGGAACTATACGACGATCAGTCTCCCGAGGCGCCGCCCAAGGACACTACTTATGCATTTAGGCCGAGAGGTGCTGGTCGCCCCACAAAAGCCGATCGTCGCAGTTTGGATCGGCTGCGCGGCGACGTCGATCTCGAGTGACCTACCTCACGGCGGTTATGCGAGAGCTTTTACGGCTTCGATGCCGCGGCCGAACCGGGAGGCTTGGGCCCCAAACTGGGTCCACGACTTCTGCGTCCTGCGGTGGCGCGTGGTGCCACGCCCGTTTTCGCCGACGGGGCAGGCTCAAGATCCATGCCTTCCTTGTCCTTGTCTTTGTCTTTCTCACTGAGTTCGGTTGGAATCGCGATGAGGACGAGGGCAATGTAAAGCAATGTGCCGATGATGGGTAAGTAAAACGGCAACCAACGGTTGCGCCTTAGCTCCTTAATTCTGGTCCACCACTTCATTTAGAAATAACTCTACTAGTAGGCTCCTTTGCGTCAAGGGGTTTCTCCCCGAGCGCCAACCGGAGGCTTGCCGACGAATTCAGCGGGCGGGCGTACCTTCGAGCCGTGGCCAGGCTCGAGTCTTTAGCCACCTTCGTACGCCTCATGTTCGGTAGGCAACGTCTCATCGTTGGGATCGTCCCAGAAACCTTCAGGCAGGGAGACTCGTTGTCTACCGGAGTCTTTGCAACGGGCTACGCGTAGTGCTGCTGGTGGAAAGGGCGCATTGGCGTCCAGGGTGGCAACCGCTTGCGTGAGACCGCTGAGTGAGTCGATCTGCATCAACCGTTGGCGAAAAGTTGCGGAGGCACGTACCCCTTTGGTGTACCAAGCGGCTTGACGGCGAAATGCAATGATGCCGGGTCTCTCGCCGAGCCAAGCGATCTGTCGTTTAGCGTGTTCGAGCATGAATTCCACGACTTGCCCCACGGTGGGTGCAATATCGGGACGGCGCCCATTGAACATCGAGAACAAGTCGCGAAATAGCCAGGGCCTTCCCAGACACCCTCGCCCAATGATGACGCCGTCGCAGCGCGTCTGCCTCATCATGCGTAACGCGTCGGCGGCCTCCCAGATGTCTCCATTGCCGAAAACGGGTATCTGCAAAGCCTGTTTCAACCCGCTAATTGCATTCCAATCGGCGTGGTCAGCATACAGCTGTGCAGCGGTTCTCGCGTGCAAAGCGACTGTTGTACAACCTTCTTCTTGGGCGATCCGACCCGTCTGCAAGTAAACAAGGTGTTCGTCATCGATTCCCAGGCGAAACTTGGCGGTGACAGGTACGCTTCCTACACTCATAACCGTTGCTCGAATAATCTTGGCGAGTAGCAGTGGCTTGTGTGGCAATGCGGCCCCACCGCCATGTGCCGTAACCTTGCGCACAGGACATCCGAAATTGAGGTCTACGTGATCGGCACCCAATTCATTAACCAGGAATTTTGCGGCTTCAGATATCCAATTCGGGTCGGTCCCGTATAGCTGAATGCTCTTCGGCGACTCATCATTGCCAAATGACGCTAATGCCAGCGTGCGAGGCACTCGTTGCACCAGTGGGCGAGCGGTAACCATCTCGCCAATACAAAGAGGAGCACCCATTTCGCGACACAGCGATCGAAACGGATAATTGGTGACTCCCGCCATGGGCGCGAGGATCACCGGTGGCCAGATGCGCACGTTGCCGACAGCGACAGCCGCAAATTCTCCTGGCGCAGCGGGCGCAATCAGTTGCGCATCCGGTGTCTCTGCTATGCCCGTCACGACCCGGACAGCTTAGCTGAGTCAGTTAAAGTTGCCCTAAATCCAGCCCCGCTCGCGGGATCGGTAGCTGGGTCGTGTCAAGGTGCCGCAGGTTCGACTCAACTAACGACCTTACAGCAAGTAGCGTAATTCAAGGCCCTCGCAATGCAACGTAAAGCTTGGCCGAGTGTCGAATCGTTGGCCGAGTTGTCTGAGTTATTAGAAATTGGGCGCACTGGCCGATTGGTGTCGCATATTGGAACTGAAGTAGATGCGGATTTGCGCCGTTCCCAGCATGCGAGTTTCGCCCTAGCATCGTCGAATTACTTCAGAAGAATGCGTGACCCAATCTCATGTTCCAACGGTACTCGAGCGACAACCTACAAAGGTAAAGGCTGAACAATGACGCGCGTTCTCATCGCAGAGGATTCGCATAGCGTGCGAAGTTTCGTCAGAACGGTGCTTGAGTCTCTATCTGTGCCGGGGGCGCAATTCGAAATATTCGAAGCAACGAGCGGATTTGATGCACTGCGGATCCTGCCGCGGGGTCGATGGGATCTCGTTATTTCCGATATCAATATGCCGGATATCAACGGTCTCGAGCTATTGGCTTTCGTGAGGCGCAGCGACGTGCACCGTTCAACCCCCGTGATTCTCATCTCTACTCAATCGTCCGAAAAGGATCGGCAAAAGGGGCTCACTCTTGGTGCGAATGCGTACCTAGTCAAGCCGTTCACTTCCGAGCAGCTGGCAGCGGAAGTACAGCGACAAATCGGATCAACCAGTGCAGGCTCCAATGTCTGACCCCACCGACAAGGCCCGTGAGGACTTTCTGTCCGAGGCGCAGGAAATTGTCGAGACTCTGTCGCGCAATCTTCTGGCGCTTGACGAGGCGCATCGTCAGCAGACATCGGATCCCTCACTCATCAATGAAGCTTTCAGGGCTGTGCATACGCTGAAGGGCCTATCGAGTCTCTTTGGCGCCACGATGATCGGCGCGCTCTCTCACAATCTCGAAGACGTGCTCGACGACTTGCGATTGGGTCGAATTGCGCTGGATACGCACGTTTTGGACGTCTTGTTCAAGGCCGTAGAAGGTTTTGGTCGTGCCCTTACAATGGAACGGGACGCCACGCCTCCAGACAGGGTACCCAGTTTTATTGATGACCTCGTCCTGCAGATCAAGAAAATGGGTGCTGCGCCGGGCCCCTCGCAAGATGACATGGGTGAGTACGAAATAGACCCCGGTCTACTTGCTGTGCTGACCGAGTATGAAGAGCACCGGTTGCGGACGAATATTCAGGAAGGGCTCAGTCTTTTCAAACTTCGGGTGCGGTTCGATCTCGCCACGATTGACAAGGGTCTTGAAGAAATCAAAGAGCACGTCAAGAAGTTCGGTGAGATCATTACATACTTGCCGACAGGTGAGTCATCCAGCATCGAGTTCATCGAACTTGACCTGTTGGTTGCCTCCAAGCACGGTTTCACAGAGCTGAATGCCGAGTTGGCGAGCGCTGAACTGGTCATCGAGGAAGTCCCTCGCCGCCGTGCGGCAGAACCCGCACCACCAGTAGCTGCGGTCGCTGATGCTGCTGATGCCCCCCAAGTCCGGCCCCTGACTACCAATGCAAACTCCCTTGCGGCCGCGCCACAATCCCCCGGCCTGCTCGCTGAGACGACAGGATCGCTACGCTCCGTGAGCCAAACGGTTCGAGTCGACATCCGCAAACTCGATCACTTGATGAATGTTGTGGGCGAGCTGGCCATTGTGCGCGGGGCTCTCGCAAGACTTGCCGAACGGCTTCGCGGCGAGGGCCAACGGCAGAGCGCCACTGACTTATTGCGGTTGCATCGAAATTTCGAACGTCGTTTGGCTGAGATGCAAGAGGGCATTCTTGAGGTCCGCATGGTTCCGCTCGGCCATGTCTTTGAACGTCTGGGACGCGTCGTACGGCAGATCAGTCGCGACCTCGGAAAGGAGATTCGCCTCGTCATTACCGGAGCGGAGACGGAGATCGACAAGCTCATTGTCGAAGAGTTGAGCGATCCGCTCATGCACATGATTCGCAATTCCATCGACCACGGAATCGAATCTGCGGACCGTCGGTTGCTTGTTGGAAAACCAACCACTGGAACCATTGCGCTCAACGCGTTCCAGAAGGGCAATCACGTGATGCTCGAGATAGAAGACGACGGTCGAGGAATTGACGGCCAGGGGATTCTCAGACGCGCAGTGCAGCTCGGTAAAGTTACGGCTGATGAGGTCAAGGATCTTACGAAGGCAGAAATCTTTGGTCTGATATTTCTGCCCGGCGTTAGCACACGCGAAGAAGTGGATGACGTGAGTGGTCGGGGCGTTGGGATGGACGTCGTCAAGACGAATATCAGCAAGCTCGGTGGCGTCATCGACGTGCATAGCGAAGAGGGCATCGGGACTAAGATGACCATTACGCTGCCCATCACTCTGGCGATCGTCAGTGCACTCTTGATTCGAGTGGCAGAGCAGACCTTTGCTATCCCGCTTGCCAGTGTTTCGGAGGCTATCGCGTTCGATGATAGCGGGCTTCGGGTCGTGGATGGTCGCGAGGTCATGACATTAAGGGGTACGACCTTGCCAATAGCCCACCTCGATCGACTCTTGAGTCTGACCCGATCTATGACGGCGCCACGGCGACAGTACGTGGTCGTTGCAACATTGGGTGTACGGCGACTGGGTCTCGTTGTCGATCAATTGCTGGGCCAGCAAGATATTGTTATAAAGTCTCTCGGTAAGTCTTTGAGCGAGGTTCGCGGATTCGCGGGTGCAACTGAGCTTGGCGACCAACACGTCGGGCTCGTCATTGACGCAGCAGCGATCATTGAAGAAGTACTAACGACCTCTGAGTTGGGGGCGCGTGTTGCGCGGATGCTGCATGGGTGACATTGTCAAGCTAATGAGTCACCGCTCTCTACGCCGCGACACCGGCGAGCGCGAAGCGGTACGGGAATTTTTGGGCGTGATGCTTGCGGGTCAAGCCTATGGTGTCGAACTAACCAGAATCAGAGAAATTCTGAGCCCGCCTCCCCTGACGCCCGTTCCACGGGCGCCCCAGCATGTCAAAGGTGTCTGCAGCGTACGCGGACAGCTGATCACTGTCATCGACTTGCGGCTTCGCCTTCGATTGGATGAATCGCCGCCGACTCGTAAAACTAGAATTCTGCTTACGGAGAATTCCGGAGAAGTCGTAGGTCTATACGTAGACGAAGTGCGCCACGTGTTACGATTGATGGAAACTGAGATTGAACCTGCGACCGCCGTATTTGGCAATGAGCTTTCGGAGCACGTTATCGGCGTTGGGCGTCCTCCAGGCCATGTTTTGGTTTTGCTGGACCTAAATTCAGTGGTTCCTCGATGATTCAGGTCATTCCATGATGCAATCAAGACTGCGCCCCGATCCCCAGAAGAGCTTGGTCGGCTTCGCCGTAGGTGACGTCTACTACGCAATCCCGATTGGCTGCGTTCGAGAGATCATTAATCCAATCGCATTGACTCGGCTTCCACACGTTCCCGCGGCCATTTCGGGTGTGGCCGATCACCGTGGAGAGGTTGTTCCAATTGTCGACATGCGCTCGCGTTTTGGCATGTCGCAAGGTGATGAACGACGTCGAACGAAATGGATACTAGTGGAAGTGGAAGGAAGAACAGTTGGTCTCGTCGTCGATCGCGTAACAGGGGTCTTTGGAACGGGTGATGGGTTGCGTCCCGCGCCAACGCTGGGTGGCGGTGAAGAAGTGCGCGGAATCGTCGGGGTTACTTCGCACGACGGCAAGATGGTATTTGTCTTGGATGTGGATCGAATCGAGGCTCTGACCGAATCACTGCGCGTTCAAGGCATGCAGCTCACAGCCGGAGAAACTCGGACATGACGAACGGGAACCTAGAGGAGAGACTGACGGCGACGGACCCCGAAGTGCGACGGGTGGCCGTGGGCGCGTTGGCTCAGCTAGGAACCGAATCTATACCGTTGCTGATGGTTGCGCTGGGTGACGATGACTGGCGCGTGCGAAAAGAAGCCACTCAAGTTGTCAATGACCTACCGCCGGGCAAGGAACTGGCGCGAGCGATTGCTCGGGCCTTCCTTCCCAACGACAACGTTGGGCTTAGGAATGCGGCGGTTGAGGCGCTTGCGGCGCAGGGACATTGGGCGATTGAGGCAGTCGAGGGGGTCTTGGGCGATCTAGACGCTGACGGTCGCAAGCTTGCTGCCGAAGCATTGGGAATGTCACGACAGGCGGCGACAGTTCCGACGCTTCGTCGATTAGCTTTGGATGAAGACCAGAATGTTCGCGTCGCAGCCCTGGAAGCCTTAGGTCACGTGGGGTCGAGCGGCGCCCCCGAAGTCTCGGTGATTCTGAACTCTGCGCTCCTGGCGGTTGACCCACTGGAACGTCTCAGTGCACTCGAGGCACTCAATGAGCTCGGAATCGTCCTGGACTGGACGCGCCTCCAAGAGCTTGCTGTGGATACGTTGCTTCAGCGTGCTGTTTGGAATGCAGCAGCCCGGATGATGGATGTTGCCTCGGCTCGGTTACTGGCGAGTCGAATCAGTGACTGTCGAGAGTCGGATTTTCCGTGGGCAGTCGCGGCTCTGGCTGCTCGCATCAATCACGACGTTGCGTCTCTGGCAATGATAAGAAGCTCACTCTCGGACTTCGCCGAGCAGCGGCGTATTTGGTTGCATCAGTTGCTCAGCAGCGAGCTCCTAGAGCACCGTCAAGCTGCCCTCCTGGTGCTGTCAGCGTTGGGTGGCAAAGACGCGGTCCAAGCGGCGTTCGACGTGCTCGCCGATGACTCGCTGGCAGCAACGGCGGAACGAGCTTTGGTGCTGCTGCAAGAAGAATCGCTGTCACTCATCAAGGAAAAAGTGACCGCTGCAACCACCCCGGCTGAACAAGCGCTGGCGATCGAGATGATGGCACGACTTGTCGGACATAATCCCAGCCCCGAAGCGATGGCTGCGATCTGCGAGGCTTTGAACTCCGATAACCCGGCAGTTCTGCGCGCCGCTTTGGAATTCTTGGAACACACAAGTGACGAGACATGCTTGAGGCGAGCCTTTGAGCGGTTTGACTCTGTCGCTGCGGTCGTGGAGTCGTTCGCGGTGGAAGCATTGCAGTCGATGGTCCAACGGCATCCCTCGTTTGCACGGGAGCTTGTGGAACACGTCAAGCTCAACGGACCTGATGCCCTGGCGGCGGTGGTCGCCATGGCGACACTCATCAATTGTTCGGCGTATGAAGCTGCGACGCGCAATGAATTTTTGGGTCGAGCCCTTGCTCACGAGTCTCCGCGCGTTCGCCGAGTCGCGATTGAATCACTGGTCTCGTGCGGTGATGCGGCTTCTACAGCAATGGCCCTGTTTGCCCTCACCGATGAGGAACCACAGGTAAGGCGTGCAGCGGTTCGTGCGCTAGGGCGAGCATCCGACGCAAATGCGGTGGAACGCTTGGTTGAAATCGTTCGCACTTCAGAAGACACGGACCTTGTGGTGTCTGCGATACAGGCACTGGGAGAGTCTGACGGCGCCCAGGTCTTGCAGGTCCTGCGTCCTGTTGCACGCAGTGGTGCGCCTGTGGTCGCTGTCGCTGCCGTAGAAGCCATTGCTCGATTGAGCGATAGTCGTCGCATTGATGCCCTGATTGACAGCCTCTCGCATGTGGATGCAGAAGTGGTCAAAGCGGCACTGCAGATGCTTGTCAGCGAGAGCGATTTGCGCACCAACGCCCATTTGGGGGCCTGTCTTGATCATGAGGCTTGGGATGTGCGACGGCTAGCAGCGGACCTATTGGGTCGAATTGGAGGAGATTCGGTAACGGCACTGCTCCGCACTAAATTGGCGTTAGAACCTGAACCATTGGTACGTGACGCAATACTGCGCGCGTTGGGCGATACGGATGCATCAAATTATGTGTGCAGGAATACGCCTTGCGTGGACATCGGGAGCTGGCGGCCCAAATGACAGGCAACCTGGTTCCAGGCCCCCTGTTGCGGCTCCGACCGAACGAGTTCCGCTTGCTTCGGGATTTGGTCAATTCGCATGCGGGGTTGCATTTTGATGATGACGCACTGATCCTCTTTGATCGGAGACTTGCCGACCGATTGTCGGCTCTGCAGCTGTCGGGTTATGACGAGTACTACAAGTATTTGCGATTCAACCCGCGCGGACCAGCTGAACTGGAAGAGGTCCTTGAGCGAGTAACCACCAACGAAACCTACTTCTTTCGACAGGAATATCAGTTAAGAGCGTTCAAGAACGAAGTCCTCCCTCGGCTTCAGGCGGCTAATTTGAGCCGTGGACGACTTGCGGTTTGGAGCGCCGGTTGTTCAACCGGAGAAGAGGCATACACCCTGGCTATGCTAATCCATGAGAGTGGATTATTCGACGGTTGGGAAGTGCGAGTCATTGGTAGTGACATTTGCAAGGCAAACGTTGCGTTTGCGCGACGTGGCATCTATCGAGGGGGGGCTTTTCGGACAACGCCACTTGAATATCGGCGAAGCTATTTCGTTGAAGAGAGTGACGGAATTCACGTAGCGGAGAAGATCCGAAAGATGTGCTACTTTGGGCAACTGAATTTGATGGATGTGAATAAGGCAGGAATCGTGGGGCGGGTCGATGCTGTATTTTGCCGAAACGTACTCATTTACTTGGACGTTCGATCGCGCCGTAGGGTGATTGACTGCCTCTACGAACGTCTGGTCCCAGGCGGTATGTTACTCTTAGGGCATTCGGAATCACTCCTGAATGTAACAACGGCGTTTGAGCTCGTGCATCTTTCTGAAGATCTGGTGTACCGTAAGCCCATTGCGCCGGATCGTTCCAATGCGGGTACTCGCTAACGAGGATGACCGTGGTTGCTAACTCCAAACTTCGCGTTCTGGTTGTCGATGATTCAGCCTACAATCGTCGCAGTCTATCTGAGATTCTCATATCAGATCCTGAGATTGAGGTCGTTGGCAAGGCTGGAGACGGCGATGAGGCTTTGCGTCTGGTGTCTCTGCTCAAGCCAGATGCCATAACGCTAGACCTCGAGATGCCGCGCATGGACGGGTTCACGTTTCTCCGTATTCTAATGAGCGTCAATCCAACGCCGGTCATCATTGTCTCTTCTTACAGCCAAAAAGAGAACGTATTCAAAGCCCTGGACTTAGGGGCGCTCGATTTTATCGCTAAGCCCGACCGCTTCGCTGACTCTGAGCTCGATAGAATTCGGTCGGAGCTGCTCCAGAAGATTCGAATCGCAAAAAACATCCGCCACGGAGCCTTGCCGGCACGACGACTTGGCGACGCGATGGCCTATCGCGCGACAGCCACTACAACCGGTACAGCGACCGCTCCGCGATACGTGGTTGCAATCGCTTCATCGACGGGTGGCCCTACCGCCTTGATGGAGGCTTTTTCTAAGATTCCGGAGCGGCCGCGGAGCGCGATCGTGATCGCGCAGCACATGCCGGATAAATTTACGCGGACCTTCGCGGAACGCCTGGATCGTCGAAGCCCCATGCACGTGACTGAGGCTCAGGACCTAGACGTGGTGACTGCTGGACAAGGGTTTGTATGTCCTGGGCGACGCTGCATGGAACTAGAGAGGTTCCGCCCCAATGAGTTGCGCCTCAGAGTCCTGGAGCCCGATGCTACCGACCGCTATGCCCCCAGCGCCGACCGGCTGCTCACGAGCGTTGCCAAGGCCGCTGGTTCAAAAGCGGTTGGGGTGATTCTGACTGGTATGGGAGACGATGGGGTGCAGGGTGCCAAGGCCATCGTCCAGGCCGGGGGAACGGTGATTGCAGAAAACGCAAGCACAGCGGTAGTTTACGGCATGCCGGGCGCTGCGGTGCGAGCTGGGGTTGTTACGCAGTCGCTGTCCATTCACGAAATTGCCGATTGGCTGAGCACCATAAGCTCCTAGTTTTTGACCTGGCGCGGACTGGCCAGTACGATCCCCCCTGTGATTCGTGCCGATTCGTTTCTGGGCATCGCCCGGCGTTGCTCGATACTGCTCATGCTCATGACTTGGGCTGCAGCATCGGCAGCTCAAACTGTGGCACCCCGAGACTCTGGCGGTGCGCGGAAACCGACAGCCAAAGCACCTACGAAAGGCAATGGGGAGCTCAACAATGGACAGCCGCGGACCGTGGGTGCGGGTAGTGCCAACACCGCAAAGAGTTCTGGCGCAGGATACACATCAGTCCTTCACAAGGGCAAGCCGCCCAAGCAACCAGCGCCATCAATGCCCGAGGGTACGACTCGGCCCGAACCCAATTCTGACATTAGACACAGAATAGCTGGTGGCACGACGGAAGACGACAAGCTGCTGCCACTCGACGCAGAGCTACAGGTGTTGCGCGACGCTGAGCGTGTTTTGTTTCCGAGGCCGTTGTCTGGTGTCCGCTCAGGATGGTCTTGGGACTTCGAGCCGCCCAGTTCTGAAATCCCGGGCGATTTCATTCTGCCTCCTGATACAACATTTGCCGAGCCAAAAGCTCGCACAGAACCCGTAGGCAAGTGGTTGAATGAACTGGCATTGCCCAACATCCCAACGCGTCTCGAAGCCAACGTCGTCACCTATCTACAATTCTATCGCGCGAGTACGCAAGGAAAGTCCCTGCTCCGTGCCTGGGCAAAGAAGAGCGGACGCTATTCCAAGTTGATAATTGGCGAGTTCGCCAAGGCGGGGCTGCCGACGGATCTGCTGTGGCAAAGCATGATTGAGAGTGGCCACAATCCCTTGGCTAAGTCGAGCGCGGGCGCAGTCGGCCTGTGGCAGTTCATGCCCGACACGGCGCGCGCCTATGGTTTGGTGGTCGACCGGTGGGTGGATGAACGGCTAGACCCGCAGCGATCGACAGAAGCAAGCGCGAAGTTTTTGGCCGATTTGCATCGGCGCTTTGGAAATTGGGAGCTCGCGCTTGCCGCCTACAACATGGGATACGCCGGACTTAGCCGCGCGATTCGCAAGTACAACACGAATGATTACTGGTTGCTTTGTCGCTACGAAAGTGGATTGCCCTGGGAGACAACTCTCTACGTCCCCAAGATCGAAGCTTTGGCGATCGCTATGAACAACCGTTCGGCGTTCGGTATCAGTGATGTTGAGCCGGAATCGACAACGCCAGCGGACATAGTCAGCGCGGGTCCCGGACTTCCGCTGTCGGCAATTGCAAAGGCAGCGGGAGTTGCCGAGTCTGAAATAGCTCAGCTGAATCCGCAGTTTCTTGCAGCTAGGACGCCCCCGGTTGCACCCGGTCAGAATCAATCGGTCAGTTACGCGGTGCGAGTCCCTGCGGGTACTGGTAGCATCGCGGCTCGCAAACTATCAGGTGTTACGCCTCTCGATGGGACATTGGAAGCATACGTCATCAAGCAAGGAGACACGCTGGAGAGTATTGCTCGCGGCACGAGTCTTCCCGTCGCCGAGCTGCGAGCTATCAATCAAGTGGGCAGCTCGGAAGTTTTGGTAGTGGGCGATGTACTCTTGCTACCGCGACGTGACCGGCCGCTGGACGTGGATATTGCCGAGGACGAAAGAGTGGTTGTTGTTCGCGCAGAATCAAAAGCGCCATCGGGTACGCGCCGAGTCTTCTATCGTGTGGTTCCGGGTGATACTCTTTCGAGTATCGCGAAGGCCTTCCAAGTTCGAAGAAGTGACCTGCTGGAATGGAATAGTATCGACACGACCGCCCGACTGCAGGCCAAGATGGCACTTGTTCTATTTGTGCCCGAGCGCCAGGACCTATCCGGAGTTAGGTGTGCTTCCGACGCGGAAATACGGGTTCTGATAGCTGGCAGTCAGTCATTTTCCGAATACTTCGAAGGGCTGCGTGGCAACGAACGCATTGTCGTGCAAGCCCATGCGGGTGATACGTTGGCCAGCATAGCAGCCAAGTACCAAGTGAACGCGGCCACGTTGGAACGTGTCAACCGACGTGCCCGCAACAGTCGCTATGCCGAAGGCGAAGAGATCGTAATCTATGCGCAGCGCGGCAAAATTGCAAAACCTGGCCGTCCAGTGAAAGAGGCGTCGCGCGATGAGCACACCACGAAGACATCGAACGTCGCCAAGCCTCCTGAAAGTGTCGTGACTACACTACCGGATGCTGGCTAGCTTGTAGACCCTTAGTCGTTCTGGCGCCTGATGGACTGCCCAACGATTCCCGGCCGAGGTGGCGCGAAGAATAACGTCAGTTTTTCAGCTGGCAGCACTTTTCATTCAGTGCAGAACGATGTAAGTCACGGGGGCAATGGATCTCGTCGTAATGGCCGCTGGGCGCGGCACTCGCATGAAGAGTCGTCTTGCCAAGGTGTTACACCCACTCGCCGGTAGGCCGCTACTCTACTTTCCGGTACGCGCAGCGCTGGATTTTGGGGCATCACGCGTTATCGTCGTGTGTAGCCACGACGGTTGCGTACCCATTCAGCAGTGCCTTGATGACCTGTTTGGCTCGGGACGCGTCGTTTGCAAAGTGCAGGTTGAGCCACGAGGAACCGGCGATGCGGCTCGCGTTGGACTCGAAGCGTGCACGACCGACGAGGTTGGCATCCTGTGCGGTGACACGCCACTAGTTACCTCGGAGGTGATCCGTGAGTTGGCAGCGGCGTTGCAGCATGAGCGGGCTATCCTCGCGTTTCAGAGTTGCTGTCTCGAACAACCCGACGGGTACGGTCGCGTGATACGTGATAATCGTTCGAAGGTCCTCTCCATTTGCGAGCATCGCGACCTGCGCAACGACGAAGAGCGAGCCATTCGCGAGGTCAACGCGGGGATCTATCTAGGAAACCGCCAGGCACTCGCGAGTGCGCTCTCTCGCATCAAGCCCGCTAACGATCAGGGTGAATACTATTTGACGGACGTGGTGGCTGAATTGGCAAGTTCCGGCACAGTGGTTGCGTCATTGGGTGATCCGGACTTACTGGTGGGTATCAATGATCGTGCACAACTCGTGGAGGCCGAAACGGCTTTGCATTTGAGGATTGCACGTCGTCACGCGCTGGCCGGAGTGACGGTACGCCCGGGTGCTCGGATCGACGATGCGGTTCAGATTGAAGCAGATACGGTCGTTGAATCAGGCACCTGCCTGAGAGGCAATTCACAGATCGGTTCGGGCAATTTCATTGACATCGGCTGTGTAATCGTCGACTCAAGAATCGGTAACGACAACGTTATCGAGTCGCATTGTGTCATTGAGAAAAGCATTGTTGGTGATCGGACCAAGCTTGGTCCATTCGCTCATCTACGGCCCGACAGTGTCATCGAGGATGAGGCACACATCGGCAATTTCGTCGAGACGAAAAAGACGATCGTGCGCAAAGGTGCCAAGGCCAACCACTTATCGTACCTGGGCGATGGCGACGTTGGTGAGAAATCCAACGTTGGCGCGGGCACCATCTTCTGCAACTACGATGGGTACAATAAGCACCGTACGATCATCGGTCCCAATGTTTTCATTGGCAGTGACTCACAAATCGTTGCCCCGGTGAACATCGGAGCTGGCGCCTATATTGCGACGGGTACAACGGTGACCCAAGACGTTCCACAAGATGCTCTTGCGATTGGCCGTGCACGCCAAGACAACAAACTCGGTTACGCATCGAAGCTAAAGTCCAAGCTGGCTGCTGCCGCGAGGAAAAAGGCGTAGCCAATTGCTGATGCGCGAGGCACTGCCCCCGTGCGCCGCTAGCTGTCGAGGAGTTTCGAGAATTTCGCGCTATTTAGCGGTGCGCGAGCAGTGCGCCAACCATATGCAGGTTGCCGCGTACTGATTCACTCGGGGGCGACGCCGATTCCACGATTATTGGCGGGATCTCGTGTTGCATACGCCTTCGCTTCACATCCAGATAATTGGCAGAGAATGGAGTTGCCGCCACCAGGAGGGGAATGCGCCGTTCAACTTGAACGCCAAGAGCTCTCAGTTTGTCGACCTTGTCCGGATTATTCGTCAAAAGCTCAATGGACTCAATGCCCAATTCAGTAAGCATCGCGCTCGCCACGTCGTATTGTCGAGCATCGACCGGCAGGTGAAGCAGTTCGTTGGCCTCGATCGTATCGGCACCCATTGCCTGCAGTGCGTACGCCCGAATCTTGTTCGCGAGACCAATCCCTCGTCCCTCTTGTCTGAGGTAGAGGATTACGCCGGAACCCCTGCGCGCAATTTCGGCTTGGGCCCGCTCGAATTGTTCGCGACAATCACACTTGAGTGAGCCGAACACCTCACTGGTCAGGCATTCCGAATGTACCCGCACCGGTACATTATGCCTGCCTCGAACCTCGCCCATCACCAAGGCCACGTGCTCATTGCTCAGTC
>Ga0265340_10000888_pt1 | contig 16935 bp, 15 predicted proteins | sample 4CB225metaG_FD_202082 | JGI IMG/M metagenome (GOLD analysis project Ga0265340, IMG submission 202082) | Rhizosphere microbial communities from Carex aquatilis grown in University of Washington, Seatle, WA, United States - 4-CB2-25 metaG | ecosystem: Host-associated > Plants > Roots >...
CATCCCCCAATTCTTCCCGATCCCGGAACCGGCGGACGCCACAACACGCCGGATACCATCACAAACACCAACAAATTAGGTGACACCCCAGGTCGCAGGCTTATTCAGTGCCCTCCTAGGCCGAAACGGGGGCCGAGCGGATTGGGACCACCGGCGGATCGCCGGACTGTGGTGGCTGCGCCTAGCGATCTCTGCACCCATGGGCGGCCCCGTTCGGGCGACCTCACATCGTGCCGCGGCGTCGATCAAGGCGCCGACGAAGTCCCAGCTTTTGGCCGGGACGTCCCCCGCACGTCTGTACGTTCGCCAGCGCCCGTGTCGTTGGCACCGAGCCCGCAAAAGTGCATGATCACGAGTGGGATTTGGCCAGGATCGTCTCGGCCAGGTCGGCCAGGTCGGCCCGCATTCGTTCGCGTGACCGCTGCCTGGCCAGGTGGTCGACCAGGTCGGCGCGGATCACGCCGAGCAGTGCGTGGGCCAGCAGGTCGCTGCGGTCGCTCCAGCCGGCCGCGAGCAGCAGGCCGGCGAGCAGCTCGTGGGCCTCTCGGTAGGCCGACCGTTCGAACAGGGTGGTCTCCCGCTTGTCCCGCGAGCGTTCCTCGACGGCGAGCCAGAGGTGCCGGTTGTCCAGTTTGAGAACCAGGAACGCGTCCAGCACGGCCGGGATCCGGACCTTCGGCTCGGTGTCCGGGCCGAGTGGTGGCGGCCCGTTCTCGATGGCTGACCGTAGGGGCGCGGTGTGCGTGGCCCAGAGCTCGCGGATCAGCCCTTCGCGGCTGCCGAAGGCCCGGAAGAGGGTGGCCTTGCCCACGCCGGCGGCCGTGGCGACGTCCTCCATGGAGAGCTCGGCCGGGGCCACGGACGCGGCGAAGAGCTGATCCGCGGCCGCCAGCAGTGCCGCCTTGTTGCGAACGGCGTCTGATCTCTGAGCGCGCATCACACCCCCGATTAAACGGACCGATGGTTCGTATAAGCTTGCCTTATTCCGGACCGCCGGTCCGGATGAAGAGCAGGAGATCAGTATGTCGCAGACTGCCGACCTTTTCCGAGCCGCCCTCGAGCAGGTCATCGCCGGTGATTACGGGGGATACCTCGATCTGTTCGCCGACGACGTCGAGTTCGAGTTCCCGTTCGCGCCCGCGGGGCGACCTCGGCGGGTCAAGGGAAAAGACGAGGTGCAGGCGTACATGACGCCGCTGATCGGCCGGTACGACGGGGCGTCGCTGGCGTCGCTGACCGTGTACGAGACCGATGTGCCGGACACGATCGTGGCCGAGATGTCCATCGCTTTCCCGGGTCTGCCCGAGCCCCGGCCGTTCGTGGCGGTCGTCCGGTCCGCAGACGGCCAGATCGTGTCGTACCGCGACTACTGGAAGCCTTCGGCATGACCATCCTGATCACCGGGGCCACCGGAAAGACCGGCTCGCTGGTCGCGGCGGGCACTCGGGCCGCCGGGGCGCCGGTGCGCACCGCCGCCCGGCACGGCGCCGACGTCCCGTTCGACTGGTACGCGCCGGACACCTGGGCGGCCGCGCTCGACGGTGTCCGCCGGGCGTACCTGGTCCCGCCGCCGGGCTTCGACGTCGCCCCGGCCATGTTGCCCTTCGTCCGGCTGGCCCACGACCGCGGCGTGGAACGGCTGGTCCTGCTGTCCAACTCGGTCCTCGGCCGCGGCGGACCCGGCGTCGGGGCCGTGCACGCGGCGCTGACCGGCGACGACGTGGCGCTGCGGCCGAGCTGGTTCATGCAGAACGTGACCGGGGCCCATCCGCTGGCCCAAATGATCCGGGACGAGGACCAGATCGTGAACGCGGCCGGCGAGGGCCGGATCGGGTTCATCGACGCGGCCGACATCGCCGCGGTCGCGGTGCGGGCGCTGCTCGACGATCCGGCGCCGCCGGCGGAGCTGGTGCTGACCGGCCCGCAGGCGCTGTCGTTCCGGGAGGTGGCGGCGATCGTGGGAGAGGCCCGCGGGCGGGCGGTGGCCTACCACCCGGTGACGCCGGACGAGCAGGCGCGGCGGTTGAGCGCGCACTACCCGCCGACGTTCGCCCGAATGCTGGCCGATGCCGACGCGCTGCTGGCCTCCGGCGCCGAAGACCGGGTGACCACCGCCGTCCCGGACGTCACCGGGCACCCGGCCCGCAGCTTCGCCGAGTTCGCGGCGGACGCCTTCACCGCATCGCCAGGGTTTGGGCCCCGATGACGGCCAGCAGTGCGAGCGCCTCGGCATCGCGAGTATTCCGCTCGGTCGGATGGCCGAGCCGGAAGAGGTCGCGCAGGTCGCGTGCTGGCTGCTCAGCGATCGCGCGTCCTTCGTGACCGGCGCGATCGTGCCCGTGGACGGAGGAGCTGGGGTTTGAAGGAAATTTAAGATCAAAAGGGTATACAACGTTGTTCCAACGATGTAAAAACATGGTTACGTACCTACTCACAGAGGGGCGAGGTTCCACCGGAAGCACGGTCGTCCAACGGGGGACGCTGCGGCATCATGCCGATCTCGGTGGACAACCCCAGTAGGGACGGGCGCGATCCGCGGCTTGGCCACGGGTCGGGGCACCCCCCACGTTGCGACGGAACCGACCTCTCGCACGACCGGCTCGGAAGCGGAGAGGTTTGTCATGGAGTTGCGATCCCGACCTGGGCGAGGCCTCAAGGCCTTCTTCCTTGCCCTGGTGACCCTGGCTGTGAGCGCGGTCGGGTTAGCCGTCATGCCCGGCTCGGCCCAGGCGGCAGGGTCGTTGCCCTGCGACATCTACGGTGCCGCCGGCACCCAGTGCGTCGCCGCGCACAGCACGGTGCGCGCCCTGTTCGGCACCTACAACGGCCCGCTCTACCAGCTCCAGCGCGCCTCCGACGCCGCCACTCACGACGTCGGGGTGCTCGCCGCAGGCGGCTACGCCAACGCGGCCGATCACGACGCGTTCTGCAACGGCACCACCTGCAGCATCACCAAGATCTACGACCAGACCGCGCAGCACAACGACCTGACGGTGTCGCCGTCCGGGACCGCGGGCGCGGCCGACTACGCTGCGGACGCCGACGTGATCGCGGTCACCGCCGGCGGCCACAAGGCGTACGGCGTGTGGATCTCGCCGCAGCACGGCTACCGGCATGCGCTGGCTTCCGGTACCGCCCGAGCCGGCCAGGCCGAGGGCATGTACATGGTGGCCAGCGGCACGCACGTCGGTTCCGACTGCTGCTTCGACTACGGCAACGCCGAGGCGGTGCCGTCCGACACCGGTAACGGCCACATGGACGCCGTCAGTATCGCCACCACCTGCTACTTCTCCCCGTGCACTGGTTCCGGCCCCTGGGTCGAGGCCGACCTCGAGAACGGCATGTTCCAGGGTGCTAACGGCTCGAACACGGCCAACCTCGGCAACAGCAGCACCTTCGTCACCGCCTTGCTGAAAAACAACGGTCAGACGACCTACGCCCTGAAAGGTGGCAATTCCCAATCCGGCGGGCTGTCGACCTGGTGGAGCGGTGCCTTGCCGAACCGGGGTGGATACATGCCGATGCAGCAGGAGGGCTCGATCATCCTGGGCACCGGCGGAGACAACAGCAACCGCAACATGGGCACGTTCTTCGAGGGCGTGATGACCTCCGGGTACCCGACGGACGCCGCCGACAGCGCGGTTGCGGCCAACATCGTCTCGGTCGGCTACTCCGGCCAGACCAACGTCCCGAACGGACCCCAGGGCACCATCACCGGGCCGGGTAGCAAGTGCGTCGATGTGGCCGCCGACGACACCGGTGTCAACACCGCCGCCGTCCAGCTCTGGGACTGCCAGGGCTACGCCGAGGATCAGCACTGGGAGCACTTCGCCGACAACACGCTGCGGACTCTGGGCCGCTGCCTGGATATCAACGGCAACGGCACCGCCAACGGAACCCAGGTCGAGCTCTACGACTGCAACGGGGTCGGCGGCCAGAAATGGGTAGCCCAGTCTGACGGATCCCTGAAGAATCCGCAGTCCGGCCGGTGCCTGGATGCTCCGAACGGGACGACCACCAACGGCACCCGGCTGCAGATCTATGACTGCAACGGCTCTGCGGCCCAGAAGTTCACCGTCAACGGGGGCAGCCCGACCCTCAGCCCGGGCAGCACGTGCCTGGACGTCGCCGCCGATGACACCGGCGTCAACGGCACCGCAGTTCAGTTGTGGGACTGCCAGTCCTACGCCGTCGACCAGCACTGGGTGCACAACGCCGACGGTTCGCTGAAGACCCTGGGCCGGTGCCTCGACATCGTCGGTAACGGCACCGCCAACGGAACCCAGGTCGAACTGTGGGACTGCAACGGTGTCGGCGGCCAGATCTGGCAGCAGCAGACCGACGGTTCGCTGAAGAACCCGCAGTCCGGCCGGTGCCTGGATGCTCCGAACGGGACGACCACCAACGGCACCCGGCTGCAGATTGATGACTGCAATGGCGCCGCGGCTCAGAAGTTCACCCTGACCTGAGCCCCGGGACGAAGGCGGGGTTCGGGAGCGCACGCTCCCGGACCCCGCCTTCGTGTGAGATTGCCTCGTTGACCCATGAGCGGGGGCCCGGAAAAGAGAATGATCGTTTGTCGTACTATTCGCCTGAGCTTTACCGGCGGAAGCGGCCACCGTCTCGGTTCAGCCGCCGGGCTTTCACGCGATCGCCCCAAGCGGGTGCTGGACACCCGGGTCGGGACGGGAGCGCGGAAGGGTGCGGTCGGGGCCTGTGCCTTCGCTGTCTGGGCGCGTGCTTCTCCGGGTCGCGGGTTACTTGTCTCACCTCCATGATGACCGGCGCCGTTCCCCGGGCAAACCCGTAGCGATCTCACCGCGGCTCCACGGGTGGGTTCAGGTACCCGAGGCCGCGGTCTTCTTCCCGGCCGCGACGGCGTCGTTCCAGGCCGCGGCTGGTTTCTTGCCACCCTCGATGTTGGCCAGTTCGGTGTAGTACGACGCGGAGATGGCCGTATTGAGTGGAGCGTCATAAACCGTCGGGAGGTTCTTCGCCGCTGGGCCGAACACCTCGATGGTGGCCTGGCCGCCGAAGAAGGCCTGACCGCTGGTGAGGGCCGGTAGCGCGTAGGCGGCGGTGACTGCGGGAAAAACCGAAGAGTCCGTGAAAGCTTTGCCCTCGTTGGCCGGAGACAACAACTCGGAGATGTAGGCGAAGGCCGCTTCGGGGTTACGGCAGGTGCTGGTCAGCGTCAAGTACGAGCCGCCGATGTTCCCCGGGCCGCCCGGGCAGTTCGCCACCCGCCAGGCCCCGGAGGTGCCCGGCGCTCCGGAAGCGATGTCCAAGCCGTTCCAGGCCGGCCCGATGTGACCGGTGAGCCTGCCGGCCGACAGGGCCGCATTGAACGCGGTGTCGTCGTAGATGCCGGCTTGGAGGCCTTCCGAGATCGAGCGCACGGCGAGAGCCCAGGCCGTCTTCACACCTGCCTGGTCGCCGGCGAAGACACCGGCCCGGGTGACGAAGGTCTCGGGCAGTTGAGCGAGCGCCACGGCGAAAACATCGGTGGTGTTACGAATGGCGAAGGTTCCTGGCAGCGCCTTCTTGAGCTTGCGGGCCAGGGCGAACCACCCGTCCCAGGTGCGCACCAGGGCGCTGACGGCGGTGGGATCGTTGGGCAGCCCCGCCTTCTTCCACAGGTCTGCGCGCAGGAACAGGGCCGTGGGCCCGAGGTCGATCGGCAGTCCGATCTGCTTGCCCTCCGGCGTGGTGGCCTGCGCGTACTTGGCCGCGGCGAAAGAACTGGCGATCTTGCCGGCGCCGAGAGGGTTGAGATCGAGAAAATGTGTGGCCTGGGTGAGGAAGATCGGCATGTCCTCGCCCTTGACGCCGGTGATGTCGGGCACCGAGCGACCAGAGGCCAGGGTGGTCGTCAGTTGCTGACCGAAGTTGCCGGGGATGAGCATCGGGGTGACGGTGGCGCGGCCGGCGAAGGAGGCCGAAAGGCTCTTCACCACGTTGTCGGACAGCGCACCGTCCCAGTACCAGAAGCTCAGTTTCTTGCCGGCCCGGTTGCTGGGGCGATCGGCGGCGGCGGAGTCGGAGGACCCGCAGGCGGACAGGGTGCCGGCCAGCCCGAGCAGGCCAGTGCCGAGCAGGAATGATCTACGGGTAGGAATCATGAGGCGCTCCAGCGTGGGGTGGGCAGCCGGTTGGTGGAGCCGGCTGGGACGGTGGTCTCGAGGGGGAACAGGGGGTGCGGGAGGTGCTCGGCCGCTTCCGGTGGGAGCGGGCGGGAGAACAAGTAGCCCTGCGCCTCGTCGCACCCGTCGGCCTGGACCCGGGCCAGTTGCTCGGCGGTTTCGATGCCTTCGGCGATGACCCGCAGGGAGAAGGTGTGGGCGGCTCGGGTCATGAGAGTGGCCAGTTGGTGGTGGCCGGGATCGTCCGAGGAGATGAAGCTCCGGTCGATCTTGACGATGTCGGCCGGCGTGGTTGACAGGGCACTGATCGAGGTGAATCCGGTGCCGAAGTCGTCGATGGACACCCGGATGCCCCGGGCCCGCAGCACTTGCAGATGCTGCCGCGCTCGCGGATCGTCCATGAGTACCGTTTCGGTGATCTCGACCACCAGCAGCCGGGGAGGTAATCCGCAGGCACTCAGCGCGTCCTGGACGTCGGTCAGCACCCGGGGGTCGGACAGGTGACGCCCGGAGAGGTTGACGGCGATCGTCGGCTCAGGCTGATCCGGGGAGAATCCGGCCAGACCTACCGCACGCCAGCGGGCCAGTTGCGAGGTCGCCTCGACCAGGACCCACTGGCCGAGATCGCAGACGAAGCTCGAGGCTTCCGCAGCGGCGATGAAGACGTCCGGGGGGATCGGCCCGATTCCGGGACGGGACCAGCGGGCCAGAGCCTCATAACCGACGAGTTCACCGGTGGTCAGGCTCACGACGGGCTGGTAGTGCAGGCACAGGTCACCGGCTGTCAGCCCGTTACGCAAGGCCGCCACCAGATCCGCTTGCGCAGCCAGTTCAGACCGTAGTTCGTCGTCGAAAACCGTCACCCGGCCCCGGCCTTGGCGCTTCGCACGATAAGCGGCCAGGTCGGCCTCGGCCAGCAGGGTGTCGGCGGTGCCGTCATGGGACGAGACCGAGACACCCACGCTGGCCCCGACCCGCACCTGTTTCAGGGTGGTGTCACCGGCTACTACCGGCACCGGCACCGGCTGGCTGATGGCGGTGATGACCCGCCGTCCGAGATCGACCAGTTCGGCCGCGGTCTTTACGCCCGCGATGGTCACGACGAATTCGTCCCCACCGAGGCGGCCGACGGCGTCTGCGGGCCGGAGGATGGCGGTCAGGCGCCGGGCGACAACGCGCAGCACCTCGTCACCGGCAGCGTGACCATGGGTGTCGTTGACTGCCTTGAATCCGTCGAGATCGATGAACAACAGGCCGGTCCGGGTCGTCGAGCCCTGCTCGTGCTCCAGCGTCTCGGACAGGTGGTGCAAGGTCTGCGCGCGATTGGCGAGACCCGTGAGGGCATCATGGCTGGCCTGGTGGGCCAGTTCGTTCTGCAACGCGTCACGGGCCCGAAAGGCCTTGACGATCTGCTCCACCGAGGAGTGCACGACTTCCCCGAGCGGCCCCGGCAGCGGCTCCTGCCGCAAGGCCGCCTCCGGATCACCGTCAACTACCGCTCGCGCCTGCTCCTGCACCCGGCGCAATCCCGCGACGGCTGCGGACAACGCCTGGGCGGCCGTGCGCAACTCACGCGGACCGCGGGGATCGACGTCGACGAGGTGCCCGAGGCTGATCTTCTGGGCGCTGGCCGCCAGCGATCGCATCGAGGCGGCGAGCCAGCGGGCCACCAGCCCCGCGTCGAGCAGCGACAGCATCAGTAGGGCCAGGCAGAGCGCGAGCGTCACCTGCTCGCGATTCCTGGCCGCGGCGTGGTCAGTGCGGGCGGACGCGGTGACCACGGACACCGCGTCATCGAGGACGATCGCCAGCGCCTCGTCCCGGCGCCCGCTGCGCGCCACCAGGCCCGGCAGCGCGCCGGTCTCCAGCACGTCCATGCTCGGGTCCATGGCCTGGCGGCCCAGCAGTTCGGTGAACGCTTTCGACTCGGCGGTGTCCTGGAAAATGGTCCAGGCCACCTGGGTCGAGTGCGTCGACGGTCCGCCCCAGCGGCCGGCGAGTTCAGAGTAGGTTCCCCAGTCGGAGATCCAGCGGTTCCGGGCGGTGACGGCGCCCGGCCCCGGCAGCACCCGTGAGCCGAAGAGCTCGGCCAGTTGTCGGCTGGCCGTTTCGCTCAACTGCAGGAGTTGGTTGAGGTCCTGAAGTGAGGCCACGCTGCGAGTGCTCAGCCCGGCGGAGATGGCCTGGGCGCTCGCCTTGCGCTGGATGCCTGCGGTGATGCCCGAGATCGTGGCGTAGTCGGAGGAGAGGAGTGAAAGCGAGATCGCACCGTTGTCGGAGGCCAGGCGGGCGGCCCGCAGCCTGGTTCGGACCTCGAGAATCATCGGCCGCAGTTCCGGCGTGCCCGGGGCCGCGGCCGCCGTGTCAAGGGCACGGTTCGTTGTCAGGCGGGCCTGATGCAGGACATCGGGCTCGGTGGTCTGAAGCAGAGCGCGGCGAGCCGGGGAGAAACCGACCTTCGCGGCGTGCTGGGAGTTCTGCAGAACTCCCAGCAACACCGTGGGCAGGACCTCGGCGTCGATGGCGCGGCGGGTGGCGTCGAGCAATTCGATGGCTGCCACCAGCCGCTGAGCTCCTAGCGCCTGGTTGGCGGACTGATCGGCCGAGGCCACGGACAACCCGCCCATGACCGCCGCGGCCACGAGCGGGAGCAGCATGAGCGCGGCCAGCGCCTGCCAGACCGGGCGCCCCCGCTGGCTGCGCCCTACTCCGGCGATCATCGACTCCGGCAGGCACCGGCGCCAGGATGCTTGATGCTTGGCACTCGCCGTTCATCGGCACCGGCCGCGCCGTGGTTAAGGGAGAACGGCCTGCACGAGCTCGGCCGTCTTGGATGAGGCTGGTAGCGTTTCGGCCGGGGTGGCCCGGTTCAGCCACTCGGACATGGGTGCCTCGACCCCGCGGCGTCGCCACCACAGGTAGAGCAGGAAGGCGACGGGGCCGAAGAAGGTCTGGGCGGGGACGACGAAGCCGATGTTTCCGCGGTGCAGGCTGCCGAGCAGTTCGGGAGCGATGCTGGGAATGACGCATCCGAATACGGTGATGGCGAGGGCGACGGCGGGAAGGGTGCGCGGTCCGTAGGCTTTGTAAGCGGCGATGGTGAAGAGACTGTAGACGAGCAGGTCTCCCATCCCGATGTTGGCGTTGAGGGCACCCAGGCGCATGCCGATGGAGGGGTCGAGGGCGAACCCGGCGAAACGGTCGGCGAGTTCGATGCTCAGCGGGATGACAATGCTGAACAGCGGGTCGTAGACGGCCAGGGCCAGGGCGAACCAGGCGACGTGGCGCAGTTGCATGCCGCCCTGGACATAGAGATTGGCGACGGCGACGACGGCGAGCAGGACGACGATGCTGGTGAGGGTCCAGTAGATCTGCCAGCCGCGGACGGTGCCCAGCCCCACCCGGGTGACGGCGATGTTCGCGCCGAGCAGGGCGCCGATGATCAGCCAGCGGGGAGTGCTCGACAGCAGCGGCCGGTATCCGATGGTGAGGGCGGAGACGAAGGTCAGGATCAGGAAAGCGGTCAGGACGGCTTCGGGCAGGATCACGTAGAGGGCGGGCAGGGTGACCAGGAAGACGAACACCACCAGGACGTCGCGTCCGTTGAAGTGGCCGATCGCCGGCCGTTCCAGGCGCACGTGAGTGAAGTAGAGCAGGGCCGCGCCGGCGGTCAGCCAGGCCCCACCGACGACGACGCAGAGTTGGAAGAGCGTCTGGTTCATGTCCTGCCTCCTGGAGATCAGGGAATCGAGTGGGCGCGCAGGCTGGAGCCGGCCGGGATGTGGGTGAAGGTGGTTTCGCGCAGGTCGGCGCGGACGGCGCGCAGGGCCGAGGGATCCGCGGTGGCGGCGAGGACCTCCACCCGGGCCCGGGCCCCGGACCGGTGCAGCAATTCGGCCAGGGCGGAGGCAGCCTGGCCGCGCAGGGCGCCGGCGTCCACGATCACGATCGCCTCAGTGTCCTGATGCTGGATGACGAAGCGGGGGGCCCGGGCCGGTCCGGAAAGGGTGTCCAGCGCTTCGATCACTATTCGCGGGGTCAGGCCGTGACCGGCGGCGGCCCGGATCTCGCTGCTGCGTCCGAGGATGCCGGTGGTGGCGGGCATGCCGGCCAGTTCGCAGTCGATCTCGCTGTCCGGCAGCGCCCGGACGACGTCGCCGGTGTCGTAGCGCAGCACGGGCATGCATTCGCGCAGCGGGTAGTACGGGGTGATGACCACGCGACCAGGCTCGCCGGCCGGGGCGGGAGTATCGGCGTCGAGGGCGACGACCTCGACGTAACCGCTGTTGAGGTCGTGGTGCAGGTGACCGGCGCGACAACGGCGGGCGCTGACCGGCAGGACCTCGGTCATCGCGAAGGTGTCCACGACGGGTGCGCCGAGCACGGCCTGAGCGCGTTCGGCCAGGGCCGGTGAGAGCACCTCACCACCGCAGTCGATCCGCCGCAAGGTGGTAGGGGCCGCACCGGTGCGCTCGGCGACTTCGATCAGCTCGGCCAGGTAACTGGGGTAGGTGGACAGCAGGGTCGCGCCGTTGTCCCGTAGCGCCTTGAGGCTTTCTCCGGGGGGGATCAGGCCGAGCAGGCACAGCCGGGCCCCGGTCAGCCGGCAGACCGCGCTGTCGTGATGGATCGCGGCGGTGGCCCGGGAACTGATGTTGACCTGCAGGACGTCGGTGGGCCCGATCTCTCCTCGGAGCACCCCGGCCAGAGCGGCCAGAGCCGGCCAGAGCCGGGCCTCGTACTGCGACATCCAGACCTGGACCGGGGCGCCGGAGGTGCCCGTCGTTCTGGTCGTCATGAACGGGGTGCTGCCGTCGGCCAGGAATTCCCGCCCGCGCTCGCGAAGGTCGTCCTTGCTGGTCAGCGGCAGCCGGGCGATGGTGTCGACACCGACACGGTTGGGGTCCAGGCCGGCTTGCCGGACCAGGGCCCGGTAGTAGGGCGTGAGCGCGGCTGCTCGCCGGACGGTGCGGCGCAGGGAACGGTCCTGGAGGTTGCGACGGATCTCGGGGTCGGCGAAAGGGCCGTCCAGGAGCTGCTGGACGTCGTCACCGGGAGCGCCGAACTCCCGCAGGGTGGCCAGGGCGTCGCCGACCAGGGCCTCGACGGCGCGGACGTTGAACCGCGATCCCATGATGAGTGAACGGGCCATGCTGAGCTGACGCACGCCGGTCTCGAACATGATCGACTCCCTGGACTCCTGGACCGGTACTTGCGGGGCGGCGTCAGGTGCATTCCTGACGCGATCGACGTTTTCGATCGGCTGAGATCGGTTGTGGGCCGCGGCCGAGCGTGCACCACGGCCCACAACGGTGCGGGTCAGGAACCTCCGGTGCACACGGCGAACAGCACCGCGGACAGCGAGCCCAGGACATAGCGGGCGTGTTTGGTGGTGGCGACGAGGGTCGACATGACTTCACCTCCTTCGGGATCGGGATCGGGTCTCTCCCGGAACGGCTCTCACGCGAGGACGTGGACCGTGACGTTCATTTCCGGGTGGAGTTGGCAGGTGATGTGATAAACGCCGACGTGTTGCCACGGGCCGAACTGGACGGTGTCCCCGCGCTGCACCACGGCCATCTCATCCGGCCCGAGCGACGGGCTGCCCGGCTCGGGGTACACCACGGCTCCCTTGCCGTGCACCAGTACGTGCAGCCAGTGCGAGTCGTTGCGCATGGTCAGCACCTGGCCCTGGTGGACGGTCACGGATTTGACGTTGAACCTCTCGTGGCCCATCGTCACCATTCCGTCGGACGAGGCCGGAGGTGCCTGCGGGGCGTGCACAAAGAAGACTGGAACCGCGATCAGCGGCACCGCCAGCCAGCCGGCGTAGCGGATCGCTTTGAGCATCGGCCCTCCCCCAGGAATCTGTCCTGGTAGAGAAGGTGGCACAGGGCGCTGAAACGGCCCTGGAACGCCGCTGAAACGCCTGCAAAGCAAATCGCGAGGTTAATTTCTGGGACCGGCCGACCTTACTTGTCGATGACCGTGACAGTCACCTTCGCGTCTCGGTGCTGGAGACTCGTGCAGAGGTACCGGCCGGGTTTGTCGATGGCGAGGATCTGTGTCTCACCTTTGTCCAGCCGGGAGTTGTCCCGGTTGCCGCCGGGGTCAGGCGTGCAGATCACTGTTTGCGGGACGCCAGACTTGTTCACCACGGTGAAGTTCTCGGTTGCCGTCACCGTGAGTGTCTTCGGTGCGAAGGAGTACCGGGCGGCCTTGGCCCCACTGGTACTCATCGCGCCGCCGGTGACGGTCAGGGTGGGCTTCGGTGCGCCACAGCCGCTCTCGCCGGACACGGTTAGCCGGAGCACGGCGCGGTGAGTGGCGTCCGCGCTCTCGACCGTGAACGTACCCGCCCGGGGGAACTGAATGACCTGGCGTTCCTGCCGGTCGAGGACGCTGCTGACGATCCCCGCGTCCGGCTTGGTGACCAGGGCATGGACTGCGGGGGAGTTGTTGGTGATGGCCAGGAAGCCACCGCGTTGGATGGTCAGCGTGCTCGGACTGAACGAATACGTGTCCCGCGGGCCGCGCGAGGGCCGCTCGACGATCGCCACCTTGGTGGCCTGGGTGCAGTCCGGAGCAGCCGACGACCGGACCGCCGACGGCCTGCTCCCTGGCGACCCTGCGGACGCCGGGTTCTGCGCCGCGCCGTCACTGCTTGCCGAAGTGCAGGCCGCCACGGTCATCAACAACAGCACTACTCCGCTGCCGGTCACCCACCGCCGCCCGCCTGCTGGCCATCGGCGCACTACATCTCCCTCCGCGGTACTCGTCACCTCGGCGATGTCCGCCGACGTCGATCCCTGCCTGGGCTCGCATGCTACGGCAAGAAAATGTCACTTTTCGTGATCAGACCCTCAAATCTTCCTCGTGATTCCCCGTTACCTTCGCCCGGGAAGTGTCCTTGCGCGTTTACACGTTCCGGGCTAGGGGCGGGGCGGCTCGGGGGCGGGCCAGCGGGCAAAAGTGCATGATCACTGGTTCGGCCTTCGGATCGACCGCGGCCGCGACACCTTTGTGGGCACAACTGGTGATCATCGCGGAAGGTGGGGGCCTCGATCGCTGAAGGTGGGGCCTCCATTGCTGAAGGTAAGCCCCTGGGTTGGAGGCGGACCTCTAGGTTGAGGATATGGAAATGAAACTCGAGGTCGTCCCGATGCCCGTGTCCGACGTTGAGCAAAGCCTGGCGTTCTATCGCGATAAGGTCGGATTTCATCTTGATCATGACGTGCAGCCCGGAAATGGAATGCGGGTGATTCAGTTGACGCCCCCCGGGTCGGCCTGTTCTATTGTCTTTGGCGTCGGAATAGGTGATCCGTCGGTGGCCGCCGGGTCGGTGCGCAACCTGCATCTGGTGGTCGACGATATTGCCGCCGCCCGGCAGTCACTTCTGGATCGCGGTGTTGCCGTCGGTGCGGTCGACGACATGGGTGGCGTCAAATACGCCTATTTCGCCGATCCCGACGGCAACTCCTGGGCCTTGCAAGAGATTGCGGTGCGCGCGGCCAAGTCGTAGTCGCGACAAGAGGCCCGGCGGTTTTCAGGCGTCGCGCCGCTGGAGCAGCACCCCGCCGGTGAGGAGTGCGGTGGCGGCCCAGGCGGCGAGTACGCCGAGCCCTCTCCAGGGGCTGATCGGCAGGCTGCTCAGGTGGGTGGTGGTCTGGACCGCCAGCCCGGCGCTCATCGGCCCGATCTGCTGGAGACGTCGCTGCAGGTGCGGGTCGGACACGACCTGGATGATGATCGGGTAGACGTAGAGGAGCCCGAGGACGATCCCGATGGCCGAGGCCGAGTCCCGTACCGCGGTGGTGACGCCGAGGCCGAGCAGGGCGATCAAGGTGAGGTAGCAGACCGAGCCGACGGCGGCGCGCAGCACCGGCCCGTCGGCGAGCGATGGCGGCCGATAGCCGTGGCCGGGCTGGACGAGCCGCCCGGCCAGCAGTGAACCGAGAACGGCGATGGTCGCGGCCGCCGTCACGACGCCGGTGAGGACGGTGGCTTTGGCCGCCAGAACGGTGGTCCGTCGCGGCACCGCGGTGAGCGTGGTGGCGATCATGCCGGTGCTGTACTCGGTCCCGATCACGAGTACGGCCAGGATCGCCACGATGGCCTGACCGAGCTGAACCCCGGTGAGGCTGACCTTGACCCGATCGACGTTGCCCTCACCGGGCGAGCCGGGGAGCGTCGCGGCGGCCGCCGTACCGACGAAGACGGTCAGCACGACGATGGCCGACAGCAGCCAGATCGGGCCCGGCGTGGTGCGCAACTTCGTCCACTCCGCTCGCAACGCCCATCTCATGCGTCTCTCCGCCGGAATGCGTACCGGGCCACGCCCAGGGCGAGGGCGGCCCAGCCGCCGAGCACGGCCAGCCCGGTCCACGGGGCCAGCGGGAAGAAGCCGTCGGCCGCCCGGTAAATGTTGTCGACCTGCGGGTACCGGACGGCGCTCTGCTGGACGGCGAAGGCGGCCGCGGGCGTGACCCGCAGCAGCCACTGCGCGGCGCCGGCGGGCAGCACGGAGATCGCCAGGAGATATGGCAGAACGATCACCACAATGACGGCGGTGACGGCGGTGGCGCTTCGCCGCACCAGCGTGCCGATGGCCAGGGCGAGGACGGCGGCGCCGGCGAGCAGGGCGGCGGTGCCGAACACCAGTCGCAGTTCGGTCAGGCTCGTGGCCGGGTGCACGTAGACGCCGTTGCCGCGCAGGATCCGCGGGCCGAGCGGGACGACGACAGCCGCAGCGGCCAGACCGGCAACATAGGTAGCGGCGCCGATCACGAGCGCCTTGGCGGCCAGGACGTGATCCCGGCGGGGACTGGCCGTAAGCGTGGTGCGGATCAGCCCGCGCCGGTACTCGGTGGTGATGAACATGGTCGCCAGGACGATCATCACGATCAGCCCGGCGAAAGTCCCCACCAGGGTCTGGGTGATGGTCGTGCCCAGACCGGCCTCGCCCGACACGGCCGGGGCGATGTCGCCGGACCCGCTCACCGTGAACCCGTTGCCGTCCTGGTGATAGCCGCTTTCCAGCGGGCCCGCCCCCGCGGTCCCGCCGATGGCCTGCCCGGTCCAGCGGTTGTCGGGCCACATGCCCTGTCGCGTGAGCTGATCGAAACCGGCGGTGGCCAGGGAGGGGCTGGTCTCGTCGCCGACCGCGAACCCCCGGTGGGCGATCCGGCCGTACTGCGGGGAGGTGACGAACAGCCCGACCGGCACGGTCGAGGGCAGACCGGTGAGGTCCGCGGTGCCGATGGTCTGCCAGTGGGTGCCGTCGGTCGAGGCGGCGCCCGTGATGGTGTCCTGGGCCCGGGTCAGCCGCAGCCAGTGCGGAGACGCCGTGGAAACGCTTCCCGCCGGGCCGGCCGTGTCGTGGAAGTAGTTGTCCTGCATCCGCACGCCGTGGCTGGGGGTGACCATGACCGCGGCGTAGGCCGATCCGACGTCGGTACCGGCCTTGATGATCAGCCCGGCCTTGGCCCACGGAATCAGGGCGGGGCGAGTGCCGGGGGCCTGGTGGCCCGGCTCGGGGGTGGGTCGCACGCTGGTCAGCGAGGTCACCCGGACGGTGAGGCTGCCGTCGCCGGTCAGCGACTGGTGCACGAAGTAGAAGTTGTCCGTCACCTCCTGCCCGTCGGGCCCGGTCGGCACGGTGCAGTCCGAGGCCGGACCGTGTACGCCGCAGGAACCGTGCAGGCCGGGAAGCAGCCCGAGACCGACGATCGCCGCCGCACCGGCCAGCAACGCGATCACCCAACCACGGACGGTCCGGAACTTGGTCCACTCGGCCCGCAGCAACTGCGCGAACTCGGTCATCGGCCGGCCTCCTGATCGATCGCGCGGAACTCGACGGCGTCCCGGGTGAGTTCCAGGTACGCGTCCTCGAGGGTCGCCCGGTGCGCCGACACCTCGGAGAACGGAATCCCGCGCCGGCTGAGAAGCGCCACGACGGTCTCGGCGGCCAGACCGGAGACCGCGAACGTGCCCGGCCCGGTGGCACTCACTCGCGCACCGGCGTCCGCCAGTACCGCCGCCGCCGACGGCGCCGCGGTGTGTAACGAGACGCGGTCACCGGACGCCGTCGCCAGCAGCTCGGCCACGCCGGCATCGGCAATCACCCGGCCGCGGCCGGCCACCACCAGATGACCGGCGGTGTCCTGCAATTCGCTCATGAGATGGCTGGACACCAATATCGCCCGGCCCTGCGACGCCAGCTCCCGAAGGAATCCGCGCATCCACACGGTGCCCTCGGGGTCCATGCCGTTGAACGGCTCATCGAGTATCAGCGTCTGCGGGTCGCCCAGCAGCGCGGCCGCGATCCCCAGTCGCTGTCGCATGCCCAGGGAGAAGCCGCCCGCCCGCCGCCGGGCCACGGCCTGCAGACCGGCCTGCTCGATGACCGCGTCGACCCGCCGGGCGGTCAACCCCTGGGAATGGGCCAGCCACATCAGGTGGTTGCGGGCGGTCCGGCTCGGCTGCAACGCTCCGGCGTCCAGCAGCGAGCCGACCCGGCCCAGCGGACGTCGCAGCGTCCGGTAGGGCTGGCCGCCGATCAGGGCGCTGCCCTCGTCCGCGGCGTCGAGGCCGAGGATCACCCGCATCGTGGTGGATTTCCCGGCCCCGTTGGGACCGACGAATCCGGTGACCTGACCCGGCCGGACGGAGAACGACATCCCGTCCAGAGCCGGCGTCGGCCCGAACCGTTTGCGCAGTCCGCTGACGACAATCGTGGCGTCGCTCATCGCATGACCCTTTCCGCCGGTGAGTACGTTGACAGTCGTTGTAC
>Ga0265340_10000891_pt1 | contig 16923 bp, 17 predicted proteins | sample 4CB225metaG_FD_202082 | JGI IMG/M metagenome (GOLD analysis project Ga0265340, IMG submission 202082) | Rhizosphere microbial communities from Carex aquatilis grown in University of Washington, Seatle, WA, United States - 4-CB2-25 metaG | ecosystem: Host-associated > Plants > Roots >...
GCGGCGCCTCGGCTGGTCCCGGGAAGGCCCGTTCGCTTTGACCGGAACCGTTCCAGGGGCCTCTAGTCGCCAACAGGCTCTTTTTTCGCCGCAAAACGGCTGCCTGATCGCGCGGGGTTCGAAACCGCCGCGATCGCATCAATGACCGGAACCATGCTCAACAGTCTGGATCTCAAGAGCCGTCCACAGGACACCAGGGTCGTCGTCGCGATGTCCGGGGGCGTCGACTCGTCGGTGACGGCCGCGCTGTTGAAGTCCGAAGGTTACGACGTCGTTGGCATCACCCTGCAGCTTTACGATCACGGTGCAGCCACCCATCGCAAGGGTGCCTGCTGCGCCGGGCAGGACATCCACGACGCGCGCAGCGTCGCCGAGCGGATCGGCATCCCGCATTACGTACTGGACTACGAGAACCGCTTTCGCGAGTCGGTGATCGACAATTTCGCCGAGAGCTATGCATCGGGCGAGACGCCGGTGCCCTGCATCGAGTGCAACCGCTCGATCAAGTTTCGCGATCTGCTTTCGACCGCCCGCGAGCTCGGCGCCGCCGCGCTCGCCACCGGGCACTATGTCGCGTCGCGTCGCCTCGCCGACGGATCGCGTGCACTGGTTTGCGCCGCGGACGCCGACCGTGACCAGAGCTATTTCCTGTTCGCGACCACGCACGAACAGCTCGATTATCTGCGCTTTCCGCTCGGCGACATGACCAAGCCGCAGACCCGCGAACTGGCGCGGCGCTTTGACCTTAACGTCGCGGACAAGCAGGATAGCCAGGACATCTGCTTCGTGCCGACCGGGCGTTATACCGACATCATCGGCCGGTTGCGGCCGAACGCGATCGAGCCCGGGGATATCGTCGATCTCGGCGGCCGCGTCATCGGCAGCCATCAGGGCATCGTGCATTTCACCGTCGGTCAGCGGCGCGGGCTGGGCATCGCCTCCACGGCACCGCTTTATGTGGTACGTCTCGATGCGGCCAGCCGCCGCGTCGTGGTTGGTCCGCGCGAGGCGTTGCGGATGGATCGCATCACGCTGCGCGACATCAACTGGATCGGCGATGGCGCGCTCGATTCCGCGGTCGGCGGGGGACTTGAGATCTTCGTGCGGGTGAGATCGACCCGCGCGCCGCAGCCGGCATGGCTTCGTGCCGCCGGCGGCGGCTATGAGGTCGAACTCGTCGCCGGCGAGGAGGGCGTTTCCCCCGGACAGGCGTGCGTGTTCTACGACGCGCCGTCCGGCCAGGCCCGCGTGCTCGGCGGCGGATTCATCCAGAGTGCGGCGGCGAAGAGTGCGATTGCCAGCGGCGCCGCGCGGCGTCCGCTGGTCGAGGCCATTCGCGGCTAAGGGTTTCAGGGCGGGGGCATGGCTGCAGATATCGACCGCGCGGGGGTCGCAAAGGCTTATGGGCGCTGGGCGCCGGTCTACGATCTCGTGTTCGGCAAGGTTTTCGACGCCGGCCGTAAATCCACCATCGCGGAGGCCGACAGGATCGGCGGCCGGATTCTCGATGTCGGCGTCGGCACCGGCCTTTCATTGTCGGACTATTCGCCGACCACGAAATTATGCGGCGTCGATATTTCCGAGCCGATGCTGCGCAAGGCACAAGCCCGCGTGCGGGCGCTCGGCCTCAAGAATGTCGAGACGCTTGCGGTGATGGACGCCAAGAACCTCGCGTTCCCGGATTCGTTTTTTGACGCCGTGGTGGCGCAATATGTCATCACCGCGGTGCCGGATCCGGAAAGGACACTCGATGACTTCATCCGGGTGCTAAAACCGGGCGGCGAACTCATACTGGTCAATCACATCGGCGCCGAGAGCGGCCCGCGCCGCATCTTCGAATTGGCGTTCGCGCCGCTGGCGCGGCGGCTCGGCTGGCGGCCGGAATTTCCCTGGGCGCGGCTGGTCAATTGGGCCGCCAAACATGGCGGCGTTACCCTGACCGAGCGCCGCCCGATGCCGCCGATGGGGCATTTTTCGCTGATCCGCTACCGCAAATCCTGAAGTTCGACCTGTTCCGCACGGAACTTGCACGCGTCCCGGCCGTTTCCAGGGGATGCAGACCAAACACTCACTTTATCTCGCTTGCGTGCTGATGGCTTCGTCTGGCGTCGCGCTCGCGCAGTCTCCCCCGACGCCGGCGACACCGCCGGCCCAAACCGCGCCGCCCGCGCCCGCCAACAACTGTTCACCGACCCAGCCGGTGCCGCCGCGCGGGACCATCGCGCCGGAGGGCTCGACCACGGGGCAGACGGCCGAGCCGCTTAGCGACAGACTGGCAAAATCCGACGGCGTATTGTGCCCGCCATCCGGCGTCGACCCGGAAATCCGTGCACCGACGCCGGATACCGGCAACACGCCGGTGATCCCGCCGCCCGGCAGCCCCGGCGGCGATCCCAGCGTGCGGCCGAAATAGCCGCTGAGTACAAGTACTTGGCGGAGCGGCGGGGTTTGCTTGACATGCCCAAGCCCTGCTTCTTATATGCCGCGCGTTCGCGACCGCGGTAGTCAAAGCCGTGCCGTCGGATGCCGTGGCGGGGTAGCTCAGCTGGTTAGAGCACGGGAATCATAATCCTGGGGTCGGGGGTTCGAGTCCCTCTCCCGCTACCAATAAAATCGGCCATTTCCGAAATTTTCGGAAAGATAAGTATCAGTTGCACCACTGTCCGCACCACGGTTTCGATCGCGAATCTGCCTTGGTGGGAATGCCGCGCGTATCGGCCGGAGGCGCTCCGGCGCCCGCTTCCTCTTGATCATCGGGTCCCAGGTTCGAGCCCTGGTGCGCCCACCATCTAACACAAATCACATAATAAATTAGAGCGGCGGATAGGGCGTTGCTGGGGCATTTTTGGAGCAGGGCACTATTGGGGCACGTGCGTTGCCCTTACGTTGGCGCGCCGCGGCCGCGCCACGCAACTGCCGAACGATCTCCCCGATTGCCCCTTACGGATTATTCTCGGCGCCTTTCAGGAGGGCCGATCAAGGTTGATGAATACTGACAATGCGGGGATCGAAATGAGCACTTGCAACCTGCCCATTTGCGATGAAACTGGCGGCCGGTCGCACGGTCGACCCAGCCAATGCCCGGCTTCACAAAGAAGCGGGGGTTACCGCTGCACGCGGAGCTAGCAGGTCTTTTGCTGCAAATGTTGGATGCAGGTACACGTCGTCGTCGAGGACGTGAACTTGACGTCATAGTACGCAGGACCGCTGGAGTTGGCGGCGCTGTTCGTCGAACAGCGCGGAAACACCCAATAGGTGTCCCGAAGATTGACGGTCCCGCTGATCGTATAGCCGAGATTGGGTGTATAGGCGTAACTGACTTCACCTACAATAAACGAAACTTGGTCGTTTTGATTGTTGGGATTGTTTGCATTGCCCACCGTTCCGTTGAGCGATGTGGGCACTGTCAAGTTTGTCAAATTGGTCCTTCCCGGTCCAAAGCTTGTTCCGTTGTACGACTGACTCCACTGAAGGGTCAGGTTGCCATTGGCATCGCTGGAGATTTCGGACACCGTGACGGACAGCAGCGAGCCGGTGCCGCTGGTGACGGGATACGGTGCAATGATGGCCGTGGCACCAGTCAGAATGTTCTGCATCTGAGCCGTACTGAGTGACGTGTTTTGCGTAACCATGTCGGTGACAGAGTGTGCAGTCGCGCTGACCTTGACGTTGATCGCCATTCCGTTCGCGAGTTCGATGCCGCCGATGTAAAGCAGCAACATGAACGGCGCCACGATGGCGAACTCTACCGCCGCCACGGCATCGGCGTCAGTCGAAAATTTCCGTACGCGAAACGACAAGCTGGTCATAGGCTGATACCTCTAGGGATTGGCCGGCTCGTTCTGGAATGCGGCGGACGCCATGATCAGCCGGCTGCCGTTGGCTTGATTGGCAAGATTGAAAGCGATCGGTCCGAAGAAAACCGGCCAAAGATACATCACGCGGACAACAACGATATCGCCCGCACTGCCGGGATTGAATTGCCAGGTATTGTTTACGTTCCCGTTGCTGTCGTAGGTCAACGTCGGTATGCCGGTATTGGCTGAGGACCACTGGCTCGCGACCTGCACGTCGACCAGCAAGCCAGCGCAGGTGAAAAGGCTGGCGCCGTTGTTGCAGACTGTCTGGTGAAATGCGGCCGTGGCTTGGGCCTGGGTCAGGCTCGCATCCTGTGACTGCACCTGCCCGGTCAGAATTTGGCGACCCGATTTCCGAACGGTCGATTCGAGCTGCGACTGCGCAAAGAAGAGTAGAAACGTCTGGATGAGGGCGGCGATCAGGGCGAGAAACGGCGTGGCAATCAGTGCGAACTCGACCGCCGTGGCGCCCTTTCTATCCCTGATGAAGGCGCCGAAACGGTTGCGGCGTCTTTTTCCTGCTGTGATTTTCACTTCGGCCATGGCGCTTCTCTTACTGCGTGAGGCTGGCGGTACTTGAGGCGACCTTGATGAACAGGTCCTTCAGCTCGCTCGCGATGTCGCCGCCGGTTTGAACGCTTCTGTAGAAGCCGGGTGACGCGCACTTTTGCAGATTTTGCGCGATCTGACCGGTTGAGGACTTGGGCTCGTCGTACTTGTCAACCCAGCTCATATACCAGTTATCCGTAATGTTGTTGTTCGGGCCGACATTGATGAGCTGCAGATACTCCGTGTAGAGGATCGCGATCTTGATTCCCCGGTTCTTGATGGTCGTGCACATCGTCGTATCGAGCGGCTGCTGGCATCGACTGTTGGAGGCGAAGCTGGCGTTCGGGCAAGTTGCGGAAATCTTGTCTTCGACGCCATCGGTGACGAGGAAAACCACTTCCTGCGGCGTATCTCCCGACGCGTTGCTGCCAAGGCCCGGATTGGGCATGATGCTGTTGATGCTTGAAAGCGCACCGGCGATATCCGTGCCGTTGTCGGTCTTGCAGTTGGTCGTCGTGACGACGCAGTTCTGGTACACGACCGGCATCAGCGCGATATTGTTGACCTGGGCTCCAGCGGCGGTCGGGGTTGTCAGCGACGCCAGTGTGTTCAAACCCAGGTCGAACGTATATAGGGCCGCCTTGTAGGTGGTGTTGTTCAGCGCCGACATGCACTGCATGACGCCGCCCGATATACCTGACTGCGGGCAGTTGGACCATGAATTGAGCAACTGGTTGACCGCACTTGTCACGAGATCGATCCGCAAGGTGATATTGTTGGCCCGTGCGATCGCGAGGTTGTCCTTGGTCCCGCCGTCGTGGGCGATATTGGTTTCATGACAGGCGAAGCCGCAATTCTGCGAGGATGGTGCTGACTGGTACTTGGAGGCGGTGAAGGTGATGAGATTGTTGATGTCCGGCAAGGTCGCGCCGATTCCCATCGACGGCGAGTCGTCCATCAGCAGATAGAAATTCATGTTGGGCGCGGCCGCCGCCTGCGCTGTCGCCGAGCCGCTGATCGGCCACGACGCAGTGTTTTGGAGCACCGCGGGAAAATTGTTGAGGGAGGCGGCACTATACGAAACCGATACGGTGCGCTGGAGCCCCACGTCAGTGACGGTGATCGTCGGCGTCGGTATCGCTGCCAGGCCGGAAAGACTCTTCGCCGTAGAATTAAAGATGGCGGTAGCGGTCGCAGCGGCCACCGAATCGGTTTGCATCAGCATGGCGGGCCTGACGGCTGCGATTGCGGCCGCGTCGGCCGCCGCGTCCAACTGCTCTTTCTTGCGCAGAGCCTGGGTGAAATCGAGCGTCATGCCGAGCAAAAAGATGATCGGAACCATCGTGAGCGCGGCGATCACGGCGACGTTCGCCTTGCGATCTCTTGCAAAACGATACACCCAAGCGTGGAGCATGACCTTCATCCTAGTTGCCGTTGGCCCCGGCAAAGGCAATTCTCAGGCATTTCAAGCATCGGACGGGAGAAGGCGATCGAGTGTCCTCCGCCGACCTCTCAGCAGAGCGGAACTCTGAAGATCACTTGTTAATCAATGCTTACGCGCATTGCGCGAACATGGGCGGCCGAAAACCGGCCGCTATGAGATTGAGGCGGCGTCATTAATGAAGCCTAAACACCCTTAGGGAAATCGTATGGGAACAGGCTTGCTTAGGTGCGCCGCCGGTCAGCGCCAATTTGTAGAATAGAAAATAAGCGCCCTCGGCAGAACCAGAGAAAGTCGGGACTAGAAGATCCAAAGGGTACCGAGGCTTATCGCGGTCGGCCAGTTCCGCTTCAGGGCGAGAGAGTCCTGAGGGTGGCGAGCGCGTTGTCATTCGTTCTAGCAAACTTCGCGTCAGCGATGGCGGTCTGAATGGTCAGACGCCAGAACCTGCCGTAGCAAATCCGCAGCAGGGGATCGTCGAACGGCGCGGCGCGAAGCAGCTCCATTCGGGAGGTCGATCAGGCGCGGACAGGGATTGCTTCAAATCGGCTTGGCGGGTGAGAGAGCAACGAAGCGGCCTCCACGATTCTCATTTCCTCGGTACCGGCGGCCAGGGTGCGCTCAAGGACAGTAAAGGTGGCCGAAACGGCATGCTCCAATGCACGTCGTGTATCCGGTCCGCGAACGAGCGAGGAAACAAAGAGCGATGAGAACAGGTCACCCGTCCCGGATGGGCGTATTGGAAGTCTTGGCGTGCTCAGCCGCCATACCAAGGAACCCTCAATCGCAACTGTATCAACCCGATGCTCAGGCGTATCGGCCAGCAGCGCACCGGTCACGACGACCGTTGACGGCCCTCTCGCTGAGAGAGCGCGCGCGCTTCTTATTACATCATCGATCGTGGTTGCCTTCGCTCCAGAGAGCCATTCGAGCTCAAAATGATTTGGCGTAATGATGTCCGCGAGCGGACACAGAGAATCGCGGAACAACGGCGGAAGTTGCGTGTGAACGAATAAACCCGGATCGCTATCGCCAAGGACCGGATCGCAGCAGTACATCAGTTCCGGGTTGTCTTTCTTCGCTCTTGTGACGAATTGCATCACGACTTCGGCGATCTCTGGCGAGCCGAGATAGCCTGATAGTATCATCTGGCATGATTTAACGGCACCGCGCTCCTCCACCCCGACCAGCAAATCGGCGACCAGATCCGCATCCAGAATCTTGCCCCGGATGGTTGGGTAACCCGGCCGGTTGCTGAGCAGGGTGGTTGGCACCGCGATCACATCGATACCGTGCATCTGCATGGGAAAGACGGCGGCACTGTTGCCGACATGGCCATAAGCAACCTGAGACTGAATCGAAATCACGCTCATGCTGTCTGCCAATTGTGCACTCCACAGGTGGAGCGAACCGGCGGCTGTTCGCCGGGACGCACTGAACACGGGCAAACGCCCGGCGGCAAGGGCTCCGTGCGTTGGGTTGTGTAGGCGGCGCCGCCCGGGCAGCGCACAGGAAGCGGGCCGGTTGTTAGTTTGCCTGCATTGCGACAGCTCCTCGAGGCCGCCATTCGATTTACTGGTGAACTTTACGACCCGCCTACGCCGGAACTATCGTTCGTATCACTTTCAAGAAGGTGAACTTCCATCGACGCCGCTGCAACGGTGGACAACCTACGCCGGACGGCGTCACGCGTGACGCGGCGCGCTTTCCCGGCGGGGCACCGGGGGCGTCCGAACCTAGTTGCCGCCGATGCCAACAGTCCGGCGCCGGCCTGAAACGAAATCCTTCGCACAAAGGCATTCAAGAGAATGAAATCTGCTTCAGCGGCGACTCCGCAAGGTCATCATTTCAAACTCGTTGTTGCGATTCGTTAGCGGTGTGTTGGACGTATTCCGCGTGATATTGCACTCGGCAATAGAGTTTGACGGCGATGACGGATCGCGGCGATCAATGACCTCTCAAGTCCTTGCGAGAGAGCAGCTTCAGTCCTGCGATCAAATCAATATCGGGACTTGCCAGCGGTCTCGGGGATGTCACGGCGTCTGCGCCGCGCTTGGCACAAGGAGCATCACATGCCCAAGTGGTTCGAAGACAATGCGCAATCCATCGGCAGGACGCCGCTGATCCGGCTGAATCGCGTGACGGACGGCGCGTCGGCCACGGTTCTCGCCAAGATCGAGGGCCGCAATCCCGCCTATTCGGTGAAATGCCGGATCGGCGCCGCGATGATCCTCGACGCCCAAAAGCGTGGCCTGCTCGGTCCAGGCAAGGAGATCGTCGAGCCGACCAGCGGCAATACCGGTATTGCGCTCGCTTTCGTCGCGGCGGCACGCGGCATTCCGCTGACGCTGACGATGCCCGACACCATGAGCCTCGAGCGGCGCAAACTCCTGATTGCATTTGGCGCGAACCTCATTCTGACCGAGGGTGCCAAGGGCATGAGCGGTGCGGTCGCCAGGGCCGAAGAGATCGCCGCCGCGGCGCCCGATCGCTACGTCCTGCTGCAGCAATTCAAGAACCCGGCCAATCCGGCGATTCACGAGCAGACGACGGGGCCGGAGATCTGGAACGACACCGACGGCGCCGTCGATATCTTTGTCTCCGGCGTCGGTACCGGCGGCACGATTACCGGGGTTTCGCGCTATATCAAGAACACCCGCGGCAAGAACATCCTTTCGGTGGCGGTCGAACCGACGGCGAGTCCGGTGCTGACCCAAAAGCGCGCGGGCGAACCGCTGAAGCCGGGGCCGCACAAGATCCAGGGCATCGGCGCGGGCTTCGTGCCCGACGTGCTCGATCTGTCGCTGGTCGATGCCGTCGAGCAGACGACCAACGATGAAGCCGTGCTCTATGCGCGTCGGCTTGCCAGCGAGGAGGGCATCCTGTCGGGCATTTCCAGCGGCGCCGCGGTTGCTGTCGCGGTGCGGCTCGCCAAGCGCCCGGAAAATGCCGGCAAGACAATCGTCGTCATTCTACCGGATTCGGGCGAGCGCTATCTGAGCTCGATCCTGTTCGAGGGATTATTCGACGCGCACGGGCTCGCCGCCTGAGCACCGGACCCGAACGGCGCGTCTTTCCAAACGGATCATGCAGGCTCGGCAGTATCGACGCCGAGCCCGCGATCGTTCCTGATCGCACTGGACCTGCGGCGAATTCGGACGTGCTGATAACGTCATTGAGAAAACCAGATCAGACGGCACGAAAGAGATGAATTTTTCCAATTGCCAGCATTGAAACAGATCGATTAGAAATACCTTCTGTGAATCAACATATTTATAGAAGATAACTGTTTCAAACCCTCCAACAAAGAAATTCTGTGAGATTGCCGCCGCTCCGATTTCGCCGTCATATTGAACCGACTTGGCGCGGGTTTCGCCGCTCGGCGGTCGGAGCGCGGAATCCCGACGACAGTTTTTTCTTGCACCGGGTTGGGGAAGTCGAATGTCGGATCTTGCGGTCAAGGTATCGGAGCCGATCGCGCTAAAGGCGCGATTGAACGAGGACTGGCTTGCTGTCGTCATCGGTCTGGCTGTCTTTGGAGCCGCTCTCGTCAGCATCAGCGGGACCGACCTGCTGGGCTGGGCGGTGACGACGTCGGTCTATACCAACCTCTCGCAGGCGCTGAACCCGTTTGCGAAGGCCTACGCCTGGCTCGGAGGCGGCGGTTCGCTGCTGGCGACCTACGCGGCGCTGCTTGTCGTGCTCAGTGCCGGTGTGATCGCGCTGGGCGCGGATGTGAAGAAGTTCGCGATCGCGTTCACCGCCGTTTTCGCCATCGCCTATGCGAGCTGGATCGTCGGCAGCTACGCCTATATCGCTGCGGTGACGCCAGCGGAACAGCAGAAGTTTGGGCTCGCCTGGTCGCTCAAGCTGACCAATGAGGGTGGCTTCATCGTGGCCCTGGTTTCTGGGCTGGTCATCGCCAACTTCTTTCCGCGGTTCGCGGAGTGGCTGAAGGAGGCGATCCGCCCCGAACTCTACATCAAGATCGCGATCGTCATTCTCGGTGCGACGGTCGCCGTCACCGCGGCCGGCCGATTGAACCTGGCGTCGTCGCTGCTGCTGCGCGGCGCGGCCGCGATCGTCGAGGCCTATCTGATCTATTGGGCGGTGATCTATTACATCTCGCGCAAATGGTTCGGCTTCAGCCGGGAGTGGTCGGTGCCGCTCGCGTCGGGCATTTCGATCTGCGGCGTGGCGGCGGCGATTGCGACCGGCGGAGCGATCAGGGCCCGGCCCGCGGTGCCGATCCTGGTGTCGTCGCTGGTGGTTGTGTTCGCTGTCGTCGAAGTCCTTATCCTGCCGTTCCTTGCGCAAACCTTCCTGTGGCAGGAGCCGCTGGTGGCCGGCGCGTGGATCGGTCTCGCCATCAAGACCGACGGCGCCGCCGTCGCCGGGGGCGGCATCACCGAGTCGCTGATCATGGCGAAGAGTGCTGCGGAAGGCATCAAGTATCAGCCTGGCTGGATACTCGCGACCACGACGACGGTGAAAATCTTCATCGACATCTTCATCGGGATCTGGGCGTTCATCCTCGGCTACATCTGGACCAACCATATCGACAAGGGGCCGGACAAGGCGAAGCCTTCGGAAATCTGGCAGCGATTCCCGAAATTCATTCTTGGCTTTCTCTTCGTCTTTGCCGTGTCGCTCTGGCTGGCTATCGGTTCGACGCCCGAAATCGCCAAGGCGCTGCCCGCCGCGGCGGGCGAGGCCAACATCTTCCGGGTCATCTTCTTCATCCTGACCTTCTTCTCGATCGGCGTGATGTCGGATTTCCGCAAGCTCTGGCAGCAGGGTTTCGGCAAGCTCGCCGCGGTGTATTTCGTCAGCCTGTTCGGTTTCGTGATCTGGGTCGGGCTCCTGATCTCATGGCTGTTCTTCAGCGGCTTCAAGCCGCCGCTTGCCAGCTAGTCCAAAGGAAGAAGCATGTCGCAAGCAGATCTCAAGGACGAACTCAACGCAGCGGGGGTCGAACCTCTACTGCCTATCGAGAAGAAGCTGATCGGCTGGAGTCTCGGTCTGGGAATCGGGCTGCTGATCATCCTGATCGCGGTCAACCATTTCTTTCCGATCAAACTGTAACGGTTCGGCGGACCCGGCGGGGCGGGACGGCACCGCTGGGTTCGTCCCTCGATCCTCCCATCAGAATTGGCCCTTTATGAACGCTCCATTCCCGATCCAGCCCGGAGCGCCCGTGCTGACGGGCGATCCTCAGCCTGGCCCCATCATTGCGTTCGCCGACGTCAGTAAGGTCTTTCCCGCGCGAAACGGCTCGGCCGAGGTTATTGCACTCGATGCCATCGACCTGCAGGTGCCGGAAGGGGCCATCGTTGGCGTCATCGGCCGTAGCGGCGCGGGCAAGTCGACGCTGATTCGCCTGATCAACGGCCTGGAACGCCCCGACCGCGGTCATGTGCTGGTCAACGGAATCGACGTGACGGCGCTCGACGAGCGCCGGCTGCGCGAGGCTCGCCGTTCAATCGGGATGATCTTCCAGCATTTCAACCTGCTGTCGTCGCGGACGGCCTTCGAAAATATCGCGCTGCCGCTGGAAATTGCCGGCCGCGCCAGGTCCGAGATCGCCGGAATCGTCGAGCCGCTGCTGGCGATGGTCGGGCTCACCGATAAGCGCGACCGCTACCCCGCGGAGCTGTCCGGCGGGCAAAAGCAGCGGGTCGGCATTGCGCGGGCGCTGGCTACCAAGCCGAAGGTGCTGTTGTCGGACGAGGCGACTTCCGCGCTCGATCCGGAGACCACTGACCAGATCTTGTCGCTGCTGAAGACCATCAATGCCGAACTCAAACTGACCATCGTGTTCATCACCCACGAAATGTCGGTCGTGAAGAAGCTCGCGGATCGCGTCGCCGTGCTCGAGAGTGGCCGCATCGTCGAGCAGGGAACGACCTACGAAATCTTCGCCAACCCGCGCCACGAAACCACCAGGAAATTCGTCGGGTCGGTCACCGGCGGCAAGGCGCCGGAATGGCTGCTCGCCAAACTGCGGGCCGAACGACGGCCGGGCGACAGCGCCGTGCTGCACGTCACATTTGTCGGCGCGGAGGCCGACCAGCCGGTGCTGTCGCGTTTGTCGCGCTCACTTGCGGTCGACGTCAACCTTCTGCACGGGCAGATCGAGACCATCGCCGGCCATCCCTTCGGATCGCTGTTCATTTCGGTGCCATCGGACCCGGTCGTTGTCCGCAACATCATCGCCGAACTGCATGCGAGCCAGAATATCGTGGAGGAGCTTGGTTATGTCGCCTGAACTGATCCAGCTCATTGCGTGGTCGACCGTCGATACCCTCGTGATGGTGGGGTTGTCCGGCCTGTTCGGGACGCTGATCGGGCTGCCGCTCGGCATTTTCCTGGCAACGAGCCGGGCCAGCGAGCTGTTTCCGGCGCCCGCCGCCAATCGGGTTCTCGGACTGATCGTGAACGCGACGCGCTCGACTCCCTTCATCATTCTCGTGGTGGCGATTGTCCCGCTGACCCGGTTCATCGCGGGAACCTCGATCGGGACGCGCGCGGCGGTGGTACCTCTGACCATTGCCGCCATTCCCTTCATTGCCCGCGTCATCGAAGCCGCCATCCGCGAAGTCGATCAGGGACTGGTCGAGGCCGCGCGCGCGTTCGGCGCCAGTCCGTTGCAGATCGTGCAGAAGGTCCTGTTGCCCGAGGCCATGCCGGCCGTGACGCTGGCGCTGACCCTGACCACCGTAAGCCTGCTCGGCTATTCGGCGATGGTCGGAGCGGTGGGCGGCGGCGGGTTGGGCGATCTGGGGATTCGCTACGGTTACCAGCGTTTCATGCCGGATGTCATGGCGATCGTCGTGCTGGTGCTGATCGTGCTTGTGCAGGGCGTGCAGACCCTAGGCGAAGCGATCGCGCGCCGGCTCGACAAGCGCACGCGGAATTCATGAATTACATCAAACCACAGGAATAGAAACTCATGTCACTACGTCATCTCATCGTCGCGGCGGCCGCCCTGGTCGCCGTCGCGACCGCGGCCCGCGCCGAAACCATCAAAATTGGCGCGACCGCCGGCCCGCATGCCCAGATCCTCGAAGCGGTCAAGCCGATCGCCGCCAAGAATGGTCTCGACATTCAGATCGTCGAGTTCACCGATTACGTGGTGCCCAATGCCGCGCTGGACGCAGGCGATTTGCAGGCGAATTCGTTTCAGAATCAGCCCTATCTCGACAACCAGAAGGCGGACCGTGGTTACAAGATCGAAGCGGTCGGCCTGACCGTCAACTTTCCGATGGGCGTCTACTCGAAAAAATACAAGAGCTGGGATGCGATACCGGCGGGGGCAACGCTGTCGATTCCCAACGATCCGACCAATGGCGGTCGCGTTCTGCTGCTGCTGCAGGATAAGGGCGTGCTGAAACTCAAGCCGGGCGTCGGTTTCAAGCCGACCGTCGCCGACATCGTCGAAAATCCAAGGAAGTTCAAGATTGTGGAAGTGGATGCCGCGCAGACGGCGCGAACTCTGGACGACGTCGACGCCGCCGCGGTCAACACCAACTATGCCACGCAGGCAGGTCTCGATCCGGTCAAGGATGCGATCCTCCGCGAGGATCCCAAAGGACCCTATACCAATCTGCTGGCGGTGCGCGCCGCCGACAAGGACAAGCCCTGGGTCAAGCTTCTGGTCGACAGCTATCACACGCCGGAAGTCAGGGAGTTTGTTCTCACCAAGTTCAAGGGCGCCGTGCTCCCGGCTTGGTAGTTGGCGCACGTTGTTTGCGCCGGCAGTGCGTTTGCACCGGTAGTGCGAAGCAGCGCAAAAAGCCGCCACGTCGCGATACGCCGTCGGGCATCGGCTTGGCCGCTTTTTGCGCGGAGAACAGCCTTCTCCTTGCGGCTGCAAAAACGGAATGGAAGATTTTCGGCGAAGCGATATCCTGATATCGCCATTCATGATAGTGAGCGGCGATATGTCGAACAAGAACTACAGGGAAGTGAGACGCGCGAATATGACGGAACTGCGCCGGCCGCGACACGTGGATGCGTCGCCGGAGCAGAGGGCAAAGGCGTCCCTCAAGCGGCCGCGCGATCTCGCCGATCGCCACGACCTTCGCAAGACTGAAAATAACGATCTTGCTCGTCAGACATTCACGCTGCCGCTAGAGACCGCCCGTCTCAAAGTCCGTGATATTCTCGATCGCGTTCCGCAGCGCGGCCATCTGGATATCGTCGAGCGTTGGCGCCAGCTACCCGACGGGAAAGTCGAGTTCACCGTGCGCCGGCTGCTGACGACGGACTAGATAAAGAGCCATTTTGCGATGATGTAGATCAATCGTGGAGGCCTGAAAGATGCTCGATATTGCCGAACGCGCGAGGACGATCGTGGTTGAGCAACTTGTTGTCGATCCCGATGAGGTGCTCGACGGTGCGAGCTTCATCGACGACCTCGGCGCCGACAGCCTGGATATGGTCGAATTGACAATCAAATTTGAACGAGAATTTGGCTTCGAGATTTCTGACGATGCCGTGGAGTCCATTCTGACCGTCGGCGACGCCGTCAAATTCCTGGAAAAGCATGCGGTGACATAAGAGTCCCGGCGGACTGGAACCAGTTAGCGTATCGGCTACGTTCAAGACGATTCCGGTGGCGCAGGGTGGCCCCCAATATGCTTGGGGGCCACCACCCAGGTAGGGTACGAGAACGCGGTCTAGGCCGCGGACGCCAGTCGCCCTGCCGCGGCGAGCCCTTGCTCGAGATCAGCGATAATATCGTCAATGTGTTCGATGCCGACGGAAAGCCGGACATAGCCGTCGGAAACGCCGGTAGCCAGCTGGTCCTCGGGAGAAAGCTGGGAGTGGGTGGTCGTCGCCGGATGGATCGCCAGACTGCGGGCATCGCCAATATTGGCGACGTGGTAGAAGAGCTGAAGCGCGTCGATCAATTTGCGCCCCGCCTCCCGGCCGCCGGACAATTCGAAGCCGACCAGGCCGCCAAACTTGCCCTTCAGATATTTGTCGGCTCGCGCGCGTGTGGTTCCGGTCTGCCTGGATGGATGGATCACGCGGACCACTTCGGGCCTTTTGGCGAGAAAATCGGCAACCGATTGCGCATTCTGGACATGCCGCTCGATCCGGAGCGGCAAGGTTTCAAGACCTTGAATGATCTGGAAAGCATTGAACGGCGACAGTGCCGAGCCAATGTCACGCAGCAGGGTGGTTCGCGCCTTGATGATGTAGGCGATCGGACCAAGCGGCTTGACCGCCTCGACCCATACCGCGCCATGGTAACTCGGGTCCGGCGTGTTCAGCGCCGGCTGACGCTTGGGAAAGGCCTCCCAGTCGAAATTGCCGCCGTCGACGATGATGCCGCCGATCGACGTGCCGTGTCCGCCGAGATACTTGGTCGCGGAATATACGACGACCGCCGCGCCATGATCGAACGGTCGTACCAGCAAGGGTACCGCGGTATTGTCGACGATCAGGGGAATGCCGAGCTTTCGTCCGATCTCGGCGACCTCGCTGATCGGGAATACCGCCAGCTTCGGGTTGGGCAGTGTCTCCGCGTAATAAGCGCGCGTCCGTTCGTCGGTCGCCTTGGCGAAATTGTTCGGGTCCGAAGGATCGACGAAGCGCACTTCGATCCCCTGGTCCTTCAACGTATTGGCGAATAGATTCCACGTGCCGCCATAAAGATCGGTCGAACTGACGACGTTGTCTCCGACACGGGCGAGATTCTGAATGGCAAAGGCCGATGCGGCTTGCCCTGAAGAAACCGCGAGCGCGGCCACGCCGCCCTCGAGGGCCGCGACGCGTTGCTCGAGCACGTCGGTCGTAGGATTGCCGATGCGCGTGTAGATGTTGCCGAGTTCCTTCAGCGCGAACAGGTTCGCCGCGTGCTCGCTGTCGCGGAACTGGTAGGATGTCGTCTGGAAGATCGGTACTGCGACAGATCCGGTCGCAGGATCGGCTCGCCAGCCAGCATGAAGAGCGAGTGTTTCGGGATGGGAGGTCTTATTGGTCATTGTCTCGGATCCTTCGATGGCGGTGGTGGCGTCAGCTTGCCTGAATCATCCGCACGTTGTTATGCGCGATGCGGCGCAATCTCCTGGAAAAGTCCGGCGTCCTGTCAGACTAGGCGCAACAATCACGACCAGCCTGAATGACCAAGTCAATCGCCATTGAAAAATAAGAACCTCGTTCTCCGCGCGTGGCTGTCAGAGGGCGTGTTGTTTCGCCTCTGGACGGACTCGTGAGCGAGATATTTTATCAATCGCTTGACGAGAAGCATTTGCAACTGGATCGAAACAGTCGGTGCTGAAGAAGTTGGCGGGTAATGGGAAACTTGCGAGTCGTTCCTCGAACTGGCGGTTCTTTGAATGCGCCTTTTCCGACGGACGACTGAAGGATCAGTTGCCCGCAAGCAGCGAAAGGATCTCGGCGCGATCGAGGCGGACTGCCGACGTGCGACCGGATGGGTTGCGGCAGGCGAAGGGTGACGATTGAAATATCGGCATGCCGGACGCGCCGATCGCGGCAAACAGAAATGCTCGCTCTCTTTCCCCCTGCAAACGCGTCGCCATCCAAATGTTCGTCGTCAAAAGAACCACGGCGACGAGCACAAATGGAAGAACGGAAATCGTGCGAACCGGCTTTTGCCTAAGCGTTGCAGGAACCTGACCGGGGCGGTCGAAACCGTTCGTGGGAAAGTGTGCCGCTGTCATTCGAAATGAGAATTCGGACATGCTGTGGCCTGCGCGACTGGACGAAGAATTGGCGTTAGGTTAGCCGGTTCAGGACGGAACGCCGTTTTATGTTTTACCGATTCTCGCCAGATTGCCGCCGCGTTCGCCGGCGCGAGCAGCAGGAATATTCTCGAACCGTGCCTCCTGATGCCGGGGATGCTCGAATTGCACGGGATGAAGCACGGAAGAGGGCGGCCATCTACCCTGCTTGCCATATCGGGCGGTCAATCCTGGCCATCGTGAGGCGGTTCAATTCGTTTTCGGTTCCACGCGTAGAACGGCAGATGTGCCGCGGCGGCAAAATTGGATAGCCATTTCATTGACCAATTCGATCGGCCGTCGGATATTTAGAGCTAAGAAA